>Ga0210405_10006687_pt1 | contig 10245 bp, 8 predicted proteins | sample IncBWH11MmetaG_FD_155492 | JGI IMG/M metagenome (GOLD analysis project Ga0210405, IMG submission 155492) | Forest soil microbial communities from Barre Woods Harvard Forest LTER site, Petersham, Massachusetts, United States - Inc-BW-H-11-M | ecosystem: Environmental > Terrestrial > Soil >... | reverse complement strand
ATTCCGGCCAGCGAGCCCACTGCCATCAATGGTCGTTGGGTCGATGGCCCTAAAGATGAGCTCTTTAATGAGCTGAGCAAGGAATTAGGTGGGCTGCCGTTCTTTGCCGAAGACTTGGGCTATATTACGGCGGACGTGCACGAGCTGCGCGAGCGCCATCACATTCCTGGTATGGCTGTGTTGCAGTTTGGCTTTGGCGACGTCGGCGCCCACGTGTATTTACCGCACCGGCTCACTCCCGATCGCGTGGTCTACACCGGCACCCATGACAATGACACAACCCTGGGCTGGTGGAATTCGAGCGCAACCGAATACGAGCGCCAGGCTGCGAATGCTTACGTTGGACATTGCGAAGAGGGAATCAACTGGGCATTCATCCGCGCAGCTCAGGCTTCCGTCGCCAGCCTCTGTGTCGTTCCTGTCCAGGACGTGCTCGGACTAGGCAGCGAAGCCCGCCTGAATACTCCGAGCGTAAAGACTGGCAACTATCTTTGGCGATACCAGCCGGGCTCACTGACCCACAACTTGGCAGAGCGCCTGGCCAACCTCGCCGAGGTTACCGATCGGCTGCCACAGCCCGTTTCAGTGCCGTCAAGTGAAGACTTCATCGCCTGATCGATTGCACTGCCAGGCCAATCCTTCGCACGATTGCACTGACATTGTGAATGTCAGGTTACAAGAAGCCGCGGCGCTTGGAGCGGCGCTGCTGAATCGTGTATAGATGTAGACGAGGTTGGGAGTGAAGCCGAGTGCAGCTACACAGAGACTTTCGCTGATGATGCGCAGAACGGACACCTAGTCTTGACCGAGCCCATGTCGGAACCCAATCACCAGCTATCCGCGGCTAAGTCATGAAGAAAGGCGCAGGACTCCCCACCATCTCTCCGCTCCGTCTGTGGTCTCTGTTGCCGCAGCTCGAACAGTCACACCTGCCGGACTTACTGATGTTCGCCGCGGCCATCGCGCTGTTCTACAGCCTTTTAGTCGTGGGGCGAACCTGGCTCGGACCATTTACGCCATCCGTTGAAATCTCACAGAGTGCGATGGCGCTTCCGGGTTATGCAGGTTTGTCATTGTTGCGCATATCGCTTGCATATGTTTTGAGCTTGGCATTCACGCTTGTGTACGGCTATATCGCTGCATACAACCCAAAGGCCGAGCGTTTCATGATTCCGCTGCTGGATGTTTTGCAATCCATCCCCGTGCTGAGCTTTCTGCCCGGAGTAATGCTGGCCATGGTCGCACTATTTCCGCGCCGCCAGTTAGGTGTCGAACTGGGAGCCATACTCCTGATTTTTACGGGCCAAGTGTGGAACATGGCCTTCAGTTTTTATGCATCGCTGAAGAGCATTCCGCGTGAGATGCGCGAAGCAGCCCAGATTTACGGATTCAGTTGGTGGCAACGCTTCACCGAGATCGAACTGCCCTTTGCCGCGATTGGCTTGGTATGGAACTCCATGATGTCGGTCGCTGGCGGATGGTTCGCCCTTATGGCTTGCGAGATGTTCGTCCTCGGCTCGCGCGATTTCCGCTTGCCCGGCCTCGGCTCCTATCTGCAGACGGCGGCCAGCGCTGGAGACACCAGATCTATTTTGTTAGGCGTCTTCACTATGATCGCGGTGATCGTGCTGCTCGATCAATTCGTCTGGAGACCGGTTATCGCGTGGGCGGAGAAGTTCAAAGTCGAGCAGGTGGAAAGCGCGGAGGTGCCTCATTCCTGGGTTCTTGATCTGATTCAGCATTCGCGCAGCTTGGCACAGCTGCGACAGAATGCCGTCTTCCCGCTACGCGAGTCGCTGATGTCGTATTTCTCCCGACGGCACAGGGCCGAACCAGTCGCCGATGAGGGACCGCGCTGGAAGACTTGGCTTCTTGGGACTGTAGGCATTGCCGCCTTAGGACTCACGGGATACGCGGTGATCCGAGTCGCGATCCTGCTCACTGGACTCAATCACTCCGAGGTAGCCGAGTTGGGGCAAGGCCTTGGCGCAACATTTCTTCGTGTGATCGCGGCTCTCATGATTGGTGCTGCCTGGACTATTCCAGTAGGTGTAAAGATTGGATTCAGCCCGCGCCTGGCTCGTGTCGCGCAGCCGATCGCCCAAATTGCGGCGTCGGTTCCAGCAAATGCGTTTTTCCCCGTCATCCTGCTGATCCTGATTCGTCTGGGCGGAGGGCTTGGCATCGGCTCCATCCTGCTGCTCTTGCTCGGAACGCAGTGGTACATTCTGTTCAACGTCATCGCTGGGGCGATGGCGATTCCCACCGACCTGAAGGAAGCCTGCTCGGTCTGCCGCATCACTGGCGTGGAACGCTGGCGAAAGCTGATTCTTCCCGGAATCTTTCCTTATCTCCTTACTGGCATGGTCACGGCGTCGGGCGGCGCCTGGAATGCGAGCATCGTCGCTGAGTATTTTCATTTCAAAGGGCAGACATTTTCAACCATCGGCCTCGGCTCCACGATAAGCCAGGCCACCGATACTGGAAATTACGACCTGTTGATCGCAGCCACGATCGTGATGGCAGCCATGGTCGTCACCGTGAATCGTCTGGTTTGGCGGCGGCTTTATACGCTGGGCGAGACCCGCTTCCGGCTGGAAAGCTAAAAAAAGGCCGGGATCTTTCGATCCCGGCGGCAGTTGGCTGGTCGCCCGGAAAAAACCGTTCAATGGAGGACGGGCGTCCTCGCCCGTCTTCGTGTCAATAATCAAGTGCGAACTGTTTACGCGCTTCTCCGCGGACGCACGGTCAAATCCCGCACTTGGGTTAAGATGCTCGACATCTGCATCCCATTCAACTGGTTCACGAAGGGCAGCATCTCCGCGATGAACGGATCCTGCGTTAACTCACGGACCTCTTCCTGCCGATTGCGCTCGCCACCGCTGAGCAGATCAGGCACGGTGACTTCCAGCGCTCGTGCCAGCCGCTCCAGCGAGGAGAGGGTCGGAGTCGCTTTCTCGTTTTCGATCTTGGAAACGTAGGTTCGTGGTACGGACATGCGCGCCGCCAGCTGCCGCTGGCTGAGTCCATTGTGCAGACGCATAGACCGGATCGACGCCGCCAGGTGCAAGTGTCCGCGACCGTGGCCGTTGGTTGGCATCATCTGGGGCGGAGGCGGAGCCGCAACCACTTCTGGCTCGTCTTCATCGAGCGAGGCGTGGCAGCGGCGGCAAAGATCGTTACTGGTACGGAATTGAACCAGCAGGCATTTATCGCAACGAACAACTTCCCTGGAATCTACTGGGGCAAGAGTGGTGGCCATCTAAGGTGTGGGAGGGCCAGAGCGGGCTTCTCCTGGAACCGAGTGAACCAAACTAGATACGGTTCCCAACCTGCAGCGTAATCTGAGGTACAACCCCTGTGGATGTCAAGCACAATCTGGAAAGCAAACTCGAAGTATGATACCGAAGGACGAAATAAATTCTCGAAAGCAGGAGAAGATCAATCTTAATTCAATTGCTGATCGCACGTTTCTTGGGAGAGCACGGCTTCAGCCGTGCCGCAAAGGCCCCATGAATACTGGGGCTTTAGCCCCTGGGTTTAGAATTGCGATGGCATAACACGTCGCGGTAATTATCAAGTGCAAGGAACAAGATGACAATTGATCGCGATTCAGCATGGTGTTTACTAACTGAGTTCACCCAGTCAGAAAGCTTGCGCAAACATGCGTTGTCGGTCGAGGCGTGTATGCGTGCGTATGCCCGAAAACTTGCGGCTGGTTCCACGGAGGAAGAAGAGCTTTGGGGCGTCGTCGGCCTCCTCCACGACTTCGATTATGAGAAGTATCCCAGCCTCGATGACCATCCTTATAAAGGCAACGAGATTCTGAAAGAGCGCGGTTACCCAGACGAAATCCGACGCGCGATCATGTCCCACGCTGAATACACCGGCGTCACTCGGGACACGCCTATGGAAAAAGCGCTGTTCGCTTGCGACGAACTCGCGGGTTTCATCACCGCAGTCGCGCTGATCAAGCCGGGGAAGTCACTGGCCGAGGTGGACACAAAGTCCGTACGAAAGCGGATGAAAGACAAAGCCTTCGCACGCAAAGTGAATCGAGACGACATCGTGAATGGCGCTGCAGCTTTGGGCGTCGATCTGGAGGAACACATCACTTTCTGCATCGAAGCGCTAAAGCCGATCGCCGACAAGCTGGAACTGGATGGAAGGGCTGCCAATAGCACCTAGATCACTTGAGGACAGCCGCCCCTTTCTGTCCAGCCGAGCGAAGCCCGGCTAGTCGCTAAGAGTTTGAGCTACCTCAGCGCCTCCGCCACTTTCCCACTCGCGATCAAATCCGCAATCCGCGCAAAATCCTGATACATGACCCGGTCCTTGTCCATCGTCGAACACACCGACCTAATCGCAGCATAGGCCGCAAGTCCACGCTTGCCGGTCTTAAGCGGCGCCACGAAGTCCAATGCTTGCGCGGCAGCCATGGCCTCGATCGCCATCGCATTGCGAGTGTTCTCGACAATCCGTTTCAATTTCAGGGCCGCGGTCATTCCCATCGAAACGAAATCCTCTTTGTTGCCTGAGGTGGTGATGGAATCCACTGACGCGGGATGTGCCAGGATTTTGTTCTCACTCACCAGCGCCGCCGCCGTGACCTGCGGCATCATGAAGCCAGAATTGAGTCCCGCACCCGCAGCCAGAAACGGCGGTAAACCTTCATTCAACGCGGGATTCACCAGCCGCTCTAACCTTCGTTCCGAGATGCCAGCCAGCGCGCTGAGAGCAATTCCGAGAAAATCCAAGACAAATGCCAGAGGTTCGCCATGAAAATTCCCGCCCGAGATCACGTCCCCTTCGCCGTCTGCCTGCTTAGGGTTCTTCACGAAAACCAGAGGATTATCGACCGCCGAATTGACCTCAGTCTCCATCACTTCGCGGCAATGAGCCAGCGTGTCGCGTACGGCGCCGTGAACCTGGGGCATGCAGCGCAGAGAATACGCATCCTGCACGCGGCTGCAATTGCGATGCGATTCGCGAATCTCGCTCCCTTGGAGCATGCGCCGCAGATTCTCCGCAGTCTTTAATTGACCGGCGTGCGGGCGCGCCACCTGAATGCGCTCATCGAAGGCCGCATCCGTACCTTGCAATGCATCGAGCGTAAGCGCCCCGATCACGTCCGCGGTATCTACCAGTGTCTCTGCCGCGAGCAGGGCCAGAATGCCAACCGCTAACATCCCTTGCGTTCCGTTGATCAGAGAAACCGCTTCCTTCGCTTCCAGCACCACCGGCTTAATTTGGGCCCGACGCAAAGCCTCAGCTGCTGAGATGCGAACGCCTTTGTCGTCGAGGCATTCGCCTTCACCGATGAGGGCGAGTGCAAGATGGGCCAGCGGCGCCAGATCCCCGCTTGCACCCACGCTGCCCTGCGATGGGACAAACGGCGTGACGCCGCGGTTCAGCATCTCGCAAAGTGCGTCGACGACGACAGCCCGCACGCCAGAGAATCCCTTGGAAAGGGAATTGGCGCGCAACAGCATCATGGCTCGAACCTCGGCTGCGGTCAGCGGCTCGCCCACTCCCACGGCGTGAGAGCGCACCAGGTTGACCTGCATTTCGCGAATCTGCTCGCCCGCAATGCGCACGTCGCTGAGTTTGCCTACACCGGTCGTAATCGCGTAAGAAACTTTGTTGCCGGCGACCAGCGCGTCGACAACGGCGCGAGCACGGTCTACTGCCGCTCGAGCATCCGGGTCGAGCAGCACGGGTCGATGCTCGACAGCGATTTCCCGCACCGCTTCCAAAGTAAGATCGTTGCCGTTGATGTGAAGTGCTTTCAAGGGATTTGTCGATCAGCCTGCCAGATAATTAGGTACAGTCCTTAGATTTCGCTCCTGATTCCCATCGCTGCCCGGAACGCGCTCAGGTATTTTTCCGGCAGCGGTACTTTTTTCATTTCCGGGTCGACCACTATATGCGTAGTGTCCCCCTCCGCCAGCAGCGAGCCGTCATCGGCCCGAACCAACTCATATTCGAACTGCACCAGAGACTCACGAATATACTTCAAATGGGTGCGAACAATAACCTCGTCGTCATAGCGAGCCGGAGCCTTATAGCGGCAGCGCGCGTCAATCACAGCGATGCCACAGCCATCTCGTTGTTCCATGTCGCGATACGAAAAACCGAGTTGTCGCAGCAATTCCACCCGGCCGATTTCGAACCACACAAAGTAATTGGCATGATAGACCACGCCCATCTGGTCCGTCTCGGCGTATCGCACTCGCATACGGGCCTCACTGACCAGGGGAGGATGGTTCGCTCCTCGGCTCATTCGCCGCTCCATTGCGGCTTGCGCTTTTCGAGAAATGACGAGATGCCTTCGCGGAAATCCTTCGTGGCACGGATCGCGGCATTTTCTCGTACCGCGGCCTGTATCTGCGCATCGAGCTCAATCCGCGCGTGGTCACTGAGCAGACGCTTCGTGCATACCAGCGATGCTGGGCTGTTCTCCATGAGTTGCGATGCCAGATCCCGTGCTCGCTCGATCAACTTTTCAGCGGCAACGATTTCGTTGATGAGCCCGATTCGATGCGCCTCGTCCGCTCCAATGATCCTGCCGGTAAGCAGCAAGTCTCGCGCATGTTTTTCGCCGACCTGACGCAGCAAAAACGTCGAAACGATCGCCGGTACGAATCCAATTCGAACTTCCGTGTAGCCGAACTTGACTTCGGGCATGGCCAGCGTGAAATCGCATAGGGTTGCGAGACCGCAGCCTCCCGCAATAGCAGCGCCGTTCACAGCCGCAATCGTCGGCCTGGGAAAGTCGTAGAGTGAGCGGAATAGCCGAGCCATGATTTCAGAGTCTTTCAGGCTCTGTTCCGGCGAGCGACCCACGAGCGCCTTCAGATTGTCCAGGTCCATGCCCGAGCAAAATGCCTTCCCTGCTCCCGTGAGAATCAGCACCCGTGCGGATGAATTGGCAACTTCGTCCAGGGCAGCTAACAACTCCTCGATCAGTTCGTAACTGATTGCGTTGCGCTTGTCGGGACGGTTGAGCGTGATCGTGGCGATGCTACCATTATGCGCGACGAGAAGTGTTTTGTAATCCATTTTAATCCGCTGCGGCTGAATTTCCGTACCGCGCCCCTATTTCAGCTGTCGCCCGCAGTAATACATCGAGCGACTTTAACGGCGGAAGAGCCGCGTCTCGCGCCGTCAACACTTCAACCACCTTCTCGGTTGCAATATTGCCTACCAGCGCATCCTGGGCGAAGGGACATCCACCCAGGCCGCCGAGCGCGGAATCGAATCGCCGGCAACCGGCATCATACGCGGCCGTTATTTTTTCAGCGGCCTGATCGGGACGGCTGTGCAAATGTACGCCAATCTCTAGATAGTCATAATTCGAAATCACTGCCGAAACCAGTTCACCAATTTGTGCCGGCCCGGCCATCCCCACCGTATCCGCCAGCGAAATCATGTGAACGCCATACGATTCAAGCAGGTCGACTGCGTCGACGACTTCGCCCACACTCCAGTGATCGCCGTACGGGTTTCCGAACGCCATCGAGATATATGCAATGGTTTCAAGTCCAGCATCTTCGCCTTTGTTTTTTATCTTCTCCAGTTCGTCGATGGCTTCATCGAGCGTCTGGCGCTGATTGTTGCGCAAAAATGTTGGTGACACCGAATACGGAAATCCCAAGGTGCGCACAGCATTTGTGTTGATGGCTCGCTGTGCGCCCTTTTCGTTTACGACAATACCGATAATCTCGACATCATCCGGAGGATCGAGTTCTTTCAGAACTTCCTCTGAGTCGGCCATCTGGGGCACGGCTGTGGGAGACACGAACGAAACAGCGTCAATATGCTTAAATCCCGCGCTGATCAGGGCTCGCAAATATTCCAGCTTGATGTGCGTGGGGATTTCTTCCTTCAGCCCCTGCCAGGCATCCCGTGGACATTCAACGAGCTTGACGGATTCAGGCATTCCAAAGCCTTGGCCACGGATTTACACGGATTCTCAAAGATGAATACTGATCCACAAACTCCGCGCTTAGTCTGTATCCGTGCCGATCCGTGAAAATCCGTGGCTACGTTTGCAGTACTCCCACCTTGAACTCCGGCACGTCGGGGTTCAACGAGGCCGCTTCCAGAGCGATCGTAATCGCATCGCGCGTTTCGATAGGATCGATGATCTTGTCAATCCACAGTCGTGCAGCGCCATATCGCGGATCAGTCTGTTCGTCGTAGGTACGCTTCACGGACTCGTAAAGCTCTTTCTTTTCCTCTTCGCTCAACTTCTTCCCACTGCGCTCCAGTTGCTTCACTTTGATTTCCAGCAACGTCCCCGCAGCCGAATCGCCGCTCATCACAGCATAGCGTGCTGTCGGCCAAGCAAACAAAAAGCGCGGGTCATACGCCTTGCCGCACATGGCGTAATGTCCGGCGCCAAACGATCCGCCAACGATCACTGTAATTTTCGGCACAACCGAATTTGAAACTGCGTTCACCATCTTCGCGCCCGCCTTAATAATGCCGCTCCACTCCGCGTCGCGCCCCACCATGAATCCGTTAACATCGTGGAAGAAAACTAGCGGAATCAGGTTCTGATTGCAATCCATGATGAACCGCGCAGCTTTCTCGGCGGACTCTGTATAAATTACGCCGCCAAACTCGATCCGCTTGTGACCCTCGTGATCGATCGCCTGCGCGTGCAGCTTCTGATTAGCGACGATCCCCGCGGCAAATCCGCCAATGCGCGCGTAGCCGCAGAGCACAGTTTTTCCGTACTCAGGCTTATATTCGTCGAAGCGGCTGCCGTCCACGATGCGGGCGACAATTTCCTTCATATCGTAAGGGCGCCCGGGAGAAGAATCGTAAATGCCGTAGATTTCTTCCGCTGCCAGCGCTGGGTCTTCCGGCTTCTTGCGGTCCCATGGAGATTGCCGCCGGTAGCCCCACTTCTCGACGATCGCGCGAATCCGTGCCAAACAGGCTTCGTCATTCGGTTCGCGGAAGTCCACCGTGCCGCTGATGGCCGAGTGCATGGCTGCGCCACCCAGCTCCTCGGCAGAAACTTTTTGTCCAATCGCCGCCTGTACCAGCGCCGGCCCGGCGAGGAATAGCCCGCTGCCGTCGGTCATGAGCACGTGATCGCACATCACGGGGAGATATCCGCCGCCCGCGACGCACATACCCATAATAGCTGCGATCTGCGGGATGCCCATGGCCGACATGACCGCGTTGTTGCGGAAGACGCGCCCGAAGTCATCCGTATCCGGAAATACATCCTCCTGCAGGGGGAGAAAAACGCCCGCGGAGTCGACCAGGTACATGGTTGGAACGCGATTTTCAATGGCTATGTTCTGAGCCCGGATAACCTTCTTCGACGTCATGGGGAAAAACGCGCCAGCTTTCACGGTGGCATCGTTGGCGATAATCATCACCAGCCTGGTGTGAATACGTCCCAGCCCTGTGATCACGCCTGCCGCAGGTGCCCCACCCCACTCTTCGTACATTTCGTAGGCTGCGAAGGAGCCAATCTCAAAAAAGGTGCCGGGATCGACTAACAGGCTGATACGCTCGCGCGCGGTTAGCCGGCCTTTGCTGTGCTGGTTCTCGATTGCCTTTGGCCCGCCGCCCTCGCGGATTTGTTCCTCTTCGTTACGTACTTGAGAAACCATGTCCGCAAGAAAACGCATATTCGCTTCAAAACGCGGGGAGGTCGCGTCCACGTGTGTTTCTTGGACGGTCGAGCTCGAGGGCGTGCTGGATTCGTATCGCTCGGCCATGAAGGGCTGCCAGGAACCATTTACCGTATAACAGCCTAGCATCGCGACGCAAACTTCGATTCCAAAGAGGCGGAAACGCGAGCCAGGATGACTAAGTGAAGATCACCGAAGAATGAATTCGCTGCACTGCCTCTGCCACAGGGTCCTCCGCCAAACCATCAACCAACCCATGGCGGAGTGCATCTCCCGCGTGCAGCTTCTCGGCCGCCACAAACATTTCGAGTGCCTTTGCTTTTCCGACGAGTCGCGGCAACCTCTGCGTTCCTCCCCAGCCTGTGATCAGCCCCAGCGCCGCACCACGATGCGCGAGAAACGCATCCGGTGAAGCGATTCGTCGGTAGCAAGCGAGAGCCAGATCGAGTCCACCGCCCATGCAATACCCGCAGATCGCCGCGTAGACTGGAGCGGGGAAGCGTTCTACCGCGGTCATTAGCGTTTGGCCCATTTGAGAGAATTCGTAAGCGTCGGACGCGCTTAGACCCGCAATCTCGCTCAGATC
>Ga0210405_10006686_pt1 | contig 10246 bp, 6 predicted proteins | sample IncBWH11MmetaG_FD_155492 | JGI IMG/M metagenome (GOLD analysis project Ga0210405, IMG submission 155492) | Forest soil microbial communities from Barre Woods Harvard Forest LTER site, Petersham, Massachusetts, United States - Inc-BW-H-11-M | ecosystem: Environmental > Terrestrial > Soil >... | reverse complement strand
CGGCGCTCGGCAGTTAGTTTTTTCGAATCGTCCAGACCAACAATGCGCCGCTTGGGATTGAGAATCACGGCGGCGGCAACGACCGGACCGAACAGCGCGCCGCGTCCGGCCTCGTCAATGCCGGCGACGCGCATCCAGCCCAGTTTGCGCGCGGCTCGCTCGAAACGGGAGGAGCAGAGTCGGCTCATTTCGCGAGGAATTTTAGCACGCCATGTGGCCGGCGGGAGCAACAGAGACGAACGGGAGTTGCTTTGGCGTTCTACTCGTACCGAAGAGCAACCATGGGGTCAACGCGCATGGCCTTGCGCGCGGGAATCCAGGCGGCACAGAATGCCACCGCTAGTAAGAGAAAGAGAGCCGCGCCGAGAAGGAACGGGTCGTGCGCGCGGACCTCGAAAAGCAGAGACTCCAAGAGGCGTGAGCAGAACCAGGCTCCCAGAAGTCCGAGCGCTGCCCCAGCCGCCGTCCAGCGCAGCATGTTCGAGAGAACCATTCTCAGAACGCTCCCGGGAGTGGCGCCGAGAGCGATGCGAATGCCGATTTCGCGGGTTTGTTGCGCGACCAGGAATCCGACAACTCCATAGATCCCAATCCCCGCAAGAAGCACGCCCATGCCCGCGAACAAAGACAGCAAGACCGCCGTGAATCGGTGCCGCTCCGCCAGCTTTCCGACTCGCGTCTTCAAGCTCTCAATCGTCACCGGAACCGTCGGATCAATGGCCGCGGTTTCCGACCGAATCCACTTCGCAATGGTTTCGGAATTGATTGCGCTTTGGACGATCAAATGCCCGGAGCGGAAGTAGCCCGCGGGCTCATTTTTCCAGGGAATGTAAAACTCGGGGTCGGCGGGCGCGGCAAGGCCGTTGTTCTTTACATCGCCCGCAATGCCAACGATAGTGCGCCATTCGTTCTGCGAGCCATAGCGGAAGGATTTGCCCAGGGGATCTTCTCCGTTCGAGAAGAGCTTTTTCGCGAGGGCGTCACTGAGGATCACCGGTTTTTCCACGGGTGCGCGATCCTCCTCGCGAAAGCCGCGGCCGTGGAGGATAGGGATACTCAGCCCTGGAAAGTAGTCGGGGGTGACGAAGCGATAGCCAATCATTCCGCCGGTGCCCGCGCTGAATTTCGCATGGCCCGGAATTTCTAGGGTTGATAGAAACGTGGCTTGCATGCCGCCGGAAGGCGGCAGCGTGTCGCTCAAGGCCAGCGAGGTGACACCCGGCATTTGTTTCAGCCGGGTCTCGAGCTGATTGAAGAAGGCCAGTTGCTTCGCGGAGTCGGGATAACGATAGTCAGCGAGATCGATCCCTGCGGTGATGATACTTTTCGCGTCCATGCCAAGTGAAACGCTTTCGAGTTTCCATAGACTGCGCAGGAGCAGTCCAGCACCCGCGAGAAGAATCAGCGAGACGGCAATCTGAACAGTGACCAGTAGTTGCCGAAGCACGCCGCGGGACGTGGCATGAGTTTCTTTACCGGCAAGCAATTCCGGGGCCGGACGGCGCAGCGCAGAAGCTAGTCCGAACAGAATGCCTGACAAGAGCGATACACCTAGCGCAAAGAGCAACACGCGAACGTCGACGGAGGCCTGTTCCAGCCTCGGAATACCTTCGGGAGCAATGGAAACAAAGAGACGAAGCAAGAGCTGGGCGAACCAGCAACCGGCAAGCCCGCCAAAAATTCCCAGGAGCAAGCTTTCTGTGAGTGTTTGGCGAATCAGGCGTCCGCGTGTAGCACCAAGGGCGATGCGGACGGCCAGCTCTCGCGCGCGGCTGGTTGCGCGCGCGAGGAGCAAATTCGCGACGTTGGTGCAAGCCACGAGCAGCACGGCCAGAACCGCGCCCAGAAGGACCCACGAGGCGGCGCGGGCGTCTTGTATCTGGCGATCGCGGAGGGAGCGCACGCGGAACGAGACCTCGTGACGAAACTGCGGGGGAACGTAATTAAGGGATTGCTGGAAGAGCGGCTCCATCGCAGCCGCTGCTTGCTTGATGGTTATTCCGGGTTTGAGCCGCGCGAAGGCTCGCAAAACAATTTGACGGGCATTGGGTCCGCGATCGGTGGAGCCATCGAGAGCCGCCGGCACAAGAATGTCGTCGTGGCCGAGATTTGGCATTTCGAACTGTTCCGGGAGAACACCGACTACCACGGTGGGCTTGCCGTCGAGTGAAATCGCCCGGCCGGCGAGATTGCGATCACAGGCGAAGCGCGAGCGCCACAATCCATAGGAGATGAGCGCGACACGCGGCGCGTTCGGCCGATCTTCGTCGCTCGTGAAATTCCGGCCGAGGAATGGCTGAATTTCGAACGTCGGCAGGAATGTTGACTCTACCAACGCACATTTCAGCCGGACCGGGTTCTGCTCGGTGAGATCACAATCGGCCCCGCCGGGAACGAGGGAAGTCACGGACTCGAACGGAGTCTGCGCTTTCTTCCAGTCCACGTAATCCGGTCCGAGCACGAATTCAATCGTTTCGAAAGGCGCTTTGTCGCCAAAACTCACCAGGCGATCGTCATGAGGATAGGGAAGGCTGCGGAAAAGGATGCGGTCGACCACGCTGAAGACAGCAGTAGTAGAACCAATCCCCAAAGCAAGTGTAAGTATCGCGACCATCGCAAATGCGGGACGGTTACGCAACCCGCGGAGAGAAAATCGCAGGTCCTGGAGAAGCGCATCGAGAAACTGGACGCTGCGCTGGTCGCGATACAGCTCTTTGGCTTGTTCGACGCCGCCAAATTCGCGCCGAGCGGCGTAGCGCGCTTCTTCGGGGCTCATGCCTTTGCGAATATTTTCTTCGGCCAGCAACTCGAGGTGCGCGCGAAACTCCGCGTCCAGTTCCGTGCCAGGGCTTCGCATTCCCAAGAATCCGCGAATGCGATGAATTGTCACGCGCCAATTTTCCATAACATCCTCCGCAAGCCGTTTCACGCGGTGAATTATTCGTAACGCAACAAGGCCATGGGATCCACGCGCATCGCCCGCCTGGCCGGCCAGTACGAAGCACAAAGTGTTGCCAGAAAAAGAATCACGGGCGACAGGAGCAGCGTTGGCAGGTCATGGCGGCTGGTTTGGTAAAGACTGCTAGACAATAGCGGCGAACCCACCATGAAGACGAACAGGCCGAATACGCAGCCGGCAGCGCCAAGCAAGCCTCCCTGCTTCAGCACCATCCACCCCAGGTTGGCCCGGCCCGCGCCGAGCGCCACGCGAAGGGCCAGTTCTTGCCGCCGCAGAACGACGATGTAAGACACGACTCCGAATAATCCGATGACCGCCAACAGCAGCGCGAGCGCGCCAAACCCGCCGATGAGCATCATGGTGAATCGCCGCTGCGACACGGAATCTTCCATCAGCGACTGCATCGTGGATACGCCGTAGATCGGGAGGTCTTTGTCCAGAGACCAGATCTGCTGCTGCACCGACTGAAAGATGCCTTGTTGGACGGATTCGTCGGGAGAATCCAGCTTGAGCACGAAAGCGGTGCGGCTGCTGGCGCCGCTTTCGACTTGGAACATAGAGTTGTAAATCATCGGCGGGGGATCGGCATCGAGTGCGGTGACGCGCACATCGGCGGCCACGCCGATGATGGTAAAGTCCGCGCGGCCTCCCCAGTTGTAGCGCTTGCCGATGGCATCCTGTTTGGGAAAGTACTCTCGCGCAAGAGTCTCACTGATCACGGCCGCGTTGGGAAACTTGCGATCGTCCTGCTCAGTGAAATCCCGGCCTCGCAAAATCGAAATGCCCATGGCCTGGAAATAGCCCGGGCTCACCAGTGAATTGTGCGCCCAGTGGAATTCGTCCGGAGGCGCGCCTTCGATGTGGAATCCGATCTGCCGGGCTTCGCTGAGCGGCAGGTGGGAAGCCTCAGCTGCCAGACGGACACCCGGCAATACGCGCAGGCGGTTCAGCAACTCCTTCTGCACCGTCTCGCGCTTCTGCGGATCTGGATAGCGCGGCCAATCAAAAAGCGTTCGAACGACCACGGTATTCTGCGAGCGAAAGCCCGTGGACACATTCAGGAGATGCACAAAGCTCTGAAGGAGCAGGCTCCCTCCGATCAGCAGCGCCAGAGCAGCGCCGATCTCCAGGATAACCAAAGCGTCTTGCAATCGCCTGGTCGCCTGGCTGCTGCCTATCTGGGCCGTGTCTTTCATTGCCACTTGAGGCGAGACCCGGGACAGCTGTAGCGCGGGAATGAGACCGAAAGACAACGTCGTAATAACGGATAAACCCACCGTGAAGGCCAGCGCGACGGGGTTCAAAGTGACATCCTGGAGCTGCGGCAGACTAGCCGGTCCAAACTGTCGCGCCACGGAGATCATTGGAACCGCAAGCGCCACTCCTGCAATCGCCCCGAGGAGTGACAAGAGGAAACTCTCCACAAGACATTGCGTCAACAAACGCCCGCGCGCGGCGCCCACCGTGCTCCGCACGGCCATTTCGCGTCGGCGCGACCGGGCCTTGGCCATCAGCAAATTCGCAACGTTGGCGCAGGCAATCAGCAGGACACAAAGAACAGCCGCTTCCAGCAACAAAACCAGCGGCCTGATTTTCGCGGCCGCATGGGCGACAAACGGATAGGTTCTCGGCGTGACTTGGATTGTGCCGGAATAGCTCTCCGGGTGCTCTCTCATGAAATTGTCCGCCACGCGCAAGATATCTTGTTGCGCCTGCTCGCGCGTGACACCGGGTTTAAGACGGCCGATGGCCCCCACCCCGAACTCGCGAACGCGATCGGCGAAGCGGTCTGCGGAAAAGGCGATGGGCACCCACAAATCGGCGCGCTCCGAAAGAGGCGCTCCATCGAACGGGAACAGGAAGCCAGGCGGCATGACGCCGACGACGGTGAAAGGCTTTTCATCGAGGCGAACCGTTTTCCCCACGACATCTGGGCTGCTGCTGTAGTGATTGCGCCAGAGCGCGTCGGAAATCACGGCTACACCGGGTGCGCCGGCGCGGTCCTCCTCGTCGATAAAGGTGCGGCCTAGTTGGGCGCTCACGCCTAGCAACGAAAATGCCGAAGCCGAGATGCGCGCTGCTTGCACCCGCAGAGGAGTCCCTTCACACGTCAGGTTGAATCCCGCAGTTTCGTAAGCGGCGACTTGAGAGAAAGATTGGTTTTGATCCCGATAATCCAGATACTCCGCGGCAGCGACTCCGACTTCTTCACCGCCGCCAAGTTGTGGCAGAGTCTCCGTCAGCAGCAATAACTGTTGCGGCTCGCGGTAGGGGAGCTTGCGGATCATCACGGCGTTCACCAAGCTGAAGACCGCGGTGTTGGCGCCGATGCCCAGCGCAAGAGTGATGACTGCGACTGCTGTGAACCCTGGGCTCCTGCCCAGCATGCGAATGCCGAGGTGGAGGTCGCGCGCGAGATTCTCGATCGCGGGCAAACTGCGCTGTTGCTTGTGAGCTTCCCTGGTCTGCTCGAGGCCGCCGAATTCGCGACGCGCGGCATAGTGCGCTTCGTGGGGCGCCATGCCTTTGCGAATGTTCTCCTCGGTGAGCATCTCGAGATGCGCGCGAAACTCGGCATCCAACTCCCCGTCCAGTTGCCGCCTGAAGAACAAGTTCCGCAAACGCGCGCCGAATATGCGTAGCCACTCCATCTCAAGCTCCTTCCGTGCCGCCGAGAAGACGCGTCATCAGCGCGGTCATGCGCTCCCAACTCGCGGTCTCCGCGAGCAACTGTTTGCGCCCGGCACGCGTGAGCGAGTAATACTTCGCCTTGCGGTTATTTTCGGAAGCGCCCCATTTGGAGGAAATCCAGCCGCGCTGCTCGAGGCGCAGCAGCGCCGGATACAGCGTGCCCTGGTTCAGCTTGAGCAGATCCTCGGAGACCTGCTTCACGCGCTGGGCGATGCCGTAGCCGTGCAGCGGGCCCATGGCATGAAGGGTTTGCAGAACGATCAGGTCCAGCGTGCCTTGCAGAACTTCCCCGCGCGGAGGCGCCATGTTTTCTCCTCTAGATAAACAACAGGAGCATAAAACTCGTCCTGTTGAATGTCAACAGGAACAGCCTCTCCTTAGACGCGCGTGGCGTCAAAATGTTTCCTGGTTTCTTCTCCCATCTGAGCGCCCCTAAATCGCCTGGCGACCGTATTCCGATTTGATGGGCCTTCTCGGGGGTGTGGCAGCATACGCTTGCCACAAAGAACTGGCTCGCCCTGCGTCCGCGTCTATAATGAAAGCCGCGGTGAGTCACACGTTTCCCGCCTTGTCAGGTTTCAGCATGGCTTCGTTCTACTTCGATGTCGGCGGCGTCCTCATCCCCGACAATTTCGCGCCCGACAACTCGCTCAATATCTTCCGGCAACTGGCCCGAAGTCATGGCATTCATCCGCACGACGCTCACGCGAGGTACACGGAGTTACAGCCTTCCCTGGATCTTGGCGCGACTTCCTTGACGGAACTTTGTGCGGCGCTTGGCATCGATCAGAAAACCTTCGAGCAAGAGTGGCACGCGATGCATCCGGTAGATAGTGAAGTCCTTCGAACGGTAGAGAAACTCCTGGCAAACGGGCATTCCATCGGCTTGGCCACGAATTTCTGCAGGCGCTTGCTCAACTTGCTGATTGCGAACACTCCTCCCCTGTCACAGCTCCGAGTCTGCTGCTCGTCCGACATTGGGTTGGCGAAGCCTTCCGCCGAATTCTTCCGTCGCGCCGCGGAAATCATGGCCTCGCCCGAGATCGTCTTCATTGACGACCGCCGCGTGAACGTGGAGGCGGCACAGCAATTCGGTTGGACGGCAATCCATGCGTCGGATGGATGGCTGGTCCGGTTTAGAAACACGTATGTCGCGGGTTCTTGAAGTTGCTTAATGCCCCACTATGAGAAGCTAACCCAGTTCGGCTCGTTGACCGCGGCCTGCGCCGCGGCCTACCATGGCGGGGCCAATTCGCGTCAACATGCATGCTTAGGGAGAACTTCATGTGCCTTCACCGGAAGTCTGTTTTCTTTGCGGCTATCCTATCGGTGTTATGCGCCGCCAGTCTGCTCTGTGCGGCTCCCTCTGGCGAGGCACAGGGACTAACCAGCAGCGATCTTTCCCGCTTGCGTTCCGTTGGCGGCGTCGAGATTTCGCCCGATGGCCGCAGCATCGTGTACTCCGTGATTATGCGCGACCGGCCTGGCCGCCCCTACGGCCAGCTCTGGATCATGGATGTGGCCACGCAGAAATCCGTTCGCGTGGGCGGCGAAAAAGATTCCGGCGGCGGTGCGTTGTGGTCGCCGGACGGCAAGTGGTTTGCGTTTCACGGACATCAAGGTGAAAAGGGCGGATTGTTCGTGGCGCGACCGGACGGCAGCGAGATCACCTTGCTCGCTTCGCCGGGAGGCACAAACAGCCCGCTACCGGGCACCGGCAACGATATGACCTGGTCGCCCGATGGCAAACAGCTCGCGTTCATCTCCTCGACTCCCGGCACGGAAGCGGCGGAAGCCGCCGGCGATCCCATGGTCATCACGCGCTATCTCTACAAACCCGACGCCGGCGAAGGAATGACTCGCTTCAACGACAATCAACGGCTGCACATTTTTACGGTGGACTTGGCCACAAAGCAGGTGCGCCAGTTGACGCAAGGCAATTTCGACGAGCATTCGATTGACTGGTCGCCGGACGGCAAGGAGATTCTTTTCGTTTCGAATCGTGAAACGAATCAGGATGAGTTCTTCAATTACGACATTTTCGCTTTGAAGGTCGCGGACAACAGCATTCGCCGCTTGACCGCCACGGAATACAACGAATATGAGCCGCTGTGGTCGCCGGACGGCAAGCGCATCGTCTTTCGCGGCACCCGCCGCGGACTGACCGACCGCGAAACGACCATGGAAGACACCCATGTTTGGGTGATGAACGCGGACGGCAGCGATCGCCGCGAAATCGGCGCCCTCCTGGACAACCGCCAGGGTGCGCCGCGCTGGGCGCCTGACGGCAGCGCCGTCTACTTCACTCTTCAGGAACGCGGCAGCAACCGCCTCGTGCGCTTGCCGATTTCGAGCGGCAAACCAGAATTCGTAGTGAGAGACACTGGCGGCGTGGGTGGCTGGTCCGTGGCCAAGGACGGCACGCTGGCGTACGGCTTCGCCTCGCCACAAGACGTGGCGGAACTCTATCTGAAAGCGGGCAATGGCGCACCACGCAAGCTGACGGACATGAATGCACAACTTTTCGCTGGAAAACACATAGCCGAAGTCGAGTCCTTTACGTTCATCAGCAACGACAATAAGTTTGAAATCGAAGCCTTTCTCACCAAGCCGCTGGGGATGACCGCAACGTCGAAGCATCCTCTCATCGTCAATATTCACGGCGGGCCGCACGGTCAAAATGGTCCGGCTTTCAATTTCAAGAATCAGGTTTACGCAGCTCGGGGATGGGCCACGCTAAACGTCAACTATCGCGGCTCTACCGGCTACGGACAAAAATTCGCTGACGCCGTCTTCGCCGATCAGGACGGAAACGAGGGGCAGGACGTTTTGTACGGAGTGAGCGCCGCGGTGCGCCGCTATCTTTGGATTGATCGCGAGCGCCTGGGCATTGAGGGCGTGAGCTACGGCGGCCAACTGACCGACTGGCTCATCACGCAAACAAATGAATTCAAGGCTGCCGTGCCCATCGCCGGGATCGCCAACCTTGTCAGCTACAACTACATGACCTATTACAACCAGTATGAAGAAATGGAATTCGGCCAGTTCTTGCACCAGGGAAACTTGATGGACGTGGCCTGGGAACGTTCCGCTCTGAAGCATGTCGCTGCCGCGCATACGCCGACGATGCTAATGCACGGCGAAAATGACAACGATGTGCCCATCGCTGAAGCCGAGCAGTTCTTCATCGCACTGAAAGACGTGGGTACGGAGGCCGTTTTCGTGCGCTACCCGCGCGAAGGCCACGGACTCAGTGAAGTCAAACACAACATCGATTCCATCGACCGCTGTATCGCCTGGTATGAAAAGCATTTCCCCAAGCCCGGCGCGGAGGGCGTCACCAACGTCCAGCCCTAGCGGAGTTATCTCTCGGGTCTGTTTTGTTGGCTGTCGGATCCCTGCAGCCAATTTGGGGTATTCAAATAAAGAGAGGCCGCGGATTGCCGCGGCCTCTTGCAATTGCCAATGGAATCGTGAGGTTGTTCTTAGGCCTTCGCTTCGGTGCCCGCGGTCGCCGCCACGGCGGTCACTTCCTCGCGGTCCGCGCGCTTGATGCGGGCAGCCTTGCCCTTCAAATCGCGCAGGTAATACAGCCGTGCCCGGCGAACTTTTCCCTTGCCAACCACTTCAATCGAGCTGATCGTCGGTGAATGCAGCGGAAAAATGCGCTCGATGCCCACGCCAAAACTAACCCTCCGCACCGTAAACGTCGCGCTCGACGCCCGGCCCTTCTTGGAGATCACCACGCCTTCGAATGCCTGGAGGCGCTCCTTCACCTTCTCCCCTTCGCCTTCCTGCAGGCGCACGTTGACGCGTACGGTGTCGCCCGCGCGGAACTCGGGAAGGTCTTTGCGCAATTGCGCTTCATGCAGTTTTGCAATAACGGGATTCATGTTCCTATTTCCTTTTAGACCCGCTCAGGGAGGGCCAGCTCTTCAAACGCAATCCACAATTATAAACAAATCGTCACATTTTTCCTAGCGTTTTCGGGTCGCTAATGGAGCGTTTGCCGCTTTCTAACGGCGCCTTGGGCGACAAGCTCTCCTGCTAAGCCGATGACGCCAGCGAAGAATCCCGGTGAATGACGGCATCCGCAAAGCGCTCCATCTCCTCGAGTTGCGGGCTGAATTGCAATAGAACGAGGTCAACGCCGGCCGCTTCGAATTTAGCAAGACGTTCCCCGACCTGCTCCGGTGTGCCAACCAGCTCAGAACGCAGTCCGCGATTCGAAACCGAATAATCTTCCAGCGAAACGCGCTGCTCCAGTTGCGTTCCCGCCAGCCATTGCTGGTAGTTCCCATAGCCAGCGGCGGATTGATGCACATCGGTGATGCGTCGGACTTCCTCCCGGGCTTCTTTTTCCGTTTCACGCACAATCGCATATCCGGCCACCCCAAACTTGAGCGGCGGTAAATTGTGTTTTGAACGCCGTTCCCGCAAGTCCGCGATTTTCTCGCCCACTCGCTCCGGTGGGTCGCCGTGCATGAGGTAGGCATCGCACTTCTCGGCGATCAGCTCTTTCGCCGCCGGAGACTCACCGCCCGCGTACAACGTCGGCCGCGGCTTGGCCACCGGCTTGGGCTCAAGCACATTGTC
>Ga0210405_10006683_pt1 | contig 10249 bp, 7 predicted proteins | sample IncBWH11MmetaG_FD_155492 | JGI IMG/M metagenome (GOLD analysis project Ga0210405, IMG submission 155492) | Forest soil microbial communities from Barre Woods Harvard Forest LTER site, Petersham, Massachusetts, United States - Inc-BW-H-11-M | ecosystem: Environmental > Terrestrial > Soil >... | reverse complement strand
AAAGATCCAGGTAGCGCATGACCATGATCCAGGTTGCGAGCCAGACCAACCGGCGTACGTCGCGTTTGAAGGGGCGCGAAAGCAAGAGCACGAAAGGCACAGCGAACTGGAATATTACGAGGAACAATCCAATGAATCCCCAGCCGCCGTTCAATCTCCTCATGTACCAGGTGATTTCTTCCGGCAAATTACCCGCCCAGATGATGAGCCACTGCGAGAACGAGAAATACGCCCACACCATGGTGAAGGTCAGCATCCACTTGCCGTGGTCGTGTACGAAATCAGGTTTCAGGAGTTCTGACATCGGCTTGTAGTTCACCAGAATTCGCTCCACGACAACGGCGAAACACATCGCCGAAAGCAATTCGCCGATGAGGATTAACAATCCATAGATCGTCGAAATCCAACTCGGGTCGATGGACATCACCCAGTCGATCGCGGCAAATGAAATCGTGAATGCGTAGAGAATCAGCCCCGGTCCACTCACCGCCTTGAAGCGCGGGCTGTTGTCGCGTGACGGAGGGTTGTCTTGTTCCTTCGACCACTTGGTGAGCAGGAACGACAGCAGATTCCAGATTGCCAAGTAGATCACGGCGCGAATGATGAATCCCTGGACGTTGAGATAGGATTTGGCGAGATCCTGCAAGTGTTCACGCAGATGTTGGTCCGCGATGGAATCCAGAGGCCGCGCCCACATGTAGAGTTTTGGCAGTCCGAACAGAATTGGAACAAACAACACTGCCATCAGTGGCAAGCACCGCATGGCTGCGCCGAGAATTCTGCGGATCACCATGCCCCATCCGCCGCCGGTGAGGTGCCGGATCATGAGAATCGCCATCGATCCGAGAGTGACTCCAAGCCAGCACATGTAGCCGAGTAGGTAGGCCCGGAAGAATTCATCCGGACGAACGAACGCGAGGACCAGAGAGATGGCGGCGAAAATGAGGCCGATGATGAGCGAGCGCCGTTGGATGGTCTTCACCACCGGCGGTGCCATCAGGTCCAGATTGTTCGCTTGCGCCGTCATTTCGACTCGGCTCCTTTTTCGCCACTGGCAGCGGGCCGGAGTTCGGGCAAAGTTGCCCCCGAACCGGGATCGCCGCGAAACACTGGCGCCTCGGACGGAACTTTCTGTCCCGACGCTACATCGCTCATGGTCGCGCCCTGACTCAACTGCAGAGCTCGGATGTAAGCCACAATGCACCAGCGATCGTGAGGCGGAATTTGCGAGGCGTACTCTGGCATCGCGCCAAATCCTTCGGTCATCACATCGAAGAAGTACCCCAACGGCGCTTTGCGCAGGCGTTCGGTGTGATAAGACGGCGGAGCGCGAAAACCGCGCTGCACGATCATGCCGTTGCCATCGCCCAGGCGGGAGTGACAGGGAGCGCAGTAAATATTGAAGCGCTCGCGGCCGCGGGCAAGCACGTCTTCGGAGACAGGGAAAGGCATGTAGTCGCCGGGATTGTTGCCGAGTTTTCCAGTATAGAAATACACGTCTTCATTCAACTGTCCGCGCGCCACCGTCCCTTCGACCGGAGGGCGCGCCGAGCGCAAGTCCGCATAAAAGTCGCTCGCGGCGAGCGGCTTGAAGCGAGGTTGATCTTGCATATCCTGGCGGCATCCGGCCAGGATCAGCGTGGCCAAAAGGATGGAGTACGTTCGTGCCGGGCGAGGATGCCAGGCCTCCATTCTTAGCGACGAGATTTTGCGGAGGCTCAGCATAGCTTCAACTGGGCACCTCCGAAATCGATCGCGGGGCCAGACCCTCAAGAAATCGGCGGGTTTCGCTCGGGCTGTACTTAGGATCGGTGGAAAACACGATCAGGAAGAAGCGATCCTTGGTCGCGAAGGCGAAGCGCGGCACATTGAACACGGGATGGTACGGCATGGGAAGACCGTTCAATGCCAGCATTCCAAACACCGCGGAAATTCCTCCGAACAGAATCGTCATCTCGAAAGTCACCACGATAAATGCCGGCCACGAATGATAAGGTTTGCCACCGACATTAATTGGGTAACTCACAACGGAAATCCAGTACTGCAGGGCGTAGCCGGACAAACCTCCCAGCAATCCACCAATCAACACGACGAGTGGAACGCTGTTCTTATGAAACCCAATCGCCTCCGCCAAACCTTCCACCGGAAACGGGCTGTAGGCGTCGATCTTCAGATAACCGGCTTCGTGGGTGCGATGAGCCGCGTCCACCAAGTGTTGCGCTGAATCAAACTCGGCCATCATTCCGTAAACGGGAGTGCGCTTCATTCCTTCACCTCCGCCTCAGGCAGCAGGGTGCGCATTTCGAAGATCGAGATCATGGGCAGGATGCGCACGAACAGGAACATGGCAGCCAGGAACATGCCGATGGTGCCGATGTAGGTCATCCAGTCCCAGCGTGTTGGGTAATACATTCCCCAGGAAGAAGTCAGGAAATCACGATGCAGGCTTACCACCACGATGATGAATCGCTCCAGCCACATCCCGACCAGGATGACTCCGGATATAAGGAACAAGGCAGTTGGACTGGTTCGCAGCTTGCGAATCCATAACACTTGCGGGACGAAGATGTTGCACGCCAACAGCGCCAAATACCAGGGAGCATATGGGCCGTGCAGGCGATTCCAAAGGAGGAACGCATCGTAGCGGTTCCCGCTATACCAACCCATGAACCCTTCAATGGCGTAGCCATAAGCCACGATCAGGCCCGTGGCCAACATGACTTTTGCCGAATTCTGCAAATGGCGTTCGGTGATGAAGTCCTCGAGGCCATAGAATTTGCGGATCGGAATCGCCAGCATCAGCACCATGGCAAAGCCGGAATAAATCGCGCCCGCCACGAAGTAGGGAGGGAAGATCGTCGTATGCCAGCCGGGCACGATTGCAACCGCGAAGTCGAAACTGACTACGGTGTGAACAGAGAGCACCAACGGAGTCGCGAGCCCGGCGAGAAGCAGGTAGGCTGTCTCATAGCGATGCCAATGCCGCGCCGAGCCGCGCCAGCCCAGGGCTAACATTCCGTAGATAATCTGCGCGGCGCGATTGGTGGATCGATCCCGCAGTGTGGCCAGATCAGGAACCAGCCCGATGAACCAGAACAATAGAGAGATAGTTGCGTAGGTGGAAACGGCAAAAACGTCCCAAACCAACGGGCTGCGGAATTGCGGCCATACCTTCATCGTGTTGGGATAAGGAAAAAGCCAGTACGCAAGCCAGGGACGGCCCACGTGAATCAGGGGGAAGAGGCCAGCGGCCGACACCGCAAACAGTGTCATGGCTTCGGCAAACCGGTTAATGGAATTGCGCCAGGATTGGCGCAACAACAGAAGGATGGCCGAGATCAACGTGCCCGCATGTCCGATTCCAATCCACCACACGAAGTTCACGATGGCGAAGCCCCAGCCGATCGGGATGGTGACGCCCCAGATGCCAACGCCACGGACGAATAAATATCCGACGGCGAACAACATCATCATCGTTAGCAGAAAGGCGATGCCAAAGCCGAGGAACCAACCATTGGACGTGGGGCGCGTAAGGACAATCGAGCTGATTTTGTCGGTGACCGTACCGAAGGTGTATCCGGGCTCGATGACCGGAGCGCTATCGCCAATGGTCGCGGGTTGTCTGGGCTCGTCCATTTCTCGATCGTGCTCCGCCTAACTTTCCAACTCTGGATTCGGATTGCGAATCTCGGCCAGATACGTGGTTCGGGGCCGGGTATTCAGATCGGCCAGCAAACCATAGTTGCGTGGGATCGCCTTGAGCTTTGAAACCCGGCTGTTGGGATCGTTGATATTGCCAAAGGTGATCGCATTGGCCGGGCAAGATTGCTGGCATGCCGTCTGCAACTCACCATCTCGGATCGTGCGGTTCTCGCGCTCGGAATCGATGCGATGCTGGGTGATGCGCTGGATGCAGTAGGTGCACTTTTCCATGACGCCGCGGCTGCGCACCGTCACGTCGGGATTGCGCATCATTTTGAGTTGCGGCGTCTCCCAATCCTGAAAGAGAAGGAAATTAAAGCGCCGCACCTTGTATGGACAGTTGTTGGAACAGTAGCGCGTGCCCACACAGCGGTTGTAGACCATGTCATTCAGGCCTTCGGTACTGTGTACGGTGGCGCCCACGGGACAGACGACCTCGCAAGGCGCGTTCTCACATTGCATGCAAGGAACGGGCTGGAAGTATGCCTTGGGATTATCACGGTCGCCTTGGTAATAGGCATCCACGCGAAGCCAGTGCATGTGGCGGCCGATCACAACTTGCTCCTTGCCGACTACTGCAATGTTGTTCTCCGATTGGCAGGCGACCATGCAGTTGTTGCACCCCACGCAAGCATTCAAATCGATTGCCATGCCCCAGGCGTAGAGTTCCTTGTCATACGGATACGGTTTGTACAAAGTCAGCTCCGCTAGAGGCTCTTCTTCCCTCGCGAAGTCTGGTTCCTTGCGATACTCATCGAGACTCGCAGAGCGCACCTGCGGGCGCGAGCCTTCCGGCGTGTCCATCGTCTGGTAGCCCTGAGTCGTAGCCAGCTTGTAAGTACCGCCAGCCTTGGTGATATTCACGCCGCTGGTGAACCACGGTGTTGCGCTGTAACGAAGCGGGTACATATCGAAACCTGCGCCCGTTCCCGCCCGGCCCGCGCGCTTGCGCCCGTAGCCCAGGAACACAGTGACGGAATTGTCGGGATGACCGGCTTGAATCCAGATGGGGGCGGTCACCTTCTTGCCATTTAATTCCAACGTGACTAGATCTTCGCTCTTCAGCCCCATCCGCGCGGCCATGGCCGGTCCGATGAGCACGGGATTGTCCCAGGTCATCTTGGACATCGGTTTGGGCAGCTCCTGCAGCCAGCCGTTATTGGAGAAGCAGCCGTCATGAACGCAGGGATCGCGGCGGAAGTTGATCTCGTAGCCGAACGTCATTAAATCCAGGACCACAGCTTCCCCAGACGACGCATGCACACCTAATGATGCTTGTCGCTCTTGGTCGATCCTCGCCAACCAAGGGCCGGGAGGAGTCGACGTGATTTGCTTCGGCAAGAACGTCGTTCCCGCGATCCAGCCATCGTGCAGTGACTTTCGCCAGAAGGCATCGAAGTCCGCGCCTGAATGTTGTTTCTGCCAATATCCTTGAACGACTTCGTGGCCGGTCGCTTCCGCCTGACCCGCCAGTAACGCCATAAGTTCATAAGCGCTCTTTCCGCTATAGAGCGGAGCGATCAGCGGTTGCACGATGCTCACGGTGCCGTCATACGCACGCGCGTCGCCCCATGATTCGAGATAATGCGCTTCGTTCACATGCCATTGACACAGCTCGGCAGTCTCGTCCTGATAGAGGCCGAGATGCACGCGCATCGGAATACTTGTGTTTTTGAGCGCGTCGGCGAAGTTCAAATCTGCGGGCGCATCGTAAGCTGGGTTTCCGCTCAGGATGAATAGCATATCCACTTTGCCGGCGCGCATATCGGCGACGAGATCTTTGATCGAGTCGGTTTGATTAAGCGGGTTGGCGTCGACGGGATCGGTATAAATTACCGTGCGGCCGACATTTCCCAAAGCCTGATTGATCGCGTGAGCCAAAGCATGAACGATCGGCGGTTGATGATCACCGGCAATCACTACGCTCGATCCGCGATGTGCCTTAAGGTCTCGAACGAGGACATCAAAGGCCTTCACTTGTTTATCTGTCCAACCCGACCCTGAGCCACCAAGCCCGGTTTGCGAACCCAATCCTCGCACAAAATTCTCGACCTGCGACGCCGGCAGCGGCAAGCGATGATCAGCCTTAGCGCCGGTTGAACTCATTGTGCTCTCGATCACATACAGCCTGTTCATGTTGCCTGAATCGGGATTGCGGCGCTTGGCGAAATCGCGGATGTATCGCGTGCTTCCCGGAAATCCTGCGTACAAGAAATCGGCGTCGAGCGAGACGATCACATCAGCGTTCTCTAGCTTGTACTGCGTTTCCACCGGCTGGCCGAAGGCCATCTTCGCGCCCTCGAGCACATTGTCGCGATTTACCGGCTCATACACATGCCACTTCGCTTGCGGATAGAGCTTGAGCACGGACCGCAACTGATCGGCCAGAGCGGGCGAAGAAACCGTGCGCGTCAGGATTCGGATTCCTGCTCCCTGCACAGCCTTCTGCGCGTTGAGCGGTCCGCGGATTGCTTCGAGGAATCCTCCCCAGGTGCGCACGTCACCCAAATACGCAATAGTCTGCGAGCGGTCGGGGTCATACATGCCGAGGATCGAGGCCTGCGCGAACACGTCGGTTCCGCCAAGGCTAGCGGGATGCTGCGCGTTGCCTTCAATCTTGGTTGGACGATAGAGATGACTCTCAACGAGAATTGGACTCGCATATCCGCCCAGCGTGAAGGCCGTGGCATAGAACATCGGAACGCCGGGAATCACTGCTTCAGGCTGCCGCACATAGGGAACAATCGGCTCCAGCGGCTGCTTGGTGCAGGCCGTCATTCCGGCCATTGCCAGCGAAGCCCCCAAACTCGCGATGCATCATCTCCTGAAACTCGGCGCTACCCGCGAGTTCTTCGAGGCTTCGCCAATATTCAGGACCTTTCGTCCCGGCGATTTGGGCGCGAGCTGTTTCGAGATTCAGCTTGTCCTTCTTGCTGGGACAAACTTCCTCGCGATGCTGCTTATTGTTGTGCTCTTCCATTTTCTTATTCGAACTTCGTTGCCGTAGAGACGTAGCTAGCTACGTCGCTACAGAAAACGTCGCGCCTTCCGGTTGGACGGGTGAGACGCTCGTCCTCCAATACGTCAGCGATGACACGTCGAACAACTCGTAATGTCCGTCACCGTTCGCAACTTATACTTCTTCACTAAATCCGTGCCTAGCGAAAGTTGATCCGTATAAACCTTCCCGTCCACCACCACGGGCTTGTCGCTCGACGGCTGCTCGTAGCGCATATTGAACACCTGGTCGCGAGGCCGCAGATTATTCTCCGGTGCGCGGTGGCAATCCAGGCACCACTCCATTTGCAGCGACGCGTAATTGAACATCAACGGCATGCGGTCGACCGGACCGTGGCAGGTGTTGCAGCCCACGCCCTTGTTGATGTGAATGCTGTGGTCGAAGTAAACGTAATCCGGGAGATCGTTGATTCGCGTCCATACCAGGGACTTGCCGGTGCGAAAGCTCTCGCGCACAGGTTCGAGCAACGGCGCCCCCGTCCAAATTTGCGAATGGCAATTCATACAGGTCTTGGTTGGAGGAATCCCGGCGAACGAAGATTTCTCAACCGAAGTGTGGCAATAGCGGCAGTCAATGCCCAACCCGCCAACATGGTGCTGATGGCTAAAGGGAACAGGCTGGGGCCGCACCACTTTGGCGTAAGTGATGTAGGGCGACCGTTGCAGTTCGAGCAGTGCCCACAGCAAGGACGAGACCAAAAATACTGCCCCGTAAATCGTGGCACGGGAGATTGTGTTCGTACTGCGATGAAAAATCTGCATCGACTTTCAGTGCAGCAGGGACGTCGAACTCCATCCCCAGTTCAATACCGCGCTGTTTGGAGCAAGCAGTCACAGAAAGCTGTGATGTCGCACATGAAAACTTGTGATTATAGCAGTTCGCGACTTGTTGTGATTGAGCAACATTTCAATTCCAGCAAAATCAACCAAAATTATCGCACCAGGAAAAGCTCGCCGAAAATTTCAACAAAATCGCCGACGCTTACGCTCTGCTTCGAAAGTCTTATCTGCACACACATCCACTGAGATAGAACAGATTACCGCAGGTTCATCACCAACAACTTCGGTTCAGTCATCTCCTCGATGGCATAACGCAAGCCTTCACGCCCTGATCCCGATTCTTTAATACCGCCGTAAGGCATGTGATCAATGCGAAACGTCGGCACGTCCCCGGCCATCAAAGCCCCAACTTCGAGTTCTTCGTATGCGCTGAATAACAGCTTGGCATCCCGCGTGAAAATCCCAGCCTGCAAGCCGTAGGGAGAATTATTAATCTGCTTCAAGGCATCGGAAAAATCGTCGTAAGACTCGACGGTGACGACCGGAGCAAAAATTTCCTGGCAATTCACCTTCATCTCGGGACGGGTGCGGGTCAGAACGGTCGGCTCGAGTATCGAACCCTGACGTTGTCCCCCGCAGAGCAATCGGGCGCCGCTACGGACGGCCTCCTGAACCCAGTCACTGGCGCGGATGGCATCGCTTTCGCGAATCATCGGGCCAACATCGGTAGACTCTTCCAGCGGATCCCCCGTCTTCAGTTTCTTGACCCCGGCGACAAGAAGGGCTGTGAATCTTTCGAGCACCGACCGCTCGACCAGGATGCGCTGTACCGAAATACAAGATTGCCCGGCATAAGCGAAACTACCAGTCACGCACCGCTCGGCCGCGTAAGTCAGATCAGCATCGCTGTGAACGATGACGCCTGCGTTTCCTCCCAGCTCGAGCGTGACCTTCTTCTTGCCGGCTCGGCTTTTGATGTCCCAGCCAACCGCCGCGCTGCCCGTAAAGCTGATCAGCTTCAGGCGCTCGTCGGTCACCAGCAATCCAGCGTCCTCGTTGGAGAGCGGAAGAACATTCAGAGCACCGTCCGGCCAGCCCGCCTGCTGCACGGCCTCAGCCATGAGCAATGCCGTTAGTGGCGTCTGCGGAGCTGGTTTCAGCACCATCGTGCAGCCACTGGCAATCGCGGGAGCGACCTTATGCGCAACCAGATTCAGTGGAAAATTGAACGGCGTGATCCCGGCAATCGGTCCCAAAGGAAAACGGCGCACAATTCCCCAACGCCCCGCTGTGAATTCCTGCCAATCCAGCGGCAGATATTCGCCGTAGATGCGCGTGCTCTCCTCGGCAGCTACAGTGAATGTAAACACGGATCGGTCCACTTCACTTCGCGCTGCCTTGATCGGCTTTCCCGCTTCGTGGGCTAAAGTGTGGGCAAACTCTTCCTTGCGGTGGGCAATATTCTCCGCCACCCGGCGTAGCACGCGTTGCCGTTCAAATGCCGGAAGCCTTCGCGTAGTGCCGAAAGCTTTTACCGCGGCCGCGATAGCCGCCTCGGCGTGCGCGCGCTTCCCCTGAAACACGCGACCGACAACACTGCCATCGTAGGGAGCTCGAATCTCGACTGCGTTGCCATCCTCTATCCATTTACCATCGAGGAGGAACCCATGCGTCGCGACGGGAGTTGCAGTCATCTGTGCCATGGCGTAATTCTTGCGCCTCCCCCAAACGCAAAGAAAAGATTATAGGCTTTTTGAGCCATGCGAGAGTGACCTCAGGCGATAATTGATTCCGCTAGGCTGCCATCAGGAAGACGGATCGTGCTCACATCAATTGTGGAAACCAGCGAGTTGTTGCGTAAAGGACAGTTGTCGCCTGTTGAGCTGACGAAGAACTGCCTGGCCCAGATCGAAAAGCTCAACCCCACGCTGAACGCCTTCATCACCGTAACCGCCGAGTTGGCTCTGACCCAGGCGCGCACCGCAGAAGCGGAAATCTTGCGCGGACATTGGCGCGGGCCTCTTCACGGGATCCCGCTGGCACTAAAAGATCTCATCGATACTGCTGGCATTCGCACCACCGCTGCCAGCGCCTTGTTCAAGGATCGCGTCCCGGAGGAAGATGCTGAAGCGGTACGGCGTCTAAGAGAGGCTGGCGCTGTCCTATTAGGTAAGCAGAACTTGCACGAGTTCGCGTACGGCGGCAGTTCGATGATCAGCTATTACGGTGAAGTCCGTAATCCGTGGGATCCCGAGCGCATCGCCGGGGGATCGTCAGGAGGTTCAGCCGCGTCCGTGGCCGTGGGTCTTGGTTATGGCGCCATTGGAACGGATACTGCCGGCTCTGTTCGCGAGCCTGCTGCTTTGTGCGGAATCGTCGGACTGAAGCCCACCTACGGACGCGTCAGCGTTCGTGGCGTAATCCCGCTCTCGCTGTCGCTCGATCATATGGGTCCGATCGCCCGCACGGTTGCAGATGCCGCGGCCACGCTGCAGGCGATCGCGGGCTATGATGCGAAAGACGGGAACAGCGTCGATGCGCCGGTTCCAGATTACCTCGCGAGTCTCCGTCAGCAATGGAGGCCGCCGCGAATCGGCGTTCCAAGAAAGTTGTTCTTTGAAGATCTCGATCCGGCAGTTGCCTCGGCCGTAGAGGAGGCGCTTGGCGTGTTAAGCGCCCTCGGGGGCAACCTGTCCGAGATCGAAATCGGAGTTCCCACCGACCGCACACTGCAAGCCGCGGAGTCGTA
>Ga0210405_10006680_pt1 | contig 10251 bp, 7 predicted proteins | sample IncBWH11MmetaG_FD_155492 | JGI IMG/M metagenome (GOLD analysis project Ga0210405, IMG submission 155492) | Forest soil microbial communities from Barre Woods Harvard Forest LTER site, Petersham, Massachusetts, United States - Inc-BW-H-11-M | ecosystem: Environmental > Terrestrial > Soil >... | reverse complement strand
ACCGGACGGGATACCAGAAGCTGCGTTTCGACCTGGTCAAGACCGGGATCGTGGCCGACCCCGAGCTGCTGCGCCCGATCCTGGAGCAGAGCGCCACGTACCTGGGCGCGGCGTTCGAGGAGGCGGACCGCAGATACGGGTCGTTCGGGCGGTTCGTGACGCGCGGGCTTGAGGTCAGCGACGCCATGCTGGGCGAGCTGCGGCGCGCCCTGCTCGGCGACCTGGTGCCGCCCGAGCCGGTGTCGTGAGCGCCCGGTCAGACCCGGTTAGCCTTTGCGGCGGCGCGGCCCGAGGCGGCGCATCCGGACCCAGGCGAGCAGCGCAAAGATAATCGCGAGCGCGGCCTGGGCGCCCATGTCGCGCAGCCAGGTCCCGGCGGTGTGGTCCCACAGCGGGTCGGTGAAGTTGCCTCCAGCGGTGGGTGAGATGACGTTGAGGTTGGCGGTGGACGCCACCGCCCCGAACCCCCACCGGGACGGCGCGATCATGGCCAGCTGGGACAGCCCGGCCTTGTGGACCAGCGAGATCACGCCGCCGGACAGGATGACCTGGATCATGGTCAGCAGGACCAGGAACGGCATCGCCTTCTCGGAGGTGCTGACCAGGGCGGACACCAGCAGGCCGAGGCACATCGAGGCCAGCGCGAGCACGGCGATGCCGAGCAGGATCTCGACCAGCGGGGAGCCCTTGAGGAGCGCGCCCTGCGGCGGCATCGGCCGGCCGGCGAGCCCGAGCAGCACCAGGACGACCGACTGCGCCACGGCGATGACGCCGAGGACAAGCAGTTTGGACGACAGATAGGCGCCCGACGATAGGCCGGCCGCGCGTTCCCTGACGTAGATCGTGCGTTCCTTGACCAGCTCACGGACCGAGCTCGCAGTGCCGGCCAGGCAGGCGCAGACGACGAGCAGGAGCAGGGTCTCGCTGGCGTTCTGGTTGGTGCCAGGCGGGCCGGCCAGACCCTGACTCGAGCCGACCAGGCGGATCAGCACGCCCAGGATGATGGGCATCAGGGCCAAGGTCAGCAGGTAGCCGCGGTCGGCGGCGATCACCCGGATGTACCGGCGGGTCAGCGTGCCCAGCTGCCGCGCCGCGCCGCGCCGCGCGACCACCGGTTCTGGCATGTCGTCGACGCCCTGCTCGGCCACCGGCTTGGCGCGCTGTCCCAGCACGTACTGCGCGTGGGCCTGCGACGCGGCGTACTCGGTGGCCCAGTCGCGGTCCGGGTAGCGCTCGAAGGCCTGGAACACCTCGGCCCAGCCGGCCAGGCCGAAGTAGGCGAGGCCCTCGTCGGGCGGCCCGTAGTAGGCGATCTTCCCGCCGGGGACCAGGACCAGCAGCCGGTCGCAGGTGTCCAGGTTTGCGACGCTGTGCGTGACCACGATGACCGTGCGGCCGTCGTGGGCCAGGTCCCGCATTTGCTCCATGACCGACTTGTCCAGGCCCGGGTCCAGGCCCGAGGTCGGCTCGTCCAGGAACAGCAGGGACGGCTTGGTCAGCAGCTCCTGCGCGACGTTGACCCGCTTGAGCTGGCCACCGGACAGCCGGTCGGCGCGGGTGTTGGCGTGCTTGGTCAGGCCGAGCTCACTCATCACCTCGTCGACCCGGGCGTCGCGCTCGTTCGCCCCGGTGTCGGCCGGGAAGCGCAGCTCGGCGGAGTACTGCAGCGCGCGGCGCGCGGTCAGCTGGGTGTGCAGGACGCTCTCCTGCGGGACCAGGCCGATGCGGTACCGGAGCTCGGCGTAGTTGCGGTACAGGTCACGGTTGTCGTACAGCACGGTGCCGGTGTCCGCGGGGCGCATGCCGGTCAGCGCGCCGAGCAGGGTCGACTTGCCCGCGCCGCTGGGGCCGATGACGCCGACCAGGCTCTTCTCCGGGATCGGGAACGTGACGTGGTTCAGCAGGATCTTGCCGCCGCCGACCTTAACGACCAGGTCCTGGGCGGTGAAGGTGACCTCGCCGTCGTCGACGAACTGCCGCAGCTCACCGCCCGCCAGCCGGAACGTCGAGCGCCCGATGCTGACGATGTCGTCCTCGCCGATCACCGCAGAGGACACTCGACGGCCGTTGACGAACGTGCCGTTATGACTACCGAGGTCGACGATCTCGTAGGTTCCGCTGGGTGACTTGCGGAGTTCGGCGTGGTGCCGCGAGACGTCGAGGTCGGAGAGGACCAGGTCGTTGTCGGGAATGCGCCCGATGCGCAGGGCCTTAGCCGGCAGCGGCATGCGCGAGGTCGGGCGGCGGTCGACGCTGGGCAGCAGGTCGCGGGCGACGGCGGCGGCGGCGCCGTCACGCTGCCCGGGGTGGCCGGGGGCGTGGGGCCACCTGGGTTCGGCGGGCTGGCGCGGTGGCGTCTGCGGGATCAAGATCTCGCGGGACAGCTCGGGCCGGATCCGCTCGACGGGGGCCCCTGGCTCGACGGGCGCTGGTCGCTCGACGGGGGCTGCTCGGTCGACGGGGGCTGCCCGGTCGACGGGTGCTGCCCGGTCGACGGGTGCTGCCCGGTCGACGGGTGCTGCTCGGTCGACGGGGGCTGCTCGGTCGACGGGCGGGGCGGCGGCGACGGCCTGGGGCATGCAGCGCAGGATCGGCCCGTCGTCGGGGTTGCCCAGCCGCACCACGCAGTCGGCGGCGATCGGGATCCGCTCGATCCGCTGCAGCCCGACGAACGTCCCGTTGGTGCTGCCGACGTCCTCCAGCAGCCATCCGTCGCCCTCGACGCGCAGCACGCCGTGCCGCCACGAGACGCGCGAGTCGGCCATCACGATGTCGGACTTGGGGTCGCGGCCGATGCGATAGCTGCTGCCGCCGTACAGCGTGCGCTCCGAGCTCCGGGTCCTGACGACCAGGGCGGGCGCGGCAGGCTCGCCGGCGGGTCCGGCGGGTCCGGCGGGCGCTGGCGGCTCGACCAGTCCGGCCTGGGCAAACCCGGCCGGGCCTGGGCCCGGCGACCCGGCCTGAGGCTGCTGCTGGCCGGGCCAATCGGAGTGCTCGGGTGGCATGTCTCAGAGTGTAGAGCCGCAGGCCGTAAACGGGAATCGGCTGAACCTTTCGGACCAGGCCAGCGTTTTGGCATATTGGGTCAAGGACACCCTGGATACTGGAACGTCCGGAACCATCGATCTGCACGCGCCGGCCTTTCGCGACGCGTGACTCGCCGCCATCCACCGTCGTTCAACGACACGGCAAGGGTTGGAAAGTGATCCTCGTGGATACGTATCGTGAGGATGTGGCGACGATAGCCACCACGCCGGGAGGCCAGCCATGAGCGCCGATCCCACCCGCCCCCTGCCGGAGTGGTGGCAGCAGCAGCAGCGTCCGGCCGAGCCGCCGACCTTCGTGACCCGCAGGCGCCGCCGCAAGGGGCCGCTGATCGCCCTGATCACGGTGATCGTGATCCTGGTGCTGCTGGTGATCAGCGACCGGGTGGCCAACGCGTACGCCGAGAACCAGATGGCCAGCCAGGTCCAGTCGTCCCTGGCCCTGTCCGGCAAGCCGCACGTGACCATCCAGGGGTTCCCGTTCTGGACCCAGCTGATCGCGAAGGACTTCAAAACAGTCGACATCACGGCCAGCAACGAGACGATCAACTCGCCCAACGCGGGTGGTGGGGCCCTGGAGATCGCCAGCCTGAACGCCACGTTGCACGGTCTGCACTTCCAAGGGTTCAACAGCAACAGCGCGACCGTCGACCAGTTCAACGCCTCGGCGCTGGTCACGTTTAGCGCGCTGGCCAACGTGGGCGGCATCCCGCAGGGCATCACGCTGAGCTCCGGCGGCGGGAACACGGTCAACGCCGCGGTCAGCCTCGGCCCGCTCAGCGCCACGGCCCAGGCGCAGGTCACCCAGACCGGGCCGAACACGATCAACGTCAAGGTCACCAAGGCCGCCGGGATCCCGACGGACCTCCTGGGGAACCTGGCCAACTTCAACTTCTCGATCCCCAAGCTGCCGCCGGGGGTGTCGATCCAGAGCGTCAGCGTGACCCAGCAGGGCGTGATGGTCACGATCTCGGGCACTAACACCACCTTGAGCCAGAACTCGTAGATTCTCCGATTTCCGGCGCGGCGGGCTCCGCATTTGAGTGAACTATTGTCAGCCGCTCGGGCTGTTTCATGATGCGTCGTGGGCCAAAGTGGGCCGTATTTGGCCGAAACGAACCATGATGATGGTCGTTGCCCGAAATGTCTCAATGTGAAGTTCGGGCATAACGGGATATAACAGAGTGGAATCGCGCCGTAGGCCGGCCGCGGGACGGGGCCGGGGCGGTAGGGTCGGGGGTGATGTCAGGGACTTGTGCCTTCTGCGCGATCATCCGGGGCGAGGAGAAGGCGGTGACCATCCTCGAGACCGAGCGGCTGATCGCGTTCCTTGATCACCGGCCGCTGTTCTACGGGCACACCCTGCTGGTGCCAAAGCAGCACATGGTGCTGCTCAGCGACCTACCCGCCGATCAGGTGCCGGAATTCTTCGGCACCGCCCAGCGGTTGGAGCGCGCGGTCGAGGACGGCCTGCCGTCCGACGGCTCGATGATCTTGATCAACAACGTGATCAGCCAGTCGGTACCGCACCTGCACCTGCACGTCATTCCCCGGAACAAGCGCGACGGCCTGCGGTTCTGGCTCGGTCCGCGGCGCCGGTACGACGCCGACCACCCGGCCGAGGAGTTCGCGGAGCGGATCAGGGCCGCGCTGCCCCCGGTGCCCTGAACCGCGCGCTCTGTGGCCCACGTTACGGTGGTGGAAGGCACCGTGTCACGCTGAAGCTCAGGAGAACCGGGAGAACCCCCATGCCCGATGACGTTTCGGGTCCCAATCGCTTCGCACGTGAACTGTTCGATCCGCTGCCCGCCCGGTACGCCCGGCTGGCCGAGATCTTGTCCCTCGGGCAGAACGGACGGTGGCGTTCGGCCATGGTCGACCGGGTGCTGCCGGCGGCCGGAAATCGGCCCGGGCATGAGCCCGGGAATGAGCCCGGGAATGAGCCCAGCGTGATCCTGGACGTCGCGTCGGGCACCGCGGGGGTCGCGCTGCAGCTCGAGCGGCGCGCCGGGGTCAAGGTGGTGGGCGTGGACCTGACCGAGGCGATGCTGCGGCAGGGGCGCCGGCGGGTGGCGGCGGCCGGGAAGAGCAGCCGGGTCGGGCTGGTGGCCGGGCGGGCCGAGCAGCTGCCCTTCCCAGACCGGCACTTCGACGCGCTGACCTTTACCTACCTGCTCCGGTACGTGCAGGACCCGCAGGCCACGCTGACCGAGCTGGGCCGCGTCCTGCGGCCCGGCGGCACTATGGCCAGCCTGGAGTTCTGCGCCCCGGACAGCCCGGTGTGGGGGCCGGCCTGGTGGGCCTACACCAGGCTGGTGCTGCCGGCCGGCGGGCTGGCGCTGGGCGGGCGGGAGTGGTACCGGGTCGGACGGTTCCTCTGCCCGAACATCTCCGCCCACTACCGCCGGTACCCGGTCTCGTGGACCGTGCAGGCCTGGCAGAAGGCGGGGTTCACCGACGTGAGCGCCCGCGTCATGAGCCTGGGCGGCGGGCTGGTCATGTGGGGCACGCGTGCCGACTCCTGAGGAGCCCGAGGACGGCTCTGCGGAGCGGCCGGCCTATTACGCGGCGCGGCCGGGGGGCTGGCGGGACTGGTGGACGCTGCTGCACCCGCCGTACACGGCCTGGCACCTGTCCTACGCGGTGATCGGCGCCGCGCTCGCGCCGCGGGTGCAGGCCAGCCGCCTGATCGCGACCGTGCTGGCGTTCTTCCTGGCCGTCGGGCTGGCCGCGCACGCCCTCGACGAGCTGCGCGGCCGGCCGCTGCGAACCCGGATCCCGTCGTCGGCCCTGGTCGCGGTCGTCGTCGTGGGCCTGGCCGGCGCGCTGGCCCTGGGCGTGGCCGGGGTGTACCGGGTGGGCTGGACCTTGATCCCGTTCATGGTGGCGGGCCCGGTCCTGGTCATCGCGTACAACGCCGAGCTGTTCGGCGGCGCGATGCACACCGACATCGGCTTCGCCGCTGGCTGGGGGGCGTTCCCGGTACTGACCGGGTACGTGGCGCAGGCCGGATCGCTGGCGGTGGCCCCGATACTGGCCGCGGGGGGCGCGTTCGCCCTGTCGGCGGCCCAGCGGGGGCTGAGCACACCGGCCCGGAACATCCGGCGCCGGGCGGTGCGGGTCGAGGGCAGCATCACCTTCGGCGACGGCCGGATCGTGCCGATCACCGCGGACGAGCTGCTCAGGCCGCTGGAACTGGCCCTGCGGGCCACGTCATGGGCCATCGTCCTGCTGGCTGCCGGTATGGCCGTAGCCCGCCTGACCTGACAGCCGCCGGGGCCCGGTCCCCGACGCGCCGAGCGCGTCGTCCGGGTTGGCCAGCTGACAGTCGGTCAGCGACAGGCAGCCGCAGCCGATGCATCCGGTCAGGCGGTTCCTCAGGTCCTGGAGCGCGCTGATCCGCTCGTCGAGGTCGCGGCACCAGGCCGCGGACAGCCGGGCCCAGTCCCGCGCGGTGGGCGTCCGGCGCTCGGGCAGCGTGTCCAGGGCGGCCTTGATCTGGGCCAGGGGGATGCCGACGCGTTGCGAGGCGCGGATGAACGCCACCCGGCGCAGCATGGCCCGCGGATAGCGCCGCTGGTTGCCCGGCGTCCGGCGGGCGGAAATCAGGCCCCGGGCCTCGTAGAAGTGCAGCGCGGAGACCGTCGCCCCGCTGCGCGCGGCCAGCTGGCCGACGGTGATCTCCCGTGTTGCCGAGTGAACCCGCGCCGACGCGGGGGGAGCCTCCGCCGGTGTCGAGGGAGCCTGCGCCGGTGTCGAGGGAGCCTGCGCCGGTGTCGAGGGAACCTGCGCCGGTGCCGGAGGAACCTGGGCCGATGTCGAGGGGAGCTGTGTCATCAGGGCGACCTCAAGGTAACTTGAGGTTCTTACCCTAGCAGCCTGTGGCAGTGGCGTTTCCGGCGAATTACGTCAATCGGGCATAAACATTACTTTTACGGATTAAGGTGAGTGATCGGAACTCCTGTCTGAACGTGCCGTCCGTGGCCCATAATTGACATGAGCGCAGCCAGTGATGCCATCAGGAGACAGCACATGACATCGGGCATGTCGGCGAAGGGCAGTGCTCTCGGGGCGAGCGTCCCCGAGAGCGGTGTCTCCCCGAAGCGCGCCCCGGCTCCGCGAGCCCCCGTAAGCGCAGGTAATGGCGCCCGGAGCGGCCACGCGGCGACAAACGGAACCGACTCCCGGGAGGCCGGTATCGGCGAAACCGAGGGGACCTTCGCCGGGAGCATCGGCGCCGAGGGCGTGCCGCCCGCGCTCTCCGAATCGGTTCGCACCCTCATTCTCGGGATCGATTACGACGGCCGCATTGTGCAGTATGACCGCAACGCGCCACGGATTCTGGCCCGCGAGCCGGACGAGTTGCTCGGCGCTCAGCTGAGCGACCTGACCGTTCGCGGCGCTGCGGGCAACTCGCACGCGGCCCGTCCGGTGGACGGCGTGGCCGCGGTCGGCGGGCTGCTTGAGGCGATCCGGTCCGATCGCGAGGGCAGCGCGATGCTGACCATCGAGACGCGCGACAGCCATCCGGCCGAGGCGGTGGTGACCGTCCACCCGATGCGCGCGGTAGGCACCAGCCTGGCCGCGCTGGCCCTGCTGCGCATTCCGGTGCCGCGGGCCGAGCGGTTCGTCGATCCCGCGGTCATGCGCAAGCAGATGCTGGACGATACCTTCACCCGGATCGGCGACACGCTCGACATCGATCACCTGGCGCGTGAGCTGATCGACGCGCTCGTCCCGCACTTCTGCAACGCGGCCGGCCTGCTGCTCATGGAGAGCCTGATGGGCAATGACGAGTTGCCCGCGCACGGACCCGAGGGATCCCTGCCGCTGCGCCGGATCGCGCTCTCGCACGACCGGAAGGACCCGGCCTGGGAGGCGGCGTTCCCGACCGGCGAGATCCTGCGCTACCCGTCGCACACGCCGTACTACAACTGCATGGACACGGCCAAGCCGGTGCTCGAGACGACGATCAGCGAGAGCCAGGCGAACAAGATCGCCAAGGCCTGGCGGCGCAGGCCGGTGGGCAAGCTGCTGTCCGGGGCGTCCATGCTGCTGCTGCCGCTGGTCGCCCGGGGCACGATGCTGGGGTTCTTCGCCTGCACCAGGCAGGAGGGGTTCCGCCGGTTCGACGCCTACGATACCGACATCGGCATGGACTTCGCGTCCCGGGCCTCGGTGTTCATCGACAACGCCCGCCGCTACAGCCGGGAGCACGCGACCGCGCTGACCCTGCAGCGGAGCATGCTGCCGACCGGGCTGTCCGCGCCGTCCTCGGTCGAGGTCCGGCACCGCTACCTGCCCGGCAGCAAGCTGATCGAGGTGGGCGGGGACTGGTACGAGTCCATCGCGCTGCCTGGCGGGCGGGTCGCGCTCGTGGTCGGTGACGTGGCCGGGCACGGGGTGCGCGCGGCCGTGACCATGGGCCGGCTGCGCACCGCGATCCACACGCTGGCCATGCTGGAGCTGCCGCCCGCGGAGTCGTTGCAGCAGCTCGACGAGCTCATGCACACCCTCGGCGAGCGCGAGCCCCACTTCGCCACGTGCGCCTACGCGGTCTACGACGCGGTCAGCGGCGAGTGCGAGGTCGCGGTGGCCGGCCACCTGCCGCCGCTGCTGGTCCGCCCGGACGGCACCAACGAGCTGCTGGACGTCCCCCCGGCGCCGCCGCTGGGCATCGGCGACGGCGAGGTGGAGAGCCGCCAGTTCAAGATCGAGGACGGCAGCCTGTTCGTGCTATACACCGACGGCCTGGTGGAGAACAAGGGCCAGGACATCAGCGACGGGCTCGCCCGGCTGCGCGCCATCTTCGGCCCCGGCTCGCCGACCCGCCCACTCGAGGATCTGTGCAAGGCCGCCCTGGACGGGGTCTACTCCGACCATCAGCGCGACGACATCGCGTTGCTGATCGCGCGGCTGCGTCGGCTGCCCGAGGAGAACTACGTCTCGTGGACGTACTCGCCCAAGCTGACCTCCGTGCGCGAGTCGCGGGCGGCGATCGCCGAGCCGATGAAGCGCTGGGGGCTGGAGGACCTGATCCCCACCACCGAGCTGCTCGTCTCCGAGCTAGTGACCAACGCGGTCCGGTACTCCCGCGGCGACGTCACGCTGCGCCTGGTCAACGAGCGGGCGCTGGTCTGCGAGGTGCTGGACAACTCGGCAGCGCTGCCGCGGCTGCGCCAGGCCAACGGCGAGGACGAGAACGGCCGCGGCCTCCAGGTCGTGCGCCAGCTCTCCCAGCGCTGGGGCGCGCGCCGCACGCCGACCGGCAAGGTGGTTTGGTGCGAGCAGCCGCTGCCGGGCGGCCCCGGTCCCGAGGCCGACTGGCAGTCGATGCACTTATCCGGCGCTGCACTTATCCGGCGCCGTTCGGAGAAACGCGGAAAGCGGGGAAAACCCGGAAAAGCGGCAAAGCCGGGAAGTCCGGGTAAATCCGAAAAGCCGGATAAATCCGGCGCGTTAAAGCATGGTTTTCATGATCGCGAAGACTTTAATACGTCATAGAGTAGTGAATCCTTCGCGATCATGGAAAGCACCGGTTTCGGGACCCATCCCGCCGGGCTGGCGCACCGCGGCAGGCTCGCGCACCGAGGGAACCACGAGCACCGCCAGCACCGCGGCATCACCGGTACTCGAAGGTACCCAAGCACTATTCGACGGTGACACTTTTGGCTAGATTGCGGGGTTTGTCGATGTCGCGGCCGAGTTTCGCCGCGATGTGATAGGCCAGCATCTGCAGTGGCACGTTGAGCAGCAGCGGCTCCAGTTCCGGCTCGCCGCGGGGCACCCGGATGACCGCGTCGGCCAGGGACGCGGGCAGGTCGGCGCTGGTGACCGCGATGACCGGGCCGCCGCGCGCCTTGATCTGCTCGATGGTCGAGATGTTCTTGGACAGCAGATCGTCGGCCGGCACCACGACCACGCTCGGCATCGACGCGTTGATCAGGGCCAGCGGGCCGTGCTTGAGCTCGGCCGCCTGGTAGGCCTCGGCGTGCACGTAGGAGATCTCCTTGAGCTTCTGAGCGCCCTCGCGGGCCACCGGCCAGCCGCGGACCCGGCCGATGAAGAACATGTGCTCGGCGGCGGCGAACCGGCGGGCGATCTCGGCGACCTGCTCCTCCTCGGCCAAGATCGCCTCCAGCTGCCCCGGCAGCGCGCGCAGGCCGGCCACCATCCGCTGGCCGGAGGCCGCGGATAGGTCACGGAC
>Ga0210405_10006679_pt1 | contig 10254 bp, 7 predicted proteins | sample IncBWH11MmetaG_FD_155492 | JGI IMG/M metagenome (GOLD analysis project Ga0210405, IMG submission 155492) | Forest soil microbial communities from Barre Woods Harvard Forest LTER site, Petersham, Massachusetts, United States - Inc-BW-H-11-M | ecosystem: Environmental > Terrestrial > Soil >... | reverse complement strand
GCAATCGATCGATGCAATTGCCGCGTAACGCATGGTCGTGTTGGTGGTTTTGAGAAGCGGACCCAGGTAGGCCTCGGCAGTCTGGTCGGAGAGCGGCGGGACTCCCGCCACATGGCAGGCGAAATCCAATTCCTTCATCTGCGGAACGAAAGCCAGGCCGGAGCGGCCTTCACACAAGGCGCGCCGGTAGGCTTCCAACCCGACGGCATTGGGAGCGACGATGCCCATGCCCGTGATCACGACTCGATTCAAATTTGTTCACCAACCGATTTGGAAATCAATGCAAATGTAAATGTCGCTCCGGATCCCGGCCCGGTTCCAGGAGATATTTGGCGCAGATCAGGCGTTCAGCGTTCTTTCGCAGATAAAATCAATGGCGTCGCCGACGCGCTCGAAACGCTTCATATCGTCATCGCCGATTTCAATCTTGAACCGATCCTCGGCCTCCAAAATAATGTCCACGAAACGCGTGCTGTTGACTTTGAGATCGTCCACCAGAAGGCTGGATTCCGTGATCACACTGGGATCCGGGATGCGGATTCGCGGTCGAATCAACTCCAGGTACGCTTTTTGGACTTCATCGCGGTTCATTGGGGCCTCCATACAGGGATATTGGTCTTGTGTCGCCTTGTTCGCTTGAGGGGTGAAGCGAATTCTTAGGGGCATCGTCGGGGTGCCAGGAGACGCTGGTGCCCGCCAAAATCGATTGCGCTATGAGAGTGTTGGACTCGCTGAACATCTTGACGCGCGCCTGGATTCGCCGAAGCCTCCACGCGAGCAGCTCGCTGTGAATGGTGACGAGACTGCCGGGGGCGACGAGTTCGAACCATTCGGCTTCGGAGTTCGTGAATAAGACGCGATATCGCTTGGCAATCTCGATGCCTAATTCCATGGCCAGGAAATAATAGCTATGCGCGGTGACGCCGCACTGACACATGGCCTCGAGAAGGACTGTGCCTGGAGTCACGCCGCGATCCGGAAAGTGGCCTTGATAGAAGAATTCATCTTTCCGGAAACGATAACGGGCCGAAATATGAGTGCGGTCGACTTCGAGGATCTCGTCGAGGAACAAAAATCGCAGTCCGCCAGGCATCATGGACAAAACGTCAGACGGTGTAATGAGGAGCTCAGAGTCGCGGACTCGTGTTTCTGGTGATTCGTCCATCGAAACAATCAATTTTGAACCTACGCGCTCTTGCATATTCGCAGCCCTCCCCAGCTCAGGCCGGAGCCCACAACCGCCATGCTAATCGCACATGGTCCGAGCGTGTCCCAATTCTGCGACAACACAGAAGGCGCTCCGGCCGCGCCACAATTCCCGAAACGCTCGACATTCGAAAGATGGTTTTGCGGCGGAAGCTTCAAGCGGCGGCAAACAGCTTCGAGCATCCGCAGATTGGCCTGATGCCCGATAAAATATTCATCTGGCCGAACTTGGCCATTTTCGCCCGAGTGGGAGGGGTCGAGATGATGGAACGTTTCCACGGTCTTGCGAATGGCGAACATTTGCACGCGGTGGCCGTCCTGGGCAAAGTGGCCGCCAGCGCGGATGGTAATTTGGTCTTGTCCCGAGGGATCGGTGTGGAAACTGGAGCTAAGGATCCGTGTGGGCGAAGCGATCCGCGGGGAAAGAACTGCGGCGGTGGCGCCATCTCCAAACAATACGGAGGTCTGGCGGTCGGAGTAGTTGATCGAATGGGTGAAAGCCTCCACGCTAACGATCAACACGTAATCCGGAAGCGCCTCGGGTCTCATTTGAGAAACAAAATGAACCTGCGCGACAAAACTCGCGCAAGCAGCAGACACATCAAATGCAACGGCGTCCATTCCCAGGATTGCCGCGACGCGGCTGGCCTCCGCAGGGATCAGCATCTCGGGACAGCAGCCTCCGGCGATCACCATTTTGATAGCGCTCGGCGCGAGGGAGGCGCGCTGCAACGCCAATTCCGCAGCCTGGCGGGCCATTTCGGTGGTGGAAGTCGTTGAGCCTTCCGGGGCAGCGCGGGCATCAAGATTGCGAGTTTGGCGGATATAGTCGAGAGACAGAGTGGTGCGGCGTTCGAGAATCCCGACGCGCTCCTCGACCCAGCCGGGATCAACCCCAATATCCAAAGAGCACAGGAACGGATTGTCAATCACGTTGTCTGGATGAAAATGTCCTACGCTGTGCAGGTAGAGCAAACGGCCTCCGAATTCTTCGCCAGCGCGAGACGTGCATCATCCGACGACTCAGGCACGGGGCCGCAAGCAGGCCAGGCGATCGCGGCAGCTGCAAATGCGCCGTGATGAGACAAGCTGACATACATTCCGGAGTGGCCCCCGCCTTTGCGCTTAAGCTGGGGAACTCTCCCCTCAAATTGCAAAGTCACGTCCTGCGGGCCGAGCTGTGCGAGGAGGGCATGGGCCAAGAAGCGAACAGCCTCTGATTCCGTGCTCGCTTTGCGGCTGCCGAAGAAACACTTTTCAATTTCGCCCACCGTCCATTTAATTTTCATCGAAGGGAGAACCGCAACGGCGTGCACCCACCTTTCCGTCGAGAGTATGGAGACGTCAGCCTGCACTCCTCGATAAAGGATTGATAATTTTTGATAAATCTGCGCGCCTTCGTGATTCTCAACCTGAGCCACGAATTGATGGGGAACAAAATGAGGCAGCTCCAACTGCTTCGAGAGCAACTTGTAGGCGGCTTCCTTTGATGCCCAGATCGAAGCCAGGGCATTGACCGGGTTTACAGACCGCCGGACGGCATCTGCTTCCTCGGGAGCGCAGACCCGGTCCAGATAGCGAATATGGTGATGCTCCGCCGGTTCGCAAAAATCTAAATCAACGATGTCGTTTCCTACCAAAACTCACCTTTCAGCTCAATTCAGAAGACACCCAAAGCCGCAGGGGAAAACAAGCCGCCTATGGAGGGTCAGGAGGCTGAAAATACAGGCTGGATAAAGAGGCCTCGTTAACCGATTTTGAATATCTGGTGAACGAGAAGGGGCGACCAAGGAGAGCCAGGAGAACCAAGTAAGGACGGTCTCGAACGTCACTGGTGCTTCACAGGTCGAAACTGAACATCGCGTCGGTGAGGTTCCATGCACTCGGGTCCAGGAATTCCTGGTCGGCCGTGTTGATTAGCAGTGTCCTGACACGCCGGGCGCAGAGAAACCCGAAATTCCGCAGTCGCTTGACGAGCGCGGCTGACGTCGCGTCCTCGCCGTAAACCGCCCACCGCACTCCAATCGCCTTCTGTTGGTGCGCCATCTGAACAAGGCTGGCGATGAGAGCCGGCGCTGGCGGCCCGGAATTCAAGTGCCATTGGCAGACTCGAAGATATCGGCTGGCAGACCCCGATTTTACGATCAGATCCGCGCCCCCTTTGGGTTCGGCAACGATTCGATCGTACTCTCCCTCCGGATATCTCCACGCCAAGGAGTCTCGATTTTCAAAAAAGGACAGAGATCGCCCCAGTTGAGGGAAAGGTCTCTGAGCCACAGAAGGCGAGCGAAACCCTTTTGTGCGCCCTGACAAAAACAAACTGGGGGCCCAAAGAGCAGTCTGAACTAGCCCTGCGGCCCATAAAGACACCCTTTGCCAGCGGCGAAGGTTTGGCGTTCTCCAACCTGCTTCCTGAGGCCGCAAAACCAGCAAGCATTCCCAGAGTGGAAAATGGACGGGAAAACAGCCGATGCTCCGGAAAACCCTGTGGAACGAGCTCGAAGTCGAGATAAGTAGGGGGCCCCAACCCTCCGAGCGGCACCGCCGGAATAGCTCATCAATATAGATGAGGTTCTTGAGACGCCCCGTGTGTTCAAATCCGCGGATTTTCGAGGCCCGATACTCCTCGCGGATGAAAGAGTATTCCGATTTTGCAGCGACCAGGGAGCGTCCGTTATGCGTGGCGCGAAAAGGAAATAAGGAAGTATGTCCTACGATGTCGCCGTCTTCTGTTTCGAGAATGGCATGCCAGGCAGGGCCCTCTGGACCATCCTGTATCCATCGTAAGAACTCCCGGGGGGGAATGTTCGCCGAGGCAAGGCTGTTGTATTGGGAAAGAATCGATTCATTCTCATGTGGCTTGAGCGGACCTCGTACAATCCGCAAGTTAAGTGTAGTTTCCTGGGGAGACTCGCTCCGGGAGAGGATCTTCTCGGCGTGTCCCGGGATCGAAAACCCCACCGAGGCTGACCTGTCGAATTCGCTAGAGCTAGTAGACATCACCGTTGGTGACCAAGATCCTGCCAAGGGAGGGTAATAGACCCATATTACCTGCATGTTTCTGTTGCAGGTGAGCAGTATGAATGGATGAGGGGCGAGTCCTCGTTCAGAGAATTCGACCCTCTCCTTCGCAGTTATGTTCAGATCAATGAGTTATGGTCAGCATTACGCTGTCTTGGTGGAACCTGCCGCTACCAGACGCGTTAATGTAAATCTGGTACGTGCCTGGAGCTGTGCCACTGGAGGCCGTTAAAGTGAGCGTGGAGCTGCCGGAGCTGCCAGGAATCGTTGTGGAACTAAAGGAAGCTGTAACACCTGCCGGCATGCCGCTGGCTGACAACGTAAGGTCTCCCGCTCCGCCATTCATCGGAGCGGCAGAAATGGTCGTCACGAAGCTACCTGCCGCAGATGCGGAAACGGAACCTTGCGAGGGCGAAACTGATCCGGTAAAGTCTCCGCTGCTGCTGCTAACGCCAAGGTAGACCGTAGTGCTGTGAACGAGAATCCCGTTAGTCCCGGTCACGGTCAGGTTATAGATCTGTGGCTGCGGAGTCGTGCTGGCGGTATTGACCGTAAGCATTGTGCTGCCAGATCCTCCGGAAATCATCGGCGGGTTGAACGTTGCGGTTGCCCCTGGTGGCAATCCGGAGACATTCAAGCTGATATTTCCGTTAAATCCGTTCATGCCCTGGGCAACAATCTGGTAGGTCGTTGTTCCGCCCGGAGCGATGTTTTGAGATTGTGTGACCACGTATCCGGTCCAGTCACCGACAGAGTCATTCACGGTGAAAGGCACGGTGGTCGAGTGAAAGAGCGAGCCACTGCTTCCCGTCAGAGTCGCAGTGTAGTTGCCTAATGCCATATTGCTGGCCGCAGTCAGCGTAATGGTCGAAGTGCCCGAACCTCCCTTAATAACCACCGGATTGTAACTGGGAGTGATCCCATTGGGCACATCGGTTACTCCGACAACGATGTCACCCGTGAATCCATACAGAGATTCGGCGGTAATGTTGAACGAGAGGCTGCCACCGGGAACCAGAGTCGAGGAATAAGGCGCGACGATGCCTCTGAAATCGGGCGTCGGCGGGATTTGCAGCTCAATCCCAAACTGATGATTGACCGTTGAGCCGCTGAAAGTAATCGTATCGTCGATTAGATCTAACTGACCGTCGCCTTTTGCATCGCTCGCGAGGACGAAGGTGGGAAGGCCAGTCCTGCCCGAGGAAGTCGGAAACGTTCCATCGCCCTGCCCATAGTAAATGAATCCGCCGGTGGAGAGATCGAGATTTCCGTCGGCGTTGAAGTCACCGACCAATAGAGGAGTGGTTACTTGGGGAACGTTGGGAACGTTATAAGGTGCCTGAAAGGTGCCGTCCCCGTTGCCATTGGAAATCTGGATGATTCCCTGAAGAGTCGCGCCAGCGGTTTGAAGAGCCGTCGCGATGTCTAGCTTCCCGTCATGATTGAAATCGCCGACCACGGCAGTGATCGCTCCGACAAAGGAAGCTCCAGACCCGTTAAGGGGAACAAGTGCTATGAAACTTCCGTCGCCGTTGCCCTTCATTACTCCAGCGAAATCCAAGCCGGTGGTGAAGGGATCATAGACCGTCACGACGAGGTCAAGTTTGCCATCAGCGTTGAAGTCGCCTGCAGCGACCGCTGCAAGTCCAATTTCACTCAGTGGGCTGGTAGGCCCGGAATGAAATGTTCCATCTCCGTTCCCCAGCAAGGTTTGTACGCCCGTGGCGGTGGCGTAAGCCAGGTCAAGGGCGCCGTCTGCGTTGAAATCCGCGAGAACGGCAGTGGTGGGGATCACTCCGCTAAAGTCAGACTCGATGGGCGCCTGAAAGGTCCCATCCCCGTTGCCAATCAAAGTCGCGACAAAAGACTGCGAGGTACTCAGCGATCCAGTGATGATCAAATCCAACTTGCCGTCGCCATTCACATCCGCTGCAAAAATATCATTAATCGTGCCCGCTGGACCGTTGCTGGGGATGGCCGCACCGAAAGTGCCGTCTCCATTGCCGGGTATGACGAAGACGCGCGGCCCCATGGCCACCGCCCAGTCTGCCTTTCCGTCACCGTTGAAGTCACCGCCGATAATACGCGAAGTGGTTGGGTTTGTGCCCGAAAGCGAGAAAGAAGTCCAGGAAAGTTGCGAGAGCGAAAAGGCGACTTGGAAGAACTGGGAATTTGAAGTACCGCCGCCGGGTGCGGGGCTAACGACGGTTATCGTTGCCGTCTTAGGCGAAGCAATATCCGCGGCAGTAATCGCGGCAGTCAGCTGCGAGCTGCTTACGAATGTCGTCGATCGCGCACTGCCATTCCATTGCACAAACGAACCGGATACAAATCCCGTACCGGTTACCGTCAAGGAAAATGCTGCGCCGCCTGGAGTCGCTGAATCCGGTTCCAGAGGATTCAAGTACGGAACCGGGTTAGAAGCCGAATATGCAAAACTGGGAAGCACCAAGGAAACAACTCCTGCTAAAACCAAAAGAAAAAGTCTTTGGAACAACAAACGTTTCATCGTAAAGCTCCTCTTGAGGACAAAGAGATCTCCCCGCTGGGCAAGGTTGCCACGCGAGTCCCACCGAACGGAGCTAGGCTGCGCCCCGAACAATGACCTCCGATGAACAGCGCCTTAAATTTGATTGAAGTTTCTGTAATATTTGAAGTTTGTATCGTGTGGTGCAACGCTTTCCACACTCTACGAGTCGTTCGTCAAGTCAATGCACTCTGTAGTGCGGCTTTACTGTGGGTCGAAGAACATGATGCCCGACGGGCTAAAGCCCAGTTCCTCAATGGCCACAAATTGATTGGGTCCGATCATGTAGAAGGACATGGCGTCGCTTTGAACTGGGAAATTGTTAAAGAAACCGGAAGGCACTTGCAGTAACTCGCCGCGACCTAGGATTGCGTCGTCGACGCGGTAGGTGGCTCCGTTCAGCAAGACGCTTTGTCCTTGCCCGTTGGTTCCGACGCTGAGATTAGAAACCGTAAAGTCGAACATCGCAGAGTAATTTCCAGCGCCGTCATAGTTGACGGCGAGATCGAGATTGGTCATCGAAGAACTCGATGAAGCCCCAGCCAGCGCAATGGAATTTCCGGAAAGCGCTTGCAAGGTAAATGATCCCGCGGCTGGCACGGTTTGGACTATCAATGGGCCAGAGAAACCGTGGTTCACCCCGTTTGCAGACGGCGTGATGTCAGATATAAAGCCGCTTCCGGAATCGTATCGGTAGACTACGGCATCCGCAAAGAAAGCGCCGGAGAGGATGCTGCGTCCCGTCGTGGTGTCGAGCGGCACAGCAAAAGAGCCAGTAACAGTCTGATTCAAAGCTACGGTTCCCGCGTTGTTCGAGTCGAAGTGCGCTACAGGAGCAGCTCCCGCAGAATTGGAGAGGAGCCCGATGATCACATCGGGTGACGGAGCGCCTGCTACGCTAGTCATTCCCGTCAAAGCCACTACGCTCGTACCTTGAATGCTGGTTGCAGTTAGAGCTTTCTGATTCCTGGCTGTGCCGGCCTGCACGGTTTTCAGGGCGCCGCCCGCATCAATCTCGATCAAATTAAGTTGTGAGGAATCTACGACGTAGTACGCATATTGAGTTGCGCCGCCAGCGATGGAGAGAGTCAAAGTTCCGCGCCCGGAAGCATCTGGCGGAGTCGCGGAAGACGAAGCTGGAGCAATGGAGGCAGCTCCCGCGAGTCCTCCGAAAATGGGGTTCGCGGCACCGGCTTGGCCCTCGTCGGCGACGCCACCCGTGACACTAGTTGCTCCCGCTCCCAGAATGAATTGACCCGTTTCAACGACACGAGCATTGATGGGAGCGTCGGAATCGAGTCCGAACGCAAAATTCGTCGGCGTTGTGGAAGCTGCCAGAGCCGTGGCTGCGGCTGGGTCCTCGAGTGTGAGCGAACCGGCATTCAGGGCCAAGCTCCCATCTAGTTCGATCACTTTGGCGCGCTTTCCGTCCGAGGAAAACGCGCATGTCAGCACCGTGTTCCCAGTCGTGCCCGTAATATTGAGTGTTACGCGGGGGATTCCAGAAAAGGACGTGTCCACCGTGTAAGAACCGGAAAGCGGACCGGCAACACGGGTGATCGTGGTGTTGTCATTCAGGTCGTATTCGCCACCGGTGATGTTTCCCATGCCGTCCGCCGCGAGGCTCCCCGCGAGAGCCATTGGTTGTAAGGTCTTGTCATATCCGCGCAGCAAAAAGGCATAGCTGCCCTTTACCAAAGAGTTCGGAATAATAAGGGAGAATATGAAACTGTCGCTCTTCGTGGTATCGGAAACAGAGGTGGCCGTGATGGTTGGAGACGGAGTCGGGCCTGTTTGTGGAGCGGGCGGAGGCGTATAGGTTGCAGAGGTGCTTGGATTGCCCACCGGCGTCAGTGAACCGCAAGCGGCAGTGCATGCTGCCCCCGCGGAGGTCAGCGTCCAAGTCACGCCTTGGTTCAGAAAATCGCTGGTGATCGACACGTTCACCGAGATCGGCTGGCCCCCCGTGAAAGCAGACTGGAACTTATTCACAATGCTGACCGCGATGGACGGCGTCACGATGCTGAAGCTGAAGCTATCGCTCTTGGTGGTGTCGGCGATGGATGTTGCGGTTATCGTAGGCGAGGCATTCGCTGTGGAGGGAGGTGTGGAAGGAGGCTGATAATGAGCGGTAAGCGACGGCAGCGGATCCACGGTCAAAGTCCCGCATCCTTGCGGTGGCTGCTGGCAATCCGCACCGCCCGCAGTCAGCGTCCAAGTCACGCCAGAATTCGTGGAATCGTTGCTCACAGTAGCAGTAAGGTTCTGCACCGGCCCGCCAACGTTTACAGACATAAACTTAGGAGAGATGCTCACGCTAATGGGAGGCTGAATCTGAAAGTTGAAAACGAAAACCTGATGGTTGTCCGCCAAGGAACGGATTGTAATCGTCGCTTCCTGATTGAGGGGCACAGCTGCGGGGGGCGTATAAACCGCCGAAAGACTGGGCGGCGCTGCCGGCTTTAACGTTCCGCAACCAGGAGAACAGGCAGTTCCTGCAATCGACAGCGTCCATGTCACTCCGCGATTACCGGGATCGCCGGAGACCGTTGCGGTTAAGGTTTGGGGCGCGCCTCCTGCCCGAATGCTGCTGAAACCGTTGGCCATCTGAATGACCACGCCACCCTGCGAAACCGATCCGGAGGAATTTCCGCAGGCGGCACACCATGACAGAATAAAAAAACAGAGGAACGCTGAGAGGGAGCGCTTCAAGATGTTCTTTACCTTTCAGAATCGCCGGGAAATTCTTGCGTAATGGGACTGCACACTCAATCCACGCTGCACAGGAACATAGGCGAACAATGTAAACGTTTGGCTACAACTTGACGAATGTTCTGCAACTTAGTGAAAGAATCGCAGCCACCCGCACAAAAGAAGACCCGCGGCGCTGGCCATCGAAATTCAGTCTGCATTCACCTGTATTTGGCTGCCCCTCGCTGTCGACGCATCGCACGACCGCCACAAGCCTTGCGGAGAAACCTGGGCCAAGTCGCGAGGGGCTGGTTCAACGTTCGCGCAGCGACTGGGACATAACGCCCGTCAGCGCGGATTATCTTTCTCCTTTTCCTTCTCCTTCCCCTGAGCGGGAGGCTTTGCGATTTGCGGCGCCGCCGAATTGGACAAATCCCCGATGGAGGCCGGAGCTGGCGGCGGCTGAATAGCGGGAAAGAAATGAATGCGCGCGGACTCTTCCGGAGCAACTCGTGGCTTGTCATCAGAGGCCAGCTGCGATTTCACCCAATCCAAGACTGAAATTGGAGCTTGCGCGGAAAGGAAAGCGCGGCCGTTGCCATACTGATTGATCAGAGCGAAGTCTGGGGCTGCTGCTTCCAGCTTCTCCTGCGCCTTATCGGGCATGGCCTTATTGCCACGAATATCCTCGATGCGAAGGCTCTGAGCGCGGACTTTGGGAAGCCAGGCGACAGGGTCAAGCGGCGAAACACTTGCCAGGAATTCCGCCTTGGTGTAGTTGGGACGTTCGTCTTCCGGGACAACCTTTG
>Ga0210405_10006678_pt1 | contig 10254 bp, 6 predicted proteins | sample IncBWH11MmetaG_FD_155492 | JGI IMG/M metagenome (GOLD analysis project Ga0210405, IMG submission 155492) | Forest soil microbial communities from Barre Woods Harvard Forest LTER site, Petersham, Massachusetts, United States - Inc-BW-H-11-M | ecosystem: Environmental > Terrestrial > Soil >... | reverse complement strand
CCCTGGGTCAGTTCAGGTGAATAGCGCGATCTCGAGCCGCCACGCTGCTCGTCAGGCGACGGAGCCGCGGATGCGCATGCCGTAGAACGAGCGGTAGACGAAGATGAAAGAGACGACGAAGAACGCTGCTGCAAGGATGTGCGTCAAATTGCTGCCCTGGCTGGCGGTCAGCTGGACGGCTAGCTCGACGGCTAGCAGGCCGAAGAGCGTAGTGAATTTGATGACTGGGTTGAGGGCGACGGAAGAAGTGTCCTTGAAGGGATCACCGACCGTGTCGCCGACGACAGTGGCGTCATGCAGCGGCGTGCCTTTTTGCTTGAGTTCGACTTCGACGATCTTTTTGGCGTTGTCCCAGGCACCGCCAGCGTTGGCCATGAAGATGGCCTGATAGAGGCCGAAGATGGCGATGGAGAAAAGGTAGCCGATGAAAAAGAAAGGCTCGACGAAGGCGAACGCCAGCGTCGCGAAAAAAACGGCGATGAAGATGTTGAGCATACCCTTCTGTGCATACTTGGTGCAGATTTCGACGACTTTTTTGCTGTCTTCGACGCTAGCTGCGGCTGCGCCGTCCAGCTTGATGTTGGCTTTGATGAATTCGACCGCGCGGTAAGCGCCGGTGGTTACGGCTTGCGTGCTCGCGCCAGTGAACCAGTAGATCATCGCGCCGCCGGTGATGAGGCCGAGCACGAAAGGAGCGTGAAGGAGCGAGAGATTGTTGACGTTTTCCGTGAGGCCGTGCGTTAACGCCATGATAATCGAGAAGATCATCGTGGTGGCGCCGACGACTGCCGTGCCGATGAGCACGGGCTTAGCCGTGGCTTTGAATGTGTTGCCTGCGCCGTCGTTGGCTTCGAGCATATCCTTGGCGCGCTCGAAGTTCACGTCGATGTTGTAATCCTTTTTTAGCTCTTGCTTGATGTTGGGAACTTGTTCGATCAGCGAGAGCTCGTAGACGGATTGCGCGTTGTCGGTGACCGGGCCGTAAGAATCGACGGCTATAGTGACCGGCCCCATACCGAGGAAGCCGAAAGCTACGAGTCCGAACGCAAACACGGCCGGCGCAAGCATCAGGAGGCCGAGGTCGAGAGTGCTGATGAGATAGCCAAGGGACATAAGGACGACCATGGCCAGACCGATGTAGTACGCGGAGAAATTACCTGCGACAAAGCCTGAGAGAATGCCCAGCGACGCGCCGCCTTCTTCCGCCGAAGAGACGACTTCTCTCACATGGCGGGATTCTGTGGAGGTGAATACTTTCACGAGCTCAGGAATGACCGCTCCTGCCAGCGTGCCGCAGGAGATGATCGTTGCCAGCTTCCACCATTGAGAGGCGTCCGTGCCGAGCGTCGGAATGATGAGATAAGAGATCACGTAGGTGAGCGCGATCGACACGATCGAGGTGATCCAGACAAGGGAAGTCAGGGGCCCTTCGTAATTCATTTTGTCCGCGTTGCCGTATTTGGCTTTGGCGATGAAGCCGTTGATGAAATAAGCTCCGGCGCTAGAGACGAGCATCATAATGCGCATCACGAAGATCCACACGAGCAGTTGCACCTGGACTTTAGGATCCTTCACAGCGAGAAGAATAAAAGTGATCAGCGCAACGCCAGTCACGCCGTAGGTCTCAAAACCGTCGGCGCTTGGGCCAACGGAGTCGCCCGCGTTGTCGCCGGTGCAGTCCGCGATAACGCCGGGATTGCGCGCGTCGTCTTCCTTGATTTTGAAGACGATCTTCATCAAGTCAGAGCCGATGTCCGCGATTTTCGTGAAAATGCCCCCAGCGATGCGCAACACTGCCGCTCCCAATGACTCACCGATCGCAAAGCCGATGAAGCACGGCCCCGCGTAATCGCCCGGGATAAACAGCAGGATGAAGAGCATCATCAGCAGCTCGACGCTGATGAGCATCATGCCGATGCTCATGCCAGCTTCGAGCGGTGTGTGATAGATAGGATACGGCTTGCCACGCAAGGCGGCAAAAGCGGTGCGTGAGTTGGCGAAAGTGTTGACGCGAATGCCGAACCAAGCCACGCCGTAGCTTCCCGCCATACCAACGACGCTGAAGATGAGAATGATCGGCAAAGTCACCGCCGTCGGATGCACGGGAGCAAGCACGCCGAAATAGAGAACGATGACGACAGCGATGAAGAGCCACAGGAAAACGAGAAACTTCCCTTGGGTGAAGAGGTACGTCTTACAGGTCTCGTAGATCAGCTCGGAAATGTCGCGCATGGACTTGTGGACGGCCATGCCTTTGAGGCGGCTGTAAATTGCCAATCCGAAAATGAGCCCAAACACGCAGAAAACGATCCCGAAGAGAAGCAGCTTGTGGCCATCGATTCCGAGAAAGTTCACTTGCGAAAGATCGGGCACCTTCAGGGCGGCTTCACCGCCCGCTTCTTCAGCCGAGGCGGCAGCGCCTGTGACAAGCGTCAGGAAAGCGGCTGCGGCACTACCTTTGGCGTATCTACATCCCAGGGACCAGGCACTCGCAAGCCAGGTGCGCATTAAAAATCCTCCATGAAGAAAAAATCGGATTCAGGGTCGACCGCCGCCCTGCACACTCGTTTCCGGCACACCATGTCATCCGACTGCTGCTTATTTAGCGTCGGGGGATGGCCTTGCCGGATATCAAAAGGCTCCCACCTCAAGACGGGACAGGAACAACGAATTTGTGCTCCCCGGCCGGACCGGGGATGTCTGCACACGCACCCAACCTATCTGCCGTCGTACATCATAGCGGGCAGCCCCTGTTGGGCCCGAGCACAGGCGCACACAAAGCGTTGATTTATAACATTTAGCGGAGGGGCGGGTCAAACGGTGTGGGGGTCTATCGGGGAGGTTGTAGTCGCTTGTGGGATCGGCTCAAAAAGGGTTGGTTTCGGACGTTTATAGGACGGTACCGTGCCGAATATGCGGACGAAAAACAATTGCAAAGCGATGGTAACATGCCTTCATTGCTAGAGCAGGAAATGACCCGGTGTAGACGGGGGCCCATGAATAGAGATTTTTCGCAAGCAGCAAGCCACGCGGCTGACACCCAAGCAGTTCGCCAAAATGGAAAGCGCGTTGAAGCCGATTCGGTCCGCCACGCGCCGTCCGCGCTGCTGAATGTTCTAGCGCAGAACCAGGGCGATCCATCCGCGGGACTCGCGTGAGACATCATTTCTTTATTACTGGCACGGACGCCGGCGTCGGGAAGACGACGCTCTCCGCGCTGCTTTGCGCGGCGCTGGATGCGGTCTATTGGAAGCCGATCCAGACGGGGACGCTCGAAGGCTCCGACCGGGTGACGGTAATGCGGCTCGCGGGAATCGGAACGGACCGCACGCTGGATGAAGTTTACAAGTTTGTTCCGCCGGTTTCGCCGGACCTGGCTGCGCGCTGGGCAGGCGTGGAAATCGATCTGGGGCGCATCAACCTGCCTACCAGCTTGCTGAATGATTGGCTGGTCGTCGAGGGCTTGGGCGGCGTGTTGGTGCCTATCAATCAAAAGCAGTTCATGCTGGATATGATGGTCAAGTTCAAGCTGCCGGTCATTCTTGCAGCGCGCAGCGGGGCTGGGACGATCAATCACACTTTGCTGACGCTGGCGGCCTTGCATGCAGCCGAATTACCCGTGCACGGCGTGGTTCTGATTGGCGACCAAAACCGGGAAAATCGCGAGACCATCGAGAAGTTCGGACATGTGAGGGTGATCGGTGAAATACCGCGGCTTCCCAATCTTCACCGAACCGCGTTGATGCAGATCTTCATGAACCACTTCGACCGCGCTGCGTTTTCGCAGTAGCCGCGGGATGGCCCTGCCTTTGCTCTAGAACAATTGAGCCGTCTGCTAGACTGTTCGACCGAATCCTGAGGGAGGATTCCCTTGCATACGTGGCGGGAGAAGATGACGGTCTGTAAGAGGGAAAAGGTTGGCGGCGGGAGTTGCGATTGTCAGTAAGTCTTAATGGCTGGAAGCAGAAGATTATTGCCTTCGCCAGCGGGCTGGGAGCGCCCGGCCTGTTGCTCATCTCTTACTTGGACTCCTCTGTTCTTTCATTCCCTATCATCAACGATCTGCTTCTCATCCAGCTTTCGATGCAGCATCCGGAACGAATGCCGCTCTACGCTTTGATGGCCGCGATGGGGTCCGTGCTGGGCTGCGTGACGCTTTACTTTCTGGCGCGCATGGGCGGGGAAGCTTATTTTCACCGCAAAGCAGGCGCGCGCGCTTTTGCGATTCGCCATTGGGTCGAGCGCAACGGTTTCGGTGGAATGTTGATTGCCGCGCTTCTGCCGCCACCGACACCGTTCAAAATATTTGTGTTTGCTGCTGGCGTTTTTGAGGCGCCGCTTTTTGGATTTGCTTCCGCGATCACGCTGGCCCGTCTGTTCCGCTATTTCGGCGTGGGCTATCTCGCCGTTCGCTATGGGTCGGACGCGATGCCCTATCTTGCCGCTCACAAGTTGCAGGTGGCGGCGCTCGTGATTGCGCTTGTGGTGGTTAGTTATGGACTTTCTCGCTGGATACTCCGCCATAGGCCGCATCATGAGCCGTAAAAACAAACCGGTCGTAAATTAGTGGCGCAGGTCTCGAGCCCAAACCAACTCCTGTGATGTGACTTTGTTGTTCAGATCGAGTTCGATGACGGCGGCAATCTCATGTGCCGTCTCGCCCGCAGCGGCATAACGCAAGTCGCGCAATACGACTACATAGCCGGCCTCGGTTTTTTCCAGGCTGGCTTTGGGAATCTGCGCGGTCGCGAGAAATCGCCTGGCTACGATTGTGTTTCGGGCGGCATCAAGGGCGGGAGATGGATCCGGCTTGAATTGCCTCACGCTGGAGTCGGCGTCGAAAGCCTGGGGGGACGCGGCGTCAACGTCAATTTCGCTCACCGCGCTCTCGGTTTCCACCACTCCATGCCAGGCGAGGATCGAGAGAGCCTCCGGGAAAACGCTCACGCGGCGCGGAGTCTCTCCATGAAACGTCCGCGATTCCATCAGAGCCACCACATTCGAGTGCAGAATGGCGCGCGCGCCAACATAAACAAATACCAGTGCGAGGCCGATGATGGCGCCGGTTTGTCCTCGCGGCTTTTTTGATTTGGCGCCGATCTCAGAGCTGACGAGATGCAATAATTCGGGCAGCGCAATGCACGCAATGAGGATCGTGAGAATCCACGGGTCGATTCGAGGGAGCCAGTCGGCTGCGAATCGCCTGGAAATGAAGGGCCAGAAGAGCATCACGCCATTGGATTGACAGGCGTCCATAGCGATGTGCAATAAGGCTGCGCAAAGAGGCGCTGCGAGCGTAACCATAAAGAGGGTGCGCAGAGCCCGATTTCGTGCAGCGTTACGCGCAACGTGAGTCGCTTCCGCCTCTGGGGCCGGGAGGAGAATGAATAAACCTTTCCGGCGGATGGTGGCTACGGGAATCGGAAGAATAAGCAGCGAGATAAGAATGGCTGCGAGAATCGAGTGAGTGTAGGTTCCGTGCCAAGTGAGAAAGGCGGAAGGTCCAAAGTAATTGCTCAGCCAGTCGATGTCGGCAATGCAGCCCGCAAGAACGGCGCTCGCGATGGCCGCTTTGCCCGCGCGTGGGAAAAAGCCGCGCGCGACGGCGAGTGAAGCCAGTCCATGAGTGACGATGTCCACGGTTAAGACTTCGAAGTTGCTTTCGATCCAGGGATGAGCCCGTTGTGCGGTACGAGAAGCTTGAGAGCGCGCGGCATGATTTTGAACTCGACGGGAAGGCGGGCGAGCGGCTCGCCGTCCACCTGCGCATAAATCGGATCCTTGCCAAGAGGTTCACACAGGATGCTGTCCGCCTTCCAGAAGTGGACGCCTTCTGTGCCCCGGAGTTTTCCCAGCCAGAGCGTCGGCAGGTAACTTAGATAACGCAAGCCGCTCTGTGTGGTCAGGGTCATCAACTCGAACTGATCTTCATAGAGATCCGCGTTCGTTGTGATCTTGAACGGCCCGCCGTAGTTTTTGGTGCGGCCGACTACGACGAGCGATGCGTCGATTTCCTTGCCCGCGGCAATCACGCGAAAGTGCTGGAATTTGTAACGGAAGGCCTCGCGCGCTCCCTGCCACCAGTACGCCAGGATGCCGACTCGCGCTTTCAGATCGAGATCGATGGAATACACGATCATGCCATCGGGCCCCGCGCCGGCAACGCTGAGGAAATATTTTGTCTTCGCGGGTTCGTTGAGCGGAGTAGCGAGCCCCAGGGGAATATCCCGTACTACGCCATGAACGAGCATTTCCGCGGCGCTGGGAATGTCCCAGGGCAAATTTAATTCCTTGGCGAGAACATTAGCGGTCCCGCCCGGAAGAAGCGCGAGCGGAACGCGATGGCCATTTTTTTGGCCTGCCAGACCGTTCACAACCTCGTTTAATGTGCCGTCGCCACCGCAGGCGATGACGAGGTGGCGCCCCTCATCATTGGCGCGCTGCGCAAACTCTGTGGCATCCCCGGCCTTGGTTGTTTCGGATAGGTCCGTCTGGATGCCGCCAGCGGCAAAAATGCGGCGCGCTTCGTCCAGCATGGCGCGGCGGCCATGCCCGCCGTTGCCGGCATTGGGGTTGTGAATCAGCAGCGCGTTTTGGATTTCCGTGGTCATACTTTGTTCGCGTCTTGTGCCCGAGTCATTGATGCGGGTCGTCTCTTGCCGTCTTTATTCTATATAATGTCGCGGGAAATTGAGCTATCCCTTCTGCAGAGGGTTTCATGGCCAAAGCTGCGCCGGCTTCCATTAAGAAAGAGATCGAGCAGCTTCGCGAGAAGCTTCGGCACCACGAGTATCGTTATTACGTCCTGGATGACCCGGAAATTTCCGACGCCGCTTACGACAAGCTGATGGAGCGGCTGAAGGCGCTCGAGGCAGCGCATCCCGAGCTGATCACGCCAGACTCCCCGACGGTTCGTGTGGGAGGCACTCCCCGCGAGGGATTCCAAACGGTGCGCCACGCGCGGGCGATGTTGAGCCTCGACAATGCGTTCTCCTATGATGCGCTGCGTGATTTCGACCGGCGCGTGCGCGAAGGCAGCGGAAAAGAAAAGATCGAGTACATCGCCGAACACAAGTTCGACGGGCTGAGCATTTCGTTGCAGTACGCTGGCGGCAAGCTGGTGCGCGGCGTGACGCGCGGCGATGGAACCACCGGCGAAGATGTCACTCCCAATGTAAAAACCATCCGTTCGATTCCGCTGCAAGTGGATGCGGGAGTTCTGAAGAAAGCCAAGCTGCCGCCCGATTTCGAAGTGCGCGGAGAAGTGCTGATGACGCGCAAAGCGTTTGAAGAGCTGAACCGGCAGCAGGAGCTGTCGGGCGGAAAGATCTTTGTCAACGCGCGCAACTCCGCCGCCGGAGCCGTGCGTGTTCTTGATCCTTCCATCACCGCGGCGCGGCGGCTGGACTTCTTCGCTTACTACCTTTTCGTGGATGGCAAGGTGCCTTTTGCCAAGCATTCCGAGTCCTTGGAAGCACTCAAGCAATTGCGTTTCCGCGCTTCGGACGATTGGAAGTTGTGCAATGGAATTGAGGCAGTGATTGCGTATTGCGACGACTGGGACGCCAAGCGCGAAAAGTTGCCATACGAGATCGATGGCGTGGTGATTAAGGTCAATTCCACGGCCATTCAGAACGAATTGGGTTTTACCAGCAAAGCTCCGCGCTGGGCGATTGCGTACAAGTATCCCGCGCGGCAAGAGACCACCGTCGTTAACGACATCCGCGTGAATGTGGGACGGACCGGGGCACTCACGCCGGTGGCTTTCCTTGAGCCGGTGCAAGTGGGAGGCGTCACTGTCAGCCGTTCCACACTCCACAATATGGATGAGGTCGACAGGCTCGGCGTGCAGATCGGCGACACCGTGCTGATCGAGCGCGCCGGCGAAGTGATTCCGCACGTCTTGAAAGTCGTTAAGGAGGGGAAGAACCGCAAACCGTTTCGCATGCCGAAGCTTTGTCCAGAGTGTGGCAGCACCATTCACAAATCCGAGGATGAAGTCGCGTATCGCTGCGTCAATGCCGCGTGCCCGGCAAAGCGGAAAGAGTCGCTGCTCCATTACGCGAGCCGCCACGCCATGAATATCGACGGCCTCGGCGACAAAATCGTCGATCAACTAGTGGACAAGGGATTGGTGAAAGATGTCGCCGATCTCTATGCGCTGAAAGAGGACCAGGTAGCGGCTCTCGATCGAATGGCGGAAAAATCCGCGCAGAATCTGCTCGAAGAAATCGAAGGCAGCAAGAAAAACACTCTGACGCGCCTGATTTATGCGCTGGGTATTCGTTTCGTCGGAGAGCGCACGGGCCAGCTGCTCGCCGAGCATTTTTCTTCGTTGGAAGAATTGGCCGCGGCCGACGAAGAGCAGCTCGTTGCCGTTAATGAAGTCGGCCCAAAGGTAGCCGCAGCCATCGCCGAGTTTTTCTCCGAACCTGCGAATCGTCAGCTCATCAAAAAGCTGCACAAAGCAGGCGTGCATCCCACCGCCGAAAAGCGCGAAGTCAAAAGCCAGAAGCTTGCAGACAAGTCGTTTGTCTTTACAGGCGGCCTTGCCAATCGCTCGCGCGAGGAGGCCGGAGAGTTAGTTCAGCAACACGGCGGGAAAGTCTCAGGCTCAGTCAGCAAGAAAACCGACTACGTGGTAGTCGGTACCGACCCTGGCTCCAAGTACGACAAAGCCAAAGAACTCGGCGTCACGATACTGACCGAAACCGAATTTGAGAAACTGCTTGCCTCGAAGTGAGCGCTGGCACAAGGATTTTGTGCGAGTTTGAGCCGTCCTCAATGGAACTCTGGCTTTTTATTATCTAACTAAGCCATAATCCGCCTGTCTATCCCCCTATGAAACGCATCGGTCGATTCCTGCGTTCCGTCATCCCTACCGATCCCTGGCAACTCGTGTTTCTATCTGGCGTGATTTTCCTGTTTATTTGTCCTCGACTACCGTGGCGGCCGAGCGCAGAAATGTTTATTTCGAAGGCCGTCCCAGCTGGCCCGATTTCCGAGTCGGAGACGAAGAGCTTTGGACTGGTGATTGTGCTGCTCTACCCAGCCCTCTTTGCTGGTCTGATGGCCTATGCCACCTGTTTTTATCCGGGCCCAAGGCCTGTCCGGCGCATTCTCGGTCTCGTATTACTGCCCGCACTTTTTAGCCTTGTGTCCATTCTTTTCGTTTTCTATCGGCTCTCCGGGTCCGGGACGTCTGTTTTGGATTCCCACGCCCTCACTCCGCTCGTGTACCGGTGGCTCCGGGCAAGCTTTTGGCATTGCCCTGTGGGATTCGACTTCTGCCTATTTTCTCTCCTGTTAATTGGTGTTTTTGTGTTTCGGCTTCGCTCTGGAACTTCTGCCTTGCCGCTAGCTTTACCTGGTCCGACGGCCTCGTTGGACGAAGCTGCCGATTTGTGGCCAAAAATTCAAATTTTAATTTTTACCTTGTTAGCTCCGCTCTTCTTAATTGCAGGTTTCTTCGGCGTCCTCCCAGGTCTTCCATACTTTTTTCTGCACGGATCCGTCCTGGCCAACTATGCGTCCATGATGAGGATAGTTGGCTCGGTGCTGGACGCAGCGCTTCTTATTGCTCTTGCCCTTTGGATTCTTGGTTCGTGGGGAAGAAATGCGGCACGTAGATCGCTTCAGCTACCCGAACCTCGATATGCCTTATTTGCGCTTCTGCTCCCCATCTTGATCACTGGGTTACCTCAGGTTTCGGAGTTCCTTATGGATCGCGTACATTGGGCCGCTTATGCTTTCAACCAAACTTTTGCGCCGCAAATCGCAATGTATTTCGACCTAACTCGATTGTGGCAACCTTGGCTTCTTTTGATGGTCTTCGGAGCATTCGCCGAAGAGATCGTCTTTCGCGGGATGTTGTTGCAAGAATTGATGCGGCGGTACGGATTCCATCGCGGGATATTTCTGACGGGTATTGTATGGGGCGCTTATCATTTCCGAGGAGACTCCTACTCCGACCTTTCCGTCGGCGGGGTATTGTTGAACTTAGCTTACCGAATACTTATATGTTTGGTGTGGAACTACGTTTTTGCGTGGATGACCTTGCGATGGAAGTCCATAGTTCCCGCCGGCATCGCCCACACCGTCTCCAATATCCTCATTGTGGCGGGCATCAATGACTCGATTCCATGGAGCGCCGAACTCCGTTTACTCGAATGGGCGGTGGTTGCTTTTCTCCTTTTTCGTTATTGGCCCTTCGCGCAGACCGAAACCGCAGAAGCAACTTCCCCAACGCCTCCT
>Ga0210405_10006677_pt1 | contig 10255 bp, 8 predicted proteins | sample IncBWH11MmetaG_FD_155492 | JGI IMG/M metagenome (GOLD analysis project Ga0210405, IMG submission 155492) | Forest soil microbial communities from Barre Woods Harvard Forest LTER site, Petersham, Massachusetts, United States - Inc-BW-H-11-M | ecosystem: Environmental > Terrestrial > Soil >... | reverse complement strand
AGCTTCCGCGCAATCGCGCCCCTGACCGGTCGCGCAGCAGGAGGTACAAGAAAATGCCGAAGATGATCGCTCCCGCGGAATGCCCGATTACGTTGACTAGCTGAGCTTCGTGGAGATTGGACATGCGGCCGTAGCTATGTCTGTATTGTTGTCCCGATTGCCATGCCGCTGCAAGGCTTCCGTACTTTGGTCGCATATCCGGCATCCGCTCGCTGACGCGCGCGGCTCTGTTATGCGCACCCTGCTCGTTGCTAGGAAATTGCCCTTTCCCGGCGATATTTCCCCGACAGCGCGGGGACCAGCCGCGCCGAGTTCAGAATAAACGTCATCTCCGAAGCTACGTGTATAAACGCCGCCAGCAAGGGATTGAGCATCCCGAACGCAGCTAGACCGACGCCCACTGCGTCAACGGCCAGGGTGCCGGCAAAATTGGTCATTATGATGCGATGACACTGCCTGGCGATCTTGACGGCTTCGACGAAGTCCAGGAGATTATTCCCAAGAAGCAGAATGTCCGCGCTCTGGCGAGCCACATCGGTTCCGGAGCCCATCGCGACTCCTACATTTGCCTTAGCCAGCGCCGGCGCATCGTTGACGCCGTCTCCCACCATAGCCAGAATTCTACCGGCGCCCATCAGCTTCTCAATACGATCGAGCTTTTGATGAGGAAGCAGCTCGGCCTGAACCGCATCGACACCCAACTTCACCCCTACCGCGTTTGCAATGGCCACGGAGTCGCCGGTCAATAACTCCACGCCAAGCTTCATCTTCTTCAACTCCCGCACCGCTGAAATGGCTTCGGGGCGAAGGCGATCCTCGGTTCGAATGCAGCCGAGCAACCGGCCATTTCGCCCGACCCACATGGAGCTACCCTCCCGTTGAAGGTATTCGAATTGACTTGGCGGAAAGCCGTTTTCCAAGAGCAGGCTCCGGCTGCCGACGACAACTACTCCCAACGGCGACGAGCACACGATTCCCTTGCCGGGGAAATAATCGAATCGGTCCGGCTCCAGGACGGACAATCCAAGCTGAGACGCCTTCTTCAGGATCGCCTTCGCCGCGGGATGCTCAGACGATCTTTCAGCGACTGCTGCCGCCTCAATGACCGCATCCTCACCGACTCCGCGGACGGGAATGATCTCCACCACTTCGGGATTGCCGAACGTCAGCGTGCCCGTCTTATCGAGAACGACTGTGTCGATCCTGCCCAGCGTCTCCAGATAAAGGCCGCCTTTCACGATGGCGCCACGTTGCGCCGCCCGGCCAATGGCCCCAAGAATCGCCAGCGGCGTACCGGCGGCGATGCCACACGCTCCAGCGACTATGATGACTGCGATTGTCGCTCGAATATCGCGTGAAACGGCGAACGTGACGAGTGCGGCGGCGAGAGCGGCATAGACTAAATATCCGGCCAGCCTGTCGGCAAGCCTTTGGACCGGCGCTTTCGATTGCTCCGCCCGCTCAACGGCTTCCACAATCTTGCCGAAGACAGTATCGCGGCCCAGCCTGAGTGTATCGATTTCGAGTGCTCCGGATAGATTGGTGGTCCCGGCGAAGACGCTCCCACCCACGACCTTTTCAACTGCCGCCGATTCACCAGTGATACTCGATTGATCCACGAAAGCATGGCCCCGCACGACAGTTCCGTCAACAGGTATCTCGGCGCCAGGCTTTACAACGACAATGTCGCCAGGTTTCACATGCTCGATCGATAGCTCCACAGTGCCGTTGTCCCTTCGTACGGTGGCTCTGTTCGGCAGCAGATCCAGTAGCGTTTGAATCGCCCGGCGGCCACGGTCAACTGTCATTTCCTCCAGCACCTCCGCAATCAGGACGAATAGCAGAATAATCAGGGCCGTGAAGTACTCGCGGATCGCCAGGGCGGCGATGAGGGCTATCGTCATGGAGAGTTCCATGGTCATGCGGCGAGCCAGGAGGTTGGAAATCGCCTCTTCAAAGACCGGATATCCGCCCACTACAGTTGCTGCGAGGGCCAGCAGGTCGAATCCATGGAATCTCGGGACCGCGCCGCTCCAGGTGAGCGCGGCCGCGATGCCGACAACGGCGATGCGTATTAACTCGATCCACTCAAATTGATGGCCTTGCTCGACATCCTGCGATATTGGCGATTCGAGTACCGTTGGTGACTGTAGCGTGGCGGATTTCATCTCGTTCGCAGATCCCGTTGGAGGCATTCTCTGCCTTGAGTGTAGGTCTCCGATTAGGTAAACGATACTGCTGTCTTGTGAACGGTCATAGACTAGTCGCCAGCGGACAAGATTCAGCGGTACGCGGATTGCATCCGCAACAACCCGCGTCAACTACCGTCTGCCGCGAGATCTAGTTCAGTCGTGCGCCAAAATAAGCCCTTCGCTTGGAAGTGCTCCCGGCTTGGAGGAAACCGACGTTAGACTACTTGCTCCAGCAGGTTGTGTCGTCGGCATGAAGAGGCTCAAAAGCAGGAAACTTGGGAGCAGAATAAGGCGACGGGATGAATTGAAGTCCCTTGCGATTGTCTTCCTGACCGGAGGTATCCCGATGGTGGCCGCTGCCGCCCTCATCGTGGTCAGCATGCGGCCCGATCTACGTAATACGAGGTTTTTCCACACTGCTGTCGAAACGGAAGCAATGACGATAGATTGGTCGACTCTCTACCGTCTGAACCAAAAGGACCCAACGGTCGATTATATCCGTGCGTTATTGCCCACGGCGACGGTCCGCATACCTGGCTACATGATCGCCTTCGAGGAGACCCCCGACAATAACAGCGAGGTCACCCAATTCCTCCTCGTCCCCGATCCAGGCAACTGGCTTCATCCACCCCATCTCGATCCGGGCGATGTGGTTTTCGTGCGGCTGAAGGGCGGTGCGAAGGCGCGGTTCCTCGCCAGGACGGCGGTCTGGGTTGAAGGCAAGCTGTCTTTATCGCCAGTAAGAAAAGGCGAGATCGAGGCTGCTTATCCGATGTGGGCATCCGACGTTCAGGAATTGAACGATACGAAGTAAGCTGTCAGCGCTCAGCATTCAGCTTAACCGGCGACGATTCGGGTGACCGCTGAAAGCTTACTTCACCGGCGCGAGCACGGGCGGCGGCGGGCCTGCCGGGCCAAAGAACGAGTCGTCGACCTTCACTGTGGCCTGTTTCCGCAGGTTTTCAACTGCCTGCTTGGCGAGCTCGGGACGCAGCTTCTTTTCGATTTCTGGCCGTACCTCGTCAAGGGTTCTCGATTCGTGCTTTTCTACCTTGATCAGATGGTAGCCGAACTGGCTCTTGACCGGCTCGCTGACTTCGCCCACGGGTAGCGCAAAGGCCGCTTTCTCGAAAGGAGGGACCATCTGGCCGTGGCTGAAGAAATTCAGATCGCCGCCATTGGCGCCGGAGCCAGTGTCATCCGATTCCGCTTTGGCGATTGCGGCGAAGTCCTCACCAGCCACGATGCGGGCCCGCAGCGCCTTGGTCTTCTCCAGCGCCTCCTCTTCGGTCAGTTCTTTTTTTCCTCCGGCAGGCGCGGCCGAACCCTTCGTGCGGATCAGAATGTGGCGAGCCTTTACGCGCTCATATTCGCCCTTGTGCTCGTCGTAATACTTCTGGACGTCGGCGGTCTCGATCTTCAGATTCTGGGACATCTCGCGGTACAGAACATTAGCCAAGATATTCTCGGCTTGAAAGGCGACCTGCGCTTTATATCCCGGATCCTGGTCGAGCTTGCGGCGTCGCGCTTCCTGGGCCATGACCTTGAGACTGACCAATTGCTCCACGATCTGGCGTTTGCCAGCGCCTCTGGCGGTCGCTTGATACTGCTCCGGCAGCCCATCGACGAACTGATTATACTGTCCGACGGTCATCGTCTCATCGCCGACCGTCAGGACAATTTTGTCGAACGGCTGGGACATCGCTCCGATCGGGTTGGGGGGGGCGGAAGTATTTGGAGGCGGCACGGGAGTTTGGGCAAACAGAGCACCGCCGATTAAAAACAAAAGGGTAAAATTACGCATTCACCTAATAATACCGCGCCTATGCGTCCGCCATCAAGGCACGGCGCACGCATCCGTCAACGTGTGGGCCCGGGAGCCATCGGTTCCGATTCCCTGCAGTAACTCGTCAAAGGTTTGGAGCGGGACCATATTTCCATTCATACCGACCCTGGGAATACCCGCCCACTTGTCCGCCACGCTCAGCGGAAAGCGCGGATCGGCGCTGGTCTGAGTCATGTCGCCGCCGACCGGCACGCAAAGCTCGGGATGATCGAACGGAGCCTGCTCGAATCGCACCCGGTCGTCGCTCAGGGATTTGAGGAAGGCCGTCAGCGCCGCGCGATCGTCCGGACTCAGGTTGAGCCGCCTGATACCAGGACCAGGCCCACCGCCCGGACCGCCGGGTCCGGGCGCCGGGAAATCGCCGCCTCTCGAGTAAAAATCGACCACCTGTTCGAGCGTCGCCTGCCCGCCGTCATGGAAATACGGTCCGGTAAACTCCACGTTGCGAAGCGACGGCGTCATAAAGAGGCCATCCACCGGCGGTTGCGCGCCGCCGGACTGCTGCACGGCGATGGAAAGCGGGTTTCCGAATCCGTCCACACCTCCCAGGCCGATGTCTTCGGCGACCGGCCTGACTCCCGTGCGGAAGAAGCCCGTGTCGGGCAAGCCCACGCCGTTGCGGCCTCGTTGCGCTACGCCAAGCCTGGCAATACTCGAGAAGGACGCGGCAGTGAATTCAGCTCCCGAGTGACAGTTATCGCATCCTCCGTTTCTTCGGAAGATGTTGAACCCTGTCTGTTCCTGCGCAGTCAGAGCCTGCGTGTTCCCCTCGGAAAATTGGTCGAAGCGTGAGTTATCCGATACCAGCGTCGCTTCATAAGCCTGGATGGCGAGTCCCCAAAACACCGCGAAATTGAATTCGGATTGCGTGAATTCGTTGGTGTTAGCGGCTGGCGTTTTCCGGCCCGCCAGAAGATTGCCGGTGGCGTCGACGAGCTGATCGGAGTTCCAGTATGGCGGCTGAAAAGCGCTTTGCACCAGGCTCTGATAGGTGTACTGCGGTAGCAGGCCTGGACCGGCTTGATTTGCGAGAGCCCCCAGGACGCTATCGTCCGGCGCCACTCTTTGCTTCGCCAATGGCGCCAGACTCAGCATCTTCTTGCCGATCTTAGGCCACGTCCTACCGGAATAAGCCATCTCCTGATCGTTAGCCGGAGGTCCCACAGCCTGCGACGCCAGGCTCGAGTTCTCCACGCGGACCAGTTCCGCCGCTAGTTGCCCATTGTTCGCCACGAGCGCGTTCATCGCCGGATCCGACACGCCGTACGGCGTTAGTCCCGAGAAAATGTTGCTCGCCCGGCCGTCCCAAAAATTTCGATAATTGAAGACGGCGTTGATCACCGTTGGCGCGTTGCGTATTGTGACCTGTCGTACGTTCCTGCCGGCGACGCTGAACGCGGGCCGATCGGCGGCGTCCGATCCATTCTCGGCCGCGCTTCCCGGCACGATGTCCGCGAAGATGCGCCGGAACATCCCCTGTGAGCCGGTCACATCCGCGCGATCGCTCACCACCGGAGAGCGGTTGTCATTGGTATTTACCAGCAGGTGAAACGGAAATTCGTCGCTGTTCAAGATTTGATTCACCGGGAATGGAGCGATCGCATTGTCGATCTGGTTCTGAATGCGATGGTCGGCGCCCCCATGGAAGTGGCAAGTGGCGCACGCCATGCGGCCGTCGCTAGCGGTTTGCATGTCCCAAAAGAAAGCCTTTCCCAGGACTACGAGCGCGTTCTGATCCTGGATGTACTTACTCGCATTGGTGAATTGTGGGAGGGCAACGGTCTTGAGCGACCCCTGATTGGGTGGTCGTTGGGGGGGCGGACCCTGGCCCCACGCCAGGACGCTGGCAGCGAAAATCGCGATTCCTTTTCCCAGTCTCATTGGCAATCCTCCTAAACGCACAAGGCTGAAAACCCGCGAATTCGGGCTAGGTTGCAAGAATCGCTCAACTTTTACGCTCTTAACGTTCTGTTTACGTGGGACAGGCTAAGCCGCGTCCTTGGATTTCACAGTTAAGTGGAAGCCCATGCTGCGCAAGAGCGCGCTGAGACTCTGCAGACTAGGGTTTCCACGCTTCGAAAGCATTTTATACAAGCTTTCTCTATTCAACTTGCTCTTGGAAGCGACCTTGCTGATACCGCAGGCCTGTGCGACGTTGCGGAGCGCTAGCAGGAACACTCGTGGATCTTCTTCCTCAAGGGCGACCTTCAAATACGCCTCCGCCCGGCGGCGGTCTTTGAGCGACTCGATCAAGTAGTCATCGTATGATACGCTTCGTGTCATCTGTCGGCCTCCTAAATCCATCCTGACCGAAATACACCCGATAGCCTGGGCCCGCGTCGACCCGAAGTTCGCAAATGCCTTTGCCAACCGATTTCCAATCTCCCATATTCCCTAGCCGCAAACGCTCCAGGCGAACCAGGATGCGAGCTTGTGCATCAAGATCCGCGAGAGCGTCAATCCATTTTTGAAAGGGTCGCTCTCCGGTCGCAGTGCAATAGATTCGCAGGACTTTCGGCCCGGCTGGCATCCATCACGATTGTAGCCTATCGGCTACAGTGAATCAAGCTTTGATTCGCCTAAGAATCCCAGCGAGCCTTTCCCCTTCCATCCGTCCTCGCCCAGTTCCCAAGCTGCGCCGAAAGTGCACAGGTGCGAAACGATGTTTCGAGGCCACGTAACGGCAGAATCTTGATGTCGCCGTTGGCCGTGCGTTCGACGCAAGCCAGCGGAAATAGCTGGCAATAGTCGAAGAATTCGTCGTCGGTTTGCGGTGCTCGTTGCACAGTCAAAAAAGGGCAAGCTAATTCGCGAATCCCAGCTTCTTCAAAGTCGCCGCCGGTTCTTCGCCCTCGAACTGCGTCAGTGGCGCCACCTCCCGGCCGTTCTCCAGCGCGACACCCGCCGGTGGATCGCCGAACGGGAACGTCTTCTTCAACACGTCCAGATCGGTCGACACCACGCCCTTCAGACCGGTAGTCTGCATGAAATACTGACCAAACTGCGGCTGCTCGGTGGCCACTCCCACGATCTGCGTGTCGCCCCAGTTGAGTTTCGCCATTCTCTTTCCGGCGTCCACGCAATGCATGCACTCGGGGTTGAAGAAGTAGACGAACACCTTCCCATGCTGAAGGGAGTACGGCTTGCCATCCACCGTCACCGAATCCGGAGCCTTCACGCCGGTACTATGCGTGGCCGCCACTCCGTAGGACAACAGCGCGAACACAACCACCGCGCCTAGCACCAGCGACGCGCTGCGCAGGTTCTCACTGCGTTTAGCCCAAAGCCCCGCCAGCACCGCTAGCAGCAGCATGACGCCATCGCCCACGAAGAATCCAGGACCCACCGCGCGCTTCAGCCATGGGAAACACTGGCACTCCGCTCCGTGCAGTGCGGTGTAGTTGACGCCGACATAAACCATAAAGACCGCCAGTAAGGACGCCGTCAGCCAGGAGCCCCAACGGCGAAACCTCGGTACGAGAATCAGCACGGCGGAAAATGTTTCGGCGATCCCCAGCAGCAAGGCCGACGCCAGGCTCAAGTTCTGCGGTACTTTCATTTGAGCCAGCCGTACGGCCGCCCCAGGCGCATCCGTGATCTTCCAGATTCCCGCGGCCAGAAACAGCACGGCGGTCAGCACCGCAGCCGTTCCACTCAACCAACTCTTCCATCCGGCCAACTCGAAGCGGGCAAGCATGTCGCCCGAGTGTGCCATACTGTCGTCCATGATCTTCATTTTAGCCTTGTTTTCCGGGCTAATGGGCGCGCAGACCGCCGACTTCGCCGTCACCGGCGCGCGAATTTACACCCTGAACCCGCGCACCCCGATGGTTTCCGCCATCGCCGTGAAGGACGGAAAAGTGTTGGCCATAGGCGACAAGATCGAGCAGTATTTGGGACCTGCCACCCGCCGCATCGACGCCAAAGGGTCGACGATCGTGCCCGGACTGATCGATTCGCACGTACACATGCGCGCTCTTGGGGATAGTCTCGAGATCCTCGATTTAAGAGCGGCCAGGTCGGCGGAAGAAATCGCCGGAATAGTTCGCCAGGCCGCCGGCCGTGCCAAGCCGGGCGAATGGATTCGCGGGCGGTCGTGGGATCAGACCACCTTCCCGTCGCGACAGTTCCCCACTGCGGACCTACTTTCCCAAGCCGCGCCCGATAATCCGGTTTACCTGACGCGCGTCGACGGCCATGCCGCCTGGGTCAATCGGAAGGCGCTCGAAATTGCGGACATCAACGGCTCCACGCCCGACCCGCCAGGCGGCAAGATTCTGCCCGGCGTGCTGATCGATCGCGCGAAGGAGCTCGTGTCGCGCCACATACCAGCCGACACCCCGGAGCAGATCGAAAAGCGTCTGGCCCGCGCCGCTGCGGAGTGCGCGCGCCTGGGGCTCACCAGCGTGCACGACGCTGGTGTCGCAGCCGCCGATCTGGCCGCCTACCGAAAACTGATCGCAGAGCATAAGCTGCCCGTGCGGATCTACGCCATGATCGGCGGTGAGGGCCCGCTCTGGCGCGAGTATCTGGAACGCGGACCCGAGATCGGCGACCGCCTGACAGTGCGCAGTATCAAGCTGATGTCGGATGGCGCCCTCGGCTCGCGCGGTGCAGCCATGCTCGCGCCTTATTCCGACGATCCCGGCAACACGGGCCTGTTGATCCTGCAAAAATCCGCTATCGAACGCGTCGCTCGCCAGGCCGTCGCGCGTGGGTTTCAAGTCAATACGCACGCCATCGGCGACCGCGCCAATCGCACCGTGCTCGAAGCCTACGCCGCGGTGTTGAAAGGGAAGAATAACGCCCGGTTTCGCATCGAGCACGCGCAGGTGGTCGCGCTCGAAGATATTCCGCTGTTCGCGAAATACTCGGTCATCGCTTCGATGCAATCGGCTCATGCTACGAGCGATATGCGCTGGGCCGAAGCGCGCGTGGGTCCCCAGCGGATCCAAGGCGCCTATGCCTGGCAGCGCTTCCTTGCGCTCGGCGTCCCGCTGGCCAACGGCTCCGACTTCCCCGTCGAAGAGCCGAATCCCCTGTGGGGATTTTACGCAGCCATCACACGCCAGGACCGCACCGGCTCTCCCGCCGGCGGCTGGTTCCCCGATCAGCGCCTGACCCGCGAAGAGGCGCTGAAGAGTTGGACTCTGGGCAGCGCCTACGCCGCGTTCCAAGAAAAAACCAAAGGCTCGCTCGAACCTGGTAAGCTGGCCGACTTCATCATGCTCTCGCGCGATATCATGACAGTCCCGCCGCCGGAGATCCTCTCCACGCGTGTCAAAATGACGGTAGTAGGCGGTGAGATCGTCTACGCCGAATGAGCATCCTCCCTTTCGCTCTACTGTTGGCCGCCGGCTCGCATATCGTGCTCAATGACACGATCGAGGTTCCCCGCGCCGAGTGGCGCTATGTGGATATCGAAGCCAAAGAGCCGATGATGGTGGTGAACTGCGAGTTCGAAGTTGTGTCCGAAAATACGGCGGTGCGCGTAGTCTGGATCGCCCGGGCCGATTTGGAAAAGTTCCGCGCGGGCCGGCGGGAGCGCATTCTGGCCGCAACCCCGTTCGGCATGGATGGCAAGCTGCGACACTTTGCTCCTGCTGCGGGCGATTACGCCATGGTCGTAGAAAACCAGCCCTCCGGCGCCTCGCGCGCCAAGGTGAAATTGAAGGTCTGGCTGGAATCGGTGGTGCGTCCGAAATACGTTTCCTCCGCGCGCAGGCTGGCGGTGATTCTCATCAGCACCGTCGTGTTTTTCAGCATAGTTTCCATCTCCGCGTTCAAGCTCAGCCGGTCATTATAGTAGCGGCTTCTACTCATGCAGCGGGCCTCCGGCCGGCTATGCCGCCTTTCGATGCGGCGTTAAACGGGACAAACTGTCCCGTTTTGCAAGCAGCTCCTTTGTAGAATCAACGATTTAGTTTAACAAACCGGACAAATTGTCCGGTTTCTCCATTTTTAATCCGATTTTACCTAGCGATATGCGGGGCGACCAATAAAAAGGGCTAGGTATTCAGCCTGCGCCACGGGGAGGCGAAACCGCCTGCCCCACGAAACCCTCCAACTTTTGCTGGCTTCCGCTTTTTTCGGCAGGATCGCCGGGGGAGCAGCCACTGTACAAGTTCTCCTTCTTTCTTTTCAAAGAACACAAAAACCGAACATAAATGTTCGGTTTTTCGATTCGTTTTGTTGACATCAAACGACTTGTTAACTT
>Ga0210405_10006675_pt1 | contig 10256 bp, 9 predicted proteins | sample IncBWH11MmetaG_FD_155492 | JGI IMG/M metagenome (GOLD analysis project Ga0210405, IMG submission 155492) | Forest soil microbial communities from Barre Woods Harvard Forest LTER site, Petersham, Massachusetts, United States - Inc-BW-H-11-M | ecosystem: Environmental > Terrestrial > Soil >... | reverse complement strand
ATGATGGTCGCTGTCATACTGCAAATCCCGCAGACGACCGTGAATTGCCGCTTCAGTCGCCTCCACGCGCTCAATCAGCTGCTTCGGATCCAACTCTACAACGGCAGCGGTGTATAGCCGATACCAAGGTTGAGATTTTGCTTCATCCATGTAGTACCTGATTTCTTCGAAACAGCAATTATTGATAGGGAAACAAAATGGTAGTCGGGTGAAGCAGAGTGGGTCTGTTCAATATTGCTCAGGAAGGCTCAATCGTGGAGAACGATGTTGAGAAGTGAACTGTGAACCTGCAAATCCTTACCAGCGTGATAGTCAATGAACCCCAATTCCTTGAACCTGTTCATAAAAAAACTAACCCGCGAGCGAGTTGTGCCTATCATCTCTGCGAGGGTCTCCTGACTGATGTTGGCGATTAGAGTGTCGGGCGCGCCTTCCTTGCCGAAATGAGCCAGCAACAGCAATATCCGAGCTAGTCTCTTTTCGCTGGAATTGAAAAGCTGGTCAACCAAATCCTCTTCGTACCGAATGTTCCGTGTCAGCAAATATGCCACGAACAAGTCGGAAAACGCGTGTTCCCGGTGAAGCACCTCAATCATGGACTTCTTATCGATTCGCATCACAGAGCAATCGGTCATTGCGGTCGCGGAGCACAGGCGGACCGGCTGCCCTGTAAGGCACCCTTCTCCGAAGAAGTCGCCCTCGTTCAGAATGCCGATTGTGGCTTCCTTCCCGCTCTTCGACACAACGGTGAGTTTTATCTTTCCTTTCTGAATATAAAAAACAGCATCGGACGAGTCGCCCTGAACAAAGAGTGTCTGTTTTTTGGAAACGGCTACGATTTTCCTACCGCCGTTGATGGTCGAAAGGAAGGTCTTGGTATCGAATTTGCTGAGTTTCTTGGCCGCTGCCACAGGATTCATGATCGGCCCCCTTTCAAGAGTTCTGGATGCGCAGACTGCACGCTCCTAATGATGAGGATGAAATGAATGTGTAAGAAGGCGACCACAACACCACAACGTCTACATTTGCGGGGTAGAACTGCTCCGCACTCGACAAAATAAGGATTTCACCGTGGATGTCGAAAGTCAACCGCTCGCACGAAGAATGGGGCCGAAAGACACTACCGCTCCGCAAGTGGTAACAAATCGCCAATAGCATTCATCAAGCTGGATGGGAGGAACATGGGAGGCAGGTTGCAAGTTGTCGAAGCTGCAACCCGCTCTAAACCAAAACGGATAGGCAAACCGTTTATGCGCAATGCCTCTTCAGTCGTTTGCTCGTCGTCTAGGCTCCAACAAACACGAATCGAGACGGAGCTGGACGCGCATTTCAGCACGCGCCCAGGGCTTTACGTTCATAGTGCACGGATGATGAAAATAATCAGCACTACTACGACAACCGTTCCTAACAAACCGTAACCTAGCATGGTGTCCTCCTGAGATCGTCCATACCAAGTATGCTGGAAGGTGTTAGAGCTTCGCTGCTCAGTTCTGCTCACCATCTCGAATAAGCGACACGACGAGAATTGAGCACAATTGCCCCACCTGCTGCGCCATCTAGAGATCTAGAGAAACAACTTTCAGGTTTGAATGCTGCGCTCGCCGCGTTGGTCGGAGTTTACGCAGTCGTTCAGAACGATTAGTGACACTCGGATAGAGTATCGAAATGCAAGTTCGTAATGGAATTCCTTGGCTATTTCGGTGCAGTGGAGGGCCGAGAGGGTACTTGGATATTGAGGCCAGCAAGAGTGTAATCGCCCAACAAGCGGACTGTAGCAATGGCATCGAAGGAAATGGGTATCCACATACCATTTAGTTCTGCATATTGCAGTGTGATATGAATTCCCTTGATCCACAGGGAGGGGCTTTTGGCTGGTACTCCTTCAATTCGGCGGATGCGGAAAGTGCTCGCATCTACCCAGATCTGTCCGCGTAAAAGGTATTTGTCCTTCCGCTTCGGGACGATCCCTAAAACGTACTCAGGAACAACGCCGAAGTTTTCTTGCCTGAGAAAAACGAAGTCATAATTTGTCCGAGTGATTTCGCTGCCGAGTCCTTTTTTCGCCGACTCGGTTTCCCGATCCAAAAGCTCGCGAACTATTTTTTCTCCCCTGGAGTTCCCTTGCGCCTGAATTATCTTGTATGTCTTCAGACCGGGAGGAACAAAATTGATCTGCGCCATGACCTCAGAGGTGGGTTGCCGATCATAGCCGCGGAACACTTTGTATTCTCGCCTCACGTCATAAGGTCGAGATCGAGCGGGGTCCTGGTGCTGGACTTCCTCCAAGCGTCGCAGTACCAGGTTCAGATCGGGAGATTTGATTTCGGCGGTGGACGAAGGAGCTTGTGACGATGAGGCGAGCGTCGCCAAGAAAACGAGAACTGGCAGCCAGAGTCTTGGCATAGCTGTTCTAATAATTGCTGCTTCGTGCCGGTGGATGCATTATTGAAGAATGGGTTTCTGAGCCGTGTACCGTGGTATTTCCCACAAAGGGGGTATGCCCTGCTATGAACCAGCAGGCAACTTTCGTCTTTCTCGTCATAGGCACCTTCATTCGCGCGATTTTAGCAAGTCGGGCTCAAACCGACTTGGCTAGTTAACGCTCACAGGACCCCTCAGAGGAAATGGAAGCACGTCCTTGGTGGGACTCGCTTCCACAATTGGCGCAGTACGCGATAGCGCTAATTGACCTTGGAAATCGCCCAATTCCAAGAAGGGCGCTAAAGCTGGTTTCGCCATTTGCTCGGTTCAAGGTGTTGATTTTCGGAGCGTAGTGCGGCTGAGGCAATGGTACCGCTCGTGCGCACGGTGGCTGCCGGGATGGCAGCCTACCGCGAGGATGAGCTAGTGCCGGTCCCGGTCATCATCCGGATGTTCGTGGCGCCACTTCCAGTATTCTGACCGTTCTTGAGCCTTCAGCCTGGAGTATTCCCGATGTGTTTTGTGCCGAGCCTCCTGCCAGGATTGGTAGGCACGGCCTTCGTGCTCGTCCCAGGTATGACAATCTCTATGGTCGCGGTCGTAATATCCGTTGTTAGGGCAGTTTTCCTGCCTATCCTTGGCCTCGACGCCCGCAGGCGCAATCAGGGTCGCACCCAGCAGAATCGAACCTAGACACCAATGCAGTCGCTGCATGTATTTCCTCCGGAAGCGGAACTCATGGTTTGGAACCGCTAGTTCTTTGTTACGCTGCCAACATTGTGCAAGGCTGTACGCTTTTGATCACTTCAGGGATTCCATTCAGCACCCGCTCTGGGACCATGTCTTTCCCTTCTCCCGTCAACGATCCGGGCGAAATTCGGGTTGCGAGCAGATTCCGATCCGATACTTGCATGGAATTCCCTTACATCGAAGCAGCCGTTTTGGATGACAGGTGCAGATGTCATTGCCGCAAAGCTGATGACGGGGAAGCCGATCAAGATTCTGGAAGCAATCAAGGTTGTTCCGCACGGGGTGCAACCTGGGCTCGTACCGGTCAAGCTGCGCTCCAAGATGAAGGTTGACCCTCGACGCGACGACCTCGCCGTGAAGTTGGTTGAATTGCGCTCTACCGTTAAGCCCGAGAGTCCGGAACTCGCAGGTGGATTGAAGGTGGCAGCGAACAGTGCTGCGTTCGGGATATTTTCCCAACTCGACGTTCGGTCTCTTGATCCACGCTCACGGCCGCAGGTCTACTCAGGGGAGACGGACTATCTGACTCCGCCTACCGAGGTTTGGGAGCGGCCTTCCGAGTTCTATTGCCCGATCATCGCATCATTCGTTACTGGAGGTTCGCATTTACTCTGCGCCATGCTGGAGCGTGTCGTTCGAGACATGGGCGGTCAGATCGCTGCCATGGACACGGATTCCGCGATGATCGTTTCAACCAAAGATGGCGGATTGGTTCCATGCGCTGGTGGCCCACACAGGCTTGAACACTACAGCGAGGGAGGCAGGAACGCCGCCATCCGAGCCTTGTCGTTCGCTGAAGTGGAGAGTATTCGCAAGCGGTTCGAATCCCTCAATCCATGGCGCAAAACGCTAAAGACCCCGTTTCTGAAACTTGAAAAGGAGAACTTCGACGCGACAGGAAATCGCCAGCAGCTGAACTTCTACGGCATTTCAGCAAAGCTGTACTCCCTGTTCAATCTTGGAGGAAATAAGTTGCTGGTTCGCAAACCTTCCGGCCACGGCCTCGGATTCTTACAGGCACCCTATACGATTGCCGAGTGGCAGCGAAGAACGGGGCGGAGATGGGAAGAAGATTTGCAGCCATGGATTTATGAGGCGTGGCATTTCGCCCTCTCGCGTGAACTTGGTCTTCCACACAAGCCGCCATCCTGGTTAAAGCAGCCAGCGGTCATGGCAGTTCCGATCACGACACCACAGATACTGGGTCGGCTCGGTGTTTTCACAGGCGACATGCGGCCATTCACTGTGATGACCGTGCCTTTCCCAAAACGGGAGACGGTCTCAGACCCGCTGTGGACCGGATACTTCATCATGCCGCAACCAGAACAACTCAACGATCTGCACGGACGTACGATGGTGAACATTGTCAGCGGTGAGACGTTCCCCATCTACGACAAGTATTCGTCAAGAATGCCGAAGCCTCCTGGCTGGCTTGCTCTCAGGACGATGGAAGATGAGATCAATCGGATTATGTCGAGAGCCGAGAGCAAGTTTTGCGCTCCGAACGGCGGAGTGTGTACCCGCAAAACAGTCGGCCTCCTCGTGCGCAGGCACATCGTTGCCGGGGAGTTCCATTTCATCGGCAAAGAGGCATCTACGCGCTGGGCGGGCGGCCCCGATCCGTCCATGTTGGCTGACGCGGGAGCACTGGACCCGGCGGACGAGACGTGTCGCGAATACGAACGAGTAGTCGACGCAAAATATTTGGATCAAATCCGGGCAGAGGCAAAGGAATTTTCCACGAAACTTCTTTGGCGGCAGTCCAGAGTTGCCGAATGCGCAATACGAAACTTTAAGAAGGGGAAAAACGTCATCAAGCCTCTCACCTTGCGAAAGCTGACAAAAGCTATCCATGCCCTGCAAAACAAGAAGACACTCTTACGCAAAAGGTCTTGAGCGTAATGGGGCTTTATCGCCAACTACTGCACCTTGACTTTAGGTTCCAACAACCTCGACTTGATTTGCGACCAGTCTTTCAACAGCCCCGCCCAGAACGGGGCCGTGGCGCTCGTACGGATGGGAGTCACACCCTTACCCCGAGCGGGCCGCTCATCGGCCGGCTAAGCCGCTGCTTTCTCCTTCGTTGTGGCGTCGACCCCGAGCGCCTTCGCAATAGTCTTATACTCCACGTGCACCTGCTCGATGGTGCCGTTGAACTTGAACGGGGCCTTGTCGTAGTAGTCAAGCGACACTGGCGAACCGAGGGCAATGCCGATGTCGAGGCAGTCGTTTGCAGTGAACAACAACGGCGCGGATATCGGCACAAGGCCTGTCGCAAGCACCTCACCATTGACCCGCATGGTGATATTGAGCGGCCCGCCGGGCCTAGGGACTGCGTACGCCGTCTCGACCTCAATCTTCACCTTGCCCACGGGGAGCTTCTGATTGGCGCGGATCTTCGTGCGCTGGATGATAAAGAGGTTGTACTCGTAGCAGAGAACGCTGTCCTCGACGTAGCAGGTGAGGCCCCCAGAGTTTGCTCCCAGCTTGTAGAGCACACCGTTGGCGTTGACCGGGATCTCGGCGTCAATGATGACGACGTTGGGTTTGTTGCCCAAGGCTGGCGCGCAGAACTCCGGCATACGGACTGTGTCCCCGGAGAAGGTCCATTCGTTATACGGCGGAGAAATGCGCTGCTCGGGGTGTAGCAAGGGAACCCAAAGGCCACCGCCGATGGGAAGCACCTTATTCTTCGTCGCCTCGATGAGAAAGATATCCTTCATTTGGGCTACCTTCTCCGGCATTTTTGCAGCAAGGTCGTTCGCCTGGGTCCAGTCCTCCTCCAGGTTGTACAGCTCCCAGACATCCTTGTCCGGCGTCCACTCCCGAATGCCCGATGGAATGCCCGTGTCCCACGGGGTACGCGGGCCGAAAGCGGAGGCCATCCAGCCCTCGTGGTAGATTGCGCGGCTGCCCATGATCTCGAAGTACTGGGTGAGCAGTTGGCTCTTGGCTTTTGGATCGTCAAAGGTGTAGGCGAAACTCACTCCGTCGATTGGGTCTTGGGGAATGCCGTTGACCTCAATTGGCGGTGTGATGCCGAGAACTTCGTAAATCGTCGGGACGACATCGTTGCAGTGATGGAACTGTGCGCGAGGTGTGGCATCGTGTTCGATCTTTGCTGGCCACCGAATGGCCATCGGGTTTCGCGTGCCGCCCAGATGCGAGGCTAGAAGCTTGGTTCCCTTGTAGGGCGTGCTTCCGGCCCAAGCCCATCCTGCATGGTACTGATTGTCGGCCTTGGGCGTGCCGAGGGCGTCGAGTCCACCCACGTCATCGAGCGCCTTGATGTGCTGCTTGACCGTGGTGGGAATGCCGTTTTGTGCCAGCAACTCACTGACTGTGCCGTGCTGTCCCTCCGACGACGAGCCGTTGTCTCCCCAGATGTAGAAGATGAGGGTGTTGTCGCCGTAACCGAGTTTCTCGATTTCGTCGATGACCCGACCGGCCTGAACATCCACGTGTTCGGCATACCCGGCGGCGACTTCCATCAGGCGGCGCTGGAAGGGCTTCTCGTCCTCAGGGATGCTGTCCCAGGACTGCATGGATTCGTGCCGCGGGGTAAGCTGAGCATTGGCAGGGATCCAGCCCTTTTGCTTGGCGCGCTTGAAGACGCGTTCACGGTAGGCATCCCACCCGTCGTCGAACTTACCCTTATATTTATCGGCCCACTCCTTCATGATGTGATGGGGACCGTGGATCGCACCGCTCGCCCAGTACATGTAGAACGGCTTATCCGGCTGGAAAGCCTTGTGTTTGTGCAGCCAGCTGATGGCGTCGTCGGCCAGGTCTTCGCTGAGATGGTAGCCTTGCTCCGGGCTCTTGGGCGGCAGGACGGACGTGGTGTTCCGCACCAGGTTGGGCTCATACTGCGAGGCCTCGCCCGCCAGGAACCCGTAGAAATATTCGAAACCCATCTCACTCGGCCAGTTCTCGAAGGGGCCGGCGGCGGTCGTTTCTTCGGCAGGTGTGTTGTGCCACTTTCCAAAGGCGGCTGTACTGTAGCCATAGTCTTTCAGCACCTCGGCCGCGAGCGCGCTACTTCTGGGGATGTGGCCCGAGTATCCGTCCCAGTCGTTCGCCAACTCCGCGATCTGCCCGTTGCTAACGCGGTGGTGATTCCGACCGGTCAACATAGACGCCCGCGTGGGCGAGCACATTGCTGTAGTGTGGAAACAGTTGTACGCGATACCTTCCGCAACAATGCGGTCCAAGTTCCGGGTTTGGACTTCGCCCCCAAAGGTGGACGGCAAGCCGGGACCCGCGTCGTCGATCAGCACGATAAGGATGTTCGGAGATCCGGCGGGAAGTCGGCGGGGCTCAACGCGCCTCTTATAGACCGACTCTTGCATCGTGCGGCCGGCGATGCTCGCCGACGGGGTGGGTGGGAAAGGCAGGGAGTCCTGCTTGATCGTTTTATCATCGGCGCTCATCGTTGTTTCCTTCTGTTCACGAAAGATGTTTGTGACCTCTAGCAAAAGGTACGAGCACCGTGCCGCTCCGAGAACTGGCAAAATTGCCAGTTAGCACGGAGATCATCTGAGATTTTTATATTGCGCCCGGATGACGCTAAATGGAGATAATCCGCAAGCGAAAAAGCTAGGCCGGGAAAGGAGTCTGGGTAGTTTACGAAACCAGGCGATTACACGTTTCGACTTCAATGAGCGATATGGCGATTTCACCAATTGACCGTGCGAAACTAGCTCGTACACGCTTCCATCCTGTTGTCAAAGGACTTTAGTGTTTTCAGATCGTTCCCTGTCAGAGCGGAGTATTCGTTCGGCGTCAACGTCGTGGTATTTAGCGCAGAGTCCTCCAATTGTAATGATCGAGTTCAGCGATCCAACGAGAGGAGATCAGACCGTGCCCCAGGCCAAGAGTTGTCGGAGCACGGTCACAGCGACTACAAGGAACACAAAAAATCCAGTTCTAGCTTGCGACTTTCAGCGTCGGCTTCTTGCCGCGAACCACATCGTCGAATGACGGCAGTGGCTTGATCAGCGGGGCGAGCAATTTGCCCGATTCCTGCGTAGTGAGGACATCTTCGGGGGCGAGCTTGAAAATCTCGGCTTCGGACGGCTCCGGCTCCCACTGGTATTCGCCAGCCAGCCTGCCCTGATCGTCATAGGGCCAGATCATCTGCATGCCTGGCATCTTGTACAAATACATGTCGTTGTCGTCCGGCTCGAATCCCTTCGCCGAAAGTGCTTTCAGCAGCAACTTGTGAGAAATAGGACCAGGCAAATGGGACATTATTTTCCCTTCTTTGAGCCCCTTGCCCGAGGCTTGCTGGAAGAAAGTGACGACAGATGCGACGAAATGGTCCGCGACCGCGACCTCTTCGTTCTCTACGAAGAAAATGCTCTGATTGGTCTCCGCCCAGAAGCGATACAAACTCTTAACCTGATCTTGCCCTTTGAGGACCATGTCGTTACCGGCTTGGCTAAAGTGATAACTTGGGTCCATAGCCATCATGTCGGGCGCAAAGATCTCTTCGTAACGACCTGCTACCTCCAGGTAGCGATGACGGCTATATGCTTGCAGCAAGAACCGGTGCCGGGGATTTTCCGTTTCCTCTAACAGCCGGTCAATCGCTACATTCAATTTCTTGACATCAAACTTTGGCATTTGCGTTCTCCTTTAATCATAGTTGTGTTTTCCTGGCGCGAACGGGCGAAGGCTACCCGACTCAGCACATGACTGCTCGGACGAACTTGCAAGAGTCTTCGCGACGAAACCTGACGCAATCTTAGGTTCTACGATGGGATCGATAAACTAGCAAAAGTGACAGTCCCGGAAAAAGAAGAGCACCGAGTCCTCGTCGCTAGGCTCGATTGTCGAAATCAGCGATCTCGCTCATTGAGAATTGCTCGATTCCGGGAGTGAGTGTAACGACGATTTCTAGCCAACTGCCCAGCAGCAATTCCCTGCTTTGACGACCCGGCTGTAACTTTTGACAGGTTCCACGACGGGACGAGCAGCTCATGCTGGATCGTGGATAGTCCCGAAAGTAATCAAAAAGTCATTCGGGCTTGCGGTATTTCAAAAGGACGGATTCAATGAAGAAACAAGTCATGCTCGCAATCGCGCTGGCCTTCCTGCTGTGCGCGCCAGCATTTGCGCAAAGAGTGGAAATTTTTGGGGGAGCTCAATTCGAGCATCTCCAATCCAGCTACAACGCCATAGGGTGGAACGGTTCGTTGACAGGAAACTTCAAACACATCCTGGGAATTACGGGTGACTTCAGTGGCGTGTACAAATCACATACAGTCAATTCTTCGGTTTACACCTACACAGTTGGCCCAGTCCTCACCGCACGCCTACCAGTAGTTCAGCCCTTTGTGCACGCGCTGTTCGGTGGCGCTACCATTTCGAGTGGAGGGGTGAGAGACAACGCATTTGCCATGCTCTTTGGTGGCGGCTTAGACATCGGATTTCGGAAAGGCATCGCATTTCGCCTGGTACAGGCTGATTGGCTTATGACCAACTTCAACAACCAAACCCAGAACAGTCAGGGCCGGGTTTCGGCGGGTATCGTTATAAAGTTCTGAGACTGGGGTCTCAACGCAAACCTCAGGCGTCGCCAAGAACAACGCCGAGTCATTCAAGTTCGCAGTCAGAAACCTCGCGACGGCCGCCCAGACAAGTGCGCGGGAAATATATCAACTGATGTAACCAGGCCTTAGCACGCCGTCTGTTCGCCCCACACTCACGCTTCGCCCCAACTCAAAATCCACACATCTCCACTCAGCACCCCCGCGCCCCAACAACAAAGGGACGCCCGATCCGAGTTGGGTTGAGCTGAGTTGCGATGAGATGCACAGCAGAGATGAATCCCAGTCCAAACCTGATTTCACAGGGGGGGCGCTCTGGGACCATGTCTTTCCCTTCTCCCGCATGGCCGTTGACTCTTAACCTCGTCATCCCTAAGATGGCACTCGATTCAGAACTTCATACCGAGGCTGCAATATTGGCGAACCCAACCAACGCTGCTCCCCGCAGTCTGTATCGCGCGATCGCAACCGACATTCACTTCTGGATTCCCTTGAGCGTCCTACTCGGCGGAGTCTTCCTGCTGGATAAGC
>Ga0210405_10006673_pt1 | contig 10257 bp, 6 predicted proteins | sample IncBWH11MmetaG_FD_155492 | JGI IMG/M metagenome (GOLD analysis project Ga0210405, IMG submission 155492) | Forest soil microbial communities from Barre Woods Harvard Forest LTER site, Petersham, Massachusetts, United States - Inc-BW-H-11-M | ecosystem: Environmental > Terrestrial > Soil >... | reverse complement strand
TGCGCCAATCGCGGCGCCTACGCGCAAGCGCCCGTGTTCGTCTTTCGTAGCGCGCGGGTATTCCAATTTTTTCTGAATATCCTTGACCGTGATCAGCCCTTTAAGGTTGAAGTTCTGATCGACAACCAGGAGTTTTTCGATGCGATGATGCTGCAGCAGGCGCTCGGCCTCTTCGAGTGTGGTTCCCACGGGGACCGTGACCAGATTCTCTTTGGTCATCACGCTGCTGACGGATTGCTCGAGATTTTTCTCAAAACGAAGATCGCGATTCGTGAGAATTCCAACCAGCTTAGAACCGCGCGTTACCGGCAATCCCGAGACGTGATACTTATTCATCAGATCGAGAGCATGATGTACGGAATGTTCCGGCGAGATGGTCACCGGATCGACGATCATCCCGCTTTCGGAGCGCTTGACCCGATCCACTTCTTCGGTCTGGCGCTCGATGCTCATGTTGCGGTGGACGAACCCGAGTCCTCCCTGGCGGGCCATGGCGATCGCGAGGTGCGCTTCCGTAACCGTGTCCATGGCTGCCGAGACCATGGGAATGTTCAGGGCGATGCCGCGAGTGAGGCAGGTACGCGTATCGGCTTCGGCCGGAAGCACGGAAGATTTTCCGGGAAGCAGCAGAACGTCGTCGAAAGTCAGCCCTTCTATGATGGCGCCTTCCATGTCCCTCCAGGTCCTTATTAACAAACGGCCGAAAGAAAAGAGGCCAGAAATGTCACAGCCCAGCGGCGAGCCACTGGGCTGAGGAATGCTCGTTCCGATTTTCGGTCCTCATGAATAAAGATCGATTGTATGGGTCGCGGTAGCATTGGTCAAGGATGGCGCAGCTGGGTGACATTCGTTGCCGGCGATATGGGGTTATGGAATTTTGCGAGGAGAGCTGTGTTTTCAAAAGAGACGCGCTTCGCTACGCTCAGAGTGACACGTGAACGGATTTGAGCCGCATCGATGGCTGCGCAATAGGCACCTGATGACGCTGGCGGGGGCGTTGCTGCCGAGGCGCACGCCCGGACTGCCGCCCGCTGACGACCGCCTATTTGAAGTCGAATCAGGAACGCAGTTGCTGGCGCGCTGCCATTGGCAGCGCGAGCCGCGCCGGTCTCCAACGCTCGCACTCGTCCATGGCCTCGAGGGCTCGAGCGAATCTGGTTACATACGAACCTTGGCTGCACAGGCCTTTGCCGCGGGCTTCAACGTACTGCGGATCAATCAGCGAAATTGCGGCGGCACGGAACGGCTTACGGCGACGCTCTACAATTCCGGGCTAAGCGCCGATTTCCGAGCCGTTCTCCTCGAGCTCATCGAACGCGACCGGTTGAAGCAGATTTTTTTCGCGGGTTATTCGATGGGGGGCAATCTGATTTTGAAGATGGCCGGGGAATTGGGAGCGGCAGCGCCTCGAGAACTGCGCGGAATCTGCGCCGTGTGTCCCACGCTGGATCTGGCGGCCTGTGTGGATGCAATTGAGCGGCCGGAGAACTGGCTTTACCAGTTGCGCTTTGTTCGCGATCTCAAATCGCGAATGAGGCGGAAGGCAAAGCTCTTTCCGGGCCGATTCGAGCTCAATGGCCTGAGCGGCGTGCGGACCCTGCGCGAGTTCGACGAGGCTATCACTGCTCCCTGCTCCGGTTATCGCAGCGCTGCGAATTACTACGAGCGGGCAAGCGCGATGCGGGTAGTGCAGCGGATTGCCGTGCCGACGCTCATTCTCACATCGAAGGACGATCCGGTGGTTCCCTTCGAGTCTTTTGGCGCTTCAGAAATTGCAGGCAATCCCCAGATTCGAGTTGCGGCCACGGAATTTGGCGGACACTGCGCTTTTATATCGCGGACGAACGGACCAGAACGTTACTGGGCGGAGGCGCGAGTGCTGGAATTTTGCACTGCGCATGCGCAGGAATAAATTTCGCCGGTACGAATACGCTTCAAAATCCCCAGGATCGGGACCGGGCCGGCGAATTCAGCGGCTCGACGAATTCTTATCGGGCGAATAAGTAATGTCGACCGGCTGTTGCAAATTGAAGTCGAGTTTGGTTTCGGACGCGATCCGGACCTGTTGGCCTTTAGTGGCAGCTTCGGCAGCGGCACCGCCTCCTCCCCCGACGCCGGCACCGATGGCCGCACCTTTGCCACCGCCGAATATGCCACCGATTACTGCGCCGGCCGCGGCACCGATGCCGACAGTTTCAGCGGTACGCTTGCCGCGCGACTTGCCAACATCTTTGTAATCGTCACTCGACAGAACGTAAGACTTGCCTTGATAGTCCAGGCGGGCGAGTTGGAGAGTCAGTTCGCTACGGCCCGCCATGCGACCCGCCGAACTCGAATTAGTAAGTTTAACGAAGACATCGGTGCCTGTCGGTACGATGGGTTCGCCGTTAACCACGATGGGAAAGGCGAGAGAGGCGCGGAAGATATCGCCCGCGTGATTTGTGGCCGAATCCACGTTATCAATCATCTGGATGTGGACTGGCGTGCCTGCGGGAATGCTGACTTGCCGAACTGCAGGCGCCGGGGCGGCCGGAGCAGGAGCGGGCGCCGGAGTAGCGGCCGGAGCTGAAGGGGGAGCCTCATTCACCGAAACGGGCTTCGATTCCTCGGACTGCTGCTGAGCAGAATTCTGGGCTTGTGCGCTCGAGCCGTAGGAAGAGTGGCTGCCGGCACCGGCAAGCGGACGCACGGGCAGCGATTCGCGCTTATCCCGGAGTTCTCGGGCAGATTTCGGAGCAGGCGTAGAAGCTACTAACGGCGCACTCGCGCCGGTTTTGCGGCTCTTATTTACGGCTGCCTGCGGCGGCAGGGACATTTGATCTTGAACGTTGACGACGCCCTGCGTCTCTTTTGCGATCTTGAAGGCTTCGTAGCGGGTGTTCTCGTCGGGGGCCTCTCCGACCAGCGTGGCCGTACCATCTTTGACGGTGACGTCGATATTGGCTGCCTTCGTCCGGGCATCAGAAAACAGGCCCGCTTTGATGTCGGTCATAATGGCTTCGTCATTACGAGCTTTCGAGCAGCCCAAGATCAATAGTCCGACTGCCAACCCTGCAACCATAAGTTTGCGCATCGTTCCTCCAAGCTTGCGCCGTGCTCACGAGTAGATTTTCGAGGTTCCGGGTGTCTTTATTGTAGCGAAAGTTCCCGTAAAGGAACCACTGCCACCGTGGCTGCCTACAACTGAATCTCGACGCTGGTTCGATGCAAAGAAGTGGCAAAAGGCTGCGCTGGCGAGTCAACCGTTAGCGAGTGCCGACGGACAGAATTAGAACAACTGCGGGAGCGCGAGTGGATGGCCAACCATTGAAGATTTCCGGCCGCCCTAAATCAGGGCTCGCTGTCGACGCAGTTACTGAAGCTGATAAACGTACACTGCGCTCGGCGCCGGCCCTTTCCCCGGAACGGGAACAAACAGACGAGACAATTCTGGCGCCAAAAGGCCCGTCTTTCCACCCGCACCCGACGGAACCTGACCCAACGACTGGAAGTGATCCGGGTCGGTTTCTTTGTATACATTGATCACGCCGGCGCCGCCGGAAGTGGCGTAAATGCGCTTGCTCGCCGGGTCAAACATCAAATCGTCCGTTCCCTTTCCAACCGCAAACGTCTGCAGCTCTTTGCCTGTCTGCGTATCGAATACCACCACTTGGCCGGGCCGGCAGCCCACGAAAAGACGATGCGCCGGTTCATCGAGCGCCATCGTTGCGTTATCCTTGCTCATTTTGACGGGCCAGGTCGCCGTCACCTTATTGGTTTTGCGATCGATCACTTCGACTTCGTTTTTCGCGGGATTGTTCAGAAAGAGCCTGTTTCCCATCTTTTCCAACGCCATCGCTTCGAGCGTGTCCCCATCGATTTTGATGTCCGCAAGCTTCGTTCCCGCGGTTGTGTCCACAACGCTGAGCATGGTGAACTCTTCATGGGCATTGTCGCCGCCGTTGTCGACATAGAGATAATGGGTAGCCGGATCGTAGCCGATCGAGTCCGTATCTACTTTGAGGGGGACTGATTTCACTTGCTCATAGGTCTTGGCGTCGTAAATGTTCACCGCGCCTTTATCCTCATCGGTAATGTAAATGCGGTTGAGATCATTTCGGACAAGTACCGCGTGCGGGTGGGGAACGCTGATCGTCTTCACGATTTTGCCGGAGCCTAAATCGAAGACCAGAACTTGGCCACCCTCTTCAGCCACAACGAATAGGCGATTGCCGGCCGAATCTAATCCGAGATGGTCAAAGCGACCTTTCACCGAAGCGGGTATCTCATACTTGGTAACGAGCTTCAAAGGCGCGGTCGTTTGAGCGAGAGCCGGTGGCACCGTCGAGAGCAAAATTGCCACCAGGAATAATTTAAGCCTGCTCATTTCGTATCCCCTTTCCGCAGTGGATTCCGTTGCCTTCGTGGAAAAACACACCCTCTCGCAGTGCGGTAGGTCATTCTGTGCTTGGCAGAGTGCCGAGGTCAAGCTGCGGGAGCCCTCGCTTCGAAACCGGCGAAGGCTCCCGCGGGATGCGATTTAGAATTCCAGCCGCAGCGCAAACTGGATCTGCCGTTGGTTGTCTTTCAGCTGTTTAGTGACCTGGCCTGCACTCCCATGCGGAGCTTCTGAGAATGGGCCCACGTCACCCGGATTTCCGGCGAATACACTGCTGTGCAGACCATCGCCAGCGAAGCTCGGATGGTTCAGGATGTTGAAGAACTCGGCCCGGAATTCCAGCATGCCACCTTCTCCTAGGAACCCTAGCTTTGTTTCCTTGACGATCGAAAAGTCCCAATCCCTTTCGGGCGGCCCGCTCAGGAAATTCCTACCGGCCGTGCCAAGCTGGCCGATCGTGTTCGGAGCGCAGGGGTTCGTCGGCGCGAAGAAGCAAGCGGGCTGCTCCGAGTTGGGACTCAACGGCGCCGGTGCTATCGAGAACATGTTCGGGTTGAACCACTGGTTGGGATTGCCGGTGATGACCGTGTTGGGATTGTAAACAACTGGCGTGTACGCGCAGGGATTAGCCGCGTTGCAAGGATTAGCGGCCAGTAAAGCCGGCGTATTGGCATTGACCCATTCACCTTGCTGGCCCTGGGCGACGCCGGAATTCGAGCGATTGGCATCCACAATCGGCGTGAATGGCTGGCCGCTCTGGATGCTCACGATGCTGCTCATGAACCAGCCGCCCAGCACCTTCGGCATAAAGCCGCTCCCCTTCGGGCTCGGCAAGTGATAGAGCGCGTTGAATTCCCAGTTGTTGGGGATATTGAAGCAAGCCGGGCCCTTGTCTACTTGCGGGTTCAGCGGAAAAACGCCCAGCAGACCACCTGAAACGATGCAATCTTGTACGTTGGCCTGGCCCTGCGTTTCATCGCTCACGCGGCTGCGCGTGTAGGCTGCTTCGAATTCCAACCCATGGGTCGTCCGTTTTTGTAGCTGTACTTCCAAAGCGTTGTAACGAGAATTCCCGACTGTGGCAACGTTGATGTCGCTGCCAAAGTTCGGGTTGCGGTTGGAATAGTTAGCCGCACCGTTATCCCACTGTGGCACGGAGCCATTGACGCACAGGCTGGCAGGATCGCCACAGGGACCAAGAGATGTGGGGAGGATTGGATTTCCATCGCGAACCACGGTCAGATGAACTCCGTGGTTGCCTACGTAGGCCACGTCGACCGCCATGTTCCAGGGCAACTGCTGCTGAACGCTCGCGTTGTACTGAATCATATAGGGACTCTGCCAGTTGTAGTCAATGAACGTAGGCGTAAAGACACCGAGAACGTTTGGTTGATAGGCGTTCCGCACTTGATCGGGAATGGGCAATGGAAACCCGTTAGCGGTTGTGCCCAGGGTTGCTTTCTCCCAATCCGTTATCGTACAGGGCAAGTTCCTCGACTTCAGATAATTCGATGAGCAGCCAATTCCGATATCGACCAATGCCCCAAACGGCAGAGCTCCTTCCGCGGTACCTCCGAGGGCCTCTCCGATGTTCCCCATGTCATAGTAGATTCCGGCGCCGCCGCGGATGGCGGTCTTTCCGTTTCCAAATAGGTCATAGGCAAATCCCACGCGCGGGCTGAAATCGCGCAGCGAATTATTTTTAATGATGGGACCAATTGTAAACGGGTCGGTGGCATCGTTGATTTGCCTGGACTGCTTCCCCTGCAACTCGCGCGGCGTGTTCATGAATTCATAGCGCAAGCCCAGGTTTAAAGTCAGCCGCTGCGTGACCCGCCAGTCGTCCTGCCCGTAGAAGCCGTAGGTATTGTAGATGAAAAAGCGGTTTTCATTGGCAAAGGTGGGCGCAAACTCGACTATGGTGGGTATGCCCTGCAAGAAATCAGACAGTTGATTGTATTGGAGCTGCCCGTTAAAGGAATTGGTGGACTGACTTCCTTGATTAAACCGGTTGAGCAGCAAGCCAAACTTGAAGGCGTGTTTCCCGCGGGTCCAGTTTACGTCGTTGCTTATGGTGTAGATGTTCTGGACGCTGAACGTCGCGGGGGCGGCATTGACGGATCCAAACTCCTGATAGATCCCGCCACCGGACCCGGCCAGGTCCACCACGCCGGTGGGAAAGCCCCGCACGAGTTCCGGACCCAAACCATTATTTTGGGTTAGGCCGTTATTGTTCACTGTCGTGCTGCTGCGGGTGCGACTGAAAGAAAACCGCGCCGTATTGAGTACCGTAGGCGAGAAAGTGTGATTCTCGGCCAGCGTAATCCACTGGTTTCGCGCGGGCGCCAAGTTGCGGAAGTAGGAGTAGTCGCCTTGCGTTTGATTGAGAAGCGCATTGTCAATGGTGTAGCGGGCAAAGAAGGTGTCATCAGTGGAGAAATTCTGGTCCACGCGCATCTGGCCATAGTTTTCCGCGGTGGTGCTGTGGTCGCTGCCTATTTGAGCGGGCGGATTGCCGCCTGCGGCCGCAACGTTGGGAAGAGGCACGATCGCCAGGAAAGGAGCAGTATAGGGGCTAAGTGTGACCGACTGGATTTGATTGCCGTTGCTGTCCAAAAGACCTTGAAGGTCGGGACACTGCGCCAGCGTGATCGATTGGCCCGCGCCATAATTGTTCGCTGCAGTAGCCAAAGCGGGGTCCCCGAACGGGTGACATCCCGCTGCCGGCACGGCGTTGTTGATGGGGACTCCAAGGTTTTGCCGAATTCCCTCGTAGACTGCGTAGAAGAACGTCTTGTCTTTTTTGATGGGGCCGCCAAATGCTGCTCCGAACTGGTTCTTTTGAAGCGGCGGGATGGGAGCGCCCGCTCCGCGATCGAAGAAGTCATTGGCATCGAGCGCGGAATTGCGGAAATATTCGAAGACGTCGCCGTGGAACTGGTTCGTTCCGCCCTTGCTGACGGCCACCATCTGGCTCCCCATGGCGAGTCCATATTCAGCCTGGAAAGTGCCGGTTACAATTCTGTACTCCTTGATGCCATCCAAACCCAGGGCATTACCAGAATCTCCGGCCACGGGGCTGCGGCCCGTGGACCCCTGCAGGATGGCCCCATCTAATGTGAAATTATTGGATCGTACCGGCGCTCCGTTCACGCTAAAGCTGGTGCCCGACGAGTTACGTTGGTTTTTGTCCTTGTTGACGCCCGGCTTATACAGCGCCAGGTCAATATAGTTCCGGCCGTTCAGCGGCAACTCGGACATCTGCTGCTCGTTGACCGTGCCGCCCAGGGTGGAGTCCTGCGTATTCACTAAGGGTATTTCGCTGCTGACGGTGACTTGCTGTGTAGTGGAACCCACTTGCAGGGCAAAGTTAATTACACCCGTCTGCGTGACCTCCAGAGTCAGGCCCGTTCGGTTCTCCGTCCTGAACCCGGCAGCTTCCGCTCTCATTTCATAGCGACCCACCTGCAGTTCGGAGAAGCGATAGCTGCCATCCTGCTCCGTCATCGCCGTCTTCGTAAGGTTGGTATCCGTATTCCTCACGGTCACCGTGGCGCCGGGAATTGACGCGCCGGAGGAGTCCTTGACGTTCCCTAGAATCGTGCCTGTGGGTAATTGGGCCGCCACTGGAATTGCTGCCAAAATCAGCACCGCAGCGATACACACTATGCTTCGTCTTACGAACTCACGATACACACCCATGTTTTCTCCTCTGGCGGTGTCAGCGGGGACACCGTCCCCGGTACTCTTAAAGTTGACTGATCACCTGCACCCCGTAATGAAACAGCAAGACCCCGCGATTATTTTTGTGCATGAATTTGGTTCTTGCGTCGCTGCGCAAGGCCTGACAAGAGGACCGCACCGCGCCCAAGGCGTGCCACCTCGGAATCACACCGAACTATGACGCCCGTGCGCGCCGTAACCGGCTCCCCGATTCCGAATTGCGATTTCGAGAACGGAACGAACTTCGAGTCCGAGCAGAATTAGTCCAGCTAACCTTAAGAGAAGCTTAAGTTGTCTGAGGATATCTCGCCAGGCGGGAGCGGCTCCCCTGAGGGAGCCACATGAAAACCCTCGAACCAACCCGCGTCCCGGACGGGCAGCCTACTTCTGAATTCTGGTTTTCTTTTCAAACTCGAGGAAGTTGAGAGAATTATCTTCGCAGACAAATTCCATCAGGTTCCAATCGGGCTTCAGAATGTATTTCTTTTGGGTGTGCAGTGGCATGGCGTATGCCTTGGGATCATCGAGCGTGATGTCGATCATTAGCGAGTCGTGGTCGATGCGGCGAATGCGCTCGACGACGTGCAGAGCGTCCGAGTGCGGCTGGCCGCCGTAGCCGAGCCACGTCTTATCGTTGAACCCCGTAGCATCGACAACCAGCGTGTCGCCCTCCCAGTGGCCAATGGAGTCGCCCATCCAGCTCGGTTCGGCGTCCTGCAGATGGCCGCGTCCATCGGTAAAGATCTGGCGAATGTTGTGGCCGTATTCAAAAAGCATGAGCACTCGTCCCGGTGTGTGAATAATTTCCATGGGATAAAGGAACAGATAAATTCTCGGCACGCCGGAGGGAAAGCATTGAAAGTCGGGGTCGTCCGAATCTATCGCGGAAGTTTTAGGTCCGGTGGGATGGTTGGCCTTGAGTCTTTCCTGGCCCCAGGCAGTAAGAGGCAGGAGACCCTTGAGGGGCTTGCCCTCGGGATCGAGCCAGACGAATTGCTGGCCGGGATTGTCGGGAGTGGCCGCTCCCAAGGTGCTTCCAGTCGACGGATACCAGACTCCGGTGAGATCCGCCTGAGGGCGGTCGTCCGTCGGTCCTTTGCCCTTGGGTGTCTGCGATGCTTGCGCGTGCAACACAAAGGGGACGAGGAGCAGGCTTGCGCAAAGGCGGAAAACGCTCCGAGTTCTCATTTGGAAGAATCCGAGGGCAAGCCCATGTTGGGGGTTTCTCGCCCATCGGTGAACACGACCTTCTGACCGGTCATCGCCTTCACTCCGTTCTTAACGGGGTGCCCTGTGACAACTACTTGGTCGCCCGGTTTCAGAGTGCTTCTGCTCCAGCCCCTTCGAGAGAGAAGATTGGGGCTCTGAAGTTCGGCCGTCCATTCCGCCGTTTGTCCCTTGTCGTCCTTCACGGTGAAAAGAATCAGCGCATGTGGGTTGAGATATTGCAACGCAGTGACGGTTCCTTGCAGGGAGATCGTCTTCGTGTTGTCGTATTCGGCGGTGCCGTGATGGGCTGACAGCGGAAGTGACCCAACCATCAAGCCGGTAGCCACAACAATGTACGCAAGCAAGCCGAATTTCATGTACCACCTCGCGAGCGCTCTCGAACCCGCACTCGCTATTGCACTATGTGCGACAAGGAGTATAACGCTCGTTGCCTTGTGTCAAGACGTCACCAAACCCAAGACCGAGACGTAAGCAGACTTGAAACGTCACTGCGGCCTAAGTATGATCAGCGCCACCGTTCTTATTTCATTCGTCGCATAGCAGAGTTGACTGGGGCTCAGTTGCGTCGGAACACGCGCCTAAACACCGAAAGGAGCCGTGTAATGAAGCTTCGGACGAAATCCACCGTACACAAATCACTTAGAAAAACGAATCTATCCGCGTGGCTCCTCGGGGCGCTAGTTGTGGCTCTGGTCCTTGCGCTGAACGGGCTTCCGCGCATAGCCGCTCGTCCGAAGCCAAGTCCGAAAAAGCCGGTCAAACTTCTCGGTGGCATCTTACTGCCCGGTAATCCTCTGCGTTTTGACATCAGCTGGGTCGATCAAGCGATGGGCAGGTACTACCTGGCGGAAGCGGGAAATGCCGCTGTCGACGTCATTGACGCCGAGAACGATTTGTATCTGGGGCGCATTACCGGTTTTCATGGT
>Ga0210405_10006668_pt1 | contig 10260 bp, 9 predicted proteins | sample IncBWH11MmetaG_FD_155492 | JGI IMG/M metagenome (GOLD analysis project Ga0210405, IMG submission 155492) | Forest soil microbial communities from Barre Woods Harvard Forest LTER site, Petersham, Massachusetts, United States - Inc-BW-H-11-M | ecosystem: Environmental > Terrestrial > Soil >... | reverse complement strand
CCTGGTCGTCGGCTCGGGCACGGGCTTCGAGGACCGCGGCAGCGTCGAGCTGCGTGGCGTGCCCGGCACCTGGCAACTGATGGCTGTCGATCGCCACGGCGCGCGGGCGGGATCGGCCGAGGCGGAACTGGCATCCACGCCCACCCCCGGCCCATGGACCGCGATGCGCCGCTCGGACCGCGCCGTAGCGGTAATGGCCAGGCGCACACCGTGGATCTTGCGCGGGATGGCCCGCCTCACCCCGGCCACCGGCCGCAGATGAACAGCCGGGGTCAGCGCGCTTGGAGGTGACTGAGTCCTCGACATCGTTGACAGGTGAGTCGCATGCAGATACCACTGACGCCGATGCATCCGTGCTGGCGAACTACCCCACATTCACGAGCTGCCTGAGCAATCACTAAGTGGAACTACCCGGGCGGGGGGACTATCACTCGTGCCCCGGCGAGCGGTGGGATCAGCAGTACGCTCATGCCGTGGCGGACACCGCGTACGCATCTTGCGGCGATCTGAGCCTGGCGTATCAGGTGTTCGGCGACGGACCGATCGAGCTGGTCTTCGTCGGGCCGTTCGTCACCCACATCGAGCTGTTCTGGACCATCCCCGAATTCAAGGCTTTCTTCGACCAGCTCGCCAGGTTCTGTCGCATCGTAGTTTTTGACAAGGCCGGGGTCGGGCTGTCGGACCCGGTCCCGCACGTTCGCACGGTGGATGATCGAGCGACTGAGATCGAGGCTGTCATGGATGCCGTCGGCTTCGGAAGGGCCGTTCTTTTCGGCATGAATGACGGCGGATTTGCGTCCATTGTTTTCGCGGCAACACGACCGGAGCGAACCCGGGCGTTGATCCTCTCCGACGCGTATTCGTTCTCTGGCTTCATGGAGGGGTGGGACGACGTCGAGTGCGACCCGGCCCAGCTGTGGGCCCGGGCCCTCCCCGAGCTGGGTGAAGACTATATGCCGTCGGTGGAGCAGTTTGCCCGCCTTCAGGAAATCGCCCGCGGCGTCCGCTCGCGGTGGGGCAGCGGCGCGACATTCAGCATCACCGCGCCGTCAGTGGCCGGTCGATTCCGCCAGCTCGCCATGTTTGAGCGCATGTGCGCCAGCCCGGGGATGGCGCGCGCATCACTCGAAGCGGCGTTCCGGATCGACGTGCGGCCGATCCTGCCGACGATCATCGTGCCAACCCTGGTCATCCATGCCCGCGAGGACCTCGTCGTGCCGGTGCAGGCGGGCCGCTATTTGGCCGACCACATCCCGGGCGCGCGGTACCTCGAGGTCGACAGCGCCGACCACCTGCCCTGGTTCAGCGATCCGGACAGGATCCTGACCGAGATCGAGGAGTTTCTCACCGGCAGCCACGCTTCACCGGCACAGGCACATCGCGCCCTGCGCACCGTGCTGTTCACCGACATCGTCGCGTCCACGCAACACGCCGCGGCCACGGGCGACGAGCGCTGGCGTGCGGTGCTGCAGCGCTTTCGTGAGATCACCGCCGACCTCACGCAACGATTCGGCGGCACGGTGGTCAAGAGCACCGGCGACGGCCACCTCGTCACGTTCGACCTCCCCACGCAGGCCATTCGTTGCGCCGAGGCGTTGCGCACCGACGCCGAGACACTGGGCATCCAGATCCGCGCCGGCATCCACACCGGCGAATGCGAACTGCTCGACGCCGACATCGGGGGGCTCGCCGTCCACATCGCCGCGCGAATCTGCAGCCAGGCCGTTGCGGGCGAGATCCTCGTCTCGCGCACCGTACGCGACCTGGTCGTCGGCTCGGGCACCGGCTTCGAGGACCGCGGCGGCGTCGAGTTGCGCGGCGTGCCCGGCACCTGGCAGCTCCTGGCGGTCGATCGTCACGGCCCGCGGGCGGGATCGGCCGAGGCGGAACTGGTGTCAACTCCCACTCCCGGACCTCGAACCGCGATGCGCCGCTCGGACCGCGCTGTGGCCGCGATGGCCAGGCGCACACCGTGGATCCTGCGCGGGGTGGCCCGCCTCGCCCCGGCCACCGGCCGCCGCTGAACAGCCGGAGTCAGCGCGGTTGGAGGCGTCTGAGTGCTCGACATCGTTGACAGGTGAGTCGCGTTCAGATGCCACCGACGCCGATCGCTCCGTGCTGGACCCCACGTTCACGAGCTGCCTCGTCAATCCCTAGGTTGAACCACCCCACCCGGCACCATTGGGAATCGGATGCGGCGGGCAGCGACTACGTTTGCGCATGCGCAAGTAGCAGTCTGCCACTGGTTTAATCCCACTATCGCGCACCAAGCATATCCGCAGGTAAAAGCCTATTTTTCGGCCGTAAAATTGAGGCCGCTGCCAATGAAACTGCCAATGTCCACTAGGACCTAGTCGCCGAAGATCACGTGCTCTTCGGTCATGAAGACGCACGAGCGCGCGAAGTCGATGAACTTCGACTCGTCCTCCATGAGGCGTTGCTGGGCCTCGAGGCTCCCCGGCGCGCCCAATCCGGCGTGAACCGCCTCGAGCGACTCCCACCACACCTCGGTGATGCCGTCGTACGGCTCGGCGCTGCCCCGGCTCTGCCTCAGGAACGCATTCAGCTCCGGCGAGACCGTGTGGCTCTGGACGTAGCGGACCGCGCCGATCGCGTCGGCGACGCTCCGCACGAGCGGCCCGTGCTCGTCGAGCCAGTAGCGGTGGAACTCGTCTTCCGGCACGTCCTCGCGGCGGCGGACGCAGTACACGAGCTTGATCATCCCGGCGACTCTACGCCGGTGGGCCGGTGTGGTCGGTCCGCCGTTCACCAGGGTTACCGCACTATGACCCCTACGTACAGATCTCAGTGACGGCCTCCGCCGACGCTGACGCGCCTCCGTGCTGGCCAACGACCCCACACTGACGAACTGCCTAAGTAATTACTAGCTGGGGCTACTCGACCGACGGTCTTAGTGATCACCACCGACAGAACCAGATCGCCTGTTTGGCGGCTTTTGTCCATTGATCGGGCTGGCGTTACGGCTCGCATCGAACGGGGTACACCTGCCAGGTGGTCGGCGAGCTTGGTAACGGAGGGTATGTGCCCGTGGGCCGAACGCGTGGGGCGGCAGCGGCTCTGGCGGCGATCATGTTGCTTGTGGCCGCGACGGCGGTCTCCGGCTGCGGGATCGTCGACATGCCGGACGCAAACCTCGCCAACGGGATCGTCGACATGCCGGACGCAAACCTCGCCAACAATCCCGTAGTGGCCGCGACGAAGTCGAGCGTGGTCACGATCCGTGCCCTCGCGCCTTCGTGTCAGAAGGAACTGGAAGGCAGCGGGTTTGTGGTCTCCGACCACACAGTGATGTCAAATGCACATGTGGTCGCCGGCTCCAACAGCGTCACCGTGCAACACACCGACGGCAACTCTTACGACGCCACCGTGGTGTCCTACGACCCTGCCGTCGACATTGCGATTCTGGATGTGCCCGGACTTCCGGCGCCGCCGCTGGCCTTCGCGAACGCCCCGGCCGCCACCGGCACCGACGCGCTGGTGATGGGCTTCCCCGACGCCGGGTCATTTAAAGCCACGCCTGCGCGAATCCGGGAGGTCGTCGAACTCGACGGGCCCGACATCTATCGCACGACGACGGTAACCCGCCAGGTGTACACGATCAGCGGCACTGTGCGCCAAGGTGATTCCGGTGGACCGCTGCTCGACCTCAACGGACAGGTGCTCGGGGTGGTGTTCGGCGAGGCGGTCGACCACCCGGACACTGGGTTCGTGATGACCGCCGAGCAGGTGTCGCGCGAGCTGCAGAACATCGGCAACACCACCGCGGTGGCGACCGGTTCTTGCATCAGCTGATGGCTCGCCCCTTAACATGGGCTGCTACGCCGTGGCGGGCGGGTACTCGCCGCCGCTCGCCGCTGCGCCAGGCCGACACAGTCGACGCGCCCGACACGTTGAGCAATCCCGTTATCTGCCCAGAGCCCGACCCCGTCAGCACAGTTGCCTCGACAATCCCTAAGTGGAACTACCCGGGCGGGGGGACTATCACTCGTGCCCCGGCGAGCGGTGGGATCAGCAGTACGCTCATGCCGTGGCGGACACGTTGTACGCGCCGTGCGGCGATCTCAGCCTCGCGTATCAGGTGTTCGGCGACGGGCCCGTCGAGCTCGTCTTCGTCGCGCCGTTATTCGTCGGCCATCTCGAGCTGTGGTGGGTCATGCCCCGATACAAGGCCTTCTTCGACCAGCTCGCCACGTTCTGTCGCGTCCTCGTGTTCGATAAGGCCGGGGTCGGGCTGTCGGACCCGGTCCCGCACGTTCGCACGCTGGATGAACGAGCGGGCGAGATCGAGGCCGTCATGGACGCCGTCGGCTTCGGAAACGCCGTCCTGTTCGCTCTGATTGACGGCGGCCCGGCCGCCATCGTCTTCGCGGCAAAACGACCGGAGCGAACCCGGGCGTTGATCCTCTGCGGCTCGTTCGCGGTTTCGGCAACCGGGTGGGACGATATCGACCGCGACCCGGCCGAGCTGCGCGCGCGCAGCCTCGCCGAGCTGGATGGCGACTACGTGGTGTCGACGGAGCAGATCGCCCGCCAGCAGGAATTCGGCCGGGCCGTCCGCTCGGAATGGGGCACCGGTGCGGCACTCAGCATTGCCATGCCGCACGTCGGGTCGGTACGCCAGCTCGCCATGTTGGAGCGCATGAGTGCGAGCCCGGGAATGGCGCGGGCGACACTCGAAGCGATGTTCCGGATCGATGTGCGGTCAATCCTGTCAACGGTCACCGCGCCCACCCTGGTCATCCATGCCCGCGAGCTCCCCAGCGTTCCGGTGCAGCCCAGCCGCTACCTCGCCGACCACATCCCGGGCGCGCGGTGGCTCGAGGTTGAGGGCGTGGAGAGTTGGCTCTACAACGCCCTGACCGGCGTCGAGGAGTTCCTCACCGGCAGCCACGCCGCGACGGCGCAGTCAGACCGCGCCCTGCGCACCGTGCTGTTCACCGACATCGTCGCCTCAACCCAACACGCCGCGGCGAGCGGCGACCAGCGGTGGCGCGCGGTGCTGCAGCGCTTTGGTGAGATCACCGCCGAACACACGCAACTCTTCGGCGGCACATTGGTCAAGAGCACCGGCGACGGCCACCTGGCCACCTTCGACGGCCCGACGCAGGCCATCCGCTGCGCCGAGGCCCTGCGCGCCGACGCCGACACACTGGGCATCCAGATCCGCGCCGGCATCCACACCGGCGAGTGCGAACTGCTCGACGGCGACATCGGGGGGCTCGCCGTGCACATCGCGGCGCGGATCCTCGGGCATGCAGGGGCGGGCGACATCCTGGTCTCGCGCACCGTGCGCGACCTGGTCGTCGGCTCGGGCATAGGCTTCGAAGACCGCGGCAGCGTCGAGCTGCGGGGCGTGCCCGGCACCTGGCAACTACTGACGGTGGATCGCCACGGCCCGCGGGCGGGATCGCCTGAGGCGGAACTAGCGTCAATGCCCACTCCTGGCCGTCGGACCGCGATGCGCCGCTCGGACCGCGCCGTGGAGGCGATCGGGAGGCGCGCACCGTGGATTCTCCGCGGGATGGCCCGCTTCACCCCGACGGTTCGGAGCTGAACAGCTACCGGAGTCAGCGCGGTTGGCACCGATCGCGCATGAGGCCATCGCTGGTATTGAGCGGCTAGTCGAGGATGTCATCGCCGCTACCGATCCACGCGCCTGGCAGGCTGACGCTTCACCGGCCATCCCTGGCGTGACCAGCTGGCTCGTGTGGCCGGTGGGGCATTAGCCGCAAACGTAGTCGAGCCGGCACGGTCCGTCCGCCCTTGCCACGCCACCGATCTGGGCCGGGACGGGCCGCGGGTGCGTCGTCCAATCCGGCGTCACCTGATAGCGGCCGAACAAGTGCGTCATCGCCGCCGTCATGGCCGAGAGCGAGAACGGCTGCGCCGGACAGGAGTGCCGTCCATGGCCGAACGCCGTCACCAACATGGGCGAGGGGAGTGCCTTCTCGGCGGTCAGCCGGTGCCGCGTCCATCGGTCCGGGTCCCAGTTGTCCAGCCCCGGTGCAACGGACGTGTTGAGCAGTGGCAGCAACGTGGCGATGGTCCACCCCGGCGGTACCTGGTAGCTGACCTCCCCGGTGTCCAAACACACCGGGGACAGCACGGTGCGGGACATGATCGAGCGCTGCGCCAGACGGGTGGACTCCAGCGCACAGCGCTGCGCCAGGTCGGCATCGCCGGCGACTACCCGCGCCAGATGTGCCGGGTGCTCGAGCAGGTCGACCAACGCCCACCCGAGTGCGGCGGCCAGATTGGACATCGAGGCGATGTGTATCAGCGCGACATCGAGCGCGATCCCGCGAAATCTGTTGTCCTGCGCCTCCGAACACCAGGCTTCCACGATCCTGCCGAACAGACCCTGATCGTCCATACCGCCGGTGTCCCAGCGGTGCGCGGCGGCCGCGACGATATCGACAATCTCGTCGAGGGCCGCACGCTCGGCTCGCTTGTTCGAGGCCGCGACGGCAGCCATCGCGTCGGGATGCACGAATGCGTCGGCGCCGTCGAGGATGTCGAAGGCCCGCACGAGACGATCCAACGCCTCGCCTTCGGCACATCCGGGCCCCGCCCAGGACGCGAGCCCCATCCGGTGGCCGAGTCGGCGGGTCAGGTCGAAGACATCCACCGAGCCCGACGAGCCCAACTCGATGGTGGTCTCCCGCAGCGCCCAATCCAGGTTGGTCAAGTAGCCCGCGACGTCGTCGCGGCGGAACAGGGTGTTGGGCAGGATGCGCCGTCCGTCGAAGATCTCGTCGGGAAGCTTGCGGCGCAGCATCAGGTAGTCGGCGACGCCCTTGCTTGCCCTCTCCTCAGGCAGTCCGTAGAACGATTCGACGCCGGTCGGAGAGAACGTGAACAGGTAGTGATCCCGACCGCTCTGCACGGCGAAGGTGTCGCCGTGTCTGGCCCGGGCCGCCGCGATCGCAGCGACCGCATCCGAGACCGGGACGTCCCACGGCAGGCCGGTTCCTTCGGCGTAAGGCGCCGCTGCAGCAGGGCAGGGCTCCGGCACCGTCTAGCGCGCCGTTCGATTTCGTAGGGAATTGAACAGGTTTCGCACTGCGTGGTCGGCCACTGACAGCGGCGACATCACCGTCTCGCCGACTCCCACCATGTAGTCGATTCGTTCGACGATGGCCTCGACCGGCGCGACGAGCGTGACAAACCGGCCCATCAGGTCGTCAATCCTGACTAGCGTGGCCTCGAAGTGGTCCAAGCCGGCGTCCAGGCGGTCCACCGCCTCGTTCAAGCGAGAGAGCGAATTGTTCAGGTCCGAGAGGGTATCGCCCAGGCCGCCGAGCACGTCTTCCAGCTGCCCCACGGTGACGTCGGCGTTCATTGCCGCCTGGGTGAGCGTCTTGATCCGCTGTCTCGGCGGGCGGCTGCCGGCGCTTCTGTCTGCCATCCGCTCATTATCACTGCCCGGTCGGGAACCCCCGGACTCGAATCGGCATCTGATCGGGTATGCAAGCCAGACACTGCGTCCATTTGCGCCCCGTCGTGACGACGGGCGCCGCGCCACCCGACATCATTCGGCGGTTGCAGGACTACGCGCTCGGCTACGCCGATCGGCTGGCCGAGCGACGCCGTTAGCCGGAAAGTTTGGCTGCCGCCTGGGTGTCGAGGAACCACACCGTGTCTTCCCGGCCGACCGCACCGGCGGCCGGCACAGACACTGGGTCGGCGCCGCCGATCGCGGCGGCCACCGCCTCGGCTTTCTCCGCGCCGGACACCAGTATCCACACCTCGCGAGACCGCTGGATTGCCGGCAGTGTCAACGTAATTCGTTGCGGCGGGGGCTTGGGCGAATCCTCCACACCGACCACCAGCCGGGTGGTTTCGCGCACAGCTGGAGTGTCCGGGAACAGCGAATTGATGTGGCCTTCGGGTCCCATGCCGAGCAGGTGGACGTCGAAATTCGGTGCGGGATCGCCCGGTTCGGCGTTCGCGGCCAGGAGTTGCTCGTAGGACAATGCGGCGGCCGCAAGATCACCGCCGAATTCGCCGTCAAGCGCCGGCATCGCGTGCACGTTGCGCGCCGGAATGTCAATGTGATTCAGGAGCGCATCGCCGGCCTGCTTGTCGTTGCGTTCGTCGTCGTCTTCGGCCACGTAGCGCTCGTCGCCCCAGAACAGATGCACCTTGGCCCAGTCGATGCGCTGCCCCTGGGCGCCAAGATAACTCAACAGCCGGTTGCCGTTTCCTCCGCCGGTCAGCACGATCAGTGCGCGCCCGCGAGCGGCCGCGGCCGTGTCGATGACGCCGATGAGGCGCTCGCCGGCCGCAGCGACCAGCCCGTCGCTGTCGGCGAAGGTCTCGACGGTCGTGCTCATTTGCGCCGCTCCTCCTCATCGCTGCGTCCCGCTCGCCGCTGCACGGCTGGGGGTGCCCCCACCGCATCGTCGCTGGCTGTGTTCATGTGCGCCGCTCCTCCTCATCGCTGCGCTCTGCATCGTCGCCGGCGCGGCTCAAACGTACTCCACTCGGTCGATGCCTTCCAGCGCTGAAAAGTAGATCGCGTCCGCGTCCAACCGACGCAGATCCTCGGCGAGGCACTCGCGGGTTTCCCTGCGCTGCAACGGAACAAGGGCGTCCGGCTTAGCCGTCCGGCTCAACGTCGCCGTCACGCCTTCCTGCGGTCTGCTCAGCGTCACCGTCTCGCTGTTGCGCACCAGTTCGACCTTGAGCTCGCCGACCGCGCGCCGCACCGGCCCGTCGATTCGGGTCGCCAGCCAGCCCGCGAGGACGTCGAGCGCGGGTTCGGTCTTGAGCCCGGACACCAACGCCGACGTGATCGGTTCGTGCGGTGGCAGGTCGATCGCCGACGTGAGCAGCGCCCGCCAGTAGGGAATGCGGCTCCAGGCCAGGTCGGTGTCACCAGGGGTGTATCCGGGCAGCCTGCTTTTGATGCAAGCCAATGGGTCGGCCCCGTTGGTTGCGTCGGTGATACGCCGAACTGCCAGTTGGCCCAACGGATCCTGCGCCGGCACGGCCGGGGCGACATCCGGCCACCACGCCACCACCGGGATATCGGGCAGCAGGAAGGGGACGACGACGCTGCTGCTGTGTCCGGCAAGTGGGCCCGAGAGTCGGAGCACCACCACCTGGGTGGCGCCGCTGTCACCACCGGCCCGCAATTGCGCGTCCAAACGCGCCTCGGCGGCATCCGCGTCGCCGGTCATCACCACGATTACCCGGCTGGGGTGCTCGTGGCTGGCCGCGTTGGCCGCTTCGATGGATTCTTCGAGGATCGTCTCGCTGTCCGGCGCGATAACCAATGTCAGTACCCGGCCCATCGTCACTGCGCCGACCTTCTCGCGCAGCTCGTCGAGCTTCTTGTTGATTTCGTTGGTACTGGTTTCCGGCAAATCGACGATCATCAGGGCCGCTCCTCCCCACCCGCGGGGCTCATGCGCCGCTCCTCAGCATCGCTTCGTCCCCCTCGCCGCTGCGCGGCTGGGGGTGCCCCCACTGCATCGTCGCCGGCGCGGATCACGGCCGCCGCCATTCCCGGCCGGTCCGGCGGAGCATCTCGAACGACGATGCCGGGCCCCAGGTGCCCGCCTCGTACGGTTCGGGCTTGCCGTCTTCGGCCCAGTTGTCGAGCACCGGATCCAGTATCTCCCAAGCCAGTTCGACTTCCTCATTGACTGGAAAGAGCGATGGCTCGCCGAGCAGCACGTCCAGGATCAACCGTTCGTAGGCCTCGGGTGATTCCTCGGCGAACGCTGAGCCGTAGGAGAAGTCCATGTTGACGTCGCGTACTTCCATAGCGCTGTCCGGCACCTTCGAACCGAATCGCAACGTAATCCCTTCGTCCGGCTGTACCCGGATCACCAGCGCGTTGGCCCCCAGCTCATCGGTCATCGTTGCGTCGAACGGCAGATGCGGTGCCCGTTTGAACACCAGGGCGATCTCGGTCACCCTGCGGCCCAGTCGTTTTCCGGTCCGAAGGTAAAACGGCACGCCGGCCCAGCGACGGGTATCGACTTCCAGTGTGATCGCGGCGAACGTCTCGGTGGTGGAGTCTTTGGAAAAGCCCTCTTCGCCGAGCAGGCCAACCACATGCTCTCCGCCCTGCCAACCGGCGCTGTACTGGCCCCGGGACGTGGTCTCGTCGAGCGGCTCTGCGAGTTGCGTTGCGGAGAGCACCTTGATCTTCTCGGTCTGCAGTTCCGACGGATGAAAACTCACCGGCTCTTCCATGGCGGTCAACGCCATCAGTTGCATCAGGTG
>Ga0210405_10006667_pt1 | contig 10261 bp, 4 predicted proteins | sample IncBWH11MmetaG_FD_155492 | JGI IMG/M metagenome (GOLD analysis project Ga0210405, IMG submission 155492) | Forest soil microbial communities from Barre Woods Harvard Forest LTER site, Petersham, Massachusetts, United States - Inc-BW-H-11-M | ecosystem: Environmental > Terrestrial > Soil >... | reverse complement strand
GAGCAAACCGAGGCGGTCCGGCGTTTGGATTTGGATCAACGTGTAGTTGGGATGAGCCTTATTATCCATGGCGATGCGAGTCGGAAATTCGATTTCCTGGTCGACGCGATGACGGCCTTGACGCCTCGCTTCTTCCATGAGCGGCGCAAAGTCGAAGTTCACGTCCTCCAGCGCGTCCCGCAAAGTTTTCTCGACGAGCTCGAAATCCCGCCGGTCGGTAACGGCGCAGTCTTTTGTGTCGCAAACTCGAAAAATATCGAGAACGACATTGTCTCCCCGAAGAAAAATATCCGCGCTTAGGATATTGATTGGAACAACCGAAAACGAGCCGGCGATTTTCGCCAGCAACTGCTCGCGGTCCCAGGTACAGAAACTGACAATGCTGTGACCTTGACCGGGAAAAGCTTCCCATCTGACCGCCGGGGCCAGCGGCTGCTCGCCCCCACTCGATACGTTCTGGAGGAAGGCCCGGATAAGTTTGAGATGCCCGACAATTTCAGGGGCCTCCGAGGCACGAAAATAACTATCCGGCATGAAGTCAAAGTGCGCCTCAATTTCGTCCGCAAAGTCCGCACTCAGATTTTCGGCCACGGAATGCTGCACACTTTCGCGTTCAATCTTTGTTTGTTCGTAATACGATTTCTGGTCGGCCAGGTACTGCGAAGTCGCGTGAAAGAGCTGCCACACCAGCGATTCCTTCCAATCGGACCATGCTTCTGCACTCGTCCCCTGGCCATCAGCCAAAGTGAGTAACATCAGCGGATTCAAGTTTTTTTCGTGCTTCACGATGTTGGCCAACTCCATCACCGTGGCCGGGTCATCCAGATTTCTCTGTTGTGCAATATTGGAGAGGGTGAGGTGATGATCGACCAGGAGAATAAGAGACTTGCGCTGCTCGGATGATAACTGCAGGCGAGTCGCAACGCGCTGGGCAAAAAGCGCGCTGGCTTCCGCGTGCGGGCGCGCCGCGACGGCTTTGCCCGTGTCGTGTAAAAGCAGCGCCAGGTAAAGAACGAACGGATCTTCGAGCCGCTCAAAGAGTTTTCGATACGGAATCAACTTCGGGTCCTCCGTGCGCGCCAGGGCGTCGAGCTTGTCGATGCAAACAAGCGTGTGCTCATCCGCGGTGTAGCGATGAAGGAACTCGTGTTGCACAAGACAGGTCAGCTGGCCGAACTCGGGAATGTAGCGCCCGAGAAAGTCCACCCGATGCATCATTCGCAGGACGCGGCCCACTTCACCTTTGCGCGATAAGATCGCCATAAAGATTTCGCGCGGCGCCTTTGCATATTGATAAGTGCGGGTGATTTGTCCGAGACGCCGGCTAAGCAAGTCCGCCAAATCCGGACTCAGATCCACGGCGTGCTCCTGCACAAGTTGAAACACTCGCATCATCTGCGCGGGATCTTTATGAAAGAGATCGCGTTGGTCGGTGTTGAGTTGTCCGCTGCGAATGAAGAAAGATTCCAGCCGCGTCTCGTCCATCCGCATCAACGGCAGAAAACTGAAAAGGGAACGCGTTCGCTCCGTGGCGCGCCCGCTTGCGAATTGTGCCGTGATCCGCTCGGTCACACGGAATATATTTCGCGTGTGCTCATAGTACTCTCGCATGAACGCTTCGCTTTGGAGTTGCCCATTTTGCTGGGAATAGTGCAAGCGTTTGGCGATCTGTTCCTGCACGTTGAGATGCAGAATGTCGGCGGCGCGCCCGGTCGCGTAGTGCAAATCCGTGCGCACGCGCAGGAGAAAATCGTAGGCCGCCTCGATCCGCCGCCGGTCCGTTTCGCTCAACCAATCTTTCCCGACGAGATGCGTCGTGGTGAGGGCGCCCTCCTTGAAATAGGTCATCCAAAGTAGATTTTGATAATCGCGCAGGCCGCCGCATCCGCTTTTCAATTGCGGTTCTTGCAAGTAAACGCTGTCGCCGAATTTTTTGTGGCGGGCGACCTGATCCCGCATCCGCATCTCGATGTATTCCCGCTCGCAACCGGCCACGCACTTTGAGCGAAATTGTTCCCGAAACTGACGCGCCAACTCTGGATCGCCCGCCAGGTAACGCGACTCGAGCATTGCGGTTTTTGTGCGCATGTCGCGGTTGGCTTGCGCAATGGCTTCTTTTATTGAGCGGGTGGAATGGCCGACTTTGAAACCGATGTCCCAGAGCAAATAGAGGATTTGCTGAACGATTTGCTCGATGTAAGGCGGGACTTTTCTCGCCTTTTGGCCGTGCAAAAGCATTACATCGACATCGCTAAAGGGATTGAGCTCGCCCCGGCCATATCCACCCAGAGCGATCAATGCCAGCGGCGCCCTCGGTGTCTCTTCCTCACTACCTGCCGCGGCCGCCGACGCGGCGAAAACGTGTCGCAGCAGAACATCGACAAGATCGGCCCGGCGTGCGCAGATTTCACGGCCACCGCCGCCAGCCTGGTGTTTCAAGCGCAGCCGATGCTCTTCGATCTTCAGGAATTTCTTGTAAAGTGGTAAGACTTCGGTCGGACGCCGTGTGCCCGTGGCCGCGAGCTGATTCTCCGCGTGGGCCAGGACTTGTTCCAGATGTCGAGACGTCGGCATTTCGGATTTTAGATTTCGAGTTGCGGATTGCTCTACCGCTTAATCTAAAATCGAAATTCGAAAATCCAAAACGCCGGCCTGAGTAAAAGTCGAACGGATGGCTCAGAGCTCAATCGCGTAACGCTTCAATTTATTATAGAGCGTAGGTCGCTGAATGCCGAGAAGCTCCGCCGCTTTTTTCTTGTTGCCGTGACAATGCGCGAGCGCCTGAAGAATGGTGTCCCGCTCGACATCGTCCAGACTTTGCACACCTGTTCGGGGGGTGCTGCGTTCCGTTTGTTGTAGCACCGAGGGTAACTGCACTTCGGCGGGCAGCTCTTTCACCCCAATCAAATTTTGCCGCGCCAGCACCACCGCGTATTCCATTGCGTTCTGCAATTCGCGCACGTTCCCCGGCCAGGCGTAGTCGAGCAATTTCTGGAAAGCATCCGGCGCGATGGCCGGTTCGGGTTTGCCGAGTTGCTGCGCGAATTGTTTCACAAACGAAGCGACCAGTGGTGGAATGTCCTGCTTGCGCTCGCGCAGCGGAGGCACTTCGATCTGAAAGGTATTGAGCCGATAATACAAATCAGAGCGCAAACGATTTTCGGCCAGTGCTTGCGCGATTGGTCGATTGGTCGCGGCGATGACGCGAAAGTCGGCCTTCAACGTGTGCGTGCTGCCTAGCGGTCGGTACTCGCGCTCTTGCAACACGCGTAAGAAACGCGTCTGCAAATCAGGAGGCATGTCGGAAATCTCGTCGAGAAACAGCGTGCTTCCTTTCGCCGCCGCAATCATTCCTGGGAAATCATTCATCGCACCGGTAAACGCGCCTTTCACATAACCAAACAGCTCTCCCTCGATCATGGTCTGCGGAAACGCCGCACAATTGAGCTTCACCATCGGTTTGCCAACGCGCCTGCTGCGGATGTGGATCTCATTGGCAACCACTTCCTTGCCCGTGCCGCTTTCGCCCGTGATCAGCACGTTGGCTTCTGAAGGCGCCATCGCGCCGATTAATTCGTCGATCTCCTGCATCGCTTTGCTTTTGAAAACAGGAGTGAGACGGGTCTCCGCTATCTCCAGACGTCTCTCCAGTTGTTGCGTCTTCTGCCGCAATTCTTTCGTTTCGCGCAGAAGCGACTCCTTTTCGAAAGCTTTCTCCACCAGGCTGAGCAACTCCTCCGGCGCGTACGGTTTGCTGATGAAATGGAAAGCGCCGCGTTTGATCGACTCGATCGCGTTGTGTAAAGAATCGTGCGCCGTCAGGATGATCACCTGCGTCCCCGGCAACTCCTTTTTGATTTCATCGAGCGTTTGCAATCCTTCCGCGTCGGGTAATTGCAAATCGAGCAAAACGAGTGCAGGAGATTTCGTTTTCAACAACTTCAATCCCAGGGAAGCCGTGCCCGAAGTTTCAACCTGATAACCGTGTCGGCCGAGAAGCGCCTCGAGTGTCAGGAGAATCGGCCGCTCGTCGTCAATGATCAGGATTCGAGGGTTCTCTGTCGTCATCGAGAAGAACCTCACACTTTAACTCGGTTCTGCGGACAAAGGTAGTGTAATTGTCGTAAGCAGAACTGATTCCGTTGGGTCATAATGAGCGCGCAATTCACCGCCATGAGCTTCGACAATAGCGCGCACCCGATTTAGTCCGAGACCATAATGGCCCTGGCTGATTTTCTGAAGCGGTTCGCGCCCCCAGTTTCCCGTAGCTAATTCGAATCGCGCCTTTGGTTCCCGAAGCGTGAAGACGAACCGGTCGTTGTCGATCCTAGCGGTCGCAGCGAGCGGGCTCCGGTCACGTTCATGTTGAAAAGCATTGGCGAAAAGCTCAAGGAGCGCTTGGTGCAATAATTGTGGATCGACGTTGAGCGTAGCGTCGCCCGGTTGAACATGCCATTCCACCACCGCCTTCTCGTTCGGGAAATCATGCATGAACTTCTGGCGCAGATCCTCGACAAAATCAGGCGCCCGATACGGCATGAAACTTGGTTTGATCTGGCCCAAATCCGCCGAAAGTTTTTGTAAAATCCGGCCGAGTCCGGCGATCGTCGCCCGCAACCGCTTGATCTCGGTCTCGATTTCTCCATCTCCGGCTAGCTCACCGATGTAAACGGCTTGCAGCTCCGCTGCGTTCAAATGATTGCGCAGATCGTGACTCAGCTGTCGAACAAACCGGACAACCTCGGTCCACGAAACATTCAACGAATTAGTGTGATCCTCCAAAGCCGCGCTTCCCATATTTCGGCGCCAACCTAACCATTATTCCGCAAGGGAAAATTTGTCGTCAACCGGTTGGTCGCCGGCGGTAACTCGGACATGCGGATCATTGCTCGCCAGATGCCGCAGCACATGAAACACATCCTCGGGATCGGCATCAATGGAGCGCGCAATCTCTTCAGCGATCTTGCCGGCGTCGGCGCAAAGTTTTTCGCGCACTTGATTTTGAAGTTGCAAAAGTTTGGTCGCCGCCTTCTTCCCGGCCTCCACGCCAGGCTGATGATAGGCATTGATGTTGACGAGCGAGCCATAGAAACCGACCGCGCGTTCATACAGCGCGATCAATCCCCCGACGTTAAACGCGTTCACTTCCGGAATGCTCACGGTGATTGATTCGCGCCCGCTCTCATAAAGCGCGCTTCGCGTCCCGCGCAAAAATCCCTGAAGGTAATCGCCGCTCGTAATGCCATCCTCTACTTCGAACGCGGCGCCATCTCGATCCTTGCGCACTTCGATGAAAGTCACGAAAAAGTTCAGCACGCCGTCGCGTAACTGCTGCACGTAGGCGTGCTGATCGGTCGAGCCTTTGTTCCCATAAACCGCAATGCCTTGATGAACGATGTTTCCATCCAGGTCTTTCTCCTTGCCTAACGACTCCATCACCAGTTGCTGCAAATATTTGCTGAAAAGCGCGAGGCGATCTTTGTAAGGCAAAATTACCATGTCTTTCTCGCCTTTGCCATTACCGGCGTAATGCCACATCAACGCCAGAAGCATGGCGGCGTTTTGCGCGGCATCGACGACGCGCGTCCGATCATCCATGGCCGCGGCGCCCGACAAGAAATTGTCGATATTAAAACCTTGCAGCGCCATGGGCACCAATCCGACCGCGCTCATCACAGATGTTCGGCCGCCGACCCAGTCGTGCATCGGAAATCGCGCTAGCCATCCATTCTTCTCAGCATGCTTGTCCAGTTCGCTTCCGACGCCGGTCACGGCGATAGCATGTTTTCCAAATTCAAGCCCGGCCGATTGGAATTTCGCTTCCGTTTCCAACATGCCGTTGCGCGTTTCCTTCGTGCCACCCGATTTTGAAATCACGACGACGAGCATCCTCGGAAGGAGAGTGTCGATCTTATCGAAGACGCGATCGAATCCGTCGGGATCGGTGTTGTCGAAAAAATAGATGTCCATCGGATCGCGCGATGAGCCGAGTGCGTCGGCGATGAACTGCGGTCCGAGCGCCGATCCGCCGATCCCGATCAGCAAGATGTGCTGAAATCGTTTTCCATCTTTCGTCACGATCTTTCCACCGTGCACAGCCGCTGCGAATTCCTTGATACGCTTGTTTGTTTCCTCAATGTCGGCACGCAATTGCGCGTTCGGCGCAAGCGCTGGATTGCGCAGCCAATAATGACCGACCATCCGCTTTTCATCCGGATTGGCAATCGCGCCCGACTCCAATTCGTGCATCGCTGCAAACGCTTTGTCGATCCGCGGCTGCATCTTGCCAAAGAAATCATCCGGAAATTTCATCCGGCTGATGTCAATGGAAAAATCGAGATCGTAGTAGCGAAGAAAATAGTTTTGGAACCGCTGCCAGAGTGAGGAGGAAGCCATCGCGGGTAAGATAACCAAGAAGCTCGTAGAAAGGAAAGCGAACTGTAGAGGCGGCCGTGTCGGCCGCAATTTTTGAAGATACGGGCGGCACACGCCCGCTACTACAACAAAGAGTTATCTCGTCGGCTTTGGCGGTCTTTGTTCAGCGTTCTCGTGTCTGATCGGCACTTCCCCCTGCGGCGCGACTTCGTAGTCCGGTTTTGGCGCACCCATCAACCAGTGATCAAACCAGCCGACGATGTTTTCCAATCGCTCGATGCGATGCCACGGCTGACCGGAGCGCGAGAGCTCATGCGATTCGTTTGGGAAACGCACCATCACGGTCGGAATTTTTCGGAATTTCAGGGCACGGAACATTTCTTCGCCGCCAGCGCCGGGCGGCGTTCGGTAATCCGCTTCGCCCAGAATGAACATCATCGGCGTCTTCACGTTCTTGATGTAGGTCAGCGGCGAGCGTGCTTTAAAATCCTGCTCGTCGTCGAACGGTGGCGCTTTAAACCAGTTCGGCTGAAAGAGAGTAAAATCGGCTGTGTACCACCAATCAATCCAACTCGCGATGTCGCGTTGGGACACGGCCGCGGCGAAGCGCGTGGTTTGTCCCACCACCCAGTCCGTGAGCAATCCACCGCCGCTGCCGCCAGTCACGCCGAGTTTGTTCCTGTCGATGTACCCGCGGCGAATCACTTCATCCACGCCGGCCATCAAATCTTTGTAATCATCGCCGGGATAATGATACTGAATGACGTTCCCAAAATCCTGGCCGTAAGTCGTGCTGCCGCGCGGATTCGGATAAAGCACCACGTAACCTTTCGCCGCCATCCACTGGAACTCGTGCTCGAAAATGTGCCCGTAAGCCGCGTGCGGCCCGCCGTGAATGTTGAGGATGAGCGGATACTTTTTCGCGGGATCAAAGTCCGGCGGCTTCTGCACCCACGCCTGAATGGTTTTGCCATCGAATGTCTTGTAAAGAATCTCTTCCGGCTCGGTGAGGTTGAGTTTTGAGAAAAGTTTGTTGTTGACGTCGGCGAGCAGCCGCGGCTCAACATTTGGCGATTGTCGATCTAACGCGAACAAATCGTTGATTCGGGTCGGCGTCGAACTGACATAAATGATTTTCGAAACATCCGATGACGCGCGAAAACGCAGGACGGCTTGATTGCCGTGAGTAAGATCGGTGACCGCGCCGCTCGCGACATCGAACGACCCGAGAGTTGTTTTCCCCTCCTTGCCGTAAACTTCGATTAAGGTGCGCCCGTCCGGCGTCCACAAAGGAATGTCTCGACCTCCGGCGCGCGGCGCGGCGTTGTCACCGAAAACGCCGTCGCCAATATCGAAATCGAATTTTTCGGTCAAGTTTCGCGGCTTCGCGTTTGCGGTAAGATCGACAACCCACAAATCAGGCTGTGTGTACGAGTTGATGGGCTGTGTCGCCGCTGCGACGAATGCGATTTGTTTGCCATCGGGACTGAGCGACATGTTGTTCACGTCCATGTCGAAGGAGTTGAGCTTGGCCGCGTCGCCGCCATTTGAGCTGACCGAGTAAAGCTCGCTTTTCGGCCGCTCGTAGTACGGCTCGTCCACGTGCAGTGATATGAAATAGATTCGGGATCCGTCCTTCGCCCACAAGATGCCGCCCTCGTCAAACCGGCCGGTGGTGAGTTGTTTCGCCTGCACTTTTTCATCCGCGCTCCGCGGCGCCTGAATCATCCAGATGTGCGTGGGATGTTTCGGATCGGCATAACCTTCGTTGTCTTCGCGATACACGGCGCGCGTGATCACGTGAATGTCGCTCTCGTGTTCGGCTTCGGCCTCCGCCTTCTTCGCCGCTTCGTCGCCTTCATTCTTGGTTGCGTTGCTTTTCTCTGCCGGTTTTTTCGAAGTTTCAGGACTCGGCGCTGGCGAGCTTTCGCTCGCCGCCTTTTTTGATTCCTCTTCTTTTTTCTTTTTCTTTTCCTGTTTCGCCAAATCCTCCGCGTTCGTGTCACTGGTGAACGCGATCATCTTTCCCTCCGGCGACCAAACCGGATTGCCCGCGCCTTTGGGTAGATCGGTAAACAAAAACGAATCGCCGCCCGCCATCGGCAAGATCGATAATTGGGGCGATTCCGGTTTTCCATCCTTTTCAATGGCGCGGAGGAAAAGCAGATATTTCCCGTCCGGCGACCAGCGCGGTGTCGAATCGTGATCGCCTTTTGTCAGCTGATGCGGCTCTTCGCCGCCGCCCATCGGCACGGACCAGATCGAAGTGTTGTAGCCTTCCTTCTTATCGTTCACTGTCACGCGGACAAACGCCACGCGCGATCCATCCGGCGAAACTTGCGGATCGCCGATCCAAACAAAGTCCCAAAGATCCTTTTCCGTAATGTTGCGCTTCTGTGCGAAGGCGACGTCGATCCCCGTGGCGATGATGAGCAGACAAATGACGAAGGAATGGCGAAGCCGAAAGCCCGAAGCCCAGGATCGACTTTGTCTTGTCATTTGGTCATTCGTCATTCTTTCGTGCTTCGTCATTAGACATTCGCCATTCGCCATTCCCACTCACATTTGCTCAATCACATTGGCGCCAAACTGGGAGCATTTGATCTCCGTCGCGCCATCCATTAAGCGCGCGAAATCGTAAGTCACGCGCTTGCTCGCGATCGCGCCTTTCAAACCTTTCAGGATAAGATCAGCGGCTTCCGCCCAGCCCATGTAACGGAACATCATTTCGCCCGACAAAATCACGGAGCCAGGATTCACTTTATCCTGGTTCGCATATTTTGGCGCAGTGCCGTGGGTCGCTTCGAAAACGGCGTGGCCGGTAATGTAATTAATATTGCCGCCCGGGGCGATACCGATGCCGCCAACTTGTGCGGCAAGCGCGTCACTCAAGTAATCGCCATTCAAATTAAGCGTGGCGATCACATCGAAATCTTCCGGCCGGGTGAGCACTTGCTGCAAAGTGATGTCGGCAATCGCGTCCTTGATCACGATCCCAGCGCCCGGCTTACCCATCGGGATTTTGCACCACGGGCCGCCCTCAATTTCCTCCGCGCCGAAGTAACTCTTCGCGATTTCGTAGCCCCAATCGCGAAACGCACCCTCGGTGAACTTCATGATGTTCCCTTTGTGCACAAGCGTGACGCTCTTGCGCTGATTCAGGATCGCGTAACTGATCGCGCTATGAATCAAGCGTACGCTCCCCGACCGGCTCACCGGCTTCAGTCCAAGGCCAACAAGCACGTCGTTTTTTTCGGGTGCGCCGACTTTTTTCCAGAACTCGGCCGCTTTTTCTTTTGTACCAAAGCGAATTTTAGCGAACTCCTTTGGAAATTCTTTCGCAAAGAAATCGAGAATCTTCTGCGATTGCGGCGAGCCTGCGGCGTATTCGATGCCGGCGTAAATGTCTTCCGTGTTCTCGCGAAAGATCACCATGTTCACTTTCTCCGGATGCTTCACGGGCGAGGGGACACCTTGAAAATACTGGACGGGCCGAAGACAAACGAAAAGATCGAGCATCTGCCGAAGCGCGACGTTGAGCGAACGAATGCCGCCGCCAACCGGCGTGGTCAGCGGACCTTTGATTCCCACCAAGTATTCGCGAAACGCTTCCACCGTGTCCTCCGGCAGCCAACTATCGAACTTGTCTTTGGCCGCTTGGCCGGCGAAGACCTCAAACCACGAAATTTTCTTTTTCCCTTTGTAAGCTTTCTCGGTCGCTGCGTCGAACACGCGCACGCTCGCCGCCCAAATGTCCGGCCCGGTCCCATCACCACGGATGAAAGGAATTACCGGCCGGTCCGGCACTTGGAGTTGTCCCTTGTTGATGGAAATTTTCTCGCCCGCCGGCGGAGCGATGTCTTGATATGGCATAAGCGTGCACCTG
>Ga0210405_10006666_pt1 | contig 10263 bp, 7 predicted proteins | sample IncBWH11MmetaG_FD_155492 | JGI IMG/M metagenome (GOLD analysis project Ga0210405, IMG submission 155492) | Forest soil microbial communities from Barre Woods Harvard Forest LTER site, Petersham, Massachusetts, United States - Inc-BW-H-11-M | ecosystem: Environmental > Terrestrial > Soil >... | reverse complement strand
CGCTGGGGGGCTCATTGGCGAAACGGAGCTTGGACTGGTGGCTGCCCAGAATTCGGGTTAGTTCGTCGCGAACGATCTTAATGACCTGCTGAGTAGGGGAGAGCGCGGACAGCACTTCCTCTCCCATGGCCTTTTCCTTGACGGCCTCGATCAGTTGTTTGACGACTTTGAAATTGACATCGGCTTCGAGCAGGGCCACGCGGATTTCGCGCAGAGCTGCCTCCATGTTCTCCGCGGAGAGCTTGCCTTCGCCGCGCAGGTTCTTAAATACCCGCTGTAGCTTGTCAGATAAATTGTCGAACATGACTGATTCGGATAAATTCAGGCTTCGGGGAGATAGACTAACGTCCGGCTTTCCGAGCAGTAACCCATATTATACGGTAGTTCGCGGGCTTGGCGCCGGGAGACCGGCCCGTCACTGCGCTCGCTTTTACGAAACCGCGCATGTATGTTCGGTTTTTCGAGATACATTTGTTGAGGGGAAAGGGGTTGTTGGTTCCTGGCCGCGCATGCATGTGCGGTTCCCGAATTCCTTTTCGATTCAGCTTCACGGGCCTGATTGATCCCTCTCTCTATTCATCATTGCGGCTATCAACCTGCGCCACGGTTTGGCGTAGACACACTACGGCGCCGACGAATGGTCGTGAAATTGAAAATCGTCATCGCCCAGCCCCCTTGCCAGGGGGGCCGAGCGAGGTGTTTCGAATCGTGGATGACCATACCGATCAAACACGAAACTCTGCCACGGAATTGCTGCTTCGCTGCGACCAACCTTCCCCCTCGCTTACGCTTGGGGCTGTGATGGCCACAGCGGGCAGTAACACCGACGCTGACGATGATTGCCGGCCGGCAACTTTCCATCGGGGCGCTTTCGGTGTGAAAACGCCCTTCTCGATTTAACGGTAGCATGCGGGGGTCAAGCGAGTAGCGGGAGAAATCGGCTATGTGCTTGAAAACAAATAGAAGAAAAAATAACCTTGGGTTGTTGTGACCGGCGGTGTCGAGCGTTTTGGGGCACCGATATTTAGCGATAAAGTATTGGAAAATTATACCCATCGTGGGCGAACGGTTCCGAACATGGCGCGGAATACAAGGTTGGCGTCGGTTCGCATCGGTAAAATTTGTGCGCCGCCGTCCGGAATTACAAACGAATAAGCGGCGCTAAGACAGGCGGAACCGCCACGTGAGGTCCTTGCTCGACCGAGGAGGCCCACCAGGGGGTGGGCCGCGGGCCAGGGGGCCCGCCCCACGAGACGTGAAATGAAGCGAGTGTAATACGGAGCAACGCTGCCGCAACCGAACTTCGCGTGGTAGCGCTGCAAATCGTGCGGTTAGGCGCGTCGGAGAAGGCGCCGGTTGCCAACCGGCGCGCAGGTTTTCAACCTGCCCCACAAAATCAGGCGGTTTCCACTTCGGATGCTACCGGGGCGACGAATTTTACGGCGTCGGCTAGGGTGGTGACAAGCTTATCGGGGCGTGAGGGTTGAAAACGCTGTAGAGCTTTCTCTAAATCGCCGGTGAATCCCCACACCCCGATCACTAACCTGGTGCGGGGGAACCGCGACTGCAGGTGACGGGCTAGAACTCTGGCTCGCGCAAATGCGAAAGGGGGTAAAGCCGAGATGAAGAATACATCGTTCTCGTCCGGGTCCAGCAGGCCTACCGAGTTATGCAAAGAAGAATCGAGAGGAAACGCAAGAGCCGCGCTGCCAGCTTGTTCCATTAACTGGGCTAACATTGCGGCGGTGATTTCGTCTGCTTCATCGCTGGCGGGAAGGCAGATCGCGCGACCGGCCGGAGCGGCGGGCTCCGGGCGCAGCGTCTGCTCTGAGAATTCGGCTAGCATCTCTTTAATGCTCAGGAAAAGGAACTCTTCTCGAGTTTTGTCGAGCGCGCCTTTGTGCCGGTCCTGTTCTGCCATGGTCAGAGCTGGTATGAGCACGGAATCATACAACTGCGGCAATGAGTTTTCGGTGAGGTAGAGATCGGCTACGGCTCGCGCCTGCTGGTCGTCCATGGCCAGCAGGCGCTGGTAGACCTGCGCCTCCGCTGCCAGGACGGGCTCATCTCCCAATAAGATGTGGAGAAAAGAAAATTGTGGAGTGTGACGCCCTAGGACTACGACGCAGACGGTTAGTGGCGTGGAGAGAATCAGGCCGGCTGGTCCCCATAGAACGGTCCAAAAGACCGTAGTCAGCAGGAGCGCCAAAGAGGAGATTCCGGTGTGGCTTCCGTATAGCCAGGGCTCCAGGAAATTGCCGGTGACCAGTTCCAGGGTGGCGAATAACAGGAACACCAGTAACGGGGGTTTCCAATTATCGAAGACAGCCAGCGATAGGATGAGGGGTAACAAGGCGGCTACCAACGATCCGACGTAAGGTACAATGCGCAGGATCCCCGCCACCGCTCCCCACAGGACCGCATAGGGGACGCCGATCAGGTACAGGCCGCCAGCACACAGAAAGCCGAAGCAGGTATTAACGAGCAACTGCAGCATAAGGTAGCGGCTGACTCGCTGGGTGGCGTCCTCCAGGGCCTGGGTCATGACGTTGAGCCGATCCAAGCCAGCGAGGCGGAATAACCTGTTGCGCAAGTCATCTTGTGCGATCAGCAGGAATACCGTGAATATCAGAACGATTCCGAAGATTCCGAGGGGCGCGAGAAAGGGCTGAGCGAGGTCGCGCAAATACGCCAGCTCGTTGGTGGGATCGGCGACGATCTGTACTGGAAGCGGCCGGCTAGCTTGATTCGGCGCGATGCGCCGGCTCCCAGGATCATGTTGAACCTGCGGCGTAGTGGGGGCCTGAACGGTCTCCAACTCCTTCCCAAGTTTTTTAACGGTATCGGCAGCCCGGCCCAAGGCGTTCTTGCTGGGCGCTCGCATGGCCTGAATCTTGTTATGAATGTTCTGCTCGTAGCTCGGATATTGGTTGGCTACGTCAAGCAATTGGTTAAAAATCACCCAACCGATGCCGCCAGCTACGGCGACCACGACTGCCATCACCAGGAATACAGACGGGACACGGCCGAGGTGTATCTTTTGCAGGCAGGCTACCGCGGGCGTCAATATGAGAGTCAGTGTTATGGCGAAGGCGAGAGGAATGAAGATTTCGCGCGCCAGATAGAGCACTGCGATCACTACGATGAGAATGGCGATGGTGCGAACGCTGGAGGAGTCGGAGGGGCGGCCAGGCTTGATCATGATCGGACGTAGCTGCCGGCTTCCAGCGCCGCCTCGAACATCGAGCCAAAGCGGCACGCATAGGCTCTGGTGAATTCAGCGCCGAGAAAAAACACCTGCGCCGAATAGTAGACCCACACCAGCAGGATGACGAGCGAACCTGCGGCTCCGTAAGTGTCGGTAAAGCCTGCCCTGGCGAACGAGACTCCTAATACCGCTTTACCGGCCGTGAACAAGAGTGCTGTGAGGACGGCGCCGAAGGCGACATCGCCCCATTTGAGCGCCACGCTCGGGAGGACCTTGAATATGAAGGCAAACAGAATCGTGATTATCGCAAAGGAGATCAGCCAGGCGATGGTTGCATTGAGAGCCTGCGATGGCGCTGCGATCGGATGGAGATATCTGCCGACGGCCGACGCCCCGGCCGTCACCGCCAGCGAACCGAGCAGAAACAAGCCGGCGGCCAGCACTAGCGCCAGAGATATAAGCCGCTCGAGCAGCATATTGAGCAGGCCTCGGGCGCGGCTGCAGGCGAGGCCGGAGGGAACCCTCCAGATGGTGTTGAGGGCATCTCTCAATTCGTGTACGGCGGCGCTGGCGCCGAAGAATAAAGTCACCACGCCCAGCACGGTCGCCACCAGGCCGGTGGATTGCGGATGCGTACCTTTGATCATGGTCTGAATCACCTTGGCGCCTTCGGAGCCCACCACGTGTTGAATCTGCCACACCAGGCGGCCTTGCGCGGCTTTGGCGCCGAAGGCCCAACCGGAGATAGCGAGGATGATTACTACAGCCGGCGCGAGGGAGAGAATTACGTAATAGGACAGGGCGGCTCCGAGGCGCGGCGCACGATCGTCGTGCCAGGTCTGGAGAGTGACACCAATTAGAGACGGGATGTCTTTGAGGGAAAAGTGGGTCATCTTGAAACTGCGCTCGGCGCTCTAAAGGCGGTAGGCGTTCTCCAACGCGTCCGTACACAGGCAGGAATGCCTGTGCGACAAAATCTTTGTTTCTTTGCGCGCCGCGACGATTTTGAGCCTCCCAAAAACCGCTCGCTGACGCGCGCGGCTCTGCTTGCGGCTTGCCGCGCTGTGCGACAAAAAATGCCCGCAGGAATGCGGGCATGGCAGCCTTGAAAGGCCGCTCCACGGGACCAATTCAGATGTCTCACTATAGACTCCAGTGTCTTAGCTTGTTTGTTAATGAACAAGCTAAAGCATATTCCACAAAGAGCAGGACTGCTCACGGATGCCAGGCCAGCAGGATTCCGTAGCTGCGGTCCGACGGCTGGACGTGCGGGATCACTTGCGGAGACAGTATCGCTTTGGCAACCGACCGGCGATGTTCCTGGCTCCTTTCCGATACATGCCGGCCGATGAACCATCCCATGACTCCTCCGGCAACAATGTCCGATGCGAAATGCTGCCTGGCGCCGAAGCGGGATGCGCCGACTAAGGTGGCAAGTCCATAGCTCAGGAACACTACTGCCTTGTTGTTATGGTACTGATGGGCGACTACCGAAGCGAGCGCAAAGCTCTCGATGGTATGGCCGGATGGGAACGAATCGCTGCCGTGAAAGAAGTGGCCGCCGCCATTGCCTTCCAAGGGGCGCTGCCGGCCGGTGGCGACTTTGAAAATTTCGGAGACAATCAATGCGTCGACCACCGCCTCGCCGCCCAGCAATCCGGTTTCGCGCAGCTTGGGCTGGTTGGTCAGGACTCCCGATAAGAAGAGCCCGCCGATGACGGGAACCAGCGTGTAGATGGCGCCCAGATTCGAGACGTCACGGCCGATTGCCAGTTGGTCCTTTGTATTCGGCAGTTGCCGCGTGCTGCGGCTGTCGGTGGCGATCAGGGCGCCGGTAACAGCGCCGAATGTCAGCCACAACGCGGCGTCATTGCGGGTCATATGGAACGGACTGGTCCAGATTGCCTTCTGGTCGAGAAGGATGTCTTTGGCTATGTCCTTGGCCAGGTGTTTGGATGGCTCAGAGGCTTCTTCGGAACAGGACGCGCTGGTCTGTTGGGCTGCGGCGGAGGACGCCGCCAGCAGCACGCACACAATCGATTTATAGTTCATTTGGGGGCAGGCGTTTCCATCGCCACTTTAAGATCTCCGTCGATTGTCTTTAAGCGATCGAGCTCTTCGAGCAGCCTGGACCATTCGGCTGGATGAGCTTTGGTTGAGATCGGAAGGCTCAGGTCCTGATAAAAAGCGAGTATGTTGGTGCGAAGCTCCGGAGGCGCTTCCGTATAATGATTCTCCAGCTTATGCAGTAATTTCGCATACGCGGCATCGGCCAACTTGTATTTTCCCGCCGGGGTGAGCTCTCCCATATCGATGTTGTGATTGGGCAATTTAAGCTGGTCCGCACTCACCGCGGCAAGATACTCGCGATAGCGGTCAATGGTCGTGTTGAAGCTGGCCATGTAGAGTTTTTCTGCCTGGGGTGTCAAGGGTTTGAATGCCAGCGCTTTGAATGGGCCTACGTGGGGCATAACCCGGAAGAAAGTGGCCAACATTCTGGAGCGGATGCCTGGTTTCTCGTAAGTGTCTCCCCAGCTCTTTTCGTAATCCGAACGAGATAGATTGTAGAGGAATTTTCTACGAGTGATGCCGGGGACCTCTTTTATGATTTCCTGTTTGTGGATTTGCCAGGCGACTTTAGTGAGGGCCGGCAGCACTGTGCCGATCGCGCGGCGATACGATCCGATGGCGAGATCGATGCTCAAGAATACTTTTTCGATCCTGATTCCATAGGTATCCTGAAAGGCCCGCTCGAGAACGGGCTTGGCGACTTCGAAGCCGATGAAGCTTTTGTAAGCGGCGGAGGCGTAGCGGGTCTTGGCCGCTTGAAAGACATCGAAACCGAACTCCGTTTTGGAGTGTGAGAACGGATCGTCGGCATATGTGATCATATTTCCGAATTTGAGGCGAAGGTTCGGAAACAGCAGGGGAACGGTTACGTTGGTTGCCAGGCGATGGCCGTTGTTGTCGGCGACATAGTGAGATAGCGCTCCAAGCGAGAACGCATACTCGTTGAGGTTTTGAGAATCGGCAATCAGGTTGAGGATAAAATCGCCGCTGCGGACGTAGTGGGTCAAGTCGCTATAGAACGCGCTGCCGAATGGGTAATAGCCCAAGTCCTGGATGATGCTTCCGCCGTAAGCGAACGCATGCGACTGGGTCAACTCATCCTCGGTGGCGGCCGGGAATCGTTTGAGCAGTAGTGGCTTGATCGCGCTATCCCAGGTGGAATCGATAATAGCTTCGTGGGTGAGAACGGAATAGGGATAGGCGGTTGGAGCTGAGAGCAGGATCAGCAGCCCCAACGGAGCGACGAATTGCAGGCGCATTGGCATGGTTTCCCTTAAACCGCTTTGAAAAAACCGCCCGCAAGCGGGCGAGACAGGCGAAACCGCCTGTCCCACCACTGATGGCGGCGCAGGCGGTTCGGTGGCTATTCTTTGTGAGCGGAATATCGGGTCAGGTCGGCGGCGAGCTCAGTTCCACCGACAGTGGAGGCCGTCTTACCCCGGAGGATCTCTCTATTGCTGAGCCGGCCGCCATACAGCTCGGCATTGGATTCCTGGTCGGGCCGCAGGGTTGCGCCGTTGAGGGCGATCCCGGCGAATATGCCGCGCGCGCGAGAATACGTGAGGATCTCGGCTTGCATCTTGAGGTCTGTATCAGCCGACGATGTTCGGCCTACCGGTCCGGCTGCCACGGAGGCGTCGGCGCCAAGCGTGAACTTGCTCGAAAGCAGCTTTTCGGCGCCTCGCTTGTTCATCACCAGCATAATGGCGTCGGTTTCCGAGCCTCCGATTTGAAATCCGAAGCTGCCGCCTTCCACCTTCACCGCGGCCGGCGCCGACCATCCGGAGCCGGAGAGGCTGCGGCACATAATAAAGCCCTTGCCGTATGAGGCGCCCACGATAAAGGCCGCTTTCTTCACTCCCGGAACAATCACGACGCATTGGGATTTCTCCAGCAACTCTCGCGGTATGCCGCTGTCGGGCGCCGCCATGATTTCCGACAAGACTTCCGCCGACGTTTTCAGCCGCGTGGCGGCGCTCTCACTTCCATAAAGCAGTCCCGCGCTGAGGCAGGCAATTCCAAGTCTTCTTAGTTTCATAAATTCTCCTTTTTCGATTACGAGTAAATACGCGCCCGACTCTGCCGATTCGCCGGGGACAATGATATTTGGGCAGAAAGCCGGACCTGTGCAATGGGGTCTCCGATGCGCATCGCATGCCAGTCGTACCCGAATTCCTGGCCACAGTCCAGACACACGACATAGGCGCCCTGGCGACTCCCGATGGCTGCGGCGGACCGGCCCGCCATGTTGCGAGTGGGCGTCAGGGGAAAAGTGGTAGTTCGGTGCGAACAACCGAATAGGCTTTCCAGAACCGAGTTCAACATGTTTGGCCCCTTTTTCATAAGGTGTCGGGCGGCATCGAGTTCATCGATGCCGCTATATCGATATCTTTTTGAAGGATGCCTATTTTTCCTTTTCCTCGGTCCGCTCCGTCTTGACAATTACTGAGTCCGGATGGCCATGGCGCCACTTGAAGTATTCCCTCTGCTCGGTGACTTTGACTTTCGGGAACTCAACATAGTCCCGATGCTGCTCGCCCAGGTAGACGCGGTAAGCACGATCTTCGCCCGGACTCCACACGTGATAATCCTTTTCGGTGGTGTCGTAGTACCGCTTGGAGGAAGTGGTGGTGGTGGTAGTGGTCGTCTTCTCCTCCTGGGCGTGCAACGCTACTGGGGCAATCAAGGCGGCGCCCAGCAAGAGGCCGTTTAGAATTCGAAATCCATGCATGTTGTTAATCTCCGGGAATTAGAAGGGCACGCCGGTAGCCATCGGGCTTAGGATGGCGCGGAGTGCAACTCCACGGTGAGGGGGTATGTGCCAGCCAGGATCATCGACCGCATGTGGTCACGTGACCCTGCATGGTCATTGGGAGTGATCGGCGTCAGGCAGGACAGGCGGCGTCCTTGACGGCATCTGCGGACATCTTCCGGAATGCCCGCTCGAAAGCGGGCATAGCCGCCTTGAAAGGCCGCTCCACGGTGCGGTTTCACAGTTCCTTGCGGGAAATGCCCAGCTTCCGCATCATGGCGTTCAAGGTGGTTCGCGGCAACCCAAGACGGTTGGCGGTCTCGCTGACCACTCCGCCGGTTTCCCGCAAAACCCGCAGGATATATTCGCGCTCTACTTCCTCCAGCGTTCCTCCGCTGACGGCTTCGGCCTGGTTCTCTCGTATTTCAGCCAGGGGCGCACATAGGCTGAGGCCTGGTGAAAGGATCACCGACCTTTCAATAAAGTTCTCGAGCTCGCGAACGTTGCCGGGCCAGGACCAGCCCGTCATGGCTTGCATGGCGCTGGTGGGAATGGTTTCAATCCGCTTGCCCATTTGCGCGGCATACTTTTGGGTGAAGTGCCGGGCCAGCAGCGGTATGTCCTCGGGGTGATCCCGTAGCGGCGAGGTCGTAATCGGGAAAACCTTCAGGCGGTAGTAAAGATCGCTGCGAAAGAGCTTGTCCCCCATCATCTGGGTCAAATTGCGATTCGTCGCCGCCAGCAGCCGCACGTCGATCGGGATGGTGCGAGTGCCGCCCAGCCTCTCGAACTCCTTCTCCTGTAGGGCCCGGAGCAATTTCGGCTGCAGGTCCAAAGGGATGTCGCCTACCTCATCCAGAAATAAAGTGCCCTTGTGGGCCATCTCAAAGCGGCCGATCTTCTGGGTTAAGGCGCCGGTGAAGGCTCCTCTTTCGTAGCCGAACAGCTCGCTCTCCAGAAGGCCGGTCGGAATGGCGGCGCAGTTTAAGGTGACGAAAGGACGCGACTGGCGAGGACTCATCCTGTGGATAGCGCGCGCCACCAGCTCCTTGCCGGTGCCGGTCTCACCGAGGATCAAGACGGTGGCATCGGTGGGCGCAACCGTTTCCATCAGCCCCAGGACTCGCCGCAAGGCCGCGCTGTTGCCTACAATCTCTGCGCACTTACGCTCAACGCCCGCTTCTTCCCCGGCCGCCTCCATCTGACTGCGCTCGGTCAAATCCTGCACGAAAGTGATCCATCGAAACGGCGACACGTTCAACACGGCGCGAGTCACCAGAACGGGAACCCGGGCGCCGTCCTTACGGATAAATTCCTTCTCGAATGGCGTACAGGCTCCATACCGCAAGCCTTCTTCATGTGCCCGTTCATCGACTGCCAGGGACTCCGGCGCAGTGATATCGACCCAGCTCAGTTGGCCCGCGGCTAACTCTTCGCGAGTGTAGCCCACCATGGCCAGAAACGAGTCGCTGGCTTCGGTCACCCGGTCAAACTCACCGGAAACGATGCCGGCGATGGTCGACCCAGCCACGCGTTGCTTGGGGCTCCCGGCGATGCGCAGCGGCTTGCCGTCGGCGCGATGGCCCTTGCCGGCGGCGCGCACTACTCTGGCAAAGCCGCGCAGCTCCCCGTTCCTGTCTTTGAGCGCGGTGGTTAGCACATCCGCCCAAAATCGCGACCCGTCCTTCTTTTGATGCCAGCCTTCGCTTCCGAAGTGGCCTTCCAGGAAGGCCCTCTTCAATTCTGCGTCCAACTTGACGGGGAGATCGTCCTTGCCCGTATGCAAGTAAGACACGTGTTGACCGATGACGGCTTCGTCTTTGTAGCCGTAAATTCGCTCCGCTCCCGAATACCAGGCGGCAATGCAGCCCTCCACATCCAGCAGGAACAGCCCGTAATCCTTCTCCCACTGCGGACCTTGGTCCCCGCCGGTTTCGCCCGAGCCTTCGGCGGCCTTCTTCCTGGTTTTGGCGCGCAGGACCAGCAAATGGCGCGCTGGCAGGACGCTTCCTTTAGCTATATACTCGACGTCCCTGGGCCGGCCATCGGCGGCGGCAAGCCGCAGCGTACCTTCCTGCTCGCCCCGCTCGAGAAAGTCGCGCCAGAGCTTGTCCATCTCTGGCCGAGATCCTGGCTCGATTAAGTCGTCAAGCCTGCGGCCGATGATTTTGTCTCTGGAAAGCCCCAGCAGCTTGCAGGCGCCGGAGCTGGCGTCGAGACAATTGCGGTCGTT
>Ga0210405_10006664_pt1 | contig 10265 bp, 6 predicted proteins | sample IncBWH11MmetaG_FD_155492 | JGI IMG/M metagenome (GOLD analysis project Ga0210405, IMG submission 155492) | Forest soil microbial communities from Barre Woods Harvard Forest LTER site, Petersham, Massachusetts, United States - Inc-BW-H-11-M | ecosystem: Environmental > Terrestrial > Soil >... | reverse complement strand
AGCGCGAAAGTTTGCCGAACTGGGAGCTTCGGTGGCCGACGACATTCCTCAACTCGAGCCCATCGAAACCACCGCGCGGGCGCTCTCGTTCGAATGGGACGAAGACGACGTTTCCCCTGAACCGGCAATCACCGACGAACGCAAAGCCGGCTGATACTGAGCACGGGTTGCTTCTCGATTCGATTTGTCGTTTTCTAACTCTTTATCGTTCTAACTCTCCGCTCTTCAAGTGCGTCTTTCACATTCTTTTTCAGGGCAAATGTTCCTTGAGCGGAATGAGCCTCGTCTAACTTTTTCGATCTAAAGAAACACTCCTTCAGCGCAGCATTCCCGGACCTTCGTGAACGGAGCCTCGCCTCGATCACGTCCGAAGGCACAGTGATCGGCAGTACAGTTTCCGCAGCCTCCTTTCGATAGCCCGCAGGCCGCTTCCAGGGATAAAGCTTGCCTCAGGCCCGCCGATAACCTGATTGGCAAGGCTGCGCCACGTTGCTGTATTGCAGCCTTCTCACAAACCTTCGTTCCACCAGAGCACGTTCGAGGAGTCGTTCTGTCCGTGAAACACGCTGTGGCATCTCGCATCGCCAAAGCAGGGATCGCTGCCCTTGTGGCTGGGGCTTTGCTCCGGATAACCGACAAGTTGACAGGTGCATTGTCACTTCGGTCCGCCGATTTCATGCCGCACGGCTACTGTTACCTATGGGACCCGCGGCTGGTCTGGCTGAACGTTATCTCTGACGGCCTAATCACGCTCTCGTACTACTGCATTCCAGTTGTCCTCATCTACTTCATACGCAAGCGACGCGATCTTCCTTTCAACTGGATCTTCTGGATGTTTGGGGGTTTCATCTTAGCTTGTGGCACCACACATCTGATGGAAGTTTGGAACATCTGGCACGCGTCGTACTTATTCGCTGGCATCGTCAAGGCGGTTACGGCGACGATTTCCGTCGCTACCGCGATCTTGCTGATACCGCTCGTTCCGCAGGCAGTTGCGGTGCCGAACCTAATTCACCTGCAAGAAAAGAATCGCCGGCTGGAAGAGCAGATTGCCAAGCGCCAGCGCCTTGATGCAGTGATGGCCGACGCGCCACTCAGGCGCTGGGTGAACAGCGGAATCGCTCTAGCTGTGTTCTTGATCGTTTTGTTAGGTTTTCTTTCCTGGCGGAGCAGACGATCGGCATCGGCTGAATCCGACCTCGTTGCCCACACCTATACCGTAATGCACGGCCTTCAGACCGCTCTGCAGCATGTAACTGAAGCGGAAACCAGCGCCCGGGGCTTTGCGTTGAGTGGGAGCGCCGTCTTGCTGGCGCACTATCACGCCTCGAAAGACATCCTACCGCAGGATGTTGAGGCTCTTCGTGGGTCGACCGCGGATAACCCTAGCCAGCAACGGCGAATCGATTTGCTAGACCCCCAGATCGGGGCTGCGCTGAAATTCGCTGAGCAAATGGTCTCAAACCGCCTGCTGCGGGAGGCAGTTCCCACAGCCAGTGAAGTTCTTGAGACTGAGAAGCTCATAGAAGCGGTGCACGGTACGGTTCTGGCAATGCAGGCCGAGGAGTCCGCGTTGTTGAACCAGCGTACGCGAAAAACCACCACCGGAAGGCGCAGGACTGACCTCATCACAATCGCGGGCACGTTCGCGGGAGTGATCTTTCTGGTAGTAGCGGGGGCGGCCATCCGTCGCGAGACCGATATTAGCGCCCGGGCGCGGACGCAACTCCGCACCCTGAATGCCGAGCTAGAAGAGCGCGTGGAGCAAAGGACAGCGGCCCTCGAGTCCGAGATTGTCGAGCGGAAAAATGCGAGCGATGCCCTAGAGCACAGCCTTGCCACGAGCGAGCGGGCGCTCAAAGATCTGGCGGACCAGAAGTTCGCCCTCGACCAGCACGCCATTGTCGCCACCACCGACGTGCAGGGAACCATCACCTACGTCAACGACAAGTTTTGCGCCATCAGCAAATATTCGCGGCAAGAGCTGCTGGGGCAGAACCACCGCATCCTGAACTCCGGCCACCATCCCACGGAGTTCTTCAGGCAGATGTACCACACCATCGCCAACGGCGAGGTGTGGCGGGACGAGATCTGCAATCGCGCCAAAGACGGATCGATTTACTGGGTGGATACCACCGTGATCCCGTTCCTCGACGCTTACGGCAAGCCGCGGCAGTACATGGCGATCCGCGCGGATATCACCGAGCGCAAGCGGGCGGAGGAAGTGCTGAATGAAAGCCAGGAGCGATTTCGGCTGCTGCTCGACGGAGTCAAGGACTACGCCATCTACATGCTCAACCCCGAAGGGAATGTGATCAGCTGGAATGCGGGTGCGGCCCGCATCAAGGGCTATCAACAAGAAGAAATTCTAGGCAGACACTTTTCCTGCTTTTACACGGCAGAGGACCGCGAAGCCGGTAAGCCCGTGCGAGAGCTGCAGGAATCTCTCTCCCAAGGGCGATTTGAGGAGCAATCGCTGCGGGTGCGCAAGGGCGGTTCCACCTTCTGGGCCAACGTCGTGATCACTCCCATGTTCGACGACCACGGCAAGCTCCGGGGCTTCTCCAAGGTCGCGCGCGACATCACTGACCGCAAGCGGGCGGAGCAAGCTGTGCAGGAAAGTCTCGCCACCAGCGAGGCGGCGCTTCGAGAACTAGCGGACCAAAAATTTGCGCTTGATCAACATGCCATCGTGGCTGTAACCGACGTCCAAGGCACCATCACTTACGTAAACGAAAAGTTCTGCGACATCAGTCAGTATTCAAGGGATGAACTCATCGGCCAGAATCATCGCATCCTCAACTCGGGCCATCACCCCAAAGAGTTTTTCCAGCAGATGTACCACACGATCGCCAGGGGAAAGGTTTGGCACGGCGAGATCAAGAACCGGGCCAAGGACGGATCGAACTACTGGGTGGACACGACCATCGTGCCGACCTTAGCCACAGACGGCAAACCGCAGCAGTATGTGGCCATCCGCGCGGATATCACCGAGCGCAAGCGGAGCGAAGCCGCTCTGGCAGAGCAAGCGGAGGAACTCTCGCGGCAATCCAGGGAATTGTTGCGCTCACAGCAAGCGCTAGAGACCCAGACGCTGATGCTGCAGTCGGTGCTTGACAGCATGGTCGAGGGCTTGGTGGCCGCTGACGAAAACGGAAAATTCATCCTATGGAATCCGGCAGCTACGAGGATTGTAGGCATGGGCGCGGAAAATGTTCCCGCCGGCAAATGGAATTCACACTACGGGGTTTACCTCCCCGACACCGTCACGCCCCTTCCGGACGAGCAAAATCCCCTAGCCCGCGCCATTCAAGGCGAGGTTAGTGCGGCCGAGATCTTTGTACGCAACCCGGAGCTCGATGAAGGCGTTTGGCTCGAGATTAGCGGCGGACCTTTGAAAGGTAAGGACGGCGCGACGCGGGGCGGCGTGGTAGCCTTCCGCGACATTACCCAACGAAAAGAGGACGAGCGGGAAATCCGCAAGCTCAACGAAGAGCTTGAAGCGCGGGTGGAACAGCGAACGGAAGAATTGAAGGCGGCGAATCTTGAAATGGAGGCTTTCACCTACTCGGTCTCTCATGATCTGCGCGCGCCGCTGCGCCACATTGGGGGCTTCTCCAGAATTCTGCTCGAGGATTTTGGCCCCAAAATGGATCCCGAAGCTCTCAGTCATCTCCATCGCATCGAAGACGGCACTCGCCGCATGGGACTGCTGGTGGATGAACTTCTGAACCTGGCGCGGATCGGCCGTCACGCTCTCAAGCTGGAAGCCACCCCGCTGAATCCAATCATCGAAGATGTCATATCCCTGTTGCAGCCGGAAGTGAATGGCCGCGCGGTCGAGTGGAGGATTGCAGAACTGCCTCCCGCGATGTGCGATCCCATTCTGGTGAAACAGGTTTTTCAGAACCTGATCGCCAACGCTCTCAAATTCACCCGGCCGCGCGAGCGGGCCGTTATCGAGATCGGCTACCGGCAAGAGAACGAGCAGGTTCTCCTTCTGATTCGTGACAACGGTGTCGGCTTCAGCATGAAGTACCAGGACAAGTTATTCGGAGTCTTCCAGCGCCTGCACCGCGCCGAGGATTTCGAGGGCACGGGCATTGGCCTGGCTACGGTGAAACGCATCGTTCACAAGCACGGAGGCCGGGTGTGGGCGAACTCCGAACTCGACAAAGGTGCAACTTTTTACTTTACCCTCGGCGTGGCCAAACGTGCCTGGGTTATGCCGGTCGAAGTTGTGCCCGGCGGCGCCGAGAATAAAACCACAGGGGCAGGAGCTTGAAGATGAACTCAACTGAAGTCGATATTCTTTTGGTCGATGATAGTCAAGACGACATCGATCTGACGCTGCATGCTCTGCGGGCTGAGAATCTCGCCAACCATATTTTCGTCGCCCACGATGGGGAGGAAGCTTTGGAGTTTCTATTCTGCACCGGACCCCACAGCAACCGTTCTTTCGATCAACCGCCGAAGCTGGTCCTGCTCGATCTGAAGCTGCCCAAGGTGGATGGAATGCAGGTGCTCGAGAAAGTCAAAGGCGATCCGCGAACCAAGGATATTCCGGTGGTGCTGATGACCTCGTCACGCGAAGAGCGCGACCGGATTAACGGTTATGAGCTGGGGGTGAACAGCTACCTGCAGAAGCCGGTGGACTTTGCCGAGTTCCGGAAAGTAGTGAAGCTGGTGGGCCTGTACTGGCTGGTTACCAACCAGCCTCCGGTAAGAAATGCCGGGAAATCTGCTGCGGGAGGGACGCGATGAGCAGTGCCGCGACCGGGCTCGAAGAGCAAGACTCAACGGGACTCAAGACCAAGTTGCAGCTACTGCTGGTAGAAGACAACGCAGACGATGCCGCACTCATGTTGCATGGGCTGCGGAGAACCGGTTTCGAAATTTCCAATACCGTGGTTCGCACAGCTGCCGACTTCCAGCGGCAAGTGAAGGAAAAACCTCCCGATATTATTCTCGCGGACTACAACCTGGGCGAGTGGAGAGGGGTTGAGACCCTGGAAATCCTGCGCAGTGAGGGTCTCGATATACCCGTGATCATAGTTACGGGTGCACTCGGAGACGTGGCTGCGGTGAAATGTATCAAGGACGGGGCCACGGATTACGTGCTGAAAGATGGGCTGGCACGGCTGCCCGAGGCCATTCGCCGGGCTCTAGTCGAAAAACAAGAGAGAACGCTGCGCCATCAGGTGGAGCAAGATCTGGCACGCAAGGTGGATGAATTAGCGCGCTCCAACACCGATCTCGAGCAGTTCGCCTATGTCGCCTCGCACGATCTGCAGGAACCGCTGCGCATGGTCGTGGCTTACACTCAGCTACTCTCCGAGCGCTACCGCGGCAAGCTCGATGAGAATGCCGATAAGTTCCTCGGCTATGCCTCTGAGGGAGCGATGCGCATGCAGGTGCTTATTAAGGATCTGCTGGCGTTTTCGCGAGTGGGGCGGAACGGTACCAGTGGAACCGTCGATTGCAATGCCGTGGTCGATGAAGTGCTGCAGACTCTGGCTTCCTCCATTCAGGAAAGTGGCGTCGTGGTTACTCGGGCCGATCTTCCCGCTGTGTGGGCCGATCAAACGCAGGTGGCGCAGGTCTTCCAGAACCTGATCGGTAATGCCCTAAAGTTCCGTGGAAAAGAGCAGCCAGTGATTTCCGTGCAAGTGGAAAAAGCGGATCAGCAATGGTTGTTTGACGTCACCGACAACGGGATCGGAATCGCGCCGGAGTCCGCGGAAAACGTCTTTGTGATTTTTCAACGCCTGCACACCCGCGCCGATTACCCGGGGAACGGCATCGGCCTGGCCATCTGCAAGAAAATCGTCGAACGCTATGGCGGAAGAATCTGGATCGAACCGCGGGCCGGCTCCGGTACCACGTTCAAGTTCACACTGCCTGCGCGGGCGGACGACAGGTTGGGGGTGCAGTCTTGAGGGCCGCGCCTCAGCTCCTGGTAGTCGACGACAACCCGGCCGATGTGATGTTGGTGCGCGAGGCTCTGGCGGAGAGCGCGCATCACCCCGAAATCAGCAACGTTGAAGACGGCGAGGAGGCATGGACGTTTCTAAACCGCGGCAAGAAATATGGGAACGCGCTTCGGCCCGATCTGATCATTCTGGACTTGAACCTGCCCAAGAAACATGGGCAGGCGGTGCTTGCCGACATTAAGAGCACACCGGACCTGTGCCGCATTCCGGTTGTGATCTTCAGCACATCGCAGGCGCGCCAGGATATCGCCCGCAGTTACGAACTGGGCGCGAACTGCTACGTGAGCAAGCCGGGAAATCTAACTGATTTTTTTTTCGCAATCCAATCGATCGAGAAATTCTGGTTCAACTTTGTAAACCTGCCACCACGAGGAGAATGATGACGAATCCAATGACAAGCGTATTACTGATTGAAGACAACCCCGGGGATGCGGATCTGGTCCGTCTACGGCTGGTGGAAGGCCACTCGCATGTGAAAGTGAATTGCGTCAACCGGCTCGCGGATGGACTCGCCGCCTTGTCGCTCGAGACTCCCTCCGTTGTATTGTTGGACCTCAATTTACCGGACAGCAAAGGGGCGGAAACATTTCGCCGGCTCATCGCACACTCCCCGAACGTGCCGGTGGTCGTGCTCTCTGGCCAGGATGATGACACTCTGGCCATGAAGGCTGTGCATTCTGGCGTACAAGATTACTTGCTCAAGAACGGTCTCACCAGCAAACACCTGGAGCGCGCCATTGGGTACGCCGTGGAACGGCAGGCTCTGACCCGCGCCCTCGAGATGGCGCAGAAGCAGCAACTGGAGTTTAAGAATCAATTTCTCTCGCACGTTTCGCACGAACTCCGCACGCCGTTAACCTGCATTCATCAGTATGTGACACTGCTTCTCGACGGGTTGGCTGGACCGGTCGCCCCCGATCAGTCCGATCACCTGAAGACCATCCTGAGGAGTGTGAATCAATTGCACGCCATGATCCGCGATCTGCTCGAAGCAACTCGCGCCGAGGCTGGCAAAATGCGGGTCGAACCACGCTGTATCTCGCTCGCTGAGCTGGCGCAGCAAACCATTGCCATGATGAGACCCACGGCCAACGACAAGGGGATCGGACTGGAAATCGGGCTCGACCAAAGGCTTCCGCTCATATTTGCCGATCCAGACCGAGTGCTTGAAGTGATGATTAATCTAGTGGATAACGCCATCAAGTTTACGCCGCATGATGGCTCGGTCATGCTGCAAGCCTGCATGGTGGATTCGGATCCGGGTTCAGTTTACATTTCGGTAACGGATACCGGCCGCGGTATCAACCCTGAGACCAAAGCCCTGATCTTTGATCGCCTCTACCAAGACCCCGAAGCTAGCGATAGCAGTCGATCCGGATTGGGACTCGGTCTTTATATTTGCCGAGAAATCGTTCGCCTTCATGAAGGGCGTATTTGGGTTTCGAGTGATCCTGGTCGAGGGAGCACTTTCAGCTTCACCCTCCCGATTTACTCTCTAGCCAAACTGCTAACCCCCGCCGTCACTTATCAAGACCAATTGCGCGCCGCGTTCTCGCTGGTTCGGGTGGAACTCACGCCGCTCTCGAGCCCCCCACGCGGAAACTGGAAGGAAACAGCGCAACAGTGCTTGGACATTCTGCGCCGCTGCGTCTACCTCGACAAAGATCTTGTGCTGCCTCCGATGGGCGCCTCGGGAGCGGCGGAGACTTTCTTCGTTGTTGCCTCTACGGACCTTGAACAATGCGAAGTTATGACCACTCGCATCCGCGAGCAGCTGGAGAAGTTGCCCGATCTTAAAGCCAAATGCACGCTCTCGATCATGGCAGCCCAGATCGAGCTTACTCCCCCTGGGCCGGATGAAAGCCTGGAACAACAGGTGATGGCTTTAGCCGATCAGACCACAGCCATGATCATGGCCAGCATGGAGCGCAAGCATTCTATTCCCGGTAAGCACCCGCAGCTAGTTAACTGAAACCACGAACAGACCACTAACCTAAGGAGGATGTAATGCCAAGCAAAATTCTAGTAGTCGATGATGATCCCGATCTGGTGCGCGCCTTGCGGCTGCGGCTGCGAGCCAATAACTTTGACGTTGCTACCGCCACCGACGGCTATTCGGCCATTTCTGCGGCCCAAAAAGAACGTCCAGCCCTGATCATTCTCGATCTCGGCTTGCCTGTTGGGGATGGCTTCGTGGTCCTCGACCGACTGCAGAACAGCGACATTCTAGCCGGGATACCTGTCATCGTTCTGAGCGCCCGCGATCCGCAAATGAACGAAGAACGCGCACTGAAGGCGGGGGCAGCCGCATTTTTTCAAAAGCCCGCCGACAATGACGAACTCATGAATGTGATTCGCGCCAATATTGGACCGGCACCGGAATTCAAGCAGGCTTGGCCTTCTTAACCCTCGGTTCCGCTATCAGCCGGGACTAGGATTCGGAGACTGCCTGCGCAAGGATCTGTAGCAACTCAAGGGAATTCCTCGTTTGCCGCCCAGTTTGGGCGGCATTTTTCTATGATCCTGTAAAACGTTCCAACGCAGTCAGATACACAATTTCACAGAAACCTCCAAAAAGCGGTAGCTGGTCTTTCATAACTCATTTACAATCTCGGAAGTCGCTTGAAGTGCGGCACTTAGCGTTTCCCGATTGGAAACTGACATGGCAGCGAAGTTGCTCATTGGAGATCAGGCGCTGGCGGAGGGTGATCCACGGCTCGCCAGCCCACCCGTGGGAGTGCCGCTGAAACCCATGAATCGGGAAAGCCAAGTTCGTTCTGTCGCGGTACTCCTGTTCTTGCTGACTGTGGCTGCGGTCGTCTTTGCGGGCTTCAATCTTGATGCCGAGCTTAAGTTCGCCGTTCCCGATGACGGCGTTTGGTGGATCGAACACGGCGGACAACTCACAGCCGACCGGGTTGACCCAAGCGGGCCGGGTGCCAAAAGCGGAATCAAGGCCGGCGATCAACTGGTGTCCATCAATGGACAGGAAGTCCAGAATATGTCCGGCTTGGAACGCCAGCTCTACCGTACTGGCGTCTGGTCTAAGGCTTCTTATTCCCTGCTGCGGCAAACAGTTCCTCTGGATTCAAGCGTCATTCTGGTCCCTGCTGAACGATCGCTCAACAATTGGCTGCGGCTGATTGCTCTCATTTACCTTTGCATCGGGCTCTACGTCTTGCTGCGCCGCTGGACCGCTCCCGGTTCGACGCACTTCTACATTTTCTGCCTGGTTTCGTTCATCGCCTACGCCTTCAAATACACCGGCAAGCTAAACGATTTCGATTGGACCATCTATTGGGGCAACATCGCCGCCGGGGTGTTGCAGCCCGCTCTATTTCTTCATTTTGTCCTGACTTTCCCTGAGAAGCGCCAGACGGTGCGCAAGCATCCCTGGCTGCTGGCGCTGGTTTACCTTCCGGCGACGGTTCTGCTAGCCACCCACGTCACCGCCATGCGTTCCCTGCAAGCCAGCGAGCGGCTGCGCTGGAACCTCGACCGTATGGAAATGTCCTACGGCTCGTTGTTCTTTCTCGCCGCTGCCACGTTGCTCTGGTACAGCTATCGCAAAGCCAGTACCACGATCCTGCGGCAGCAGTTGAAGTGGGTGACTCGCGGCACGATTCTGGCCATCATTCCCTACACCCTGTTCTACGTGGTCCCGTATCTGATGGGCTCATTGCCCGGCGCGACCATGAAGCTTTCCGCGCTGTCGCTGGCTTTGCTGCCGCTCACCTTCGGATATGCCATCTTCCGCTACCGCCTGATGGATGTGGACCTCATCTTCAAGCGCGGCGTGGTCTATACGCTGGCGGCGGCAATTGTGGTGGGAATGTATTTCGGCCTCGTGGCGGCTGTGGCAGAACTGGTGCAGAGGCAGAAACCAAACAGCGGCCCGGTGGGCTTGATTCTCGCTGTAGTTGTGACTGCGCTCCTGTTCGATCCTGTACGCAAGTGGATTCAGGACCGAGTCGACCAATACTTCTACCGCACGCGCTACGACTACCGCCGCACGCTCCTCGAGTTCGGCAGGGAGTTAAGTTCTGAGACCGACCTGAACACCATGCTGTCGTCTTTGATCGACCGGCTCTCGCATACGCTTGCAGTCGATCGTATGGCGATTTTTCTGGCGGGGGAAAAAGCGGATCGGTTCGTGCTGGCCAAGGCCTTCGGCCTGTCCGCACCCACTAACATCGATCTCGCATTTCTGAACTCGTCGCGGCCGGAGCAAGCGGGACATCTTTTCTTCGAGAATACTCACCAGGTGCCGCG
>Ga0210405_10006662_pt1 | contig 10267 bp, 10 predicted proteins | sample IncBWH11MmetaG_FD_155492 | JGI IMG/M metagenome (GOLD analysis project Ga0210405, IMG submission 155492) | Forest soil microbial communities from Barre Woods Harvard Forest LTER site, Petersham, Massachusetts, United States - Inc-BW-H-11-M | ecosystem: Environmental > Terrestrial > Soil >... | reverse complement strand
CGGCCGCTAGAACGCAATGTGCCAGCAATGCGCCAACGGCGTTCTCCCGTTGGCGACGACGAACGCACCTTCGCTTCAACGCGCGCTATTGCGCCGGACGCTCAGGTCTTATCGACCGCACCGCCGCTTTCGACCCAGTCCTTGAAGCCACCGAGATTGCGAACGTCCTTGTAGCCCATGTCCTGCAAGGTCTTGCCCGCGAGTGCGGATCGTCCGCCGGAGGCGCAATAGAGGATCACGGTTTTGTCGCGGCTGAATTCCTTGTCGTAGTATGGGCTGTCCGGATCCGCGCGGAACTCGAGCATGCCGCGCGCGACGTGTTTCGCCCCCTGGACCTTTCCGGTACTCTGTATCTCAAGTCCGTCGCGCACATCGACCACCAGCGCTTGGCCGCGCTGGATCAAAGCCGCGGCGTCTTGCGGGCTGATCTTCGGGACCGAGCTGTTCGCCGCTGAAAGCATATCCTTCACGGAATTCGACATTATGCTCTCCTGTGTTTGCGTTTACCGCAGGGGTTTATGCGCGCGCTTTGTGGCATCGCTTTGCCCATGGCGCGATGGCCATGGCTTACGCCGCAGCCTGTTCGCGCGGCTGATAGATCGCGATGTGCTGGCAATGCGCGAGTGGCGTCTTGCCGTTGGCGACGACCAGCGCATCGAGCTCGACGAAGCGGTGACCTTTTTTCTCATAATTGCCGGTGACTTTGGCGCGCGCGGTGAGTTCGTCGCCGTTGCGCGCGGCGGATAAAACCTGCATCCGGCTGCCGACATGAATCCAGGGGCCGAGGATCGCGTTGTCGACCAAGACCTTGTTCATCACCCGCTGCAACAGGCCGGGATGGCCAAGACCTTCGCGCCTGTAAATCGCATCGTGCTCCCTGATATCGTGCAGATATTCGGTGGCCGCCTCGCCGGCCCAGTCGCGCGGCAAGGTGCCGAGCCATTTGCCGACCTCGTACGAATTCGCGCTCACCGGCTTGCGCTCGGCGACCGCGGCAATTTCTGTGAAATCGTGGAGCGAGAACGAGGGCGCGGATGGCGGCAACGAGGCGGTGCCGGTGGCGCAGAGTTCACTTCTGCTTTCCACCTCCAGCGAAAGCACGCCGTCGCTCTCGACCGCCGTGACATTGGCGATCTCGCCGTCATAGACGGGCTTTAGGAAGCGCGCCTCGATCAGGCCGCGCTCGAGAAAGGCGCGGCCCCATTTCACCACGGGAAGGTGCAGCATATAAGCCAGCACGTCGACGCCGGGGACGAGCCCGCCGGAAAATCCGAACCGGCGCGCCACCGTATCGTCGTGGATCTTGTTCTCGGACTGTTTTGAGCTGTTGTAGGCCGAGACGCGATAGGGTTGCAGCGGGCTGTTCATGTCTTACGTCTTCCCTGATTTCAAGCCCATGATCGTACGCGCCGAAACCATCTTGGCAAGCCGCGTTTTGCTCGCAATTTCGGCACGAATGGGGTACCACGCGCGCACCATGACAGCTGCTTCCCATACCACTCGCATCTATGTCGACGCCGATGCCTGCCCGGTGAAGGACGAGATCTATCGCGTCGCCGTCCGACACCGGCTTCCAGTGAGCGTGGTCGCGGGAAATTTCATCCGCGTGCCGCGGGATCCGTTGATCGAGCGCATTGCGGCCGGATCAGGCATGGATGCGGCCGACGACTGGATCGCGGAACGCGCCGGCAAAGGCGATATCGTCGTCACCTCGGATATTCCGCTGGCGAGCCGCTGCGTGAAGGCAGGCGCCGAAGTGATCGCGCCGAACGGAAAACCGTTCACGGAAGCTTCGATCGGGATGACGCTGGCGGTGCGCAACCTAATGACGGATCTGCGCTCGTCCGGCGAAATCACCGGCGGGCCGAAATCGTTCGCTGCCCGCGATCGCTCGGCATTCCTGTCGGCGCTCGATCAGGTCATCCGCCGCATCCAGCGCCAGTGGCCGCAGCAGCCTGCGTCACATCAGGACTGAAATCATGGCGCCGCCGCTGATCCAGTTAAAGGACATCAAGCTGACGTTTGGCGGCACGCCGCTGTTGTCCGGCGTCGAGCTTTCGGTGTCGCCTGCCGAACGCGTGTGCCTGATCGGGCGCAACGGCTCCGGCAAATCGACGCTGCTGAGAATCGCGGCCGGACTGGTCGAACCGGATAGCGGCAGCCGCTTCGTGCAACCCGGCGCGACCATCCGCTATCTGCCGCAGGAGCCGGATTTCGATGGATACGCGACGACGCTTTCCTACGTCGAAGCAGGCCTCGGCCCCGGCGACGACCGCTATCAGGCGCGCTATCTCATGGAACAGCTCGCGTTGCGCGGCGACGAAGAGCCTTCGCATCTTTCGGGCGGCGAAGCCCGCCGCGCCGCGCTGGCGCGGGTGCTGGCGCCCTCGCCCGATATTTTGCTGCTGGACGAGCCGACCAACCATCTCGATCTTCCGACCATCGAATGGCTGGAAGCGGAACTCGACGGCCGGCGCAGCGCGCTCGTGCTGATCAGCCACGATCGCCGTTTCCTGACAAATTTGTCACGTTCGACCGCCTGGCTCGATCGCGGCCAGACCCGGCAAATTGACCGCGGCTTTGCCGCGTTCGAAGCCTGGCGCGACGAGGTCTTGGCCGAAGAGGAGCGCGAGCAACACAAGCTCGACCGCAAGATCGTCAACGAAGAGCACTGGCTGCGCTATGGCGTTTCCGGCCGGCGCAAACGCAACGTCAAGCGGCTTGGCAATCTCCATGCGCTGCGCCAGCAGCGGCGCGATTTTCGCGGCGCCGCGGGCAATGCCAATCTTGCCGCCGCGGAGGCGGAAAAGTCCGGGCGGCTGGTGATCGAGGCGAAAAATATTGGCAAGGCGTTTGGCGAACGCAAGATCGTGGAAAACTTCTCGATCCGCGTGCAGCGCGGCGACCGCATCGGTATCGTCGGGCCGAACGGCGCCGGCAAGACCACGCTGGTTAATTTGCTGACCGGCGCCGATGCGCCTGACAGCGGCACGGTCAGGCTCGGCGCCAACATCGAAATGGCGACGCTCGACCAGCACCGCGAAAGTCTCGACCCCAAGTCGACGCTCACCGAGGCCTTGACCGGCGGCCGCGGTGACCATGTGATGGTCGGCGGTAGGCCGAAACATGTGGTCAGCTACATGAAGGACTTTCTGTTCGCGCAAGAGCAGATGCGCACGCCGCTCGAGGTGCTTTCCGGCGGCGAGCGCGGCCGACTGATGCTGGCGCGCGCGCTGGCGAAACCGTCGAACCTTCTGGTGCTGGACGAGCCGACCAACGATCTCGATCTGGAAACCCTCGATGTGCTGGAAGAGATGCTCGGCGACTACGAGGGCACGGTGATCCTGATCAGCCACGACCGCGACTTCCTCGACCGCGTCGTGACCTCCGTGATCGCGCCTGATGGTAACGGCAAGTGGATCGAATATGCCGGCGGCTATACCGACATGCTGTCGCAGCGCGGCGCCGATTTGAAGCGCGAGGCGGCAAAGCCTGCTGTTGCTGCCGAAGACAAGAAGGAAACCAAGACTGCCGCAACTTCGCCGGCGCCCAAACGGCGGCTCAACTTCAACGAAAAACATGCGCTGGAAACCCTGCCGAAGACCATCGCCAAATTGCAGGCCGAGATCGCCAGGCAGCAGCGCATCCTTGACGATCCCGATCTCTACGCCAAAGATCGCAAGAAGTTTGAGGAGGCTTCCGCCGCGATCGCGGCAGCCCAGCAGGAGCTCGCCGCCGCCGAAGACCGCTGGCTGGAGCTGGAAGTGCTGCGCGAAGAGATAGAACAAGCGTAGCATGCCCGCGCCATCCTTCGAGGCTCGCAAGCGCTCGCACCTCAGGATGACGCTCTCTCCTGCCGTCACCCTGAGGTGCACGCTTCTTAGGGTGCCTCGAAGGGCGACGGCATAACTGGAGTCGAAACGAATGACCACACCGCTCGCCGCCAAGATCGCCCGCGAATATGGCACGCCCTGCGCCGTCATCGACATGGACAAGGTCGAGTGCAACATCGCGCGGATTCAGAAGGCCTGCGATGCGGCCGGGGTCGCCAATCGCCCGCATATCAAGACCCACAAGAGCCCGATGCTCGCCAAGCTGCAGGTCGCCGCCGGCGCTAGGGGCATCACCTGCCAGAAACTCGGCGAAGCCGAGGTGATGGCGGAGGCCGGGATCGACGACATCCTGATCAGCTACAATCTGCTCGGCGACGAAAAGATGGCGCGGCTCGGCGCGTTGCAGGCCAAGGCCAACATGACGGTCGCCGCCGACAATCTTGTCGTGATCGCCGGCCTGCCGCTGGCCGCTCGCGCTTCCGGCCGGCCGCTCTCCGTCGTCGTCGAGTGCGACACCGGGCGAAAGCGCGCCGGGGTCGAGACGCCGGCGGAGGCGATCGCACTAGCACGTGAGATCGCGGCATCCAAAGGGCTGACATTTTCGGGCTTCATGCTCTACCCGACCGAGACCGGCTGGACGGAGGCGCAAAAGTTTTACGATGAGGCGCTGGCCGGCGTCCGCGCGCACGGGCTTGATGCCAAAATGGTGTCGACCGGCGGCACGCCGAACCTGAAGAACGTGGGAAAACTCAAGGGCGCGACCGAGCACCGGCCCGGCACTTACATCTACAATGACCGGATGCAGGTCGCGGCCGGGGTGGCGAACTGGGACGATTGCGCACTGAACATCTATTCCACGGTCGTGAGCCGCGCCGGTCCCGACCGCGGCATTCTGGATGCCGGCTCGAAAACGCTGACGTCGGATACCGGCGGGCTCGACGGCCACGGCCTGATCCTCGAACATCCCGAAGCCAAGATCGCGCGCTTTGCCGAAGAGCACGGCTTCCTTGATCTCGCCCGCAGCAACACGCGGCCTCAAGTGGGCGACGTCGTGCGGATCGTGCCCAATCACGTTTGTGTCGTCGTCAACATGATGGACGAGGTGGTGATGGTGCGCGGCGAGGAGATCGTCGGCATGCTGCCGGTCGCGGCGCGCGGGAAGCTGCGCTAGATTGGGCGAATCGGCCGCTTCGGCTTCAGCGACTAATCAGGGCTTGCAACTCCCGATCCAGCGCGTCGCGGAACGTCTTGATCGGGCGCGCCAAGCGACCAGCGGGCGGACGATGCACGACCCACGCCCGGACCGCGGGATTGAAGTCCGGTGTCCTGAGGACCTTGAGCTTGTTCCGGAGAGGACTTTGCTTGAGGGCGATTGGCGTCACGAGACCGATGCCCAAGCCACGCGCCACCAGCGACAGCCGCAATTCGGAGTCGAGGGCTTCCACCGCGACGTTAAACGGAAGATGCGCCGCGTCGAAATGGCGTTTCAATGCGCCGCGAAATCCACAGCCGTCCTGGTTGATCACCCACGACATGCGCGAAAGATCCTGCAGGCTGACCTGCTTCGCCACTTTCATGTCGCGCGCCACAACGAATATGACCGGTTGCGATCCCAGATCGTCACCGACGAGATCATCCGGTGGTGCCGTGCCGTCCGGCAGACAGATGGCCGCCGCGTCCAGCTCGTTACGGCTGACGCGGTCTAGCTGATTGGGCGACCAGCCCGACACCACCCGGACGGCGAGAGCGGGAAACTCGGAGCGCAGCAAATCCAGCGGTCCGCTGAGTCCGCTTTCTGACAGATAGGGTGAAATGCCGAGCCTGAACTCACCGCGAACGATGCCGTCGTCGGCGACGCCCGACCTCAGATCGTCCAGCATCCGCAACACGCGGCGGCCGTGCTCGTAGGCCTGGTGCCCCGCTGCGGTCGGCCGCAATGGCTTCGATAGCCGGTCCAAAAGCTCGGCACCCAGCATCTCCTCGAGGTTCTGAATACGCCGCGTCACGCCGGGCTGCGTCAAGTTCAGACGGGCCGAAGCCGCCACGATCGACCCGGTCTCAACCACGGCAACGAACGCGACGAGGTCATGCGTGTTCATACGGATTCCGCATATTCTTTATTATCATATTTGAATTGTAGCATATTAGGCCGATCCCTTAAAGGGGGCCTCGCGAGCATTTGCGAGGTCTCATGACTATCTCCGAAGCAGCCAAACTTGCGTCGGCCCAAACCGCCACGCGTTCCTTTGTCTGGCTTGCCGCCACGGCGGTCGGCGTCATCGTAACGAACCTTTTTGCGCCGCAAGTTCTGCTCGGCCTGATCGGACATTCGCTTGGCACGTCCGCCTGGCAGGCCGGCCTGATCAGCACCCTGACGCTGCTCGGCTACGCGCTCGGACTGTTTCTGCTGGTGCCGCTCGCCGACCTGTTCGAGAACAAACGCCTGATCCTCCGCACGCTCTCATGCGCTATTCTCGCAGCACTTTGCACGGCGCTTGCACCGACAGCGCCGCTGCTGCTCGTTGCCACCTTCGTTCTCGGCGCTTCGTGCGCGGCGATCCAGATGCTGGTTCCATTGCTGGCGTCGATGACTCCACCGGAGCATCGCGGACGGGTCATCGGCGACGTGATGAGCGGCCTGATGATTGGTATATTGCTGTCGCGGCCGCTGGCAAGTCTCGTTGCCGATGCGTGGAATTGGCGTGCGTTTTACCTCCTCTCGGCCACCTCGATGGCGGCATTGACCGGCGCGTTGGCGCTGTATCTGCCGACATCGCGGCCAGCAACGCGCGCCGGTTACGGAATGTTGCTCGCATCATTTCCGCAATTGCTGAAAGACGAACCAGTCTTGCGGGTCCGTGCCTGGACCGCAGCGCTGGTGATGGCGTCCTTCAGTGCTTACTGGGCGGCGATTGCGCTTCGCCTGTCGAGCGCGCCTTTCAACCTGGACGCCAAAGGAATTGCGTTGTTCGCACTGATAGGTGCCGCTGGCGCGGCCGCCACGCCATTGGCAGGCCGGTTGGGCGATCGGGGTTGGGCACGACCGTTGCTGTTTGCGTCGCATCTCATGATCATCATCTCGCTCGGACTTTGCGCGTGGGCCGCCTTCGTCGAGTCCAAGGCGATTGCACTATTTTGGTTGAGCATCGGCACGATCCTGCTCGACGTGGGCATCACCAGCGATCAAACCCTTGGCCGGCGCGCCATCAATCTGTTGCGGCCGGAAGCACGAGGCCGCCTGAACGGCTTGTTTGTGGGTCTGTTCTTCATCGGCGGCGCCGTCGGCGCCGCGGCCGCAGCCTTTGCGTGGACGTTCGGCGGCTGGATTGCGGTCTGCGTCGTCGCCGCATTCTTTAGCCTGCTTGCGCTGATCACCGACGTCGTGACGTCGACTGGAACCTGCTGATGCAGTTAGCGGGATCGATTACGGACCAGCCAATTCAGCGCACCTGTGCCCGCCGCGGCACCGGTGGCGAACGAGGCTTGCAACAAATAGCCGCCGGTCGGCGCTTCCCAGTCGAGCATTTCGCCGGCGGCGAAGATGCCGGGCAGACGGCGGATCATGAAATCCGCATCGAGCGCGTCGAACGAAATCCCGCCCGCGGTCGAGATCGCGCGCGCGATGGGCGCGGTGCCGTCGAGCTTGATCGGCACGGCGTTGAGCAGTTCGGCAAGATGCGGCGGTAACAGCGACGACAATGATTTGCCGGACACCATCGCCGCCTCCTGCAACAGGCCGATGGCGACAGGCGATAGCTGCGCGGCCTTGCGCAGGAAATTGGAAAAGGATTGCTTGCCGCGGGGCGCGGAAAGTCGGGAGATCAGTTCATCTGGGCCAAGATCGGGCCGCAAGGCGACGTGTAGCGTCGCCTTGCCGGATTTCTCGATCGCTTCGCGCAACTCGGCCGACATTGCGTAGACCGCGCCGCCTTCGATGCCGGTATGGGTGACAATCGCTTCGCCGCGCGCCGTGTGCGGGCCAAACGCCAGCGCAACGCCCTTGAGCGGCTGGCCCTCAAACCGGCTACGAAAAACACCGGACCAGGCAACGGTGAATCCGCTGTTGGCAGGCCGCAACGGCGATATCGCAACACCCTTCGCCGCGAGCGCTTCGGTCCAGGCGCCGTCGGACCCCAGCCGCGGCCAGCTTGCGCCGCCGAGCGCGAGCACCGTTGCGCTTGCATCGGCCGCGCGCTCACCATCCGGCGTCCGAAACAACAGACGGCCGCGCTCATCCCAACCGGTCCAGCGGTGGCGAAAGAAAAATTGCACGCCCGCGGCGTCAAGCCGGTGCAACCAAGCGCGCAACAAGGGCGAGGCCTTGAAAGCCTTCGGAAATACCCGTCCGCTGGAGCCGACAAAGGTCGGCTGCCCCAGCGCCTCGCTCCATTGGCGCAGACGATCCGGCGGGAAGGCCTCGATCGCGGAGCCAAGACGCGGCGCGGCTTCGCGGTAGCGCGCGAGAAATTGCGTCAACTCCTCGCTGTGCGTCAAATTGAGCCCGCCGCGCCCGGCCATCAAGAATTTGCGACCCGCCGACGGCATCGCGTCGTAGACGGTCACCCTCGCCCCGCCTTGCGCAAGCACTTCCGCCGCCATCAGCCCGGACGGGCCTGCGCCGATAATGGCGGCTTCGTTTATTAACATCGTCATTCCGGGATGCGCCTCTTTGCGCAGGCCCGGAATCCATACTCCCGATAGTGGTTATGGATTCCAGGCCCGCGCTGACGCGCGCCCCGGAATGACAAGCTCACAGCTTCACGCCCGCCCTCGCCGCGGCCTGGGCGACATATTTTTGCGTTTGCTGGAACGCACTTTCGAGCGCCATTGCCGTCGACATGTCGCTGATCTCATTGAAATGCGCCGCGATCGCGTCCGGCGTCCATTCGGACGGCGGCAGGTTGATGCCCTCGGTTTCCATGATTTTGATCACCGCAAACGAGCCGGCGCCGGCGCCCATGATGGTTCGCGTCGGCGCGTCTTCGTGAAGCAGATACTCCACCGCCGGCGTGATCGCCTCTGGGCGCATCAGGGCGAGGGCCTGCGGCGGCAGCAATTCCTCCGTCATGCGGGTCGCCGCCGTCGGCGAGATCGTGTTGACGCGGATGTTGTTCTTGCGGCCCTCTTCCGCGAGCACATTCATCAGACCGACCATGCCGGATTTCGCCGCACCGTAATTGGCCTGGCCGAAATTGCCGTACAGTCCCGACGATGACGTGGTCAGCACGATGCGGCCGTAATTGCGTTCGCGCATGCCCTCCCACACCGCCTTGCAGCAATAGAACGTGCCGACGAGATGCACGTCCAGCACCTTCGCGAAGTCCATCACCTCCATCTTGCCGAAGGATTTGTCGCGCAAAATGCCGGCATTGGCGCAGAGCAGGTCGACGCTGCCCCACTCCTTGGTGGCGCGATCGACCATTGCCCTGACCTGCGTGAAATTCGAGACGTCGGCGCCGTCGGCCATCGCCACCCCGCCGGCTTTGCGGATTTCCTCGACCACAGTTTCGGCCGGGGTCAGCGAGCCGCCGGTGCCGTCGCGCGTGCCGCCGAAATCATTGACCACGACTTTTGCGCCGCGGCTGGCCAGCCCCAGCGCATGCGCTCGTCCAAGACCATTACCCGCGCCGGTGACGATGGCGACGCGTCCGTCAAATCTGATTGTCATGATTAAGTTTCCTGGAGGTGGGTTCGGCCAATACGGCCGATACTAAGCAAAATAGATCAAGCCGATCCAGTCGGCGATGAGAGCGGGCCTGTCCTCGCCCTCGATCTCGACCGTGACATTGGTGCGCGATTGCAGCTCCTTTGGCTTGCGCAATTTCGCTTCCATGAGCGTGAAGCGGCCGCGGACGCGCGAGCCAGAGCGCACCGGCGAGATGAAGCGCAGCTTGTCGAAACCATAATTGACGCCCATCGTGGTGCCCTCGATCACCGGCATCACCTCATAGGACATGATGCTCATCAACGACATCGTCAGAAAACCATGCGCCACGGTGGTGCCGAACGCTGTTTCGCGTCTGGCGCGTTCGGGGTCGACATGGATGAACTGATGATCCTCGATCACATCGGCATAGACATTGATGCGGTTCTGATCCACCAGATGCCATGACGACACCCCGACCTCGTGGCCGACCATCTTCTGATAGGTCTCCAGTGAAACCGGCGGCTTCTTCCAGACTTCATTCATTTAGATCTCCATCGATCCGGAGGTCCGCACCTTCGCCAGCTCCGGGAATTCTTCCTCGCGAAATTCCTTGCCGCGCAGCGCGTCGCCACGGTCATTTTCATGCTCCAGCTGCCGCAACTGCACGCGGCGGATTTTGCCCGAAATCGTCTTCGGCAATTCGGTCACGAGCTCGATCCGGCGGATGCGCTTGAACGGCGCCAGCCGCGTGTGCAGGTGCTTGAAGATCGACAGCGCTGTTTCCCTC
>Ga0210405_10006661_pt1 | contig 10267 bp, 9 predicted proteins | sample IncBWH11MmetaG_FD_155492 | JGI IMG/M metagenome (GOLD analysis project Ga0210405, IMG submission 155492) | Forest soil microbial communities from Barre Woods Harvard Forest LTER site, Petersham, Massachusetts, United States - Inc-BW-H-11-M | ecosystem: Environmental > Terrestrial > Soil >... | reverse complement strand
CGGACGACATACTGATGGCACAGCAGATGGATGTCCTGTTTCGTGGATTTCTTTGCGCCACAGGTGACAGAGGTGTGCGAAAGAATGTTGCCTGACTGCGGTTTGGGGCCAGCGGAGGCGACCGCTGCACTTAGGAACAGAGTGATGAATAGTGTTTGCGACTTCTTCAAGGAGACTCCTAGGAGAAACACGGTCGCTCGCAACTCCACCCTTTTGGGACGCACACGGTGACGATCAAGTCGTTGCGACAAAACCATTACTTCAACAAGGCTAGGTTTATCTCGATCCCTGCACAACTAGGGGAATCCCTAGTTCCAATACGCTCGGGACGGAATAACCCTTGCGGCGTGGGAGTCACCGAAGACCTTCGTAAATTGAACAACTTGCGGTAGCAACAGGAGATCCATGCCGAACATCTGAGGAGTTAGCCATATATTGATTTTTCCATGCTGTGACAGTCTCTCCTGAGAAGTCGTGGGATCGAATCAGAGGATCCTCCCGATTCTAACTTCGAGGAGAATGAAATGCAAAGCGGCGACGAAAAACCGGTTCGCCCCACTACAGAACAACTTTGTGTGGATCTTCGTCGGCTCGACTGGGCACTGGAACTCAGCGAGGACACATTGACGGCGATCACGAGCGCGGCTGAGTGGGTCGAGTTTCATACCGGGCAAGTGGTCCTTGAAGTCGAATCAGAAATTACTCATATATACTTCTTGATAACAGGGCGCGTGCAGGCAACGCTCCACGATCCGCTGGGCAAGGAGGTCCAGAAAGACACTATCGTTCCAGGGCTTGCCCTTGCATTGGTCGCGATCGGTTCATCGGACCGCTCTCTCTTGCACATCGAGGCCATTGAGCCTTCGACGGCAATAAAGTTGACGCCAAAGCAGCTGTTGCAGCTATCAGCGAAGCACCCGGACCTTCAACTTGCTTTATTTCGCTTGGCTGTGAACGCGTTCAAGCGATACGTGATGGTCGATCGTTCCCTTCCGAAGCCATCCGTTGTGGGTGTTATTCATCATAGCGAGGCGAGCCGCTCACTCGTGGCTCGATTGGCACGTCGACTCCGGGAGTTGGACGAGTCTCCCGGCATTATCGGCGACGACGAGCAATGGAAGCCAGACGGAGATATCCCCTTTAAATTCCTTGCTGCAGAAGGCCAGATTCGACAAGACCTTCTTAAGGACTGGTCCTTGAAACGCCGACTTCTGATAGATGTTCGTGCGGATTATTCACCTGAGGCAATGATACGGCTCTTGAGTTACGTCGACATGGTGCTTTGGTGTGTTCGGCCGCAGGATGCGCTCGCAGCGGTTCCTCTGCTCGAAGGACTGGTGAAGCGCGTACCCAGATGGCGGGACAAGATCCGGATCGTGTGGATTCTCGACCGCACCCATACAATCGCTCCGTATGTGCCGGAGTTGTATCAAATCGCTGAACGACACTTCAAACTCACCTTCGACACTCCTGGGGCAAACCGAAACACTTTAATGCAGCATGGATTCGAACGCATCGTTCATCATTTGCGAGGCATCCAGATCGGTTTGGCACTCGGCGGTGGCGCAGCTCGAGGGATGGCTCATCTCGGGGTGCTCAAAGCGCTTGAGCGGCATGGCATCTACGTTGACGTACTCGCGGGTACGAGCGCTGGCGCGATGGTTGGCACTCTGTACGCGGCTGGCTTAGATTCCGACTACATTGCTCGTCGTTTCAAGACCGAATTGCAACCATCGTGGTTCTTTCGACAGCTGCCCGGCGCCGGCTACTGGTATTTGCTCTACAAGTACAGATGGCGCCGATTCGATTCCATGCTGCGGAAATACCTGGGTCAAGCCAGAATGGAGCAATTGATACTTCCGATGCTTACAGTTTCCGTTGATCTCGTCCAAGGAGAAACGATCGTGCGCGGGGGTAACGATGCGACAATCGGCGTGATGGAAAGTATCAATCTCCCCCCTCTATCGCTTCCTATCATTAAGTCAGGCCAGGCGTTGGTGGACGGCGGGTTGCTTAACAATGTTCCCGCTAACGTGCTGGTAGCCAAGGGATGCAACTTTGTCATCGCATCAACCGTGACGGCAAAGCTAGAGAAAGATTTTGAAGGAATTAGTTCTAGGTTTACCGGCCGGTTCCTGTCAACAATTCAAGTGATCATGCGACAGACCATGGTCCAGGACTACAACATGAACTCCATTGGAGTTCAGCCAGCAGACTTTGTCGTCGCGCCCGACGTGACGTCCTTTGATATATCCGAATTCGCTCGGGTCGAGGAAATGGCCCGTATCGGGGAAGCTACAACCAATGCATCTGTCGCAAAGCTGCGCAAGATGCTTGGCAAACTTGATGCCAAATTGTTCGAGACAGAATCAAGCCAACGTAATTTGACGAACGTACTCTGAAGATCGCTGGAACCGTGATCGCGGAAATGGCGGGTAATTCTCATCGCGCTTCCATTTTTCATTGATGTCAGCCTCAACCGGGAGACTATATTTTCGCCGATACTCGCCGCGCCGAACGGCTTCCGCCTCGGACATCATATACTGAGAACATTCTGGCGCCTTCGACCAGTCGGCAAGCCCGTGCGTGGTGTCGGAGAATCACGGGTGGCCTTCGCGGATCCGGGCGGAGAAATCGGGGGCCTTATCTGAAGTATGCGCGACCGGATTGATGTACGCCCGAGCCTTCAATTCCGCGAACGGAAAATTTCCAGCGTGAGAAGAAGAGTGGCTCTTGAAAAATCGGACTTGGAGCTTGTAACACATGTATCGGCCATAGTTGAGATGCTGACTCCATATAGTCCGGCATTAAAAATTACAGGTTGTCGTTCGTCTTGTATCCGCCGGTCTAACGTATATCTAGCATCGGAGCAACGTGTGAACTACTGGCGATTTGGAGCGGGAGAGGCCGGTGTGGCGGGCGAAGATGCAGCAGCCTGGGATACGACGATAAATTCGAACGATTTTCCGTCGACCTTGAACTTCATTTTATGCTTGTCGAGCTTGAACTCGATAGCTGTGTTTATCGGAATGATGGCCTGTTCGGAGGGCTTGGGCTGACGAATGGTGTAGTCGGTGGTGCCGGAGCGGACGACATACTGCTGGCACAGCAGATCGATGTCCTGCTTCTTGGATTTCTTTGCGCCACAGGTGACAGAGGTGTGCGAAAGAATGTTGCCTGACTGCGGTTTGGGGCCAGCGGAGGCGACCGCTGCACTTAGAAACAGAGTGATGAATAGTGTTTGCGACTTCTTCAAGGAGACTCCTAGGAGAAACGGTCGCTCGCAACTCCACCCTTTTGGGACGCACACGGTGACGATCAAGTCGTTGCGACAAAACCATTACTCCAACAAGGCTAGGTTTACCTCGATCCCTGCACAACTAGGGGAATCCCTAGTTCCAATATGCTTGCGACGTAGTAACCGCTACGGACATGGGGAGCGACTGACTCCCGAGTGGGGTCAGACCCCTCGCATCCCCATAGTGATGTCGCCTCGATCCCTTTCAATTGCAGTCTGCCATGCTAATCAAGCTCAGAGTGCAGTTACAATCGCGCTTCGCGAGGCAATCGAGAACGCTGAGTAACTTAAACCGCAAATAGAAGAAAGCCGATAACAATAAAGGTAACATCTTTCCCCTGCGGATGCCCTCAGGGTCTAGTTCACTGACTCAATTGCAGCGTACAGCTCGGGATGTTGATAGGCGGAGCCGCAGCATAGCTGGGAATTACCTGCATGATTCGCACCGCCCCACGACTGCTTCTCTGACTCTGGTCGAGCATCGATTCCTGGTAGCCCTGCGCCGCGAGCATCAGATAGTCGATTGTGTTCTGCAGATACCGCCTGAAGAGGATGTTGCCGAACGAGGTTTCCAGCCGGTGACCTTCAAAGATTCCACCACCAGCGCAGAAATGAAAAAGTTTAAGGTTTACGTTGAGTCCTTTAAGAAATACGCGGCGGAGTACAATCTGGCGAGGCCAGCGAGTGCTGAGGCAGTGAGGCGGAATCCGATAATTCCGGTAACTCGATCGCGGTTTGCTGTGTTGTCTGATGGGTCGGAGTGGGATTCTTTTTGGCACAGCCGAAGGCCCCAACTCCCACGATAAGAAACGCCAAACAGAACACCGATACCGTGTAGCGCTCGCGGGGCACTGTGCTGATTATTGGTTTTGGCGACCCGAAATGGGGCGTGCTCATTTTTTTTGGGGTATGCTAGAAATTCGTTTTCCCCTGAGTTTCAACGATCCAGCAGATACAGCGAAAGTCTCACATTGAAATTCGAGATTGCAGCACCGCTTCGCACTCACTCTGCCAGCTGACGCAACTCAGTTTCTGGAAGCGTAAAATTTGTAAAGCCGCAACCTAAACAAACCGCGAGCTTCGGGAACAGCAACACGAGTGGTTCGTCCAGACGTTCCCGAGCGGGAAAATGGATGTTAATCTCCGCGCCAAACTCTGTCACGTTTTCCGCCCCTGACACGATCTACAAACCATGAGTAATTTTCCTCCTGGATCCGGCTGCAAATTGGCTCTTGGACCAAGTGCCGGAGAGCGTCTTGGACCGAGACCAATGCCTCCGCAACCAGATTCAATTCGTCCATACTTTCGACGTTACATACAAGTTCGATCAGGTAACCTTCGATGTTTATCAGGAGCCGTTCGTCGGTCTGTACGTCCATGTCATCTTCCTTTCGGGAGCGAGATCAATCCTTGCTTCAAGGCAAACAAGACCAGGGCAGCGTTGCTCTCAAGGTTGAAAGCTTTCATGATGTGGTGTTTGTGGAACTCCACAGTTTTCTCACTTATGTCCAAGAGACGGGCGATCTCCTTCATGGATCGCCCCTCGGCGAGCAACTGAACAATGCCTCTTTGTCGTGGGGTCATTTCCTTCGAGAATTGCCGCGCCCTAGCCTTCGTTTCAACCCAGTCTCCAGCTCTCAGCTTGGGCGTTAGATAGGACTTGCCACGCAAGACATGATCGATCGCCTTTAGCAGCTCTTGTCCGGGCGAGTGTTTCAGCACAAACCCGATTGGGCCGAGTTCGAGAGCTGCGGCAGCAACATTTGGGTCGTCTCGCATCGTCAGGAAAACGAATTTGATATCGGGAGCTTGTACGTTGATTTTCCGGGCCGCATCAAGCCCATTCAAGAGCGGCATACCGACGTCCACAACAATTACGTCCGGTTGAAGTCGAATCGCCTCCGTCACCATGGAAGGACCGTCCCGCACCAACCCTAGAACGGTATGAGTTTTTTCCAGATAGACCCGCAATGCTTCAGCGAACACGGCGTGGTCATCCGCGACTAGCAATCGTGAGCTTTTCCCGTGCATGGATAGGCTTTCCATAAGTGCGATTGTGAGATTGAATTATGTTCGCTTTTAGAGGAGGGAGCTGTGAGCTACAACTAGGGAAATCCCTAGTGTATTGCTAACGTTACTGAAACCGCTGGATACTGTCAAAGGTAGCACAAGGGATGGAGGCGACATCGCTATGGGATGCGCAGGGTCTGGCGCCACGCGGGGATGCGTCGTCCCCAATGTCTTAGAACTTACTTCGCTCCGCGCGGATTGGAACTAGGGATTCCCCTAGTTGTCTAGAGATCGAAATAAACCTAGCCTTCTTGAAGCGAGTTTTGCTGCAACGACTCGTTGCCATCACAAGGAGCGCTTTCTCTGCTCGACCCAGAGCGGCATTGTGGAACTCATGGAACACCAAACAACAAGGAGAAGAAAAGATGACTGCAACTAGGTTCTCAAGAACGATCTCGCGCACCCTGTTGGGTGGAGGCGCCCTTTGCATGGCCTTCGCGCTGCCATCGGCCGCGCAAGTGCAAACCAGCAAAACGGCAACACACGGTGAACCAACTCACTCGGTTCAAATCGAGCGCGGAGAAGTGGTTTATGTCTCCGGGAACGATGTCATGATCAGAGGGGAGGATGGAGAGCTACGCAATTTCAACAACGTTCCAGACAGCGCAACTGTTAATGTGGACGGCCGACAACTCAACGTTCACCAGATCAAGCCGGGCATGAAGATCGAGAAGCAAACCATTACGACAACCACGCCGAGGGTCGTTACGACCGTACAAACGGTAACCGGCAAAGTCTGGCACGTCTCACCTCCGAGCTACGTTATCCTGAGGCTCGAAGACGGCACCAACCAGGAGTTCAACATCCCCAAGGGCCAAAAGTTTATGATCGATGGGAAAGAAACAGACGCGTTTGGCCTTAGGAAGGGGATGAAGGTGGATGCGCAGAAGGTCGTCGAGGAACCTGAACTAGTGGTCACTCAGGAAGTGACGCGAACTGGAAAGCTGCCGCCGGCGCCGCCACCTCCAAAACAGGACATGGCGATCCTGATTGTTTCCGCGCCTGTCGCGCAGCCTGAGACCGAAATGGCAGCCGCGAAGCTGCCCAAGACAGCGAGCGATCTGCCCTTGATCGGTCTACTAGGAGCGCTCCTCTTCGCCGTTTCCTTGACGGCCATGCTGATTCGGACGACCGTGGCGCGACTCAGCAACACCAAGGACTAACCAGGCTGATCGGCCGAACCGATCGAGTGGACGTGAAACGGATCGAAGTCGAAGTCGCGAGAGCAAACAACCAACCGCTACTGCGCAGACAAACGGGTGTGCTTAGGAACTAATGAATATGACTGCTACACCCAGATCCAGCCGCAGACCGAAAGACTCCGGCGCGCTCGGGCTCTCCGCCGCAGAAGTGCTCCAAGGCAACAAGTTTTCTTGAGAATTCAACAACACTAGCCGTGTAGGAAACGTTAGGCTCAGCAGGAAATCCATTCTAAGGGAGCCACTAACATGAGCAGCATTTCAGCAGTCGGGGTCGGGCGAACCGATCAACACTATTTTCAATTGAGCCTCCATTCTCAGTCCCAATTGTTGAGGGAGAAGATGAAAGAGGCGCGCACTACAGGAACGGTGGCCCCGGAAACCATTCAAAGGATCGAAGGCCACCTGAGTGCGATGTCTCAGGAAAAAAACCCAGTCGGCCAGTGGAACTCGTACGAGCTAGCCTACGAGAACTTCATACCGATTGCGTCCCGCGACGATTTGCTTGGTGTATTTCTTCGCTTGAGAGCGAGAACCCATCGACTCGATGAACACAGTCAGAAAGTATGGTCCAAAGAAAAGATCGCCCAAATTGAAGAGGACGTACGATCAGGCGAAATCACGTCTTGTCTCCGTGCCGAGATTGTGACTCTCGTGCGAACCGTCCACGAATGCGGACTTCGTCGGAAACGCGAGTCAGAGGCGGGATCACGGATCGTCCGCGCGGCGTTTCTTGGGAACGCATTCTTGTCCATCCTTGCGTTCATTCTGGTCATCTGCCTTGACTTTCTCAAGACAGAAGCGAGTAGCCCATGGACAATCGTCGTTACCGGTATATTCGGTGCCGTCGGGGGACTTCTAAGCGAAACCGTACGCCTCAGGAGCCGACGCCTGGAGGGTGGTGCGATACAAACTGACGGGGCCGATCTGCTGTTTCGTGGGGCTCTGGGAGCGATAGCAGCTGTCGTCGTCGGCTTGTTTCTCCGCCTTCGCATTGTCGACTTTCCTTTTCTCCACGGGGGCACTATTCCTCTTCTCGACCTGGGCACTAATGCAAGTGGGACGCTGGCACCCGCCGCTTTCTACGTCTTCGGGTTTGCTAGCGGAATGGTGGCCCAGCTCTTTTTTAGAACGACCAGACGAAACGAGGACAAGCATTCGACCGTCGAAAAAATCACAGCACGGGAATAATGGTCGACCGTCACCTGAATTCTGTTCGGGACCTCAGAGGATCCCGGCTACTCTTCTTCGTCTGAACCGTAACGACGTCTCGCGACTCTACTAAGCGCGAGTTGATCACGCGAGGCGTAGCACCCTGTGGTCACGCATCCGGTTATCAACGACTGCTGGGGTTGTGCAATCAACCAGGAGTGTAGCGATCCTCCGCGAGGGGCGGAAGTCCAAGTTGCGTGTCTGGTTGTCCGAGAAACCTCTCATAAAACGAACGCACGGCTGAGTGCTCTTCACAGATGCGACAGCTTTCTACCATTGTACGACAGCGGACGCCGTGAACAATTGGGCTCTGAAGACACCGCCCGGCTTCGTCTTCTCACTGAAGATCCCGCGAACGATCACCCATGGAAAAGTCCTGGCCGAACGCGACAAAGAATTCGAAGAGTTTGTTAGTACGGCACAAGTGCTCGGCGAGAAATTGGGACCGATGGTTTTCCAGCTCCCCTTTTCCAATGACTCCCCGACTTGTACGATTTGCGAACTCTGAGGTTTTGAGTTTCCCATTTATTTCCGAAAGGGAAGAACCTGCTCCAAGTGAGCCACACGGGTCCTTCCTATGGCAGTTGCGGGTAGGGGAGAGCAAGGTTTTCAAAGTGCGCCACTTTCAGTCGACCCCCGGGCCCCGGGAAACTGAGCCACTTATTAGGCGGGCACAGGCAATATCCGAACCGCTCATTCACGTTCGGCCAGACCAGCGGCCCCGGACACGACGGCCACCCGCTACAGGCTGATGGCGGCGATTATTGGTTCGAGATACGCTCAATCACCGGCAACGGCAGTCGAGACGCGAGTGGAGATAAACCACGAGGCCGACCAAGATCAGAAGACCCCCAATCGCTACAAAAACAATGAAGGCGATTGGAGTGGCCCAGATCAAGCAAAGCGCTTCAATTAGGAGGCCGATTGCGAGGCAGATACCGGCAAACCGCAACCGTTTTTCGGACCGATTTGTGCTCAACATCAGCTGCCTCTCTCCCAGTATTTTGCCCCTTTCAGATGCGCGAGATCGTGGACCGAGTCGTGGCAACCACCGGAGACGCATGAAAGCTGATTGGATTTGATCGCGGGAAGTGTAGCCGGGTCGGCGTTGTGCACGACTCCCTCTTCGAACGAGCGTCCGGCATCAGCAACTCCAGCCGGGAACGCGCGGCATCCACGCGCACGACTCTGTCCACGTTGCAATAGTTCCGAGGCATTTCGGTCGCATCGCGCGGTGCCGTGGAGAGGTATCTCCTCCGCGCAATCGGAGTCCGTCCGTTCCGCTGCGCTAATTACGATGTCCGATTCTATCGGCTCAACACTCCGACCGCTCCGAATCGCAGGATGTCAGAGCGGCCTAACGAACCAGCTCTTCAGTCTTGCAAAGAATCTGATCACACCCTGCGCTGATTGCCACAGTGACATCCATCGCAGCTAGTTCAAGTCGCCGTGAAAGAGGATCGGGAGCTGCTTCCTCTTAACCGCCGAATTGCTCTGATTTGAAGCGCTTTCCGTCTCCTCGGAAATTCTTACTTCATTGCAAAATAGGGACTTACGATAGTTCGTTTTGTAATTTCCACCCCTTCGCGCCTCACGATGAGACATTAACCTTGATCGGCAGTGCTAGCTGACTTTCAGCTGCATTGTTCTTGAACGCCTGGCTCGACAAGACGCTGGGACCGATCAAGCACAAATGATTCGCGCGCCCCGGCGATCACGCAGACCTTATACCCATCGATTTACCCAAACGGGTCGACTTTGGAGGTCTGAAAATTTGCCAAGACCCTTGTGCTAAATATGTTTGCCGAGTTCGTTTTGTAATTTTGTCCGCGGCATTCCAATCAATGTTTCTGTCGGAGCGCATCCCCATCATTTTCTCCTGCCGCCGTCAGGTGGAGAGTTTGACCTCGATGGGTGCTGGTGTGGGTTGTCCCTTTTTCATACGTCTTAAACGTTCAATTTGCTGCAGGGTGCGGTCGAACTCGCGACCGAGGTGAGCTTCGTAAAGCATTATCTTCTCTATTGCGATTTCCGACTGAAACAACAAAGCCGCCCGAAAAGTTTCGAAAGGCTTGAGACACTGTACCCGCCTTTCCGCCCATCTGATTTGTTGGTCGAGCATATCGATGGCGTGCTTCTTTGCTTCCTTAAGCGGAATGCCATCCTTTGGTTCTTTATTTCCTGTCTTAACTTCGGAGTATTTTCGCCAATAGCCATAGAGGTCAGTGGGATTCGGCAGCCGCCCTTCCACGACAGGACCGAAGAGGCTGAAGAGAGTAGGAATATCTGCATCGAGGTCGAAACCACGCTCTTGAATAAGATCTCGTAATTTGCGCATCATCTCGATACCTCGTTCCAAAGTAGCTGAATGCGCGCCGTCCGCCATCATCTGGCCGGTCATTTCCCGATTTCCTAAGTCTCGGCCGCCAGCGAGCATCATTTCCATCCTTGCCCGTGCTGAAATGTTAACTACATCTGTAGATTCTGA
>Ga0210405_10006660_pt1 | contig 10267 bp, 6 predicted proteins | sample IncBWH11MmetaG_FD_155492 | JGI IMG/M metagenome (GOLD analysis project Ga0210405, IMG submission 155492) | Forest soil microbial communities from Barre Woods Harvard Forest LTER site, Petersham, Massachusetts, United States - Inc-BW-H-11-M | ecosystem: Environmental > Terrestrial > Soil >... | reverse complement strand
TGCTGTTCTCCTCTGACGAGGAAACGTCGCGCCGGTTGGTTCAGGCTCTAAGAGAACTCGAGCTCGAGATTGAGCCCTGCCCTGACATCTTTAACGCCGTCGAATGGCTTACCAGCCGAAGCTTTGACGTCATTGTGGCCGACTGGGACAGTGGCCCGGAAGCGGCATTTCTGCTTAAGAATGCTCGTGAACTGAAGTTGAATAAGGCAGCCTTCACCCTGGCTCTCACTAGTGGAACATCGAACCCTGCGGCTGAAGAAGATGGTCCAGATCTGGTGTTGACCAAACCCCTTGAGCCTGATCAGGTGAAGTATGCGGTCCTGAGCAACGACCGTTTTCTAGGTTGCATGAAGGCGTGGATCGCGAGGGGTGATTTTGCCCAAACTCAGGGAACAACTCACGCGGTCGCAAAAGTACAAAATGTTGCAAGAGCAGAAAATGTTGAGCGGCGGCCGGTTTCAGAGCAGCCCTCCCCCAAGCCACTGGCCGCCCGCCCGTCTGAGCCCTCCCCGGACCCCGGCTACTCCTGCGGCGAGCCTTCCGCGCCACTCCATCTCACATTTGCCACTCTTGACCGGCGATTATTCCGGTCCCTCGACGAGCAGAATCACATTGAGCAAGTATCTGGCAAGGTTAAGGGATACCGCCGCCATCGGTTCTTCTTGGGAGCTTTTCTGACCGTAGCGTTCCTTTCGTTGGGCTACACCTTTGGCCAGCCTTTGCGGGTTCAGAGTGTGTTTGCCAGCGTGGCCACTGCTTATAAAGCTCTTGAAATGAGATCAGGCAAATTACGGTCGTCTGAAAACGAGACCGACTCGGACTCCGCATTGGCCCAAGCCGTAGCTTCGCGCCGGGCTGGTTCTGGCAGATATCCGGCATCGAGATTACGCGCGGTCCCGCTTCAAACGGTGATCCCGTCAGACGAAGTTTCCGCACCCACTGAAGGAGTCCTGGACGCCGATGCCCGCTTAAATCAGGATCATTATCCGACGGCCGTGTCGCGGATGCTAATCCCGGACAGCTTAAAATTGCCGCCGCCGGGGGCCGCTACGGTCCGAACTGTGAGCGTGAAGCGGCCGCCATCTCTACTCAGCCAGATGGAACCGGTAAGCCTGCCCGAAGATTTGTCTCAGGGGCTGCTGTTGCAGAAAGTCGCGCCCAGCTATCCAGAGCAAGCTTTGAAAGCCGGCCTGCAAGGCGCGGTAGTTCTGCAGGCCTGGATTGACAAAGACGGCAGCATCCGGGACCTGAAACTCGTGGATGGCTCCCTGCTTCTTGGCCAGGCTGCCGTTAAGGCGGTTAAGCAATGGCGGTACAAACCTTACGTGCGGAATGGTGTAGCCGTCGAAGCTGAGACCTATGTCACGGTGAATTTCAGATTGCCTTAGAGGTTTTCCCTGGCTCTCTGCCACGCGAGTCTTAAGGCACCAGCCCAGTGCCTTGAAAATCATTCAGTTCACAACTTTTTACTTGTTTTTACTCTGGATTGACACATCCCTCAGCCTGTTCAACTATGTTTGTTTCCGGGCTGATCTGGTGCGGGCTTGATCCAGTAACCTCCCGGATCAGGAGACCATGATGAAGATGAAGCGGCGATGGAACGAGCGAACCCGGTTGATGCTGACCCTGGAACTCGCCGTTGTGTTGCCTGCCGCTGCCCTGGTCATCCTGAGCGCGTGGCACTTAAATGAAATCCAGCGCGACCGGGGCGTGGAAGCCGCCTTCCAGCGTGATTTCAACCAGGTCCTTGCGATTTCCGAGAAGCAGATCAACGAGAAAGCTGAAGGCATGGCCGACGAGGTGCGCGGCCAATTTGCCGGCCCCGGCAACACCTGCGTGGAAACTCTGGACAGGATTCTTGCGACCCATCCTTACATCGCTCATGTCTTCGTTTACGAACCCAACGGCGGTTTGACCTTCCGCTCCCAGCCGTCCCGAGTCAAGGATCCTGCGTTCCGCACCGAAGCCGACGACCTGTCCTCCATGACCGGAGGGTGGTTAAAGATGGAATTCAAGGACGAGGTGAAGAGTTTCGAGGAGAAAGCAAAGGCGGGCAGGCGCTACTACTTCTTTGATAATTGGCCGATGAGAGGCGAGAAGCACTTGTACCAATCGGCAGCGTTGTTTTTGATGTCCGACGGGCCGAACGGAAACAAGGCGATAGGCGGGATGGTGTTCGATGCCGAATACCTGCGCGATCAGTTCTTTCCCGAAATGCTGGACTCACTTTTGAGCCATCAGGAAGAACGAGGCGAAAAGAACCACGTAGTTATGATGATCCACCCGAAGCATGAAACCACTCCTTTGGTGGCTTCAGCGGGTTGGGATGGCGGCGAACCCGAGGTCGAGCGCAACCTGGAGGGCGCATTTCCGAACCTCACTCTCGCGATTAAATTGCCGGGAACGACACTGGCTGCCATGGGCCAGCATTTTATCAACCACAGCTTTGTCATCCTTGGCGCCATCTCTCTCTTGCTCGCTGGTGGGATCGTCATGACGCATCGCAATATCTCGCGCGAGATGGCGCTGGCGCGGCTGAAGTCTGATTTTGTATCCAACGTTTCCCACGAGCTGCGGACCCCGCTCTCGCTGATCCGGCTCTACGCGGAAACTCTCGAGATGGGAAGACTGAAATCGCCTGACAAATATCAGGAGTATTACAGCATTATTCGTAAAGAGAGCGAACGGCTTACCGCGTTGATTAATAACATTCTGGATTTTTCGCGAATCGAAGCCGGACGGAAAGAATACGACTTCCGCCAGACCGATATGCGCGAACTGGTCCGCAACACCCTCGAATCGTACCGCTACCAGATCGAGCAAAGCGGATTTGCTTTCGAGGAAAAGATTGCGGAAGACGTGCCACCCCTCAGCGTCGATCGCGAGGCCATGGCACGGTCGCTGTTGAATCTGGTCAACAATGCGCTCAAGTATTCACAGGACCAGAAGTACATCGGCGTGAACCTGTTCCGCGACAACGGTTCGGTGAAACTCGAGGTGGTCGACCATGGGATCGGCATCCCTCCAACCGAGCAACAGAAGATTTTCGACAAGTTTTATCGAGTGGGTGATCCGCTGGTTCACAACACGAAGGGCAGTGGTTTGGGTCTGTCGTTAGTTCGTCACATCGTTCAGGCGCATGGCGGAGAGGTTTCGGTGGATAGCGTGCCAGGTCGAGGAAGCAAATTCACCATCAACCTGCCTGTAGCGCTGCGGACGAACGGGCCCAAGGCAGCATTGGCGTAGGCGCGGGGAGCAAAGGAATGGCCAAGATCCTGATTGTTGAAGACGAGCCGAACATGGTGGCCGGCCTGCGCGACAACTTCGAATTCGAGGGTCATCAGGTCATCACTGCGGGCGATGGCGTGGCTGGCCTGGAGCGCGCAATCGCCGAATCGCCGGACCTGGTCATCCTGGATGTCATGATGCCGAGGATGAGTGGTTTGGACGTTTGCAAGCAGCTTAAGTCGAAGCGGCCGTCGATTCCGATCATCATGCTGACCGCCCGCGGGCAGGAAGTGGACAAGGTGGTTGGACTTGAGTTGGGTGCCGACGACTACGTGACGAAGCCATTTTCCATCCGTGAGCTGCTGGCGCGGGTGAAAGCCGTACTGCGTCGCGCCAAAGTCGCTCCCAAGGCGGAGGAGAAATATTCCTTCGGCGAGGTCGAAGTGAACTTGCGCAGTTGCCAGGTGTCGCGCAAGGGTCATGCGCTGGATTTTTCGTCGAAAGAGTTCGAGCTGTTGAAGTACTTCCTCATTCATCCAGGCGAGACCCTGAGCCGGGACCGGCTGCTCGAGGACGTTTGGGGATACGATCGCTTCCCCACGACGCGCACCGTGGATGCGCATATTGTTCGTCTGCGGCAGAAGGTCGAGCCCAAACCGGAGGAACCTCGATTCATTCTGACAGTACACGGAACGGGTTATAAGTTTGTCGGCTAAAGCATTTTTTGGGCGGAGAAGAAAACGTGGAAAAGGTCCTACAGCTTCGAGTCCCGCATCGAGAGAAGGTTGGAGCAGCGCGCGTAGATGACACGCAGCTCATCCGCGGAGCACAGCTCGGCGATAGTGCTGCTTTTGAAGAACTGGTTCGCCAGTACGACCGGGCCGTACTCCGGCTGGCGGTTCATCTCACTGGCTCTCAGGAAGACGGCCAGGACATCTACCAGGAGGCTTTTCTGCGCGCTTACATCAACATCGGCAGCTTCCGGTTTGAGTGCTCGTTCTACACCTGGATCTACCGCATCGTGACGAATCTGTGTCTCGACCATCTGCGCAAGCGATCTTCGCGCTACCGGGACCTTACGACTACGATTTCGTCCGATGGCGAGGAAGAACAGGTTTTGGACCGGATTCCCGATCAGCGAGCCGGTTCCAGTCCAGAGCGGAACATGGCCAGCCACGAACTACGAGGCTGCATCGTTCGGGCCCTGCAGAGACTTTCGCCACGCGAGCGAGTTGTTTTCGAGTTGAAGCACTACCACGGTTTAAGGCTTCGAACCGTGGCCGGCATTTTGAATACCAGCGAGGGCACGATCAAGAACACGCTGTTCCGCGCCACTCACAAATTGCGGACTCAACTGGCGGCAGTCAGGTAGCATAGACTTGCTCTGCGCTCTCTGCGGGGGTTTCTCTGGGGTCTCTGCGTTTTAAGGTTTTGTTAGCGACCCAAAATCTTAAATCGCAGAGGACGCGGAGAACGGCCGCGGCGGGCGCTGAGAACTACAAAGCAAGAGCAGGCTGTGTCTGTCACCAGCGCTCGCGCTTCCCTTTTTCCCGAAAGACTCCACTCCTTCCTTGACTCAGGCCCCAATTGAATATGGTAGATTGAAAATTGCTTGCGGACTTTTTCTTACGCCTTCGAACTGCCTCGATTGCTGCGCTTCGAGCAGTGTGGTTGTGATCTTCCGGTCCAGGCCAGCGTGCTTCTCCTCGTCATGCTCGGCAGCCTCACGTTCGCTGACACGGATTTGCATTCACCTCCTCCGCTCTCAACCGAAGTAGTCGTGCAAAGACTGATGGCCGCAAACGCGCAGCGCTCCCAGATGTTGCGCGGATATCGTGGCAAGCGGGTTTACCACCTGGACTATCGCGGAATCTTTGGTAGCCATGACGCGACGATGCAGGTAGAAGCAATCTACACCGCACCCGACCGCAAAGACTTCAAGGTCATCTCCGAGAGCGGTTCAAAGTTGCTGATTAACCGCGTGCTCTTGAACCTGCTCAGCAGCGAACAGGAAGCACAAGAAGAGAAGAGTCGGAAAGAGCTGGAGATCAGCCCAAAGAACTACGATTTTGCGCTGGCCGGGACGGAACACACCCCAAGCGGGGACTTCTATATTCTGGCCGTAAGGCCGAAGGGTAAGAGTAAATACCTCTACCGGGGAAAATTTTGGGTGGACTCCAGAGATTTCGCAATTGCCCGCATGCAAGGCGAGCCCGCCCAGAACCCATCCTTCTGGGTCAGCCATACCCAAATTGAATATCGCTGGTCCAAGGTCGCGGGTTTCTGGCTTCCCGTCCACAACCAGTCCGAAACCCAGGTTCGGATGGGGGGCAAAGCCGTCTTGACCATCGATTACAGCGATTATCAAGTCACCGGTGTGACTCGCTCCGATTCTCATGGTCTCGGGGAAAATCCGATTCTGCCGGACCCGTCCGCGGTTTCCGCCGATCCGCACTAGCTCTCAGGACACGCGCTCACTCGTCCCAGGAAATAATCACTAGTACATCCTAGCGTCCATTGCTTCTGGGAAGACGATAAAATAAGACCGCTCACCGTCCAGGTGAGCCGATCCCTCCCGCTGTGGGGTTAAACCCACAGCTTCATTCAGATCACAGCAGTGTAATTGACAGCAGGTCCTTGGCGGAGATGTGAAAATGACCCAGGTACGGTCGGCTCCGGTCTTAGCAATCGCTCTTACGCTGGTTCTGTTCCCTTTCTTGACTACTTCAGGTGATAGTCCATCAGGCAGCTCGCGTTGGCGAGTGCGCACTAATAAATCAGGGATGTCTACCAGCCCGGACCTGGTTTCTTCCCAAGCATCGCCTTTATCGAACTTCCATCGTGGAAGACCGGGCCCGTTCGTGCCACAATTAAAGCGTCCGACGAGCAATCAGATTTTCTTCAATCCGGCGATTTATCCTTCGGGCGGAGTGTACGCCTTTTCTGTCGCAGTGGGCGATTTCAATGGAGACGGGGACGCCGATCTGGCGGTGGCCAATGAATGCCCGGAAATCGATTGCAATACTGGCGCGGTAAGTGTGTTGCTGGGAAACGGGGATGGGACTTTCCAGGCTGCTCAGAGCTACTCCTCCGGGGGATACGAGGCCTACGCGATTGCGCTGGGCGATGTGAACAACGATGGGAAAGCTGACCTAATCGTCGCCAATGGTTGCCAGAGTCCCAAGGACTGCGCAAACGGAGTTGTCGGCGTTCTACTGGGTAACGGAGACGGGACATTTCAATCTGCGCAGAGCTATTCCTCCGGCGGAGTCGTGGCCTCTTCCGTCGCGATTGCGGATGTGAATGGCGACGGAAACCTTGACCTGGTCGTAACCAATCAGTGTCTGGACAGCACTTGCGCGCGCGGTGGCGTAGGCGTCTTGCTGGGAAATGGCGATGGGACATTTCGGGCGGCACAAAGCTATGCCACAGGAGGTTTCACGGCTGTTTCCGTGGCAATCGGCAATTTCAATGGAGACCGGAAACCCGACCTTGCGGTGGCCAACCAGTGTCAGACCCGTCAAAACTGCGAAGGAAATGTGGCCGTACTCTTAGGAAACGGGGATGGGACGTTTCAAGCCGCGCAGAGCTACGCGTCTGGAGGCTATACCGCCGTTTCCGTGGCAGTCGGCGATTTCAATGGAGATCACAAGACCGATCTGGTGGTGGCCAATCAATGTCAGAGCAGTGGAAACTGCGGTAATGGCAACGTTGGCGTGCTGTTGGGAATAGGCAACGGAACTTTTGCGCCCGCGCAGGACTTCGCGTCCGGCGGAACCAATACGGCTGCGGTTGCTACCGGCGATTTTAACCCGGACGGACGAACAGACCTGGTGCTGACAAATCAGTGCCAGACTCAAGACGATTGCAGTGTGGGCAATGTAAGTGTGCTTCTCGGGAATGGGGATGGAACGTTTCAGGCAGCCCACAATTTCATCTCCGAGGGGATCTTTGCCTCCTCCGTAGGGGTTGGTGACTGGAATGGAGATCGGAAACTTGATCTGGTCGTGGTCAATCAATGCCAATCCGACAGTAATTGCAGCGGTACTCTGACTGTACTGCTGGGGAACGGCGACGGAACGTTTCAAGCCAGGTCCAACTATGCCTCTGGAGGCTACGATGCCGATTCGGTGGCTGCAGGGGATTTGAACAACGACGGGAATCTGGACCTGGTAGTGGCGAATCTCTGCCAGGGCAATAACTGCAAAAATGGAAGCGATGGGGTCGTAAGCGTACTGCTGAGTAATGGCGACGGAACATTTCAGGCGGCGCATGACTACCCCACCGGAGGGTTCGGGGCTTCCTCGGTGGCGATTGGTGATTTCAATGGCGACGGGAATCCTGATGTAGTCGTGGCCAACCAGTGCAGCACCAGCAACTGCAAGAGCGGCGGTAGTCTCAGCGTATTGCTGGGGAACGGCGACGGAACTCTGCAGGCAGCGCAAACTTACTCCTCCGGCGCCTACACCGCCTTGTCGGTTGCGATTGCTGATCTCAACAACGACGGAAATCTTGACCTTGCGGTAGGAAATCAGTGCCAGGACAGTAGCTGCGCGAACGGGGCCGTTGGCGTGCTCCTGGGGAACGGGAATGGAACATTCCAGCCCGCACAGATTCTTGCGTCGGCCGGATACTTCACCAATTCGGTGGCAGTCGGAGACTTCAACGGAGACGGAAACCCCGATCTAGCGCTGGCGAGTCAGTGCCAAGATAGCACTTGCACGAATGGGGGTGTGAGCGTGTTGCTGGGCAAGGGCAATGGCACATTTCAGGCGGCGCAGGCTTACGGCTCAGGCGGGTCCCAAGCTGATTCTGTCGTAACTGCAGACGTGAATGGAGATGGGAAAACCGATCTGGTGGTATTGAACCTCTGCCAGAATACGACTGATTGCAGCAACGGAGTTGTGTACTCCCTGATTGGCAGGGGGGATGGGACCTTTCGTGACGGCCACGTCTACAACTCCGGAGGCTCCAACTCCTACTCCGTGGTCGCAGGCGACTTCAACGGAGATGGCAACATTGATGTCGTGGTATCGAATGGCGACGGCACATGCGTCCTGCTGGGAAACGGCAATGGATCCTTTCAGACGCCGATTCCCTACGTTCCGGGCGGGGTATTTATTTCGACCGGCGATTTCAACGGAGATCACAAACCTGATGTGGCTGTGGCGTCCGGTTCGCTTTCCACCGTTACGGTTCTGTTGAATGTTGCGGCGGGATATCGCTGGAGCACGACCACCACCCTAACTTCTTCCCCGAATCCGTCGGCAGTAAATCAATCCGTACTTCTCACAGCCACCATCACGAACCAAATCGGTGGTTCGCCCACCGGGACGGTCACCTTCAAATCGGGATCGACGACTTTGGGCCAGGGGACGATAAGTAATGGACAGGCGACGTTGAACTATTCCTTCACTTCGCCAGGCACGATTCGGATCATCGCGTCCTATTCCGGGGACTCGAACTTTCTGCCCAGCAATTCGGCGCCGCTGCGGCAGGCCGTAACCAGGGCGTCGACCACCACGACTCTCGCCTCCTCGCCGAACCCGTCGCAAGCCGGGCAGACTGTGAAATTCACGGCAACAGTGACGGCTCAATATGGCGGAACTCCAACCGGTTCGATAACGTTCAAAGATGGACAGACCGTCTTGGCACAAGTGCAACTTAGCAGCGGCGTTGCGCACTACAAAACTTCCACTCTGACTGCGGGAAAGCATCACATCTATGCGAGCTATAGCGGCGATCCGGATTTTCGCGTCAGCCAGGGGTTCGTGATCCAGGTTGTGGAGTGAGTAAAGCCCGCACGTAAGTCCTTTTTTATCAGCAGTCGAAAGAAGTGGTAGCCTCTTAATCTGGCCTCGCCCTGCTGAAGCAAGGCTCCGCGGCCCGTAGTTACTAATGGGCGCTATTTTGCCGAAGCAAAGTCTGAGAAATCCGCATCAAAGCAGATATACTGTTAGCACTTCCTAAGGAAGTGACTTCCTTTCTGAGAAAACGAATCCGATGTCGATAAAGACCAAGGCTGTAGTTCTTGCTTGCTCCGCTGTAGTGCTGCTGTTCATGGTGGTGGGTGGAATGGACGGCGTTCGCGCCTCCAGTAACGATGGCGCATATCGCCAACTCCAGGTGTACAGCGAGGTACTCTCTCGTGTGCGCAGCGAATATGTGGAAGAGCCCAACATCCCGGTTGTGACTGCAGGGGCTTTGCACGGATTGCTCGAGTCACTGGATGCCAATTCCAGCTATCTAAGCGCAGAAGAGTACACGCAATACAAGGCTCACCTGACCGAAGCGAAAGGCGACATCGGGGCCGCGGTCTCCAAGCGCTTTGGCTACGCCTCGGTGATCGCGGTCATTCCTGGCGGGCCAGCGGATAAAGCGGGACTCCAGGACACCGATATTATCGAAGCCATCGAGGGCAAGAGCACGCGTGAAATGTCGGTCGGCGAAGTTCGCAATCTCCTGGCCGGCCAGCCCGGCTCGAACGTAACAGTTTCCCTGGTCCGCGCGCGTAGAGCCGAGCCGCAGAAAGTCGTCATTACTCGCGACATCGTTGCGATTCCGCCGGTGACCGACAAAATGATTGACGATAGCATTGCAGTGATCCAGGTAGATGCTTTCACCAAAGGCAAGTCTCAGGAAGTCGCAAACAAGATTAAGGCGGTTCAGAAGTCCGGGGCGAAGAAGCTCATCTTGGACTTGCGCAACTGTGCTGAGGGGGACGAAACCGAGGGTATCGCGACCGCGAATCTCTTTCTGAATCACGGTACGATCACCTACCTTCAGGGTCAGAAGTATCCCCGTGAAGCGTTTAATGCGGATCCTTCCAAGACGATCACGAACCTTCCCGTTGTTGTCCTAGTGAATAAGGGAACAGCCGGACCGGCGGAGATTGTCGCGGCTGCCGTTCTCGAAAATGCTCGCGGCGACGTTGTAGGGGATAAGACATTCGGCGATGGTTCGATCCAGAAAACCATGGAACTCCGCGATGGGTCCGCGCTTATTCTTTCGATCGCCAAGTACTACACACCTGCTGGCA
>Ga0210405_10006659_pt1 | contig 10268 bp, 11 predicted proteins | sample IncBWH11MmetaG_FD_155492 | JGI IMG/M metagenome (GOLD analysis project Ga0210405, IMG submission 155492) | Forest soil microbial communities from Barre Woods Harvard Forest LTER site, Petersham, Massachusetts, United States - Inc-BW-H-11-M | ecosystem: Environmental > Terrestrial > Soil >... | reverse complement strand
GATGACGCCACGGCCAGCGCAAAGTCCTGCGTCACCGTCGAGCCCACTTCGACCATCAGGCCCTTCGCCTCCGTTACAGCGAGACCTGGCGCTTTGACCTCGACGCTATAGGTTCCAACCGGCAGCGAAGGTACATAGTAAACGCCGGTCGAGTCCGTTGCCTGCACTCGCGCGACTCCGTGAGCCGGATCCTTTACCGTCACGATGGCGTTGGGAACTGCCGCGCCCGAAGCGTCGGTGACGGTTCCCTGAATAGCGCCGGTGGATTGTCCGAACGCAGAAGCTGTAAGGATTAGAAAAAGACTCGCAGCGCCAACGAGCCTGAAGGATCGGAAACGCGATTGAATTGACATCTACTGACTCCCTTAAAGATCTGAGATTCAGACGACGTAGTCAGTTGAAAAACATACGTTTTAGTGAAAGACACGCCTCAGGAAAATCGAGCTCCCAGAGCAGTGAATCCAACGCGGATTGTTTCCTTGTAGCAGATGCCTGGAATAAAGTCAATGCTTAGGATCGCCGGTCAGACGAAGCACGAGGCAAACCTTACTTGTGCTCCGGCGGAGCAGGCGCCGAGCCAGTGGCCGGGTTATAGCGTGGATTCTCTGGGTTATTGGGGATGTCGATCGGTTTCACCGTAGTCTGGGGTTTCGCGCTTTCGATCCACGCGGTGTATGCCAGGTCCCGCAGAAGGCTCGCGCCCGAGGCCAGACGCGTGTAAATCAATTTCTTCGCTTCGGCATCCGTTCGATCTTTGAAAGCACCGCGCAAGTCCAGCCGGTACACATCCTCAACAGCTCCGCGAGCTTCAAGCATATGATCCAAAATCGCGGTCCAGGGGTCATCCAGATGCCGGGCTGCTTTGCTCACGTAAGGCAGCACATCGGCTTCCGTAACCTGGATCAGATCGACATAAGCCGACTCAAACCGTCCATGAATATCCGGGTCGCGCGTATAGCCTTTGGGATTATCGCCTTCCCAGCCATCGTGATGCTTGGAATTGTGCAGAGGCTGCGCCGCGTCTGCGACGTAGTGCCCCAGCCATCCCATGTAAAACGCTACGTCATTTGCAAGATAGTTTTTCACTTGGTCAGGGCCGCGAAACAGAGGCGATATCGCGCCATACCTGCCGCCAATATCCCCATCCTTCCCACCAGCCTGGCGATAGAGACGCATTCCAGCCTTCATGCGCTCATATCCTTCCATCATGGAATAGGCTTGCAGCCCGGTGTAGCGAATGTTCAGCAGTTTGGCCCGTTCGGGATCGGATTTACTGACTCGCAGATACTCGTCGTAGACTCGCAGCGTGAACTCGGTGCGCGAGCGGGGAATCTCCTTCATGAAATCAAACGACTCGGTGTACCAGCCGTGATTGGGGTCCTCTGAGATGCGGAGATATGGCTCGCCGGGGCTTCGCCATGTGTCAGGTATCGGTCCGAGATGACCGACGTATCCTTTATAGGCTTTCAGGAACACGGGGCCATCGCTGGCAATCGACTCGACCGCGGCGAGGTTCGCCACCGTGTGCCCACGGAAGCCCCATGCATCGAGCTGCTGAAAATTCAACAGTCCGACGATAATCACCGCTACTATCTTGCGGGCCATTTGCCTTGACTCTAAAAGCTCAGCCGCCCCGCAAACTGCATGATCCGCGGATCGGCCGCAAGCGATGTTATCACGCCCGGCGAGCCTCCGCTCACATTCGCATTTGGCAGACCGAAAGCCACGGTGTTGGTAAGGTTGAACGACTCTACCCGGAACTGCAGCTTCATTCGCTCCTTGATTACAAAATTGCGGGAGATCGAAACATCCAGATCCTGAATGCCAGGCCCGCGCAGAGTGTTGCGTCCGGAATTGCCGAACACGCCTGGCGCTGGAAGACTGAACGCGTTCGAGCCGGAAATCCCCTTGCAGCCTGGATTCGTGCTGGTGTAGAACCAGCAGGTGACCAATTGGGGCATCACGGGGGTTCCGATCACGTTGGGCAGGGCCTGCTCTTCTCCGATGTCGATGGAGCTGTTGTTGGCGTTGTCGAACGCCGTGAACGGACGTCCGGCGGCATAAGTGTAAGATCCCGCAAACTGGAAGCCGCCCAGAATTTTCGAAGCCACGCCCGAGCCGAGCCACGGCTTGCCTTTCCCGAACGGAAGTTCATACACCCAACTGAAAACAACGCGCTGCGGCACGTCGAAATCGCTGGGCCCGCGCCAGGCGCGCTGGTTGTTAGTGATCTGAGAAAATGCGTTCGACCCGTATACCGAAAGTTCCTCGGCCGTATCGTCGATTGACTTCGACCAAGTGTACGCCAGCCGGAAGCTGAGGCCGGCGGCGAAGCGGCGTTCGACGGTAAAGTCGAGGCCGTTGTAGGACGAATTTCCATCGTTTTGCGAATACTCGAGCAGCCCGAAACCCGGGTAAGGCAGCATCGGCTGGCCTTGGGCGTTCAGAAGCACCTGCTGGCCATTGTTGACGAATTGATTGAGGTCGCTCAAGGTGAGCAGGTGCGTGGCCTTGCTGCCGACATAGTCCGCTTCGACGAACAGATTGCGCAGCAGCTCGCGCTGTATTCCAAAGCTCCACTGTTGGGTGTAAGCGCGGGGATCGGCCGGATTGGTGGCGCGAATATGCAGGTTCTTAAAGTTGATTGCAGCCGGATCGAGGAAGCTGGCTGGGAAGCCGCTGTTCAGTGGGAACACTGGTTGCAAAGCCGTGGACGCAAGCGAGATGTTGTTGTTGATGAAGGACGGTGGATTCAGCGCTAGCTGATTTTCGCTCCCGGCCCGATCGAACGGAACATAGAAGATGCCGTAGCCGCCGCGCAATACCGTTTTCGGCGTGAGCTGATAGGCTACTCCAACGCGAGGCGAAAAATCCTTCTTCTGCGGCTGGACCAGGCTGCGGCTTGCAAGCGATCCGTTCGAGGCCGTGATGATAGATCCCGATCCGGCAGGATTGAAATTCGACAAATGGTTGTGGCCTTCCCAGACCGGAGAGGAAAAATCATAGCGGACGCCCAGGTTCAGCGTCAGCCGGGGTGTGACTTTGAAATCGTCTTGCGCGAAAAAATCGAACCAATACCATTTCTGATTCACCTCGAACTGGTTGGAGAGCATGGCGGTCTGCGGATCCCCGTACAAAAAGTCGGCATAGGAAATTCCTGTCCCGGAAACACACTGATTGCTGGCATTACGTTGGCAAGTGAAGATCTTGTCGAAATTCAATGCTCCGCGCAGGCCCGGGACATCCTGGAAGTTGTCGGTTTGCGGCGCATGCACGTCCGCGCCGAACTTGAATTGGTGCTTGCCGCGCGTCCAAGAGAGCGTATCGCTGAACTGCCACTGCTGGGTCTTCTGGAACTTTGGCAGAAAGTTTGGCGACCCGATAAAGGTGTTAATGTTCGCGAACGTGATCATCGTGACGCCGCCGGCAAAGGCTGGGTTGTTCGGAACGCCCGGCACCAGATTTCCACCCGGCTGGCCGAACGGCTCCTGCTTGGCGAAGGAATTGTCGTGCTCGTATCCAGTGCGGAATTCATTCACCAGGCTGGCGGCGATGGGCCGGGTCCAGCCAACGACGGCTTGATCGGCTGTTAGGTGGTAAGCGCCTTGCGAGGACGATTGCGTGCCGTCGGCGAGACCGGCGAACAGTCCCGGGCTGTTACGGTCGCGGGTGCTCCACGTATAGCGCGTGAACACGCTGTCTTTGTCCGTTGCCTGCCAGTCGACGCGGGTCGAAAACCGGTTGGTGTAGTCGGTAATGTTAGCGTTGCGGAAGTAATTGTTTAGCGTCGCACCCGCCACCGTAGGTTCCGGAAACAGGCTCATTATCGAAGCCGAGACGGGCGAAATGCTCGCGGAGGGAATGATGTTGTTCGGGACCGGTGCGCCGTTCTGGTAGATAGCCGGATAGGTTGTGTTGACCAGGGCGCCAGCCGCCGCACTGAAGTTTCCAACGCGCTCGTTATCGGTCGGAACCGTGCCGCTGCGCAATTGGCCAGTTACGATGCGGGTAGTTTCCTCATCGAAAAACGCGAACAACTTGTTTTTCCGGATCGGACCGCCGAAGTTTCCGCCAAACTGATTGCGGACATTTTCGGGCTTGCTCAAACCTTGCCGGTTGGAGAAAAAGTCGTTGGCGTCGGTATCTCGATTGCGCAGATACTCATATGCGGCGCCGTGAATCTCGTTGGTCCCACCTTTGCTGATTACACTGATGACCGCTCCCGCGCGCCCATACTCGGCTGAATATGGATTGGTGATGATCTTGAACTCCTGCAGCGCATCGACGGAGGGCCGCGCCACCTGTGTAGTCAACTCCTGCACATTTTCTGAAATCGAGTTGTTGTCGATGCCGTCGAGGAGGAAGTTGTTTTCGAGCTGGCGGATGCCATGCACATTGAATCCACCAGTGCGTCCGGCGCTGGTGCTTCCGCCTTGATCGGTATAACGCTGACCCTGGACGCCGGCGACAAGATTCACCAGGTCGTCCCAGCTTCGCAGCAGCAGCGGATATTCCATAACGTATTTGTTGTCGATCACCGCGCTCAGCGAAGCGTCCTCGGGCGAAAGCATCGGGGCAGCTGCCTCGACCGTAGCAATGGTCGCGACCGCACCGACCGCGAGCGAGAAGTCCTGCCGGCCTTTTTCTGCCGCGTCGAGATTGACGGTGCTGAGAGCGGTCTGGAAGCCCGGTTTTTCGATGGAAACTTCATAGCTGCCGACCGGAAGATTCGCCAGGAAATAATAGCCGTCCGAGTTGGTCTGGCTATTGCGTTGGATACCTGTGGCTACATTTTTCGCCGTGACTTTGGCGTCCGGAACGGTCGCGCCTGTCGGGTCAGTGACTAATCCAGTTAAACTTGCGGTGTTCACCTGACTGGGTGCACTGCCTGCGAAAAAAATAAACAAACATAGCGCGCCTATCGCGTACCGCTTCTTCATTTCTTGGGTTCCCTCGAATATGATCTGACTGCTAGATGCTGCTTGAAGAGCCTAGCAGGCGATTGTGAATACGAGATGACGAAAGCTCTAAACTTGAGTTTCGAGCGGTCCGACCGAACGCATATCGAGTGCGGCCTTGCAGCCGTATAACTTCCCTGTGATTTTCTTACGTTCTCGTGCGAACAACAGTGTGATTGGCAACAGACCTGGCGATGACCGAAGGGGCGCAAAACAAGACCATGACGCCGCCGGCGCTACAAGAAAACTTTCAGCTTTTGGTGGACGAGCATAAGAAGATCCTATACAAGGTTTGCAATTCGTATTCCCGGAACCACGACGATCGTGAGGACCTCGCCCAGGAGATTCTCGTTCAACTATGGAGGTCATTTGGAACCTTCGATGCACGCTGCCTGTTCTCCACTTGGCTGTGCCGGATCGCCTTGAACGTCGCCATTTCCTTCTATCGGCGGGAGAACAAGAGTACACGGTACGTGCTGTCCGACCAAGAGCGTCTTCTCAGCGCGAGCGACGAAACGATAAACCGGTCGGTAGAGATGCAGGGTCTTTACCAAATTCATTGAAAGACTGAACCCATTGAATAAGGCGCTTGTGCTGCTTTATCTGGACGGCAACAGCTACCAGGAGATCGCGGACGTCCTGGGCATTAGTGAGACGAATGTCGCAACCAAAATCAGCAGATTGAAGCAGACGATGAGGCAGGAATTTTCCCGGAACGACAAGACCATGAGGAAGGAGTAAAACCATGTTGGATCTGGATGAGATGAGGAAGCAGTGGAGGCAACACGATCGAAAGCTCGACAAGAGCATCCAATTGAGCCGGCGGCTTATGAGCGTGACGGCCTTGAACGGTGCACGGTCTGCTCCACAGCGTCTGGCTGCCTTGCTGAGCTTGGAGGCAGTCGTGTGGTTTGCAATTGTTATGGCTATTGGCAGCTTTATTTACGAGCACTTCGGGATGCTCCGGTTTGCCCTGCCCGGCGCCGCGCTGGATCTCTATGCAATCGGAATGCTGGCGGCAACGATACGACAGATTGTGGCCGCCCAGCAGATCGATTACAGTCGGCCGATTGCCGCTATCCAGAAACAGCTTGAGACGCTGCGAGTGTTGCGGATCCGGATTACCCAATGGGCGTTGCTGGCTGGTGCTGTGGTTTGGGCGCCTTTGGTCATCGTGGTGGCAAAGGCTATGTTCGGAATCGAGGTTTATAACGTGGCTTGGCTTTGGGCGAATGTGCTGTTCGGACTCTCGATCATTCCATTGGCGGTCTGGCTGTCAAAGAAGTTCGGCCATCGTGCGAGCCGTTCTCCTTTCATGGAGCGAGCGATGAAGGATATTGCGGGGCACAACCTTAACGCTGCCAGGGCCTTTCTCGAGAGGCTTTCCGAATTCGAGGATGAAAACGTCGCTGTCTGAGAATCCTTATGAGCCCGCCGCGATAGGTTTGATCAGAATCGGCCATGTATCCCATCAAGTTCTTCATCTCGATTTATCCTGAGCATGCTGCCGAGATGGCGCCACAACATGAACCGTTGGCGGCCTTTCTCAGGGAGAAGCTGAGCGGCTTCCGTTCCGGGATGCGGGCGGCATCAACTTCTTTAGCGACAGGGCACGCGCATCAGGGAGATGATCCGTGTGGCGCAGCCGGGAGCGAAGATCTCGATCGTCGACGAGACGGAGAAGGTTGTGAGGCTGCAATATCAGAAGAACCCTCTAACGAGACGGTGCTTTGCCGGGCGGGACCAATCGGTCTTCTGCCCGATCGACCTCGTGCCGGCCGAGATTGGGCGAGATCAAGGCGCGAGAGTTTGAGAACGCGAAGCTCTACTGCTTGACGTTCCGCAAGCCGTGATGCTCCCGCCGAAAGCAAGGCCGTTGCCGCCAACACATCGAGGCCGAAAGAATCCAGTCAACCGCCTCGCGAATCCGCGGTAATCGAAGTCTAAGAGCTCCCCTCGGCCGTTACCAGGTTTGGCAATTCCTGGTAGTGGAGAGTTCGGTCGCGGAAGCTCGTTCCAGCAAGGCTCCGTGCTTGGAATACTACCGCTACAATGGTAGTGGCGCAAGGTTTTGTTGCTAGTCGGGTATCTGATGGCCAGCGTCACGCAAAATTGTAGCGAGCCGGGTTTTGTCTGTTCTAGCGCGTTCGATTTCGGACGCTAGACTGACCAAGTGATCTACTGTAGGGAATTCCGCAGGATCGAACCGGCTGAATCCAGGCACGCCAGCAAGCGAATGACTCGTTCTCAGCGCGTGACCTACTCCAGTCAAATCATTTCCGATCCGTTCTGCTTCGGCATACAGCGCGGCCAACTTCTTCTTGGATTCCCCGTACTCGCGCAAGGTGCGACCAATTATAGCGTCCTGCTCGGGAGTGCTCATTCCTCAAACGCCTCTTCTAGCCCCTCAATCCAGCGGTTGAACTGGCTCTTGATCTTGGCAAGGTCCTCTCGCTTTAGTTCATCGCCCTTAACCGCAATATCTACGCTGAGATTCCTGGGAATGGAAATGGCAAGAACTTGTGTAGCCAACTGGACCGGCTTGCGTATTCCGGGCGGATTTAAGATCTGCTGCCTATCCTTGGGTGCTTCTTTGGGCGTTTCAGTGGTTTCGGTCACGTCAGAATCTTCCTCGCCACTAAATTCTAACGCACTCAAATCTGATAGTCCAGCCAATTCAAGGCTGTCCTTTAAATCCTTTACGAAATCACCTACGCTATTGGGATTGAAGTTCCTATAGGTCACCAATTCACTTTCTAAGACATCATTCTTGGGCCATCCAGTTTCCTGATGGGCTTTAACCAGTTGGCGGTAAATGCTAGGCGATAGGGCGGCATCACGAAGTGCCCGCTGCCGCCTCTCGTCGGATTCTGGAAGGTTCAGAATCTCGATAGCTCGCTGTGTAGGAACCCACCGCCCGTTAACTTCAGAAACCAATCCAAATTTCTTAAGAGCTGCTAGAACGCTCATTGCCTGCCCGTGCGGTTTTGCAAAGCCGATATGAACCGCCGCTAGTTCTGCGGGAGCACCAGCCTTGCCATCGGCTTCGTAGAGCTTCCGCACGCGCGTAACCGCCTCTCGCAACCCCACTGTAGGATAGTTCGGGCTTCTATGCCTGGGTTTCTTTGATTCGGTGGTAGTTGTCGGGTCTTTGGCGGCCATTGAAGTGTACTCCTGCATTAGAGAGTAACACGGCAGTAAGACTACGTCAATAGACTACTGTTGATAAAGATTGATGTTTTTACTGTTGACTGTGACAGTAAACTATGCGATCATTTGATCGTGATTGAGAACAGACTGCCCAAAAAGCAGAAGGCCCAAGGCGGTAGAAGCGCCAAGGGCCTTATCTCAATCCGAATGGAGGTGATACGGCTATGCCGCCGCCACCATAACCCACTAACTAAAGCCCCGGCTCGGACTGGAATCCTTGCCGGGGTTCAAATCCGCGCGACCGAAGCCGCACAGACTCGCCAAGTCCATTATCCGGCTTTTGGCCCGCGCGATCAAGGGAGATCGCGCAATGACATGCCACGCATGTGTAGTCGAATGCAAAAAAGCCGGAAAGCGTCCTGATGGCCTACAGCGCTATCGATGCGCTCAATGCGGCAAGACCTTCAGCGACCGAAAGCAGTTCGGCGCTATCGGGCACAAGCAAATTGACGATTCCAAGGCGCTGCTGGCGCTCCAACTCATCGTCGAGGGAAATAGTCTTCGGACTACTCACCGCATCACTGGGCTGGCCCGTAATACGATTCTGAGGCTGGTGGAGCTCGCAGGCGAACGCTGCGATACTCTGCTGTCTACCAAGATCCGTAACGTGGCCGCTACCGATGTACAGTGTGATGAGATTTGGGGATTTGTGGCCAAGAAAAAGTTTCACGTCCACGGCGGGGAAGAAAACTTTTCCGAGATCGGCGACGCCTGGTGCTTCGTGGCAATCGAGCGAAATACCAAATTGGTTCTCGCTCACACGCTTGGGAAGCGTACCGTGAGCGCCGCGACGCGCTTCATTAAAAGGCTCGCACTCGCCACCGATCCGGCGCAGAAGTTTCAGCTAACGACCGACGGCTTAAACGCTTATCCCTTGGCTGTGGGAAACGTGCTTGGGCATCAGGGTGAGCGCGTGGATTACGCCCAATTGATCAAGGTTTTCGCGATGGACGTTCCCGAGGACGCTCGCCGCTATAGCCCTCCGCGCTTGGCTGAGGCGTTCCCCACGCCGATCTACGGCGATCCAGATGAGAAACGAATCTGCACGTCTCACGTGGAGCGCCAGAATCTCACGATGAGAATGTGCATGCGGAGACTCACGCGGCTGACAAACGGGTTCTCCAAGAAATGGTCTAACTTGAAAGCTGCGCTAGCGCTTCACTTTGCGTACTACAACTTTTGCAGACGGCACATTACGCTGAAGGGCCGCACGCCCGCGATGGCAGCGGGGTTGACGGATCGGGTGTGGGGGATAGCAGAACTACTCGGAAACGTTTGAAACAATCATAAAAATCCGCGATTTCATGGTAGAATAAACCAAAAATAAAGGGGACTGCGGATTAGATCCAGCGGTCCCCAGAATTAGGTATACTCAAATGCAGTTTAGCACGACCCCTAACGTTCTTCAAGCAAAGCTGATTGTCACTAACGCAAAGGAGATAGACATGGATATAGGTGAGCTTCTCAAGAACATAGATCCATTGCGACTTCTTGCGGAGTATGACGAAGAGGATCAGAGCTACGTCGTCTACTGCGTTGACACAGGTGCGGTCGCAACCGGGAATTCGCCCGCCGAGGCCCAGGCGCTCATTAAGCGCATCTTGGAAAATGACATACGGATAGCGTTTGAAACCAACAGTCTTGAGAGTCTTTTTCACTCCAACGCCTCACCGGAAGTTAAGATTCGATGGATTGAAGCAAAGACAGCCAATCCGAACAAGGTCCAAACGATCACACTAGATGTTCCCGACGCTACACAGAAACGGGGCGTGCAATCTGAACTCAGAGTCGGAAAAACCAGACACTCTTCCTCAGCGGCCTAAGCGGCCTCTTTCGGACAGATCGGTAAACGACGTTAAGAGATTAATCTCCGAAAAGGCGATTACCTGCGCCTCAGTGATCGGAAATGATCGGCTTGTGGAGTTCTCGTATGAGGGCTTACGGACCACAGTCCACATGAACCCAGACCTAGAGACGTTCCCAGCGGTTTCAATTCTACGGTTGATTGGGTACTTTCAAGGCAAGCTTTCGAAGGAAGACTTTTGGCCTGAAGCTGACGAGGCGGCCAGTTAAAATCCTGGGGCTTCCCCCTCTGCATAA
>Ga0210405_10006658_pt1 | contig 10269 bp, 9 predicted proteins | sample IncBWH11MmetaG_FD_155492 | JGI IMG/M metagenome (GOLD analysis project Ga0210405, IMG submission 155492) | Forest soil microbial communities from Barre Woods Harvard Forest LTER site, Petersham, Massachusetts, United States - Inc-BW-H-11-M | ecosystem: Environmental > Terrestrial > Soil >... | reverse complement strand
GGGCTCTTGCGTTGGATGGATGCGGGGCAAATGCCGGAGACGCCCAAGGAGGGTGACGCCGCGTTTCGCAACGCGCGTTTTTCGCTGCTACTCGGGCTGGATGATTTGTTTCATCCCGCGCATCACTTTACGGAGGCGAAGGGCTTTGTGGCGTGTTGCGACAATACCACCGATGATTGGCCGGTGGAGAAAGCGGTTGAATATTTATTGGGGCAGCTTGAAGAAGTGCGCAGGGGGAATCCTGGACAACGCGTGGCGGTGATTGCGGATGGGGAGGTGAGTTCGCCGGTGAAAGGGAAAGGGATCGGCGGGAGGAACGCGGCGTTTGTTCTGGCTTGTGTGAAAAAGATTGCAGGGAAGAAGGTCGCGGTGCTTAGCGCAGGGACGGATGGAGTGGATGGAAATAGTCCGGCGGCGGGGGCGGTGGCGGATGGAGAGACTCTGGAACGGGGCCGGGCGATTGGGTTGAATGCGCGGTTTATGTTTCGAGAGAGCGACTCGTACTCTTATTTTGCGCGGCTCGGGGATACGATTGTTACGGGGCCAACAGGGAATAATTTGCGGGATTTGAGAATTCTGTTGGCGGAAGGTGAAGAGAAAAAACAGAAGAAGAGTACTTAACGCAGAGACGCCCCGACGAACTACGACGCTATCATTTCGCTTCACCCCCTCGCGGAACTCCTTCTTATCGTGTTAACCTCCTGGTACAAACTCACATCAGCAGGAGGGTAGCCATGCATTATTCCCGGCTCCTATTCTTACTCCCTCTAACCGCCGCACCATTGTTCGCGCAGGACCAGCCAGAAGGCCCCACGAGCGAAAAGGCCCAAAAGACTTATAAAGAAGCCCTCGAGGATGTTCGCAAGCACCGAATTGATTTTGCCCTGGATAGTTTCAAGAAAGCCGACAAACAGGACGAAGGCCACTGCCTCGCGTGCCAAAGGAAAATGATCCAGTACGGCCTCGAACTCCACGAGTGGAAAACCGCACAAACCGCCGCCGATGAAATGGTCGCCGAGGCCCATGGGGACAAAAGCATCGCGCTGGCGCATTTCGAGGCTGGCATAGTCCTGCTCAACGAGGGCCGCGACAAACATAAGGAAGAGCTCTTTACTCGCGCTCATGACGAGTTCACAAAAGCTCTGGCAACGTTTGCGAACTTCCCCGAAGCCTGCCTGGCCAATGGCAAGGCGCTCGCGCAGTTGAAGCAGGACGCCGCGGCCAAAGCGCAATTCGAGAAGTACGTGCAGATGAGGCCCGTCGGCGAGCCGGAGCGCCAGCGCGCTCTCCGCTACATCAGCGAGCCTGAACTCGCGCGCGCCAGAATGGCTCCGCCCTTTGCCGTCGACACGCTCGATGGTCAGCACATCTCGTTGGACGATCTGACTGGAAAAGTCGTCCTAATCGATTTTTGGGCCACGTGGTGCGGGCCTTGCCGCGAAGCTATGCCGCACATGCGGGAAATCGCGAAGAAATTTCAGGGCCAGCCCTTGGTTGTGCTCAGCGTCAGCCTCGATAGCGATGAACAAAAGTGGAAAGAATATATCTCTAAGAATAATATGAGCTGGCTTCACTACCGCGACGGCGGCTTCACTGGTTCCATCGCGAACTTATTCGGCGTAAAGGCGATTCCCCACACGTTCACGATTGACGCCGACGGAGTCCTTCAGGACGAGCACATTGGCGACGCCTCTATCGAGGGCAAACTCAAGAAGCTAGTGGCCCGCGCCCAGCAACTGCAGGCGTCGCAGAAGCCTTTGCAATAAAAGGTATTCTCTTGCCATTACCGCGCTGTTTGAAAGACTGGCCGCTCCTTGCCAGACGCGATCCAATATCGCGATACTACAAAAGCATTAGAGCAATTTTTCCATAGTAGTGTACGCTGCCACCCAAGGGGAGTTGCGGAGAGTCTCTCATGCACTCTCTCTCCGCGAAGAAACATGGAATCTGATGTCGAAAGCTCACAATCGGAGGCAACACGAATGAAATTCATCGCAATCTGTGCCAAAGCAACTATCCCGTGCCTTCTGTTGATGGCCGCCGTTTACATGACCGCCGCTGACGCACCGTCCGTCACTGTGAAAGGCTACGTCCTGGATTCCGCCTGTGCGTTTACGAAGGATCTGAGTAAGCCCATCAGCAAACAATGCGCGACCTCCTGCGCGAATGCAGGCTCCCAACTCGTCATCCTCGCTGAAGACGGCACCATCTACTGGCCCATCGCCGGCACCACTCCATCCAGCGGACAAAATCCCAAGCTCCTTCCGTTTGCCGCCGACAAAGTTATCGTAACCGGCAAGGTTTACCAACGCGGTGGCTCCAAGGCCATCGTGATCGATAAAATCGAGGCGCAGGCGGCGCAAAAATAGGTTCTGATTTTTATTTACTCGGCGGCGCGGGATCGCCGCAGCCGACGTACTCCATCAGCACGCGATTTCCCTTGTATTCGAGTTCGTCGTGAATCCCAATTTTGCTTGTGTAGTAGCCGCGCACCGTCAAACGCTTCAGCTCTCGGAAGAATTGCACTTCCGGGACGTCCGTCATTTGCTCGTTGTCGGACAGCACTTTGAGCACGGTGATCTTTTCTTCCATGCTCGATTCGACAAACGATTTTCCGTTGTAGTGCTGGCTCATCACCTCAATTAGCGGCAGCCCTTCGCGCCAGAGCGCCTTCTGGTCGTTGTCCACGCTCTCCCGTATGGTCTGCTCGATATAATCGGCCACCTTCGCGGCCTTGGCCCCACCAGAATGGCTATCCGCGGGAATGATCGTCTCGGACAGCTCTTCGATCAGCGCGTGCTGCGCGGGCGTGAAAAAACGCGCGCCAGTTCTCGCTTCCGCGCCTGCCGCTTGGGGCACACTAGCAGGGGACGCTTGCGCACTCTGCGATTCCCCCGGTAAAGCATCCGTTGACGTCGCGGACAACGGCAAAACCGCCGCGCTCAAAACCGTCGCCGAGGTCTTCAACCACTGACGCCGGTCCTGCTTCAAATTGATCGGATCACTCTCGGACATTTTTCCTCCTCGCAGGCACAGCCTATTCCTTCTCGAAGTTCAACGGCCTCTACAATTCGTTCTTGGCCATTTGGTCCGCCAGGTAATCGCACGAGCGCCAGCACAGCGCCATGATCGTCCAAGTAGGATTCTGGCAACTTGCATTCACAAACGCGCTGCCGTCTACTACAAACAAATTCTTCACGTCATGCGACTGCTGAAATTGATTCAGCACCGATGTCTTCGGGTCATTTCCCATGCGCGCCGTGCCGAGTTCGTGGATCGACCATCCTTCCGTGAGTACGCGGTCGCTCACTGCCAAAATCTTGAATCCCGAAGCCTCGAACATCTCTTGCGCGGTCTCTTTCATATCCTCAGCCATCCGGTGCTCGTTGTCGCCAAACTTATAATGAAAACGCAGCACCGGAACGCCCCACTTGTCCTTCACCACTGGATCGAGGTCGACATAGTTCTCATATCGCGACAGCACTTCGCCAAACGCCCCCATCCCAATATACGAGCCCTGGTTTGTGCGAATCTCCTCTTTAAATGAGGCGCCGAATCCTGGTATGTCCGTATTCCGTGGAAACATCGCGCAGCCGCTTCCGCCTTCGAACCCGTACCCGCGAATGAACTTCGGATGTTTCTCTTCCAAATTACGAAACCGCGTCAGATAAAAGCCGCCGGGACGTCCGTCATCGAGCGTAGGCGGTTTTCCAACGAGATCCGGCGCTTGCCCGTACACATGCGGACCCATCACGTGCTCGCAAAAATTGTGTCCGACGTGTCCGCTCGAGTTTGCCAGTCCATTTGGATGGAGCCGCGATTTGGAAAGCAAGAGAAGCCGCGCGGATTCCAGCGTTGAAGCCGCAACAATTACTGCTTTCGCCTGCACCTTGTAGTCCTTCATCGTTTGCGAATCGATGAAGTGCACTCCAGAAGCCTTGCCAGTTTTGGGATCGACGGTAATTTCTCGCGCGACGGAGTTCGTTCGCAGCGTCAGATTGCCCGTGTCCATGGCGGGGTAGATCAGCCCGGTCGGCGAATCGAATGCGGCATGAATATCGCAGCCGCCTTTTCGCTCGCATGCACCGCGACTCAGGCAGCGGCTGCGGTATTTATTGTGTTTCAGGCCGTCGCTTGTTACGCCCGCGCGGTACTGTGTCAGCACTCGCCCCATCTTCTGTATACCTTGCTTGAGCGTCGCTTCCGCGCAGTTCAGCTTTGTGGGACGCTGAAAAATGCTGTCCGGCAGGTACGGGAGATTTTCTTTCACACCAGTGATGCCTAGATACAAATCCACCTTATCGTAGTAAGGCGCGATATCGCTGTAGCTGATCGGCCAGTTTTCGCCGAAGCCGTCGCGGTCCTTGGCCTTGAAATCGTAATCGGAGAGCCGCAGCGCAAGCCGCCCCCAAATATTTGTCTTGCCTCCCAAGCATCGCGCGCGAACCCACGCGTAATTCGTGCCTGTGTAAGGATTTTCACGCTCGTTGACCACGATGTTCTTTACGTACTCGCTGTTCCCTACATAATTGTAAAGATTTTTCGACTTTTCAAAGCCCGGCCCATAGGGCGGCCTTCGAATCGTGTACTCATTAAAACTCAGCGAATGCGAACCGGGCGGAAGCCCTCCGCGGTGCGGATTGTCGTAAGGCCATTCCATCGAGCGCAATTCTTGCTCGATGTTTAATTTTTTTCCGGCCTCGAGCAGCAAAACCTGAAGCCCGTGAGTCGTCAAAACATGCGCGGCCATTCCTCCCGCCGCGCCCGATCCGATAATCACCGCATCATATTTCTTGCTGAGGTCGACTTCCGGCTCGGCCATGGGAAAAACTCTCTTTCTGTGCTCTGCTTCGACTCCCTCGCATTCAACAATGAACTCGCGCCTTTGTCCAGTTCAACGTCTCTCTGTCTTCGCCTCGCAATCTTGTTCAGCCATCGCGGACCAGTCTGTTCCGCATTCCGTTGCCCTTTCCAACACAACCCCTTTGCCTCCTGGCATGCGGACGCAATCCCCACTGGTATCCTTTTTTATTAAGCTTTATTGAGCTGCGAAGAACACTCGTGCACTACAACCTTGCCTATCCCTTTTACGAACGCGCTCTTGCTCAACCGGAGAGCCTAGCGGTTTCTGCTGGCGAAATGCACTTCACGTACTCGGGATTGCGCGAGCTTGTCCAGCCCATCGCACGCTGGCTGCGCACTCATTGCCGTTCCAGCGCTCCGCGCGTTGGCATCCTTGCTTCGCGAACTCCAGAAACTTACTCTGGCATCCTTGGCACCTGTTGGGCCGGAGGCACCTACATTCCTCTTAGCCCGAAATATCCCGAAGAGCGTCTCTTGCAGCATTTTGAACGCATCGCGCTCGACGCGCTGATCGTCGATTCGAACGGATTGGAGCTTCTAACTGATCGCGTCCTCAGCCGCGGTCCGCGAAACATCTTGGTTCCCGGAATCCGGACGTCATCGGAGCGCCAGCTAGAGGACGGCACCAAAATCACTCTTTCCGGCCGCGACGCGCTTCCGGCTTTCGATTCTTCCGACAAGCCCGTCGAAGTTTCGCCGGACCACTCCGCCTACATCATCTTTACCTCTGGCACGACGGGCATCCCCAAAGGAGTGATGATTCCCGCGAGCGCGGTCAATCATTTCGTCGAGGCGATGCAGTCGCAATATGGAATTCAGCCGACAGACCGCATCGCCGGCGTTACGGAAATCACGTTCGACCTCTCCGTGTTCGATCTCTTTGCGACCTGGAAATACGGCGCGGCGCTTCTCGTAGTTCCTGCGACGCAAATGATGGCGCCCTCATCTTTTATTCAACGCCACCGTCCGACGATCGTCTTCACAGTTCCATCCATCGCGGCCAGTATGCAACGGATGAAATTGCTCGCGCCGAATTCCATGACCAGCCTTCGCTACTCTTTTTTCGCCGGAGAGCCGCTGCCCGTCGCATCGGCTTCTATGTGGAAAGCGGCAGCGCCCAACAGCGTTGTCGACAATCTGTTCGGCCCAACGGAAGCGACCGTCGTTTGCATCGGCCAGCGCTTTCATGGCCCCGAAAACGCCACGCCAACGCGCGGCGTCGTCGCCATCGGCACTCCTTTCCCCGGAATGGAAGCAGCCATTGTCGACGCTTCGTTACAGTTCGTCGCTGACGGACAGAACGGCGAGCTTCTTCTTTCGGGACCACAGCTCAGCTCAGGTTATTTCGGCGAAACCGAGCTCAGCAGCAAGTGCTTTCCAAATCTTGCTGGCAGACGCTGGTATCGAACCGGTGATCTCGCCTACCGCGATACTTCCGGCGTCTTCCATCACCTCGGCAGAATCGACAACCAAGTGAAAGTGCTCGGCCTTCGTGTCGAGCTTGAAGAAATCGAAGCCCACTTGCGCGAAGTTTACGAGACCGATTCCGTCGCGGTCATCGCCTGGCCCGTCGAGCACGGCTCTGCCAGCGGAATTGTGGCTTTCGTCAGTGGGCGCTTCGGTGCGGACGATCCCGCTCTGAAAACTCTCATCAAAAAACGCCTTCCGAGTTACATGGTGCCATCGACCGTGCATCACATCGAATCTATCCCGCTGAACGCAAACGGCAAAGTGAACCGCAAAGAGCTTGCTGAACTCGCGGCCCAAGTAAGGCGCAATGCGAGTAAGTAAAGTAGAGATCGCGCTGCGGGAGCATCCGGGTGTGCGGGACGCGGCGGTCGTCTTCCGCGAAGCAAAGCTGGGAGAGCGCAAGCTAGTTGCGTATATTGTTCCGAACGCTGACTACTGGGAGCGCGTCCTCTCTGAGACGGAAGAAGAGCGCAAGCGTCTTCAGAAGTGGCGCAAGACATTTGACTTGATGCAGTTCGGGAAAGAGGCAAATTCCTCCCCACTTGCATTCAACATTGCCGGATGGAATAGCAGCTACACAAGGCAGCCCATTCCCGCGGAAGAGATGCGCGAGTGGGTGGATGAGTCGGTCAGGGAAATATTGGCGCTTCAATCTCAGGAGATTCTGGAGATTGGTTGTGGCACTGGCCTGTTGCTGTTGCGTATCGCTCCGAGTTGCAAGCGGTATGTCGCGACTGATTTTTCCAGCGCCGTGCTGCAACGTCTCGAGGAGCAGATGGCGAAATTGGAGCGGCCGTTGGAGGGTGTGTCTCTTTTCGAGCGATCGGCGGACAACTTCGAAGGCTTCGAGCCTGAATCCTTCGATACGATAGTCATCAATTCTGTCATCCAACATTTTCCTAGCGTCACTTACCTCGTTCGAGTCCTGGAACAGATGCTTGAAGTCGTCAAGCCAGGAGGAAGGATTTTCTTTGGCGACGTTCGCAGTCTCTCTTTGCTGAACGCTTACGCAACCTCGGTCGAATTGTTTCAAGCGCCTCCGACAATGAGTCTGGGGGAACTGCGAGAGCGCGTCCTTCGTCGTGTAACCCATCAAGAGCAACTCGTGGTTTCCCCCACATTTTTTCTCGCTCTCCGGCGCCGATTTCCGAAGATTACACGCGTGGAGATCAGGCCCAGACGCGGATGCTTCGACAATGAGCTGAACCGCTTTCGATTTAACGCGACACTCTCGATAGGCCGTGAAACCGGAGAACTCTTTGAACCTGCATGGCAAGAATGGCCCGCCGAAGGATTGACGATCGAAGCGATCCGAAGAACGCTTGAAAAACCCGGCTGCACGATGCTTGCGCTCAAGAGCGTGCCAAACGCGCGAATAGAGAAAGACCTCCTTGCCGCAAACGAGATTGCGCGGGGTAGCAGCTCGCGAACAGCAGGAGACCTCAGATCGTCGCTGCAGAAAACCGAAACTCGAGGTATCGATCCTCAAGCGCTGTGGAATTTGGCTGACGATCTTAATCTTTTCGTCGATATGAGTTGGACGAGTTCGCGTGAGGACGGCAGCTTCGATTTGTTGTTCCGGCGAGTGCCTCAGAGTAACCAGCACAGTCGATTTTCAATTGCATGGCCCGAGCCGGCCTCTATCAGCGAAGACCTCTTGCATCATGCGAATACTCCCGGCCAGACGGCATTGGGCGGCAAGCTGATCCAGGAACTGCTTGATTTCAGCAAGCAGAAACTTTCTCCGGACACGGCTCCATCTGCATTTGTGCTGACGGATGCGATACCTCTGAAATCCGATGGCGAATTGAACTACGAAGCGTTACCGTTGCCCGATCTCTCCGAACCATAAGAGTGCCTGATGATCGCCGCGACGCCAATTTCGCTTTGAGCCAGTTTTTCCAAAAACGTGTTCATCAGCATTGTCATTTTCCGCAATCATCTGGTTCTTCGGAGTCCGTTAAACAACTGCCAATGTTAGTCTGAAAAAACTGCTTATCGAGAGAGACCAGGCCGGAAGAATGACCGAGGGAAAGTTTTGAGCGCTCACGTCGGAGCAAATCCAGAAGTACTCGCGAGCCACGGCTTGAGTCGGCTGGCCGATTTTCGCATTATCCCCCGGATTGAGACCTACCCACGCATCGTGGAGTTCGTCCAAAAATTAGCCGGAAAGCTCCTGATCCTCGCGCTCTTTGGCGCTGGACTGTATTTCGCCACCGACGATTGGCTTCCTCTCACTCTTTGCCTCGCTTTAATTACTTTCTGGCCCTCGCGTCGAAGGCTTCTGGTTACTGTGGCAACGCTCATCTTCACGTTCGCGGTTCCATGGACCAAGTTTCCCCACCCGCTTTACACTTCAACTCTCATCCTTTTTGTCATCGCCATCGGAGCCTTGTTGTTCTGGTGCGCTGTTGCATGGCCACGCTCGGTGGTCGGACGCCATCCGATTGTCGTTCTTCTCATCGGCTACTCGCTGCTCATCGCGTTCGCTGCTTATTTCCCCAATACGACTCGCTTGTATCTGACCGTTTGGGATTTCACCTACACGTTCGGAATCTATCTTTGGTTTATCGGCTACTCCTTGCTGGATCGCCGCTCGGCCGACCGTGATAGCTTCAGCCTGCAACTCGGCACCTACCGGCCATTTTGGGGTTCCACGGCGACTCCGTTCCCGAAAGGCGCGAGCTACTTGCGCCGCATCGAGGCGAAGGACCCGCGTCAACTCGCGGTCGTTCAGCTAAAGGGGCTGAAGCTGCTTGCCTGGTCTCTCATGATTAGCGTTTTTTCGAAGTATTTTGGCCTCTTTCTGCACGATTATCTTGCCATTCCGACGTTCGATCAGACTTTCTATCGCAGCGTGATGCACGCTCCCTATCCGTCGTATGTCTGCTGGGCCAGCCTGGCGTCTGCATTCCTCGAAGACATCCTGGTTATGTGCGTTTGGGGCCACCGCTTCATCGCTTGCTGCAGAATGGCCGGGTTCAACGCGCTGCGTAATACCTACAGGCCTCTTTCCTCGCGCAGCATCAGTGAATTCTGGAATCGCTATTATTTCTATTTCAAGGAACTTCTCGCCGAGTTTTTCTTCTATCCGGCGTTCATGCGGTTTTTCAAGAGCCACCGGAAACTCCGGCTCGTCACGGCGACGTTTGCGGCCGCGTTTTTCGGAAACGTCTTCTATCATTTCTGCCGCGACCTGAAGTTCATCGCGACCCTTGGTTTGTGGAAGGCGATCACCGGCTTTCACGTTTATGCCTTCTATTGTTTCCTTCTGGCCACGGGCATCAGCATCTCTCAACTGCGCGCGAGCAGGCCCAAACCTTCCGGGTTTTTGCGCGCGCGGGTCGTTCCCGTTATTTCCGTAGCCCTCTTCTACATGCTTATCAACATATTCGCCTATCTCGGGCGTGATTATCCGATTAGCGAGCATTTCCGTTATTTCTTTCATCTGTTTCAGTTCAATTCCTGAGGAGAGCTTATGGAGCCCAAGGCAGAGGTCCGGCAGTTCGTCCAAGAGTTGTTGTCCAGAAAAGGGGACCGCCAGCCGTTCTCGGACAGCGACTCATTGCTGCTGGGCGGCCGCTTGGAATCGGTAGATGCTGTGGACATCGTGGTTTTCCTCGAAGAAAAATTCCACATTGATTTTGCCGAAGTTGGTTTTGACCAGACGCTGATCGACAGCGTCGACGCCATCGATTCACTCATCCAAACCGTTAAAAAATAATCGGCCTGGTTCGTGTGTCCCGCACCGAGGAGCGCGAAAGGTAAGAGTGATGAGCCAGCTTCCACATTGGGTGATCCTCACGATCATGACTTCGATTGTCATCGGGCTACCCATCGGGTTATACGCTCTGCTCACTCGGAAGCAGCGGCGGGCTACGCGAGAAATCCGCAGAGCGGCCGCGGAGCGAGGATGGCGGTACCGCGTCCGGCGAT
>Ga0210405_10006657_pt1 | contig 10270 bp, 10 predicted proteins | sample IncBWH11MmetaG_FD_155492 | JGI IMG/M metagenome (GOLD analysis project Ga0210405, IMG submission 155492) | Forest soil microbial communities from Barre Woods Harvard Forest LTER site, Petersham, Massachusetts, United States - Inc-BW-H-11-M | ecosystem: Environmental > Terrestrial > Soil >... | reverse complement strand
TCGTGGTAGAGCGAGCCGTCCGGCGCGGTCCGGACCCAGTCGAGCGCCGCCCGCATCGGCAGCCATGAATCGGCGGTGTCCAAATTGTTGGCCATCAACCACACTTGGAGTGGTTTTAGAGTCGATATTCCCGTCCAAAACTGGATCGCCAGGTTGATCGGAATAAGCAAGGTAGCGACAAGGGCGAAGCCTACGATGGCGCGCACACGCGCATCATGATGCCATTGGCTTTTGGCTTGCGCGAAGAGCGCGTTGACTAACATGACGACAGCTCAACTGCTCAGTTCGGGGCGTTGTCCCATCAGGAGTCTTTTTGCCCGTCTAAACGTCTCCAGGAGTGGGGCCTCATAGGCGGAGTACCCAAGCCGAGTAAAGCGGCGCGCTGCGAAGGCATACGCAATCGCGCCAGCTAAGATGGCCGAGCCCACCAGCAACCAGGCATGCAAGCCGAGCCGGTCTCCAAGCATCAGCCAAGGAACAACAACAAGCGCCATCACCAACGCATTGGCAGTTAGTCGCAACATCAATTTTATGAAGTCCAAAATCTTCAAACCGCAGCACTGTGCCAGGACCGGGAGAATGTAAAACTGCGAAAGGAGGCCAGCAACGGCGACCGCGACACCACACCAAATGATGCCATACGGTGCGGAAATAACGATTGCCGCGAGGGTCAAGATTGAGCCCCAAATACTTGATACCACCATAAAGCGCACGCGATCTCGCAGCGCGAGTACCGCCTCGGCCGAGCTATTTGGCATCGAGACAAGCCTTCCTATGGCCAAAGCGCAGACCACAGGAACGGCTCCTTGCCATTTCTGACCCAACACCAAGGGTAGAGCGGCGCTTGCGGTCACCGCCATTCCGCCGATGACAGCAAACAATCCGACTCCAAAAACCTCGGTCATCTCGAGCGTGGCGCGGGCGAACGCCGTGGGGTTTTGTCGCAGCGGTGGTAATCGCACCCATAGCGCGGACCTGAACGGCTGAAAGAGGATGTCGGTGCCCAGGCTGACGAGACGATTGGCCAATCGAAACAAGCCGGCGTCTGCCACGCTGAGTGCAGTTCCGATGAACAAGTCGGTTATTGCCGCCGCTCCCGCTCCAATGCCGCGAGCCATGATGATGTTTTGGGCAAATCGCAGTATTTGCTTCGCTTCCTGAAAGTCGAATGCAAATCTCATCTCCCAACGCCGGCTCAGCGCGAAGGCCCCCGTAAGAACGGCTTCGCGGCTCAATCGCTGAATGACAAGCGCGAGCGCGCCAGCGCCGAACCCTAGGAACGCCACCGCCACGCCAAGGCCCAAGGTGTCCGCGGCCATCGTCAATATCGCTACGGTGCCGACCTGCCCGCGACGCATGAGAACGCTCTCCATCAGGGTGTTGCAGCCTTGCAGGAAAAACGCAGGGGCCAGCAGCCTCAGCAGATGGCCAACGACCTCCGTTTTGAGCAAAGGGGTCAGGAAGAATGAAATGGCGATCGCCAAGCACGCCGTCACGGCAGCGCTGGCCATGTTGAGAAAGAAACCAGTTACCGGCGCCGTTGGCGAATCGTGCATCTTCATGACGTATTCGTAGACGCCATGGCCGACGATCAAAGCGAGCGCGCTATAGATCGAGGCCGCGATAGCGAACTCGCCGAATTCCGAAGGCTCGAGTGCGACCGATACCGCCAGGAACAAGACGGCGCCAGTCACCTGGACCCAAACCCTGGAGAATGCGAGCAGCGCTGACCCCGACCAGTGAACTTGACGAGTCGAGTCGGTCATAACTCTAAAAACCCGAACGCCGGTGGAACCTGACGGACGGCGGAGATCAAGCTGATACGGGAACTGGACGACCGCAAGATATTCACCGTGTTTTTGCTACTTTGTCGGGCGCTACCTCTAATCCAGGCATGCTGGCGATCCTACGCAACAAATAGACGCGGCCTTCCTCGGCATGAGCGATCTTCAGCAGCCCCCGCAGGGAGCGGTATTTTCGCAAGGCGCGCGCGGGAATAAGAAATGGAGCAGTCCACCACAGCCGTTTGAGGAAGCGGCCGCTCTTGGTGAGGCCGCCGAGATTGCGGCGCTCGACACGCTCCAGGCCGTGCCGAGACAGGAAGTCGGCTTCGATTTGATGCAGGCTGCGCCCGGACGCTCGGCTGGAATTATAGAGCGGTCCAGTCCAGAAGGCGCGCGTGTGCAGCACGCTGATCGCATCGAGTATTGCCATTGACCGCCGCTGCTCACTTAGCAAGCGCGCTAATACGTAGTCCATGCCCCAGAGATTGTCTTCCAGCGACAGATAGGGGATCATTTTCTTGAAGACATCAACGCGAATAATGCCGGCCATCAGTTCAATCACCGGAACATAGCGAAGCTCTAGGAATGGCCGCTTCAACGTATCCAGATAGCCGAAAAAGCTCGCATGATGTAGGCTCAGCTGACAGGCGCCAAGGTGATGGCGTCTGGCAAGGTCGAAAGCCGCGTTCCAGGTATCGGGCGAACCTATTAGGTCATCGTCCGGAACGGCAACGTAGTCATAGTCGTCCAGCGAGAACATCTGTCGGCCAAGAGCCCTGGCAATCCCGTTCCACTTGTTGTTGTCGGTGTCGCGCGACCAGGTTACTCCGTCCTTATCAAGAGGCGTGGGTGCCTCCTTTGAACCGAAAAAGCTGATGTGCAGATCCCAATTGCGCTTGCAGCTAGGCGGCAGCCACGTGCCATGCAACGACGCATCACCCGCCCGCAATATGACTAGGTTTCGGTTCCGGCCACCTTCCATGCGTGCCGAAGCCATTACCGTTCTCCCGACCACTTCCGGAGCTGGGACTGCTTGGGTCACAGAAACACCGATCCGCATTTCGACTGGAAGGGGTCGATCACTCCTTTAGCCATGGAGCACCCGCGTTGCAGGCGCCTCGCCGCCAGATCGTGGCGCGTAGCGTGACGCGGAATAAGAACCGCACCCCGATCGTGGCACAGGTCAAACGAAAGAATGGACCCTTCGCCGATCACGTTAGCAACCGATATGGGGCAGTGGGAACGCCATGCATGAGGCAACAATTGCGCCAATCGGAGCATTTCTAGGTTAGGCAACATGGCTTCCCACTCAGATTGTCGCGCTATACCATCACGAATACCAGCCTTGCAAACACCCCCGTACTGCGTGCGCATGAATACACCAATCATTGCCCTGGTCAGAGTCTGCTTCGCCGGATGGCTCGTGAGCCCGCAACCGGTGCGAAAATACCGTCAAATGTCCGGATCACCACCAAACGGCTGGCCGTGCCTGGCTCGCCAAATGGCCAAAGTCACCCACCTTGGTCGAAGAGACGATGACCTATTCCGCCTGCCGCGCACCCATCACAAGACGCTGCCGGGCCCGTGCCAGACGCCCCTAAAGTCAGCTCTATTTTCTTATCCGCATTCTGTTATGTCTCCTTAATGCCGAACTTATTAATATCCCACGTTGCTCTGATATCTTCTGAAATATCCTCTACGGCTCATTTAAATTTTGGTATCCATGCTGACGGCATGGTCGGAACAGTGTGATGCGTTACGTTGAAGCGGCTGCCTTGGCCGACACTTATGATGTCGTTGCAATAGGGTCGGGCTTCGGCTCGCTGTTCTTCCTCAAAGGATTTCTGCGCCAGCGTCCCAAAGCGCGGGTGCTCATTCTGGAGTGGGGCCGCTTCAACAGTCATCAGTGGCAGATCGAGAATCAGCGCAATTCGGACTTGTCGGGAGAGACGCTCCTGGACAACAGGAGCGGCAAACCATGGCTGTTCACAATCGGCGTCGGCGGCGGCACCAACTGCTGGTGGGCCCAAACTCCGAGATTGCATCCAGCGGATTTCGAGATGCAGACCCGATATGGCGTCGGGAAGGATTGGCCGATTTCTTACAACGACCTGGTGCCGTACTATGTTGAGGCGGAGCAGATCATTCTGGTCGCTGGGCCAGATGACCTGAGTTCCGTTTGGCCGGGCACGCCGCGTTATCCGCAGCCACCCCACAACATGACAACAGCGGATCGTCTGATGAAAGCGGCTATGCCGGACCGTCATTTCGTGGTGCCGAATGCACGGCTGACCATTCCGGTCAATGGGCGATCCGCATGCTGCGCGACCGCCAATTGTGGCCTGTGCCCGGTCGACGCCAAGTTTACCGCCGAAAACTCCTTGGACTCGGTGCTCAGTCATCCGCAGGTCGATATCTGCGTCTCGGCCAAAGTCGAGCGGCTTGATGTCGAGGGGGGGCGACTCAAGCGAGCATTGTTCCTAAAAGAAGGGCGAGAATTTGCTGCAGCCGGTGATCTGTTTGTACTCGGCGCAAATGCGTTGTTTTCGCCCCACATATTGCTGCGCTCCGGCATCGGCGGCCACGGCATCGGCCAGTACCTGTGCGAAAAGATGTTTGGTTTAGTTGAGGTGAAGCTTAACGGACTAAAGCATTTCGATGGCGGGACAGCGACCACTTGCTTTAACACCTCGCTGCTTGATGGCGAACATCGCCGCACGAGAGGCGCAGTAACACTGTTCGTCGAAAACAGATTTGTCTACGGCCTGCGCACCGAGTTTGGGCGCTGGCGCGAGGTCCTGCCGATTGCGTTTTACGTTGAGGACATTCCCCAGGCGACAAACAGCGTTGCATTAGGTAACGGCGATTTACCGCTTCTCGAACGCTTTTCGTACACCGATTATGCAAAAAAATCGATCGGAGCAATGCTTGACGCTCTGCCTGACATTCTACGCCCATTACCGGTCGAGAGCATCGCGTTAAGGGAAATGCTCCCCGCGACTGGGCACATCCAGTGCACCACCCGAATGGGACTAACCAGTGCCGACTCGGTGGTCGATCGCGACCTGGTGCATCATACGTTGCGTAATCTCGTTATCGTCGGAAGCTCGACTTTTCCGACCACTGGAAGCGTAAATCCTTCCCTGACCATTGCGGCGCTGTCGTTGCGCGCCGCCGATCGCTTGACAAGGTCGACGCAATGACCCGGTTCAATCTTTCCCGACGTCAAATGATGGCGGGTGGCCTCTCGTTTACAGCGCTGGCCGCCGGCGGAGGCTATTTAACAAGCGCGGATGCCCAGGACTTCTTCACGGCAATGCTTCAGAGCGAACTCCCCGGGGTCAAAATCAGTGATGCAACAATTCGCGCCTTCACGTCCGACGCCATGAAGGGGCGTCACTCGACCTTTGCTCCAAAGCTCAAGGTGCTTTCGATGGCGAGCCGGGTCGTCGGTTACAGAGGCGTCACCGCCATGCTGGCTCGATCGTCAGCTTATGAACAATTCCGTCGCGAATTGTTTACTCAGTTCCTTCTCAGCACCGATTTCTTCACTCTTCACGATCCGACCGGCCGCGAGCTGACCTATCTGGGGCCGACGATGGCTTGCGGCAATCCATTCGCCCAGTTCAAACCAGCATGAGCTCCAGTAACCAAACCGCGCCAGAAGCATGAAAATGGTCGTGATTCATGGACGCCAATCGGATACGGTAGGCCATACTTCGCCAGCATAGGCCATGGAGGAGCGAATTTCGCCAATTCGTACCGAACTGGGACAAAGGACCGGCATGCTAATTGCACTAGCCTCCATGCTAGATTCTTTGCGAAGCCTCATCGAGCCTGTTCAAGATGCTTAATCTTATTCATAGCCCATTCATCGCTCGGCACAGGCGGGTTCACCAAGCGGCTTCCGCATCGACGACCATGCCTAGCTTTGCTCGAGTGGACGTGGCTGGCGCCGTGAAATCCTAACCGTGATGTGGGGGCCGCTAGCAGCCTATAGACGTTCTGCACGTGCCGAGCTGATGATGGGCGGCGCCCGATCATGAAGACAGTCGAGGTTCGGGAGCCCGCGGGAATGCTGCAGGGACGCGACGCCATGTTGCCAAGCAGACATCCTTTGGTCGCCGTGGTTACGCCGGTCTACAACGGCGCCAAATTTCTCGCCGCCGCCATGCAGAGCGTCCAAGCCCAGAGCTACCGGCCCCTCCTGCATGTCGTGCTCGACAACGCAAGTTCCGACGCAACACCCGCCATCCTCCAGAAGTTCCAAGGCCAAGATGTCCCAATTCTCACCAAGCGCAATTCCGCCGTCTTGCCGGCTCCGCGCAATTGGAGCGAAGCCGTAAGGCTGGTGCCGAACGAGGCCAAGTACTTCAAGCTCTTGTGCGCCGACGATGCCATGCGTCCGGAAGCGATCGCGCGAATGATTGAACTTGCCGAGCGCGCAAGTGACGTTCGCCTCGTGTTGGGGGTCGACAACTATAACGGCGTTCCGCGGTGGTCCAATCTGCCTCCGGGCCTGTCCATATTCGAATCCAACAATATGCTTGCGCGCATATGGTCGGATCTCGCGGACGTGCCTTATCACCATGCAATGTATCGAACCGACCTGCGCGACCCCGCAATCGATTTTTTCGATAGCAAGGTGATTGGGTTCGACGCCGAGGCCACCTTCCGCGTACTGTTCGGAGGCGGACGGTGTGGGTTTGTTCACGATCCCATATTTGAAACGATCGGCCACGCCGATTCATTAACGTCAACTTGGACCAACAAGGTCGCCGCACAAAGCTTGGAGCGTTTGGCGCGGTTCGAGCACTACGGACCTGCTGCGCTTTCGCAGGCGGAACATCGACGCATTGCCAAACGGGAGCTGCGCATATTGTGCCGCAAATTGCTTTGGCGCTTCGCGATCGGCAAACGCGCAATGGCCAAGCGCGATTTGCAGCTCCTTGCCGAGCGCGGCCACAAACTAACGCTTGCGGATGTAGCGCTGAGCATCGCGACATGGCCCGGCCACCTCTACTATCGGAAGGTGACGCGCCTCCGACCGCATCGGCCTTGGCCCGCGACCGCGGCGAAGCCCGCCGAGGCCGAACCTGTCGCGCCGTCACCCCTGCCGGAGAGGAACGCATCTTGATCTTTCATCCGACCGATCTGCAAGACGCCCACTTGATCGAATTGAAATACATTCGCGATGATCGTGGGTTTTTCGCGCGTTCTTTCTGTGCGAATGAGTTTGCCGCGCATGGTCTGCACGGCGTTTTCGTGCAGCAAAACAATTCACAAAGCCTAAAAAGAGGGACGATTCGGGGTCTGCACTACCAGACTGCGCCGCACGCCGAGGTCAAGGTCATGCGCTGTCTGCGCGGAGCGATCTACAATGTGATCGTCGATCTGCGCCCCACCTCCCGGACCTATCGGCGCTGGCAAGGATTTGAGCTCACGGCCGAAAACCGCCGACAGCTCTATGTTCCGGAAGGCTTTGCCAACGGTTATCAGGCTCTCACCGATGAAGCCGAAGTCGCCTACCTCGTCTCGGTCCCCTACGCGCCAGGAGCGGAAGGCGGCGTTCGCTACGACGATCCTGAATTTCCGATCACCTGGCCGATCGAGGTGACCGTTGTTTCGGACAAGGACCGAGCGTGGCCGAACTTCGTGGGTTAATGGGCGCTATGCGCATCGACACCAAATTGGTCCGGTTTAGTGTGGCCGATTTGAAGTTCCTGCGGTGACGCAGTTGAGGGGCAGACGATGAGAGTATTGCTGACAGGTGCCACCGGCTTTTTGGGACGAAATGTACTTGCCGCGCTTTCCGACAAAGACGTCGAAGTGATTGCCGCATACCGCACCGAGCCGGGCCCGACACTCAACGCGGTGCAATGGCTTCGGGCGGATCTGACGGACGCGACCGAAACGGCCCGTCTTGTCCGCGAGGCGAAGGCGACGCACTTGCTTCATCTGGGCTGGCGACCGGTATACGGGGACGTCGCCAATTCGCGCCAAAACCTAGACTGGCTGCAATACAGCTTGATGCTTGCGAACCAATTCGTCGAAGCAGGTGGCATTCGCATTGTTGGTTGCGGCACTTGTTTTGAATATGATTGGAATTACGGAGTCTGCCGCGAGGATTTTACGCCGCTGGCGCCCACAACCCTCTACGGTGCGTGCAAGCATGCCTTGCATGTCGCTCTCGAAGGACTGGCAAAGCAGGCCGGCATCAGCTTCGGCTGGGGTCGGGTTTTTTTCATCTACGGTCCTGGCGAGCATTCAAGTCGTCTCGTCGCAGCCGTCATCGGCGCGCTCCTCGACAACCGGCCAGCCGAGACGACGCACGGCCGCCAGATCCGCGACTATTTATATATCAAAGACGCGGCAGCTGGGATTGTGTCCCTCGTCCTCTCGAATGCAACGGGCACCTTCAACATCGCGACGGGGCGGGTGATGACGTTGCGCGAGATGATATGCGAGATTGCCGATCAAGTTGGGCACCCAGACCTGGTTCGATTAGGTGCTCGCCCGCCCCAACCCTTCGAACCCCCGATCATCCTGGGGGACACGAACAAGGCGCGAGAAATTCTCGGTTTTGAAGCCAAGACCGATCTGAAAGACGGCATCGCCGCTACAATCGCCGCCACGCGCGATCCGCGCGCATTAACCGCTGCCGCAAAACGCGAGAATGCTGGAAATAGTCGACCATGACGAACCCTGAAATTGCGATCGTCGGAGCCGGCATGGCCGGCTTTGGCGCTACTTATCAGTTGAGCCAGCAGAAGCTGCGTCCGGTCATTTATGATGAATTAACTTCGGCGTTCTCGCGCCCACCTTCGCAAGACAGTTCCAATGCGGCGCGCTACCGCGAACCATTTTGCTTTGGGTGCTACCCGCGGTCGTTCTGTTCTGGCTGTGTCGTTTGTGGCTTATGGCGCGGACCGCGACGAGATGCTGGGATCCGGGCCCTCCACGACGGCGCGGTCGCCGCAGTCGAAAAGATGCGCTGGAAGTGCTAAAGTGTGGTGGCTGATGGCTGGAGGCCGGGTCCATGGACGAAAAATCGATCGCCGCGTGCCAAATGTTTGCGATCCCCGTCGCAATTCTCTTTTTGGCGATCGGATATGCGGAAACGCTGCCGCCCAAAGCGCTCTTGTCCGCCACGACCTTGGGGCTGAGCACGGTTTGGGTCATGGTCGGACTTTCATGGAACCCCAGGCCGTCCACTGCTGACAGAATCGCCATCCTTGGGTTGTCAGGTACTTTCTGGGTGGCGTCCGCTATTTTCACTGCAGCCCATCTCTGGCGACTAGTCAGGTGATTTCAGATCAAGCAGCGAAGGTCGATCAACAATGACACCGAAGTACACAGCGTTCTTGTCTGCCGCGTCCGGGCTTTTTGCGCTGATCGCGTCAACAACCTGCCTTCTGGCAGCCGAGTCGCCACCACCAGGATCCGCCATGCGCACCCTGTATGCGGTCAATCAGGCGGCCGACAAACGAGGGTCTGTTTCCGTCTACGATATTGATTCCGGACACCGGCTCATCAAAACCATTCAGACCGTTCCGAATGTCGCCGACGTCAAGGGCGTAGCCGTCAGCGCTGCAACGGGGAAGCTTTATGTCGCCTATCGACACGTGTCAGGCACCGGAATGATCTATTGCCTTAACGTCTACAACGACACCGTCCTTTGGAACAAAGAGGTTAGCCCTGGTGTCGACAGACTGGCCATCAATCCGGACGGACGACTGCTTTATGTGCCGACCTGGGAAGAGGGTTCGGCGAATTTTATCAACATTGTGAACGCCGACACCGGTGATGTTGTTCGTAAGGTGTTCTTCTCCAATCGATCGCACGATACACAATACCCGCTGTCCGGCCCTATTTTTCAGGAAACGAAGGCTCGCGACGAAAGCAGCAAGTACTTGTACATGATCGACCCGACTAGCTACACCGTTTCCTTTATTGGCCCGTATTCTGGGATGCTCGGGCCCTTTGCCGTCGATAGCACGAGCACCTACGTTGTAAACAACGTGACCGGCATTTGGGGAATGGAGGTCGCCAATCTGAAGACCGGCAAGATCGTCACCGCAATTATTCCGAACCATCGGCCCAGGCACGTTGAAACGATCCATGGGATCGGATGGACGCCCGACCAAACTGAAGTTTGGCAGGCGAGCACCGCAGGAGACCCGCACGTCTACATCTGGGATATGCTGGGCCCGATGTCGCCGGTTCTCAAGGATAGATTGACGCTGCAAAGCGGGAGCGGGACGCACTGGCTCACGTTCGACATAAAGGGAGAATATGGATATATCGCGCCTAACAAAGGTAACCCTGACGGAACGGAGGTCTTCGATGCCCACACGCATTCTTCCGTGGGCGTGATTGGATCGACAGAAGATATGCTCGAGATCGACTTTGCGAACGGCAAGATCAGCCAAGTCGGTGATCAATATGGGATCGGACGAAGAGACGGGAAACTCAGCCAAGTCGGT
>Ga0210405_10006656_pt1 | contig 10273 bp, 8 predicted proteins | sample IncBWH11MmetaG_FD_155492 | JGI IMG/M metagenome (GOLD analysis project Ga0210405, IMG submission 155492) | Forest soil microbial communities from Barre Woods Harvard Forest LTER site, Petersham, Massachusetts, United States - Inc-BW-H-11-M | ecosystem: Environmental > Terrestrial > Soil >... | reverse complement strand
GCCGCAATGGCTCGGCCAGCAGGACCTGGCGATGATCGCCGTCACCGTCGTGCATGCCTGGCGGCTGTTCCCGTTCGGGGTGGTGATCTTCATCGCCGGGTTCACCTCGGTGCCGAAGGACGTGCTTGACGCGGCGACGGTCGACGGCGCCGGGTTCTGGCGGCGCAACTACCAGATCATCCTGCCTATCATCATGCCGATCGTGGTGATCGCGCTGATCTTCGGCACGGTGTTCACCTTCACCGACCTCAGCGTCGTCTACCTCCTGACCAAGGGCGGCCCGATCAACGCGACGCAGGTGCTCGGCTCGCTCGCCTTCCAGGTCGGCATCCTGTCGGGCGACGTGGCGCACGGCGCGGTGATCTGCCTGTTCCTGTTCCCCTTCCTGCTGCTCGCGGTGATCTTCATGTTGCGGGCGCTGCGGCGTCGAGAGATCTAGAGATGCCGCGGCTCTTCAAAAGCATCGCCAGCGAAGGGTCGTTCTACGCCGCCGTCGTCCTGCTGGTGACGTTCGCCGCGTTTCCGTTCTATTGGATGCTGCTCACGACCTTCAAGTCCGACGGCGATCTTTATAATCTCAAGTCCAATCCCTATTGGTTCAACGCCGCGCCGACCCTCGAACACATCAGATATTTGTTCGAGGAGACCCTGTTCGTGCAGTGGATCTCCAACAGTGCCCTCATCGGCTTGTGCGTCGTCGCGATCACCCTGGTGGTGGCGCTGCCTGCCGGCTACAGCCTCGCCCGCATGCCAGGCCGCAGCGCCGAGAACCTCGGCATCGGCATCTTCCTCACCTACCTGGTGCCGCCGACCCTGCTGTTCCTGCCGCTGTCGCGGGTCGTCTCGGTGCTCGGGCTGCAGGACTCGCTGTGGTCGCTCGTGCTGGTGTACCCGACCTTCACGATCCCGTTCTGCACCTGGCTGTTCATGGGCTTCTTCAAATCGGTGCCGCGCGAGATCGAGGAAGCGGCGATCGTCGACGGCTGCACCATCATGGGGGCGTTCGTGAAGACGGTGCTGCCGCTGTCCGTGCCGGCGATCCTCACCGTGGTGATTTTCGCCTTCACGCTCACCATGCAGGAGTTCGTGTACGCCCTGACGTTCATTTCGTCGTCGGACGAAAAGCCGGTGACGCTCGGGGTCGCGACCGACCTGATCCGCGGCGACATTTTCTACTGGGGCGAGCTGATGGGCGCGGCGCTGATCGCCAGCGTTCCGGTGGCGATCGCCTATAATCTGTTCCTCGACCGTTTCATCACCGGCATCACCGGCGGCGCCGTGAAGGGGTAGCCTTTCCACTATCGGATTCTGCGCTTGCGTTAACGGGACCCACTCTATCCTTCATCCATGCAACAGCAACTGGCGGATCGGTCCGTAACAACGAAATTAATACTCGCACTTCGTCAAGCCCTTTTTCCCGATACGCTTGCTCTATCACTGTCGCGCCCGCATAGGGCCACTGCGGATAATTGCCCGATCTAATGTAATCCCAAACTCGCTTTGAGAGATCTAACTCGTCTCGAGCCAAGTGCACTTGCATCCACGCGGCGATCGCCTCATTCACTGGTGACGCCTCCCTCCAGTGGTTCGCAAGTCCCGGACCTGGCGCCGGTGTGCCGTCCTCCAACGGCGCCGTCTGCACATAAGCATGAAAATGTTCGTGTGCGAGAATGCTGCGGAGAAACAGACGAGCCGTATTGGCACCTTGACCTGTCTTATTAAGAACGGCTTGGAAGTCATCGAGCGCGTCACCACATACCAGCACTCGATCGGTCCTCGGAAGGAACAAGGCTATCGGCAGACCCCATTCATGCGCCTTTGCCGTCAATTGTGCATCGACGCTGTTTGCATTGGCTGGAGCAAAAATCCCGTAGGTCGGTACGTCCACAGCCAAAAATCTATCCGCCCCTTTACCGATGCTTCGGCGCAAGATGTTGGCGGCGCATGTCCATGCCACTTCCAGAGCCTCGATGAAGGCGCTGATCGGACCGATCATCTCTATCTCGTTCTTTTTCCATCCAGCGATCGTTCCTTGCAAGTTGCTCGGCAATCCTCCTTGGCTTAGCCTCTTCCATGCACTAGCCGGAATGTAATATCTGTTCTGAATGGAAAGATCACTCGCCTCACGAACGCGCTGTTTCAGCACGTCAGTAACTGTGCGGAAGAAAACGGACGCAAATTCAGAAAATGTCTGATTCGAATTGACTCCTGGCAATTTGACCTCCACCAGCTTTTGTCGGTCCTCTACCCACCTGGGCGCCATTTCATGAAGCACGAGATGGCTTAAGCTGGGAAAATCAAGGTCTCCGATCAGCGCTCGACAAATCGAGTCAGCAATGAACAAGGCAGACCGAAACCGTTCATCGAACTCGGACGGCTTCGAAAACCGTCCCGAAGCGTCCGCCAAAATTGGCTGTAGATAGCTCATCATGTAGCTGAGGCCGCGTTGGAAGGATGCGGCCGTTCCAATCAGCTCCGCTCCCGGCTTTTCAAGGCCCAACTTTTCGAGGCCCTCACTCCATGGGCCCCATGGGTCTTCGGCACGCGAAACGGGTGCTCGGAGAACGCTTTGAGGATCGACAACCGCGCCCATGGCGGCTGTCGTGATCGCTTCGACAGCACCCTGAAAAGTCGCAGCATGGTTTAATCCGGGTATTGTATCCGACGTCTCCCTTAGCCAATCAGGAATAAACCACGCCCGCGGACTTGCCTCACATAGTACTCGCAGTGTATTAAAAGCAGGTTTTTCAAGATTTAGTCGCCGCGCCGTTTCATAGGGAGCATTGAAATCCATTCCTTCCCAGAAGCTTCGCACGTGAAAAGCGAGGCAGATGCTTGTCAGAACCTCTCCCCAATCTGCCAAAGCTTGCTGTTGTTCAAACTCGAGCGAAATGTAGTCGATGGTTTCGCCAGCGCGAACCTCGCGCACGGTGTGTCGGTCCACAAGAAGTGTAGGAACTGCGTAGTAACGTGACCCGACAGCGGCCTCCACGAAGGCAATGGCATACGCGACGTCTGCAGCTATTTGTTGCGTCACCGTCGTGGCGATGTCGGGCAAAAGCGGCAGGACCGCGACAGGAATATTTGGAGCACCCTTGAGCGGTCTTTCGCGCCCCTGCGCCGGATTGGCCACTGCGCTTTCAGGACGTACATCCCGGATACGCTCAAGGTCGAGGTAGGCAAAGTTTAGATGTTTTAGCGAGGAGGGTAAGGGTGGGCATGGTTCCACCCAGTAAACGGGGCGGATAAATCCAGTTCCGCGATCTCCCTGAATTGTTAGGGCATCCTCTATCTCATCATTCACTGGAGGTGATACACTTGCCGCTTCCGACCAGAACAACTGAAAAGTGTCGGACTTGGCTAGTAGCGCGCGAATCGCAGGGCGCCAGTTCTGCCCGGAGATTAGCGCCTGCTTGTCTATGATCACATAAATGCCCAGCGCAGCGTAAACCGCTGCACAAGCGTGCACTATCGGCGCATCTGACCGTGCATGGGAGGCGAAAATGGTTTGGAAAATGCCGCCTGTCTTCACAGTTGGCTCACGGGCTGGTGCGGGGAACACCTTGGCGGGACGGATTAGAATCGAGAGCGGAACCCTCCCGATCGGGAGTCCCCTCACCGAAACCTCAATCTCGCCGATCAACGGTCCGTCCAATGCATTTGTCGGCCTAATTCGGAATTCGAACTCCTGAATATCTTCTTGCCACCTGACGATTGCGCTGGCCGGGTTAATATCGAATCCCGCCAGATGTGGGGTAAGCGTAATCTCCGTTCGTCGCGGCAATCGAGTCGACGCATGAACCGATTGGCTGACGGCGTTCGTGCCCTTTGCCCGTCCCAGGCCCACCGCGCGGTTACGCGCTTCGTCTAACAGCCTGGACAAATGTATAAAGAACAGGAGCGAAGCCCAGGTATCCTTTCCCAACTCACTTGGATAGGCTGCAGTAAAACTTACTTCTTCACTTGAGGCGTCTGCAAGAAATTCTGCCGTCGCGCGTTGCAGGCTCGCGCGCGCCTGCTCGACGGCGGCGGCCTCCGCACGTACTGTTTCGCCCGCTCTACCAACCGCCTCGCTCATCTCAGCTTCGGAGGTTACTGCCGTGACGCTGCCGTAACTGCCCGCGACACGCCGCGCGAGCTCATTGCCCTTTTCGGTTGGATCGATAAGGATAACGTCGACAGGGACACGTCTAGCTAATAGCGCTTTACTAGCGGCTTCCGCGGGCGTTGAATCGGATAGCCCGTCCGAAATGAGGAGAACGCGAACCACCGGCTCACCTGCGCGCGCACGGATATGATCGCTCGCCGCTTTGAGCGCCACCGCGACGTCCGTTCCATTTGCTGGCGTGACGCCAGCGAGCACGGTCGTGATGCGATTTAAATTACCTGAGGAGCCTTCATAAATGAGCTGCGCCTCGCTCGTGAATGCAAAGATTGCGGTCTGCGTCGGTTCGCCAAGTCCTTGCAAATGAAGGACCAGAGCCTCTCTGGCTGCCTCGAACTTGATGCGCGCCTGTGTGCCGCGCTGACGACCTGAGAACGCCGCGGTGCCCTCAAAGGGATCGGCCATCGAACCAGAGGCATCCAACAGTATTATCCACATTGTCGTTCCAATCGTGGCAATGATCCCGTTGCACTCAAGTGGTGTTTTGTTTTTCCAGCAGAGGACATCCCTAACATCGGGATCGAAGCATAAGCATTCAGCGGGAAGTTGCAAGTCAAAGTTGGCACCTTTCTGTGGCGGTATTGTACTCGGCGAGCTGATGGGCGCGGCGCTGATCGCTGGCGTCCCCGTGGCGATCGCCTATAATTTGTTCCTCGACCGTTTCATCACCGGCATCACCGGCGGCGCCGTGAAGGGGTAGCCGTAGGGTGCATTAGCGGCCGATGGGCCGCGTAATGCACCGTTATCAACCGGCGCAATACGCTTCGCTATTGCGCCCTACGGCTCATCGATGATGCTCACGTGCGCGGCGACCACGTGCCAACCGTCGGGGAACCGCACCCAGGTCTGCATCTGGCGACCGATCTTGCCGGGCGTGCGGTGGAACAGGGTCGAGGCGACGCCGGCGTCGCGGCCGTAGGTGGTGATGACGGTGCGCGAGATGGTGCGGGCGAGGCCGACCGGCGAGCGCGCGGCGCGAAACCCTGCGATGGCGGCATGGCCATAGAGATTTTCTCCGACGCCGTAGCGGATGGTGCGCGGATCGTCGCGAAAGATTTGATTGAGCGCCGCGACGTCGTTCGCCATCAGGGCGCGCTCGTAGCGCGCGAAGGCCGCCGTCACCTCCGCGAGCACGTCGGGCAGGTCGATTTGCATGGGTGGTCTTCCCGGAGATTGGAGGTTAGCGAATAGCGAATGGCGAGTAGCGAATAGAAAGAGAAGCGCGCCCGCTTCACTATTCGCTATTCGCTATTCGCGGCCGCGGCGCCGACACGACGCCGTCCTGCTCCAGCGCATCCGCAACCGCGAGCACGATGTCCTCGCGCCACGGCGCGGCGATGACCTGCACGCCGATCGGCAGCGGCTTGAGCGGCACCGGCACCGCCACCACCGGCAGGCCGATGAACGAGATCGGCTGGGTGAAGATGCCGAGGTTGGGCCGCACCGGCGTCGTGACCCCGTCGAGCACGAAGGTCTGCTGGCCGATCGCCGGCGCGGTGCCGGGCGTCGCCGGCGCAAGGATGACGTCGACCTCGGCGAACAGCTCGAGCACGCGGGCGCGGTACCAGCGGCGGAATTTCTGCGCCCGGTCGACCAGCGCCGCCGGCACCAGGGCGCCGGAGATCAGGCGGTCGCGCACGGCCGGGTCGAAGTCGCGCGCGCGGGTGCGCAGGCGATCGAGATGCAGGCTGGCGCCCTCCGCGGTGGTGATCACGAAGGCGGCGGCGCGGGCGCGCTGGGCTTCGGGCCATTCGATTTCGCGCGTGGCGCCGAGCGCCCGGGCAACCCGGTCGACCGCCGCGAGCGCCTCGGGCATGGCGCCGCGGCGGAAATAGCCGCCGGCGACCGCGATGCGCAGGCCGGCGGTGCCGCGGCCGAGCGCCGGCAGCGCCGGCGCGACCGGGCGCCGCGCGCACACCGGATCGTCGGGGTCGTGGCCCTGCATGGCGTCATAGGCGAGCGCGAGGTCGCGGGTGGTGCGCGCGAGCGGCCCGACGTGGTCGAGGCTGCCGACGAACGGAAAGGTGCGCGCGCGCGACAGGCGCCCGTAGGTCGGCTTGAGGCCGAACAGGCCGCACAGCGACGCCGGCACGCGGATCGACCCGTTGGTGTCGGAACCGAGCGCGAGCGGCACCAGGCCGGCGGCGACCGCGGCGCCGGAGCCGCCGGAGGAGCCGCCGGTCATGCGCGTCACGTCGTGCGGGTTGCGCGAGGGGCCGTCGTGCACGTTTTCGCCGGTGAAGTCGTAGGCGTATTCGCCCATGTTGAGCGCGCCCACCAGCACGCCGCCGGCAGCTTCGAGCCGTTCGATCAGGGTGGCGTCGCGGGCAGAGGGCGGCCGCGCGCGATTGATCTTGGAGCCGGCGAGGGTCGGCAGGCCGGCGACGTCGAACAGATTCTTCACCGCGAACGGCACGCCGGCGAGCGGCCCGAGCGGCTCGCCTTTGGCGCGCGCCGCGTCGATCGCGCGCGCCCTGGCGCGGGCGCGCTCGGCCACCACCGCCGTGAAGGCATTGAACGCGCGATCGCGCGCGGCGATGCGGGCCAGCGCCGCCTCGGTCACCTCGGCGGCCGCGGCGCGGCCGGCCGCGACGGCGCCGGCGACGTCGCCCGCCGACGCCCAGTCCAGCGCGTCGACGCGCGGTCCAGCCGAAACATCCGCCATGGGGTTCAGGCCTCGAACACCGGCGCCGGCTCCGCCTCGTCCGGCAGCGGGAACTCGGCGACCAGCGCGGCGAGCCGCATGGTCAATTCGAGATTGGCACGCACCGCCGGCTTCCACGCGGGCTCGATCGGCACAGCGAGAGCGCCGGCGGCGGCGTCGATGTAGTCGTCGAGCGAGTCGGGGGAGGTCATGCACGTTTCTTTCTTCACCTCTCCCCGGAGGGGAGAAATCGATAGGCGGCCTTCGGCCGCCGTTCTTACCATCAAAAACGCCGACGCGGAGCGTCGGCTACGCGTCAGCGCATCGGGTGAGAGGGCTCCCAACATATATCAGGATTCAGGAACCCCCTCACCCCAACCCTCTCCCCTCCGGGGAGAGGGAGAACCGCGGTCGGTGCGAGTTTCCTAATCCACATCGGCGAAGTGGCAGGCGACCTCGCGGCCCTCGCCGATTCGTCGCAGCGGCGGCATTTCGCTGCGGCACAGGTCGGCGCCGCGCGGGCAGCGGCCGTAGAAGCGGCAGACGTTCGGGTCGGGATCGATCGGGCTGCGCGGCTCGCCGCTCAGGCGCAGCCGCGCGACGCCGTTGCCGTCGAGGCGCGGCACCGCGGCGACCAGCGCCTTGGTGTAGGGGTGCAGCGGCCGGTTGAACACGTCGCGCGCCGGCCCGGCTTCGACGATCCGGCCGAGATACATCACCAGCACCCGGTCGCACAGCAGGCGCACCACGCTGAGATCGTGCGACACGAACAGATAGCTCATGCCGAGCTCGGCCTTGAGCTGCCGCAGCAGCTTGAGGATCACCACCTGGACCGACACGTCGAGCGCCGCGGTCGGCTCGTCGAGCACGAGCAGCTCCGGCTCGACCGCGATGGCGCGCGCGATGCCGACGCGGGCGCGCTGGCCGCCGGACAATTGGTGCGGATAGCGCCCGAGCAGCTCGCGCGGCAGGCCGCACTGGGTCGCCGCCTGCTCGACCCTGGCGGCGAGCGCTCTTCCGCCGAGACGCTTGAGCCGTTGCACCGGGTCGGCGATGGCGTCGAACGCGGTGAAGCGCGGATTGATGCTCTCGCCGGAGTCCTGAAACACCATCTGGATGCGGCCGCGGTCGCGGTCGTGGGCGAAGTCGCGCGCGGCGATCAGGGAGAGGTCGCGGGTGGCGAAGCGGATGCTGCCCGAGGTCGGATCGAGCAGCCGGGTGAGCACGCGCACCAGGCTGGACTTGCCGCAGCCGGATTCGCCGACGAGGCCGACGGTCTCGCCCTTGGCGATGACGAAGCTCACGTCGTCGACCGCGTGCACCTGGGACTGCCGGTCGGCGCCGCCGGCGAAGCGCCGGCGCAGGCCTTGCAACGCGCCGCCGGGCGCCGCCACCGGAAAGCGCTTGATCAGTTCCGCGACATCGAGCAGCGCAGGCATCACAGCGGAGCTTTCTTCTTCACCTCTCCCCGGAGGGGAGAGGTCGACAATTCGCGAGCGCGCTCGCGGATTGTCGGGTGAGGGGGTTCCTGCCCTATCGATAGCGCGGGAACCCCCTCACCCCGACCCTCTCCCCTCCGGGGAGAGGGAGTCCGCGCGGCGCGTGCGCAGCGATTGTCCAGCGACAGCATCATCACAGCGGATTCCAGCAGGCGACGGAATGCCCGGCGGTGAGCGGCGGGCGCGGCAGCGGCTGGGCGCACAGGTCGGTCTTGCGCGGGCAGCGCTCGGAGTAGCGGCAGGGCGGCAGGTCGGCGCGGCGCAGGTCGGGCAGCGATCCGGGGATCGAGGCGAGCGCGTCGAGGCTCGCCGCCGAGTCGGGGGTCGCGGCGATCAGCTCGGCCGTATAGGGATGACTCGGATGCTTGATGAGCTCGCGGGTCGGCGCGTTCTCGACCACGTGGCCGGCATGCATGACGACGATGCGGTCGGCGCGCTGGCCGGCGAGGGCGAGGTCGTGGGTGATGAAGATCGTCGCCATGCCGATCTCGCCCGCCAGCTCGCCGATGATGTCCATGATCACCGCCTGGGTGGTGACGTCGAGCCCGGTGGTCGGCTCGTCGGCGATCAGCAACGCCGGCCGTGCGGCGAGCGCGATGGCGATCATCACGCGCTGGCACATGCCGCCGGACATTTCGAACGGATAGGCCGAGGCGCGGCGGGCCGGATCGCTGATGCCGACCGCGCGCAAAAGCTCGATCGCCCGCGCGGGCGCGTCGGCCTGGGTGAAGTTGCCGTGGCGCAGCAGCACGTCGGCGATCTGGCGCCCGACCGGCCGGATCGGGTTCAGCGCGGTGCGCGGGTTCTGAAAGATCATCGCGATCTCGCGCCCGCGCACCTCGGCGAGCTGGGCCGGGCGCGCGGTGATGAGGTCGAGGCCGCCCAGCATGGCGCGCCCGGCGGTGATGCGGCCGGCCGGATCGAGGATGCCCATCAGCGCATAGGCGGTCACCGACTTGCCCGAGCCGGACTCGCCGACGATCGCCAGGGTCTCGCCCTTGCCGACCGCGAAGCTCACCGCCTCGAGCGCCTTGACGACGCCGGAGCGGGTGCGGAACTCGACCGCGAGATCCTCGACCAGCAGGGCCGGCACGGCGCCGTTCACGTGCGCCTCCGCGGATCGACGACGTCGCGCAGGCCGTCGCCCAGCAGATTGAAGCAGAACACGGCGACCATCAGGGCGAGGCCGGGGAAGAACGCGATCCACCATTCGCCCGACACCATGAAGGCGGCGCCCTCCGCCACCATGATCCCCCATTCGGCGGTGGGCGGGCGCACGCCGAGGCCGATGAAGGAGAGGCCGGCGGCGTTGAGGATGGCGTACCCCATGGTGAGCGACATCTGCACCACCATGATGGGGAACACGTTGGGGAGGACCTGGAAGGCGAGGATGCGGAGATCCCCGTTGCCGGACAGGCGCGCCGCCTCGACGAAACCGGCCTCGCGCCGCACGTTGGCCTCGGCGCGCGCGACCCGCGCATAGAGCGGGAAGTTCACGATCGCGGTGGCGATGACGATGTTGGTGACGGTGTTGCCGAGCGCGGCCACGATCCCCATGGCGAGCACGAACAGCGGGAACGCCATGATGGTGTCGGCGATGCGGCCGACGATGCGGTCGATCCAACCGCCGAAGAAGCCGGCCGCGACGCCGGCGAGCCCGCCCATGACGAAGACCAGCACGACCGACCATACGGCGATGCCGAAATCGAGGCGCGTCGCCACCACGACGCGGCTGAAAATATCGCGGCCGAGCTGATCGGTGCCGAACCAATGGTGCAGTGACGGGGATTTCAGCGCCTCGACGGTGTCGCTCGCCAGCGGATCGATCGGCACGACGTACGGGCCGACCAGCGCCACCAGCACGATCAGCACGAACAGCGCGAAAGCGATGCCGGTGACCGGGTTCTCGCCCACCACGTAGCGGGCATGACGCATGGTGGCGGCAAGCGCGGTCATCGAGGTGGG
>Ga0210405_10006655_pt1 | contig 10274 bp, 6 predicted proteins | sample IncBWH11MmetaG_FD_155492 | JGI IMG/M metagenome (GOLD analysis project Ga0210405, IMG submission 155492) | Forest soil microbial communities from Barre Woods Harvard Forest LTER site, Petersham, Massachusetts, United States - Inc-BW-H-11-M | ecosystem: Environmental > Terrestrial > Soil >... | reverse complement strand
ACGATTACAGCCTTCTCGATGTGAGCGATCTGGTATTCGTCGATGCGCCCGGAACTGGCTTCAGTCGCATCAGCGGCAAGGATCGCGAAAAAGCGTTCTACGGCGTCGATCAGGACGCACACGCGTTCGCGGATTTCATCGTGCAGTTTCTAAGCAAATATGGACGATGGAACTCGCCCAAATTTATGTTCGGCGAAAGTTACGGCACCACACGATCCGCCGTGCTGGTCAACGTGCTCGAAACGGAACGCGTTGTGGACTTCAATGGCGTTATTCTTTTGTCGCAAATATTGAACTTCAATTTGAGCGCAGACGGTCCGCAGTTTAATCCTGGAGTCGAACTCCCCTACCAGCTCGCGTTGCCGACGTACGCCGCATCCGCCTGGTATCACCACAAACTGCCGGATACGCAGCGGGAACTGGCGCCGCTAGTGGCGGAGGTCGAGCGGTTTGCGATGAATGACTACGCTCAGGCACTCGCGGCTGGGTCTACGCTCGCGCCGGAGCAGCGCAAGGCGATCGCCCAAAAGCTGCATCAGTACACCGGCCTTCCGGTGGAATACGTCGAAAAAGCAGATCTTCGCATCAACGGCGGAGAATTCGAGAAAACGCTTCAGGACGACACGGGCACGACGACTGGCCGTCTCGACACGCGTTTCTCCGGGCCCACATTGGATCCGCTCAGCAAAGAGGCGGAATACGATCCTCAATCAGCGGCGATTGGTTCGGCGTATGTTTCCGCATTCAATGACTACGTGCGCAAAGAATTGAAGTTTGGTGAGAACAAGATTTTTAAGCCGGAAATCGAGATCTGGAAGACGTGGAATTTTCTGCATCAGCCTCCGGGATCTCCTCTAGCGCTGCCGATGGCGACAAACGTGATGCCCGACCTGGCGATGGCGATGAAATATAACCCGGACCTCAAGGTGTTATTGAATGCCGGCTATTTCGATCTCGCTACGCCGTTTTACGAAGGCGTCTATGAAATGCAGCACTTGGCCATTCCCGCTAAGTTGCAGAAGAACATCGAATTTCAGTTCTACGAGTCCGGGCACATGGTTTATGCGCGCTCGGCCTCGCTGAAAGCCCTGCACGACAACGTGGCGGCCTTCATCGTGAAGGCGGAGAGTCCCAAAACCAACTGAGGCACGGCGACCCTAAATTTCTGGGTGCGTGAGTTTTTTAGTGAGGAGGGCTCGATCAGGATTTTCGTGTGTGGGCTTTCGCGTGAAATTTTGACGGTTCGACGATCGCTCGATAGACGCGCCCGCGGCCAATCACGTGTTCGCCGGCGCTGGCTTCCACCTCGAAAATCATGAAGCGTCCCTTGTGTTCCACTAGCCGCGCCGTGGCTCGAACTGATGTTCCTTCCGGCACCGCTTTCAGATGATCCACTTCGATTCGCGTTCCAACAGTAATTGCTCCGACTGGCAGCTCCGCCTGAACCGCTTGGGCTGCCGCGATTTCCATCATGCCGATCATCGCAGGCGTAGAAAGCACGGCCGGCAGCTCCGGATTGAAATGAGCTAGAGTCCATTCGCGAGGGACGATTTTCTCTACCGCAGCTTCCAAGCCTATGCGCGGGCGCTCTTCTTGCGTCGTCATCAGGAAGGTTCGCGGGTCGCGGCGTCTGCGGGGCCACGAAGGCAGCGCGGATCGAGAAAACCGTGCACGAATTCAGCCATCGTAATACCAAGCTGGCTCCAAAGCCGCCGCTTCAGGCCGCGATAATCCTGCGAACCGCTGAAGATGTCGCGCATCAGATCGCGAAATGTCGGGGAGTAATTAATCAGCTGCACCACACGCGTTGTGATCGCGCCGCCAAGAAAGGTTCCGCGAAAGACTTTGCGCGCAATATTTGCAGCGAATTCCAGATCCGCGGAAAACGCGGCGCGCAATCGTTCCGGATATTCCTGTGGCTGCCTTTCTGCGATTGCTTGCGCGAGCAAATCGCCCGAGCGAAGCGCGTAGTAAAGTCCTTCTCCCGTAATCGGATCGACGCAAGCAGCCGCATCTCCAGCCAAAGCCCAATTCCGCCCCGCAATCTTGCGCCCGCGAATTGTCTGCGCCTCCGGCGACGGCAATACGTGGCTGTACAGCTGCGCACCTTCCATAGGGATATTTTCTTTGGTAATAAAATCTTCGAGGTGCCGTCGCAGTTCCTGGCTGGAGGTCTGACCCAGCTTCGCGCAAATTCCCACTGAAATATGATCCGCGCGCGGAAACGACCAGAGGTAACCCTCGAACTGTCTCAGAAACTTCACTTTCAGGATCTCTTCCTCGGTAGGAACAAAATAGCCAAGCGTCATTTCCAGATCGCGCGCGCCGAGAGCGGTCGTCTCCGGAAGCAATTGATTGCGTGCGCCCGCTGCAAGCACCGCAAAATCGGCTTCAGCTTCCCTTCCACCCGCGATGGACAGTTTCACATTCGCGCCATTCGTATCAATTTCAGTAACCCTAGAGCAAATCGCGGTGCATCCAGCCGCTACAGCTCGATCGAGCAACAGCCCGTTCAGAACCTTCCGAGCATAAATGACGATCGGATTATTCATTTCGAACCGGGCTCGATGGCCACGGCTCGAAATCAGCTCCGCCGTGCGAATAATTTTCTTCGGATGCGGAGTTTCGAGCAGAAAAGGGTAAGCTTCGATGGCTTTATGCGTTAAGCCGCCGCCGCATGGCTTCTCCCACGCCAACCGCTCATCGAAAATTGTTACTTCAAATCCCGCAGTCGCCAGCCGCTCGCCGCAGAGCGCACCGGCAGGACCGCCTCCGACAATTGCGATTTTTTTCATTCCGCGGGTCAGGTTAGTGGGAACACCGACGCAATCAACCAAGCGCCGAGTATAGCACCAAAGAGTGCCGCTGCCGGGGCGGAGCCCGTGCGCCTCCGTAACGCATCGGTACCGAGCCTCTGCAATATAGAAAATAGCGCGAGAGCGGTCACCAGAAGCAGAATCAACACTTGTCCGCTTATCAGTTCGTAGTACGCAAATGCGCAGACGAGCCAGAGTTCCAGGCGCAGCGCCATCGCAAACGCAAATCGAATCGCCCGGCGCCAGCCTGAATCAACCGGCCCGAGAACCACCTCCTCCGCGTAGGCAAAAATCCACAGCACCGGCAGCAGTGCGCAAAACCGCAGCCATCGTGGCGAGTTCATCCAACCATCCGTCAGCTGCCAATTCAGCCAAGCCCCGACTGCAAGAATCGCGCCGACGCCCAGTATCGCAGCTGCGAGTTTCGTCGTTAGATCTAGTGAAAATGCCGCGCGCGCGTTCGCACGGTTCAAAATGAGCAGCAGCGCTCCGTAGATCAGAAGCAACGATGCGAGATAGTCGCCCGAGTAGATGTGCAGGAATTTCAGAGGAACGAAGGCCATTAATATGAGCACACCAATCAGTGCGCAGATAATTCCTTCGAAGAGGATCAGCACGCGACCGGGCACGCGATAAGTTGAATCGATCGCTGGGCCGTCATGTAGATCGGTCGCTCGTGCAGAATCTGCTCGGTTCCCAACAGTACGGAATATCCGAAACACTTGAACGACAGCGCTGGCAGCAAGCGGAAAAATCATAAGGAGCCCAATCAAACCGAGTAAAGCTCCCGCCAGACGTCGGCGGCCAAAATCGAACGTTTCGTAGGTCGCCAAATCGACATTTAAACTGAGGGTCTCGGTAGCAACGTTCGGAAACAGCGCTAGCATGGCCCAAAGCTCCGACCGGTGAGCCACGCGACGATCCAGCAACAAGCTGGTGTGCGACGCAAACGGAATACGCTCCAAATCAAACGCGCGCAACTGCGCAAAGTCCTCCGGCTCTTTCCGGTCACCTCCAGCAGCTGCCTCTAAATCCTTCGCTTCTTTGGCAAGCAGTGGAATATCAAATTGCGCCGTGAATACGAGCAGATTCGCAGGCATTCGTGACGGCAATTTCATCGGTGCCGGTGAAATCGCAATCGTGGCCAGTACCGGTTCGCGATCCGCCATTCGAATCGCAATCGCTGCGCCCATCGAATGGCCCACAAACACCGTCGTGCGCGGGTCAATCCTGCCGCTGCGAATCAGGGTTTCCACCGCAGCAGTTGCGCATAACTGCGCTCGCGGGAATGTAAATGGTTCGCGATTGTCGCCATGGCCGGGTGAATCTAGTGCGTAGGTTCGCAAGCCGTGCCCCGCGAAGTCTTCGCTCAGATATGTCATCACCCTGCGATTCGCGGAAAGTCCGTGAAGCACAATCGCAGATCCGGCGGGACTCACATTCGCCGGCGGATCGTATTCGGTAGCCGGCACCCGGCAGCTGCCCGCATCCAGCACGAAGTCTTTCCTTGGCAGCTCACTGCGCCGGATCCACGCGGTTCCCAAAAGCAGACAAATCGCTCCTCCGATCGCGACTCCAAGTTCCCAGAGCTTCATCGCTTTGGGCCTGCCATTCTTGAGCGCATGTTAGAATGGTATGTTTGCAACCAAGCGCCGTGGTGAACGAGGAGAGCAGAGATTTGGGTTGCGTAATTTCTCAAGATGAATTGATTCTCCGACGCGTCGAGTGGAAACGCAACGGCAAGCGCGTCGTGTTCGCGAGCGGCGCCTTCGACCTGTTGCACCCCGGCCACGTTCGTCTGATCGAACAGGCTCGCTCGCACGGAGATATCCTTGTGGTGGGAATCGAGAGCGAAGCGAGCTCCCACGATCGTCGCGACCCTCAGCCCGGGTTGTTCGGTCTGTCGATAACACCGTCCGCCGAGCGTGCTGAAATTGTCGCCGCCCTGGGCGCCGTGGATTTTGCCGTCGAGTTCGATCCGAATTCCTCGCCTCCGTTTGCGGTCCGGCTTCTGCCAGACGTTATCGTCCGGGGTGGCAATCCCGCCTCCGATAAGAAAGCCCTTCAGCTGGGCGATTCGTCTTCATCCGCGGCGAGCAAAGTGATTTATATCCCTCTCGAGCCCGGCCATTCGACCGCGCGCTTGATTGAACGCATCAACAATCTCGACGCATGATTCTGTCTTTGGTATCTGAGCTTCTCGCTCGGGTGGGTCGTCGGCCCGTCGTCGAGGAAGCGGTTGACAAGCTGCGCCGCAGCGGCGGATTCGTCCGCCTCGATGGCCTTACCGACCCCGCCAAAACTCTCGTCGCAACTCTCGCTGCCACTGAGCTTGGCCGTCCCGCCATCTTCATCGTCGAATCGAACCAACGCGCCGAAGCACTCGTCGAACCGCTCCGCTGGTTCTATCGCACGGTTACCGGCAAGCCAGGCCATCGCGTCGTCCATCTTCCCTCGCTCGAAGTGTTGCCCTACGATGGCCGCTCGCCGCACGCCGAAATTTCCGAAGATCGGGCCGTTGCGCTGTGGCGATTTGCCAATGGTGACGCCGACCTCATGATCGCGCCCATACAGGCGGTGCTCTGGCGTATGCGCGAGTCCGAGTTCTACCGCCATCTCGCCCGGACGATCGAGCGCGACCAGGATATTCCCCACCGCGAGCTTCTCGATTTCCTTTCGAGTGCCGGCTACGACAAACAAACCACCTGCGAAATGCCCGGCCAATTCGCTGTCCGCGGCGGCATCATCGACGTATTCTCCCCGGAAGCGCCGCAGCCAGTTCGCATCGAGCTGCTCGGGGACACAATCGAATCCATCCGCGCCTTCGACCCCAATACGCAGCGCTCAACGAATCCAATGGAACGCGCCACGCTGCTGCCGCTCACCGAATTTCCGCGGCGCGCGGAAGTGTTGCAAAGGTTGCGTGTCTCCACAGCCTCCGGCCGCGAGGATGACGAAACCCCAGCCGGCTTCTATCCTGGCTGGGAGTTTCAGGAAATCCTGCTCGAAGATCGCAAGTCCACGCTCTTCGATCTCGCCGGCGACCCGCTCGTGATTGAAGATGAACCGTCGCTTTTGAAAGCCGCCATCGAACAGTATCGCGACAAATTGCGCGACTCCTTCGAAGCGTTCGAAAGCCCAGTCAGCGAACCTCCCAATCGCTTTCTTTTCGACGAAGAAGAATGGTCGCTCGCAATGCAACTCGCGCCGCGCCTGGGAGTGGAGCATCTCGGCGTCGCAGCAGAGGATACCCCGCAACGCACGCTGCAAACTCAACCCACCACCCGCTACCACGGCAACGTCGCCGCATTCATGTCCGAAGTGCGAGAAAAGCTCTCCACCGGCGAACAGGTAATGGTTTCAGCCGCCACCACCGGCGAGCTCGAACGCCTCGCCGATATCTGCCACGAATACGAAGTTCCCTATCGCCTCGGCGAGCTCGAAGAAAATGTCACGGTCAGTCGCCTCGCCGAAGAGTCGCATGGCGGCAATGTTCCCGGCATGATCCTCATCAAAGCGCCTATTAGCGAAGGCGTGGTGATCCCCGAAGTAAATCTCACCATCTATGGGAACACCGATCTATTCGAAACCCTTCCTCCTCCCTCCCAACGCGCTCGCTCGCGCCCTAAGTCCGCCAGCTTCTTCAGCGATTTTTCAGACCTCAAGCCTGGCGACTTTGTCGTTCATGTGGACCACGGCATCGGCCAATTCGATGGTCTCCGCCAAGTGGCTGTCGAGGGCGCAAATGGTGAATTCATGCTGCTGCATTACGCCGACGACGCCAAGCTGTACGTCCCGCTCGCGCGTCTCGACCTGATCCAAAAATACAATGCACTCGGCGGCGCCACGCCGGCCCTAGACCGGCTCGGCACCACCATCTGGGAAGCGCGCAAGACGCGCGTCCGCAAATCCGTCAGCGACATGGCCGAAAAGCTCCTTGAGCTCTACGCCGAACGCAAGATGGCCACCGGCCACGCCTTCCCGCCCGATTCAAATTGGCAGCGCGAATTCGAAGATGCCTTCGAATTCGAAGAAACCACCGATCAGCAAAAAGCCATAGACGACGTGAAGCGCGACATGGAATCCACCCTTCCGATGGATCGTCTTCTGTGCGGCGACGTCGGCTACGGCAAAACGGAAGTCGCCATGCGCGCCACCTTCAAGGCTATCGCCGATTCAAAACAGGCAGCCATCCTCGCCCCCACCACCGTGCTGGCTTTTCAGCACTACGAAACTTTCCGCCGCCGCTTTGCCGCCTTTCCCGCCCGAATCGAAATGCTCAGCCGCTTTCGTTCAGAGAAAGAACAGAAGAAGGTGCTCGAAGAAGTCGAACAGGGCAAAGTCGACGTCATCATCGGCACTCACCGCCTGCTCTCGAAGGACGTAAAGTTTCAAGATCTCGGCCTGCTAGTCGTCGACGAAGAACAGCGCTTTGGCGTCGCCCACAAAGAACGCCTGAAAGAAATGCGCAAAAATGTAGACGTCCTCACCATGTCCGCCACTCCAATTCCTCGCACGCTGCACATGTCGCTCGTCGGCTTGCGCGATATGAGCGTGATCGAAACTCCGCCGAAGGATCGCCTCGCTATCCAGACCACCGTAGCTCCGTTCAGCGAAACGCTCGTCCAGCGCGTGGTCCAGGAAGAGCTCGCCCGCGATGGACAAATTTTTTTCGTCCACAACCGCGTCGAGTCAATTGAATCTCTCGCCGCCATGATCACGCGCCTCGTTCCGAAAGCTCGCGTCGTGATCGGACACGGCCAGATGCGCGAAAACGAGCTCGAAAAAGTGATGCTGAAATTCATCCGCGGCGAGGCGGACGTTCTCCTCTCCACCACCATCATCGAGAACGGCCTCGACATCCCCCGCGCGAACACGATCATCATCAATCGCGCTGACCGCTTCGGCCTCTCCGAGCTGTATCAATTGCGGGGCCGCGTCGGCCGCTCCAACCAGCGCGCCTACGCTTATCTGCTAATCCCCACGGAAACGGCCCTCACTTCAATCGCCCGCCAGCGGCTCGCCGCACTAAAAGAATTCAGCGACCTGGGCGCAGGCTTCCGTATCGCCGCGCTCGATCTTGAACTTCGCGGCGCGGGAAATCTTCTCGGCAGCGAGCAACACGGCCACATCGAAGCGGTGGGCTTTGACATGTACTGCCAGATGATGGAGCGCGCCGTCGCCGAGCGGAAAGGTGAAGCGCTTCCCGCGGAACGCCGCGCCACACTCAACCTTGGACAAGAAATCCGCATCCCACCTGAGTACATCGAGAGCGAGAATTTGCGCCTGCGCATCTACAAGCGAATTGCCGGGGTCACGTCGGACGCGGAGCGCGTGGAAGTCCGCCGCGAGCTTGCAGACCGTTTCGGGCCTCCGCCGCCCGCTGTCGAAAATCTGCTCGAATATGCCGTGCTGAAAGCGCTGGCGGAAAAAATGCTCGTCGCGACGATTGACCGCAAGCAAGACCAGATCGCGATCAAGTTCTACGACGACACGCCGCTGGGACCGGAGCGCATCGTGAAATTGGTGCGAAAACGCCGCGGAATGCGCCTCGATCCCACGGGAGTACTCTGGTTCGACTGGAAAGGCGATGCCGGCGGCCCGTTGGTGGCAGCCAGAAACGTATTGCAACAACTACAATCGTAGGTCTACACTTTTGCCTATAAGGAATAAAATGAGACTTCGCACTTCGCAGCTCTGGCAAGTTCCCGCGCTTACGATTCTTGCGTTGGCGCTTCCCTTCTCACTTTTCGCTCAGCAACAGCCATCCACGGTTATTAAGCCTCCACCTCCTCCGGCAGCGACTCCAACTCCCGCCCCGGCAGCCGCTGCTCCCGTTCATCACGGGGTGATCGCAGAAGAAATCGTGGCCCGCGTCAACAACGACATCATCACCCTCAGCGATTATGCAAAAGCTGAACAAGCGCTTCGCCACGACGTGACAGAAGAATGCCAGGCTTGCTCGCCCGAGCGTCTCGAAACGATGTACAAGGATAAGCAGAAGGACCTGCTGCGCGACTTGATCGATCAGCAACTTCTGGCACAACGCGGTAAAGATGAGGGCATCAGCGTCGAGGCCGAGGTAATCAAGCAGCTGGACGAAGTCCGCAAGCAAAATAATTTGGCGTCGCTGGATGATCTAGAAAAGGCGGTTGAAGGCGAGGGATTATCCTGGGACGATTATAAGTCACAGTTTCGCACTCGCCTATTAACGCAGGAAGTGATTCACCGTGAAATGGGAAGCCGCATCATCATCGGCCACGACGAAGTAAAACAATATTACGACGCGCATCAGAAAGACTTCGTCAAGCCGGAGCAGGTAGAACTCGCCGAGATTTTCTTGGATACAAAAGACAAATCTCCGCAGGAAATCGAAGCCATCGAGCAAAAGGCCAATGACTACCGCAATCGCGTCTTGAAAGGCGAAGAGTTCAGCGAAATCGCCAAGCGCTATTCGGAAGGCAGCACAAAAGACAAAGGCGGCACCCTCGGAACGTTTGAGCCCGGTCAGCTGTCCAAGCAACTCGAAGATGTCGTCTTTAAAATGGATAAAGGCCAGATTACCGAAGTCATCCAGACAAAAACCGGCTTCGAAATTCTCAAAGTAGTCGATCACTTCCAGGCTGGTCTGCAGCCCGTTGCCAAGGTAGAAAGCGAAATCATGAACCGGATCTACCTGCAAAAAATGCAGCCGCAGATGCGCGAATATCTCGCGCAGTTGCGTGAAGAAAGTTATGTCACGGTGAAGCCGGGCTTCACCGATTCGGCCGCCGTCCCCGGAGCAAGCGTGATTCAGGAAGTTGCGCCAACCCCTGACGCTCAGCAGAAAAATAATGCCAAAAAGAAGATGAAACCCAAGCTGAACACCTGATGAAGAGCCTTTACGTATCCAGCCTTCAGGATGGTCAGGCGGTCACTTCCCTCTTTCTCGTTCGCGAAAAGGAGATTCGCACTTCTCCCCGGACTGGTTCGTCCTGGCTTCAGCTCGAACTTTCCGATCGCACCGGAACCATTTCCGCGAAGATGTGGGAAAACTTCACGCCGATCGTAAGCACCTTTGAACGCGATGACGTGGTGCAAATCCGCGGCCGCGTAAAACTCTACAACGGCCAAAAAGAACTCACCCTCGAAGCCGTGATCCCCTCCGCCGAACAAGATTACGAAATAGCTGACTTCCTGCCTCACACCAAGTACGACGTGGAGATGCTCTATTCGAAGCTGCGCGCCGCCGTCGCGCAGATGAAAAATCCTCATTTACAGCAACTCCTCAACAGCTTCATTGACGATCCCGTGATCGTCCCCAAATTGAAGCGCGCTCCTGCTGCCATGACGATGCATCACGCGTTCATCGGTGGCCTGCTCGAGCATATCGTCAGCCTCACGGGTCTCGCGCGAGCGGTTTCCGAGCACTATCCCGAACTCGATGGCGATCTGCTTCTAACAGGTGTCGTCTTGCAC
>Ga0210405_10006654_pt1 | contig 10274 bp, 12 predicted proteins | sample IncBWH11MmetaG_FD_155492 | JGI IMG/M metagenome (GOLD analysis project Ga0210405, IMG submission 155492) | Forest soil microbial communities from Barre Woods Harvard Forest LTER site, Petersham, Massachusetts, United States - Inc-BW-H-11-M | ecosystem: Environmental > Terrestrial > Soil >... | reverse complement strand
GGAAAGAATAAAGGCGCCACGCAATTCGTCATCGAGTTGCACCGATTTGAGCGCGGCATCGGCCTTGGCGCGGGCTAGGCGGTTGGCGCAGGCGCGCGGCAATTCGCCCCGCTTCGGGGTCTCGTCGACATCGGCGGGTCGCAACGCATCGGGTTCGATGCCGGCCTGGTTGAGCAGGCTGAGACGTCGCGGCGAGCCGGAGGCAAGAACGAATTTGGGGCGGCCTAGCATGCGGATTTGTCGGCGGGAGAGATTCGGAACGGAATGCGCGCGGAACCTATCGGAAGGCATCCCATTCCACAACCGGGGAACAAGCTATAGTGCTGACGTCAAAATTCCTCGTCACCCCCGCGAACGCGAGGGCCCATAACCACAGGCTTTCATGATTGAAAGCCCATATTGCCACAGCCACCGCCTTAACTCGCGCCGCCGCGGCGTATGGGTCCCTGCCTTCGCATGCTTTCGCAGGGACGACGGCGTGGCTGCCCTACCCGCTCGCAGCGCCCACCTTTGAAAAGCGTTTGCGGATACGCAACAATAAAGTGTCACAAACTTCGCGATAGGCCTGCAGTTTCTGCTCGCGGTTGCCTTCGGCTCCGGTGGGATCGTGCGTCGGCCAATATTCCACGTCGGCGGCCAGCGTACGCGTCAGTTCCAGCGCCTTGTGATGCGCCTCGGGCGACAGCGTGATGATGAGGTCGAAGTTGAGCCCTTCCCAATCGTCCAGTTCCTCGAACGTCATCGGCTTGTGGCTGGAAATATCCTGGCCAAGTTCGGCCATCACGGCGACAGCGAACGGATCGAGCTCGCCCTTTTTGACACCGGCGGACTTCACATAGAGCGCGTGGGGAAACATCTGCTGCAGCAGGCTTTCGGCCATCGGCGAGCGCACGCTGTTCAAGCCACATGCAAACAGCACGGATTGCGGAGAGCTCAGGCGCGGAGGCGCCATCACTTACGCTGCTTTTGATTGACGCATGATCTCCGCGCAAACGCGTTCCGCGTTTGTCGCGACCGAAAACCGCTGCACACTTTGCGCTAACGCGGCCCTTCGGGTCGGGATCATGCTTTTTGTCTTGCGCATGATCTGATCCGAAAACCGCTGCACACTTTTCGGGATCATGCGTCACCCCTTCCAGTGCAGCACGCAGATCAGCGTGAACAGCCGGCGGGCGGTTTCGAAATCGACCCGCACCTTGCCCTTCAACCGCTCCTGCAATGTGCGCGAGCCTTCGTCGTGGATGCCGCGGCGGCCCATGTCGATGGCCTCGATCCTGTCCGGGGTCGCGGTGCGGATCGCCTGATAGTAGCTGTCGCAGATCATGAAATAGTCCTTCACGATGCGCCGGAACGGCGTCAGCGACAGCAGGTGCGCCACGACGGGCGTGCCGTCCTCGCGGCGGATATCGAACACCAGCCGGTTGCCGGTGATGCTGATGTGCAAGGTAAACGGCCCGTTATTGGCGCCTTCCGGCGCGAACAGATTCTGTTCGATCAGGTCGTAGATGGCGATCGCGCGTTCATGTTCGATATCGGGACCGGAGCGCCCGATCGATTCCTCATCCAGCGTCACCGCGACGATGCGGTTTTGCGAATCCTCCACTGGGGGCGGCTTGTTCATGGCAGATTGAGGCGCAGCCCAACCGAGCGGGAATGGGCGTCGAGGCCTTCGGCCTTGCCCAGCGTCATCGCCGCCGGCCCCAGGATACGCAGCTGGTCGGGTCCGCATTTCAGGATCGAGGTTCGCTTCATGAAGTCAAGCACGCCGAGACCCGACGAGAACCGCGCCGAACGCGCGGTCGGCAAGACGTGGTTGGAGCCGCCGACATAATCGCCGATCGCCTCGGGCGTATGGGCCCCAATAAAGATCGCGCCGGCGTTGCGGATTTGCGCCGAGACGGCTTCCGGATCCGCGGTCATGATTTCCAGATGCTCCGCGGCAATCGCATTCGCCAGGGCGACGGACTCGCCGATGTTCCTGACCAAAATGACGGCGCCAAAGTCGTTCCACGAGGCGCGCGCGATATCGGCGCGCGGCAAGGTCGCCAATTGCGCCTCGACCGCACGTTCGACATCGGCCGCAAGCGCCGCATCGTCGGTGATCAGGATCGACTGGGCGTTGACGTCGTGCTCGGCCTGCGCCAGCAGATCGGCCGCGATCCAACCCGCATTGCCGGTGCGATCGGCGATCACCAGCACTTCGGAAGGGCCGGCGATCATGTCGATGCCGACCTTGCCGAACACCAGCCGCTTGGCGGCGGCGACATAGGCGTTGCCGGGCCCGACAATCTTGGCAACCGGCGCCATCGTCGGGGTGCCATGGGCCAGCGCCGCCACGGCCTGCGCGCCGCCGACCCGGTAAATCTCGGACACGCCGGAAAGGTGCGCTGCCGCCAGCACCAGCGGATTGAGCTTGCCGTCAGGCGACGGCACCACCATCACCACGCGCCCGACGCCGGCAACCTTGGCAGGCACCGCATTCATCAGCACCGAGGACGGGTAGGCGGCCGTGCCGCCGGGAACATAGAGGCCAACCGATTCGATCGCGCTCCAGCGCCAGCCGAGTTCGACGCCCAGCGCGTCGGTGAAGCGCTCGTCTTTCGGCATTTGCCGCCGGTGAAAACTTTCGATGCGGCCACGGGCGAATTCAAGCGCCTCGAGCGTCGCCGGGTCGCAGGCCTTCACCGCGGCGGCGATCTCCTCGGGCGTCACGCGCAAGCGCGAAGCATCGAGATCGAGCCGGTCGAACTTGCGTGTCGCTTCGATCAGCGCCTGGTCGCCGCGACGGGCCACGTCATCGACAATGAGGCGGGTAGCCGCCTCGATGTCCGCGGACACCTCGCGCTTCATCGCGAGGAAGTCACCAAATCGCTTGGTGAAGTCGGCGCTGCTTCGGTCTAATCGAACAGGCATGGCGGCTTTCCGGCGAAGGTCCCCAAATAAAGGCCCTCTGCTCAATGGCGCGGCGGCAAATCGCCGTCAACCCTTTGAACACGAACCTTCCGTCATTCCTGGATGGTCCCAGCGGGTCGGCGCTTGCGCCGCCCGATGACAGGCTCCGGACCAGACCCGGAATCCCGGGATTCCCGATGTGCAATAGCACATCCGAGGCTCGCGCTTTGCGCGTTCCGGAAGGACGTTTCAGACACCCGGCCCAGACGAATGCGGGCCTCCGCCGGGATCGCCGGCGCCGAGATCCTCCTCGCCAAGATCGGACAGCTCGCATTCCAGGCATTCGACGTCGAGCCGCAGCACTTCGCCACGGCTGAACATCAGCACCGCGCTGCCGCCCGGCGCCTCGCCGGGATGAAACTCGATTCCAACCAGCTCCAGCACGGCTTCCGAGGCCCCCAGGTCGATATTGCGCGACTTGCACGCCAACACACGGTCAAAGCGCAGCGCTGCGATCAGACGGCGCGGGGAGGTTTCTCCCGCAAGCGTCTGTTCCCAATCCAGCCGGTTCATGCCGACCACCAGCCGCTTTTCGCGTTGCCGCCAGATGATGTCCGAGGTCTGCACGCGGGCGTCCTGCACATGGGCCGAGATGACGGCGAGGTCTTCGGCATCGAGCGCGATCAATTTGAGTTGGGGCGACACCGCAGGACCTTTGATTGCCGCATATTCCGCTCGCAAAACCGGTGTCCACTTTTGCGGAATATGCGTATTTTTTGGCGCATATTCCGTTCGCAAAACCGGTGTCCACTTTTGCGGAATATGCGCTCAAATTCAATCGCTGATCCGCTCGATGGACGCGCCGCACGCCGACAGTTTCTCCTCGAGCCGCTCAAAGCCGCGGTCGAGATGGTAGACACGATTGACCATGGTCTCGCCTTCGGCGGCAAGGCCGGCGATGACCAATGACACGGAGGCACGCAGGTCGGTCGCCATCACCGGCGCGCCGCGCAGTTTCCCAATGCCATGGATGGTCGCGGTCTCGCCGTCGAGATGAATGCGCGCACCGAACCGCGCCAGTTCCTGCACATGCATGAAGCGATTTTCGAAGATCGTTTCAGTAATGTGCGAGGAACCCGTGGCGCAAACCATCAGCGCCATGAGCTGGGCCTGCAGATCGGTGGGAAACCCGGGAAACGGCGCGGTCGAAACCGTCACCGGGTGGATGCCCGCGCCGTTGCGGGCGACGCGGATGCCCGCGTTGTTGACAGCGACAACAGCGCCGGCCTGGATCAGCACGTCGAGCGCCGATTGCAGCAGTTCCGGACGGGCTCCGTTGAGTTGAACGTCGCCGCCGGTCATCGCCACCGCCATCGCATAGGTGCCGGTTTCGATCCGGTCGGGAAGCACGGTATGCCGCGCGCCGTGGAGCTCGCCGACGCCTTCGACGACGATGCGGGAGGTCCCGGCGCCGGTGATCCGCGCGCCCATCTTGTTGAGGCAGTCGGCGACGTCGACAACTTCCGGCTCGCAGGCGGCGTTGCTGATGACGCTGGTGCCCTTGGCCAGGGTCGCCGCCATGACGGCGACATGGGTGCCGCTCACCGTCACTTTCGGAAAGTCGATGGTAGCGCCCTTGAGGCCGCCGGGCGCCTTCGCGATCACGTAGCCGCCGTCGATGGCGATATCGGCGCCGAGTTTCTCCAGTGCCATGATCAGGAGGTCGACCGGCCGGGTGCCGATGGCGCAGCCGCCGGGCAGCGACACCTTGGCCTCGTGCATCCGCGCCAGGAGCGGCGCGATCACCCAGAAACTGGCGCGCATCCGCGACACCAGCTCGTAGGGGGCGGTGGTATCGATGATGTTGGCCGCCGAAATATGCAGGGTCTGGCCCTGATATTCGCGGTCGCCCGGCCGCTTGCCGACCGAGGTGATATCGACGCCGTGATTGCCGAGAATACGCTGCAGCTGGGCGACATCGGCGAGCCGCGGCACGTTGTCGAGAATCAGGGTCTGTTCGGACAAGAGGCCTGCGATCATCAAGGGCAGCGCCGCATTTTTCGCGCCCGAGATCGCGATGGTGCCGTTGAGCTGGTTGCCACCGACGATGCGAATGCGATCCATGCCGAAACCCGCTTTTTTCAATATGCAAACTATAGGGCGAATGCGCCCCCAATGGCAGAAGCTTCGAAATTTGCGGCTATTTGATGGGAATGACAATCAGAGCCGATTGATATCTTCGCTTTCCAGCACCGGCCTCGGATAGCCGTCGCGCGCCACCTTGATCATGGCGCGGCCGACCTGTTCGGTCGTGGTCATGTATTTCGGCGCCACGCGCGTGAGCAGCGACAGCAGCGGCGCGGCGCCCACATAGATCGCCTGAACCCAGGCGGTCTTCGACCGGATGCCGTGCAGCGGCTGGATTCCGGCGGGACGAAACATATAGGCCGCCTTGAACGGCAGCTTGAGCAGATCGTTTTCGGTCTTGCCCTTGACCCGCGCCCACATCACCCGGCCCTGTTCGGTGGAATCGGTGCCCTGCCCGGTGACATAGACGAACACCATCTGCGGATCGAGCCTGGCCAGGGTCGCCGCCGCGGCAAGCGTGACGTCGTAGGTCAAATGCCGGTAGCGCTCCTCGCTCATCCCGACCGAAGAGACGCCGAGGCAGAAGAAGCAGGCATCGTATCCGGTCAATTGCGATTCGATCGCCGCATAATCGGTGAAGTTATCGTGCAGGATTTCGCGCAATTTGGCATGCTGCTGCCCGGTCGGGCTGCGCCCGACCGCGAGCACGCTTTCGATCCCGGAATCGAGCAGGCATTCGCGCAACACACCTTGCCCGACCATGCCGGTGGCACCGAACAGGATGACTCTCATCCGGCTGGGCTTCGCACCGGCCGGAATCGCCGTAATGACGCGATGATCGCGACGACAAAGAGCACCAGTATGATGCCCTGGACGATGGCGAAGGGCGGCTCGCTTGGCGGCACGCTCGGCGCCAATGCGTGCAGCGGGCCGATCTTCAGGAAGCTCTGGATCACCAGCACGAACACGTTGAGATAAAGCGCAACCAGTGCGGTCAGCATATAGATCCGGCGCCACGCGCCGGCGAGCTTCATGACATAGAGCGCGATGCATGCGATCGCCAGCAGCACCAGCGACAGAATGCCGATCATGTGTGACGGCAACAGCTTGTCAAACGGAAACAGGAATCCGGTGACGCTGGTGAGGATCGTCGTGAGCAGGAACAGCGCGGTCATTCCGGGCATCTCCCTGGAGGAGAGTAGCCCGTACAAAACGAAAAGACCGGAAACGATTCCGATCAGGCTGATGATGACGTGCACCATCGTGAAAGTGGACAAGCTCATACCCAGGATCATGACGCGCTCCCCCCTTGTTGAAACCGGCGAATGCTACGACTGCCGATACGAAATTGCCACAGGCGCCAAATCGGACCAACGGCAATTCGGACATGGCGCCGACGATTATGGAAGTGGCTGGAAGACTTGAAGTTTTCGCAAGGCTGTCACAAACATGGCCGGCAGCCGCCATCCTAGCGAACGAGAAATTCCACCAGTTTCGGGATTACTTGATCGGGCGCTTCCTCCATCAGCCAGTGTCCCGCTCCTTTGACAAGCACGCCCTCGACGTCAGTTGCCACCATCTTGCCCTGCTCGATCAGGAACGGCCCGCCGGCTTTCTCTCCCGAAAGCACCAGCATCGGCATCGTCAGCCTGGTCCTGGCAAAACCGGCGAAATCCACGGCGTCCTTAGGAAAAGCCCGGAAGACTTCCATTCCAGCAGCCATGTGGCCCGGCTGGGCGTAGGCGCTTGCATAAAATTCGCGATCTTTCTCAGACACCGATTTTTGCGGATCGGCGGCAAAGTCATTCCAGAAATGTTCGAGATAGATGCGTTCGCGCCCGGTGACCAGCGCCAGCGGGGTCTTGCCGTAGAAATGGAAATGCCAGAGGTCGCGCAGCAGGAAGACGCTGTTCCAGTCGCCGACGCCGGGCAGGAACGCCTCCATCAGCACCAACCGATCGACTTCAGCGGGGTATTGCGCTGCATAGGCATAGGCGACCATCAAACCGATATCGTGCCCGACCAGCCGGATGCGGTCGTATTTCAGGCTTTTAACCAGCGCATGGATATCCTGCGCCATCCCCGCCTTGGTATATCCGTCCGAAGGCGCGGACGACTGACCGAAGCCGCGCAGATCCGGCGCGATCACGGTGTGTTGGTCGGAGAGTTTTGTAATCAGCGGCAACCACATATGGCTGGTTTCGGCAAAGCCGTGCAGCAGCACGATGGGGTCGCCGGTGCCAGCGATGAGATAATGCAGCCTGGTGCCGTTGACGTCCGCGAATTTGTCTTCCATCCGGTATCTCCCCCCACCTGAATTTCAATAGTAGCGCGGGATCGGACCGTCGTGCGGTGTTTTTCGGTTCGACAGATCGAATAATACTTCGTCGATATAGCACCACCCCCACCCTTCCGGCGGATCATAGCCCTCGATGATCGGGTGACCGGTGGCATGGAAATGTTTGGTAGCGTGTTTGTTGGGAGAATCGTCGCAGCAGCCAACGTGCCCACAGCTGCGGCAGATGCGCAGGTGCAGCCACACGCTGCCGCTTTTCAGGCATTCTTCGCAACCGCGCGCGCTCGGCGTAACGTCGCGGATGCCAGCGATGTGCGTACAGCCCTTTGCCATTCTCTGCTCCGTTTCGCTCGAGTCTGATTCAAATGAATTGAAATCAGACTCTATCTTTTGTCTGAGCATGATCTCCGCGCAAACGCTTTGCGTTTTGTCGCGAGGAAAAACCGGTCTCCACTTTGCGCTAACGCGGCCCTACGGGTCCGGATCATGCTCTAAAGCGCTGGTTTCGCGGGATCGCCGAGAAAGCCGTGCAGCGCGGCGACCACCTGCGCTCCCTCGCCGATCGCGCCGCCGACCCGCTTGACCGATCCCGAGCGCACGTCGCCGACGGCGAAAACGCCGGGCACCGAGGTTTCCAGCGCCGATGCCAGCTGCCCTTCGCGCTTCCTGTCTTGCACCCCGGTGACCACAAAGCCGGCGCGGTCGACCGTCACACCGCAGCCGTCGAGCCAGCCGGTGGCCGGATCGGCGCCGACGAACAGGAACAGGTTGCGGATGTCGAAGCTGCTTTCTTCACCGGACAGGCGGCTGCGCCAGCGCACGCGCTCAAGGGAAGCGTCTTTCGTGCCTTCAAGCCCGGCGACCTCGGTGTTGAACATCAGCTCGATATTCGCAGCCGCCTCGATGCGCTCGATCAGGTAGCGCGACATGCTGGCGCCAAGGCCGCCGCCGCGGATCACCATGTGAACCTTGCGCGCATGGCCCGCCAGGAAAACCGCGGCCTGGCCTGCGGAGTTGCCGCCGCCGACCAGCACGACGTCCTGTCCAGCACATAGCCGTGCCTCGATCGGCGAGGCCCAGTACCAGACGCCGCGACCTTCGAAATCCGCGAGGTTTTCGATCTCGGGCCGCCGATAACGCGCGCCGCTCGCGACTACGACCGAGCGGGCCCGCAACACGTCGCCATTATCTAGCTTGAGCCCGAAGGCGCCATCTTCCTGTGAACAGTCGAGCGACTTCACTTCGACCGGAATCATCAGGTCGGCGCCGAACTTCTGTGCCTGGTTGAACGCGCGGGCGGTAAGCGCATGCCCGGAAATTCCGGTCGGAAACCCGAGGTAATTCTCAATTCGCGCGCTGGCGCCGGCTTGTCCGCCGAACGCCCGGGTGTCGCACACCGCTACCGCAAGCCCCTCCGACGCGGCATAGACCGCGGTCGACAACCCAGCGGGGCCGCTGCCGACGACGGCGACATCGTAGACCTTGTCCTTCGCCAGCGCGCGTATCATGCCCATCGCGCGCGCGAGTTCGGATTCACTGGGGTTACGAAGCACGGTGCCGTCGGGAGCCACCACAAGAGGCCAATCGGCCGGCGACGGCGAATACCGCGCGATCAGTTCGGCGGCATCGGTATCGGCGACCGGATCGAGCAGATGATGCGGATAGCCGTTGCGGGTGAGGAATCTCTGCAGACGAACGACGCCGGCAGAATCGGATGGCCCGATCAGCACCGGCCCGCCGGCGCCGCCCCGGATCAGGCTGACGCGGCGCAGGATGAGCGCGCGCATGATGCGCTCGCCGAGATCGGCTTCGGCCACCAGAAGCGCGCGCAACCGCTCCGGCGAAATCAGCAGCGTTTCGACATCGCCTTCGGCGTGGCCATCGACCAGCGCGATGCGGCCCGAGAGCTGGCCGATCTCGGCGAGAAATTGCCCCGGCCCCTGCTCGATGATGGGCGTGACGCGGCCGAAGCCATCGCGCTGCGTAATCGCCACATGGCCGCCCAGCACGACAAACATGCCCGGTCCGGGCTTGCCGGTCTCGAACAGTTTTTCGCCATGCCTGTAATGGCGCTCCTCGCCGAACCGGCGCATCCGCGCGATTTCCTGCGGCGTCAGGCTCGGAAATGTCTGCTCATAGCGCGGAAATACGCTCGCTGCCGGCGCACCCTCATCCGCCTTGGTCACCATCGTGGTCTCTGCCGCCATTTGCCTCTCACACATCCTTCAAGGAAAACCGAACGATCAAGGATATTCCACGGCTAGCCAACCGGCTATTTGCCCGGGTTCTTTTTGCCGCCGTCATGTGGTGCGACTTCATCCGACTTGGAAGACGCGATTGTGAAATCGTCTCGTCCCCTGGCCTGCGATTTTCTCCGCTTGAGATTTTCGCGCAGCGCCAGCTTCAGCCGGTCCTGGCGCTGTTGCTGCGCGCCCTTTCCGGATTGCCCCTCGCCCTTATCCTTGCCATCCTTCATCGTCGACCGTTCCAATGCGTTGCCTGGAAACCATATCAACCGGAGACCAGTCAGATGGGCGAAATTCAGCTACTAGCGCCGCTGCCACGGCGAACCCTTGACGGCTGGCACCGCTTTGTCGCCTCAGGCGATCATGAGCTGCTGGCCTCGCTGCTGTCAGAGCATATTGTGTTCCGCTCCCCGTTCGTGCAATCGCCGATTCCGGGGCGGAAGGCGACCTTGCTGGTGCTGACGACCGTGGTGCAGATTTTCGAGAATTTTCGCTATCACCGCACCTTTACCGCCGGCGCCCACGACGCCGCGCTGGAATTTTCCGCCAATATCGGCAAATGGCAGCTGAAAGGCGTCGACCTCATCAAATTCGCTGATACCGGTGAAATGATCGAATTCGAGGTCATGATCCGCCCCATCAAGGCGCTGGCGGCACTTGGCGAGGAAATGGGGAACCGGATCGGCCCCCAGCTCGCCCTGCTGAAGGCAGCCGCGGGCGAGCCACCGTCCTGATTAAAATCAGAACCGGAG
>Ga0210405_10006653_pt1 | contig 10275 bp, 8 predicted proteins | sample IncBWH11MmetaG_FD_155492 | JGI IMG/M metagenome (GOLD analysis project Ga0210405, IMG submission 155492) | Forest soil microbial communities from Barre Woods Harvard Forest LTER site, Petersham, Massachusetts, United States - Inc-BW-H-11-M | ecosystem: Environmental > Terrestrial > Soil >... | reverse complement strand
CCATCGGCGGCGACTTTCACGCCGGCAACATGCGCGGCAGGGTCCTGGCTTTGTTCGGAATGTTCGCCGCCACTACGGTCCGCAATGACGCCAGCCCCGGAGTCGGCCAGTGGGATGTCCGCGCTGCCTACAAGTACGTATCGGAAGCCTACGGCGGTTACCACTTCAACATTAACCACGGGCTGAATGTCGACGCCGGAATTTTCGTGTCGTACGTGGGATTGTTCAGCTATCACAACTTCGATAACTGGGCCTATCAGCCCTCTTATGTTTCATCCAACACACCATGGTTCTTCAACGGCGTGCGCGTGCAGTGGTTCCCCACTAATCACTTGAAGATTGAGCCCTGGTTCATCAACGGATGGCAGTCCTATAACAAGTTTAACGGCCACCCAGGTATCGGCGGGCAGGTTAAATGGACCCCCAAGCCCTGGATCGAAGTCATCGGCAACCAGTACGCCGTCGGCAACGACAACATCGGTCTTCCGCACCGCGGCCGCTACCACACCGACAATAGCATCGAAATCAAATATTATGACCATCCAAAATCCGGCAATGGCATCGACCGGATGGCGTTCACCCTCACCGGCGATGCGGGATGCGAAACCGGTCAAGGAGTGACTTGCCATGGCGGACAAGGGCCGTATAACCCCATAACCGGAAGGGGCGGCCCGAAGCAGTCCTTCCTTGGCTATATGGCTTACAACCGCTGGTGGTGGCACAAAGACCTTTTCGCCTTTACTCTCGGCGGCGGTCAGATCAACAATCCAGGACGCTATCTCACGCTGGTCCTGCCCGTCAATGGCGCAGATGCAATCTCCGGTACGCCCTATTTTCCGTCCTACCCGGGAGCTCCGTTTAAAGCTTACGATGGCACAGCTACCTGGGATTGGATGCCCAGCCAGTTCGCTACTTTCCGGATGGAATTTGGCTACCGTCACGCAAATGTGCCGTACTGGTCGGGCCGCGGCGGAATTACGCCTCCTCTCGGCAATAACGGTTATCCCGCCCAATTCGTCTGCAATGACGGCAGTCCGTCTCCAGACGGGACGACCTGCGGCCCAGTCGGCCTGTGGAGGCCGGATCTGCGCAAAGGGCAAGCGCTATTGTCGTTCTCGGTTATGGTCAAGCTCTAGGGTAAGGACTAACTAAATGAATCAGCGGAAGTCTGACGAACGGAAGATTGTACTCGTCATCTGCCTCATCACCGCTTTGATCGCATTTGGAACCAAAGCGGGAGTTGCCGCCGCCCAGAAAGTAGAGAAGAGCATTCCAAGGCAAGAAAAAGTTCTTGCACTGGGGGAGGAGGAGGTCAGGCAGTTATTGCTTCTGATGGACAGCGACAAGAGTGGCAAGATTTCCAAGAAAGAGTTCATGGACTTTATGGAAGCGGAGTTCGACCGATTAGACAAGGACAAAAGCGGCGAGCTCGATGCTAAAGAGCTAACTCAGTCTCGAGTGCGGGCAAGCCGGCCGGCGATTGGTAAGTAGTAGGGGGGAATTGAATGATGCAATGTCGGCGACAATTGCTCTGGCTGCCCGCCCTTTGTGCGGCCCTTGTCTTGGCTGCGGATGTGGCCTGGAAGTCCAAAGAAATCAACCAGTGGAACGAAGAAGACGTCCGGCAGATCCTCAGCGATTCGCCATGGGCCAAGACCAGTGTCGGGATAATCAGCCGCCTGGAGACCGAGGATGAACGCAGAGAAGGCGGAAAAATGGGACAAGACCACGGCGTCGGCTTCGATGGAGTGGACGCAAAAGGATCCAAGCCAAAGGTGGTCGATACTCTCCGCGGCGCTGTCGACCCCCGCAGGAGCAATCAGCCGCTCATGTTGACCGTCCGTTGGGAGAGCGCTCTTCCCATCCGGGCGGCGGAGCTCAAAGCAGGCGCTGAGCCTCCCACGCTGGAAGGCGATGGCTACCGCATCGCCGTCTATGGTGTTCCCGGAGGCTACTTCAAGAAGGATCCCAAGAGTTTGGGGAATCCTCTGAAAAAAGATGCGGCCCTCAAGCGTAACGGTAAAAAGGACGTCAAGCCGTCAAGAGTTGAAGTCTTCCAAAAAGAAGACGGGTTGCTGATCGTCTATCTGTTTCCGTTGTCCGCTGAAATCACCAGGAAAGACGGGTTTGTCGAATTCGAAGCTCGCATCGGCCGGGTTGGGGTGGCTCAACTGTTCAATGTTGCTGAGATGGAGTTCCGGGGCAAGCCCGAACTTTGAAATTCCGGCCAAACCAGGAGTAGACTGTTGTGAGGGAGGCGGAGTATGGCCTGCAACCTCATGCATTCCAGGCTACCCTTGGCGTGGGCAAGTTCCTTCGGCGCGTGTGTGAACCTGCTCCTCTTCAGCGCAGCGCCAGTCCATGGCGAGGACGAACCCAGACGCGTCCTTCTGCGCATCAGCCAGAGTGTGATGGATACGGTCGAGCGGCTGCCGAAATATGTGTGCACTCAAACGGTCGACCGGTTTCAATATGAACCCGAGAGCGGCAAAACCCAGGGCCGCTCCTGCGACGACATAACGGCGGAGCTCAACACTTCACCCGGAAAACGTCGCCGGTCTTACGCGGACCGCCTGCGGCTCGACGTCGCCGTGAGCCACGACAGATCCGGCGCCGATGGCGAGATGTACTCTTGGGCCGGCGAGGGCCGATTTAAAAGCCGCGACTTGTTCGAGATCGTACCCGAAGGCGCCATGTCCACTGGGACCTTCTCCTCCATGCTCGCCTCGATCTTCGGAGCAGATACAACGCGCTTTTCCTACAGCGGCGATATCACCATCGATGGTAGATTGCTCTCCGAATTTGGATTCCGCATCCCGCAGGAGAGCAGCCAGTATTCCTACGTTTTCGGCAAGGGCCGAAGCCAGCAGTTGAAGCTCGGGCACCATGGCGTCTTCCTGGCCGATCCCGAGACCTCCGATCTGGTGCGGGTTGTCGTACACACTAGCCAGCTTCCGGCTGAAACCGGAACCTGTGAGATTGCCAGAGCTTTGGACTACGGCCGCGTGCGCCTCGGCGGCGCCGATTTCCTCCTCCCTACCGAAGCACGGCTCTACATTATCCATGCGGATGGAACCACCGCTGACAACCGCATTCACTATTCTGCCTGCCGCGAGTTTAGCAGTGAATCGCGGCTCCGCACCGGTCCGCTGCCGGAGGCAGATCAGCCCGGCCTTGTCTCCGAGGTTGCACCAGCCTTACCCGCTGGACTTCCCTTCCGGTTGGTCTTTACCCACCCTATCGACACGGCAACCGCCGCAGCAGGCGATCCGATCAAAGCTAGACTGAAGACCCCCATCCGTGACAGTTCCGCCAAAGTCCTGGTTCCGGAGGGCGCCTCAGTCGGCTGTCGCATCCTGGGTATTAAGCGCTTTTACGGCCCACCCAAATCCGGCGCTGCGCGATTGTCTCTGGTAGTCACCATCGCGGTAGAAACTTTAGAGACGGAAGGAATCTCCACCCCGTTCAAAGCCGCCTATGTCGCCGGCCCCGGCCGGTTCGTCAAGCCCACCGGCCCGCTTTCGGCGCGTGTAGACATCGGTCCTCTGGACCGGTCACAGAGCCCCGACGCCGCCGTCTTCGAGTTCTGGGACGCGGACCCCGATCGTGGAGTAGAAAGCGGCCTGGAATCCAACTGGCTCACCCTCGCCCGCTGAGTCGCACTTACCGTGGAGCGGCCTTTCAAGGCTGCCATGCCGGCTTTCTTGCCGGCATTCCGGCGTGGGACAAGCTGATAGCCGCCTGATAGCCATTTCTTTTCAATTTTCTCAAGGCGCGGAGAGCAACCTATAGTAGAATATGAAATGATCCAAGCAATCATCCACAGTGAACCCCTACTACGCAGAGTCGTGGGCTCCGCACCGGTAATCACTACCGAGTGACGCGAGTGGATATACTAACCGCGTTCGGCTTATTCGCAGTAACCGCCATGCTGCTGTGTTATGCGCTAGAGAATCGCAGCCACTGGTTTATCTTGGCGTTTGCCGGTTCATGCCTGCTCGGATCTGTCTATGGATTCCTTCAGGGCGCATGGCCGTTCGGGTTGGTCGAAGTCGTGTGGTCCTTCGTAGCTGCACGACGGTGGTGGCTTGCAAGAAAGTCGACTTGACTCAATATCTGTAACCGTCCACATCCATATCTTCTTTATCAGTGTTTTATACTTTCTTTATGCCATGACCTGTACCATACTTAGGATCTTTGATTAACTTGTCACCTGGCGTGGCCAAGTAGTCCGCGCTTATTGGAGACACTAACGAATGAAGCCTCGTCTGCTTACAGTCCTCCTCCTGCCTGCGGCCGTCTTTGCTCAATCCGCGCCCAAGATCATCGATGCCAAGTTGGCCGCTCTGGAAGCGGCAACCAGGTCTGCTCAAAGCGCCGGCGATAACGCCTGGATGCTGATGAGTTCCGCGCTAGTCCTTATGATGACCGGCCCGGGCCTGGCTCTGTTCTATGGTGGATTGGTGCGGAAAAAGAATGTGCTCGCCACCATGATGCAGAGCTTTATCCTGATGGCCGTTGTGACGGTCCTGTGGGCGGTAGTGGGTTATAGCTTGGCGTTCGGTGAGGGGACGCCGTTTGTCGGAGATTTTCGGTATCTATTCCTGCACGGAGTCGGCAGCGCGCCGAATGCCGACTACGCCGGTACCATTCCACAACAGACCTTCATGGTCTACCAGTTGATGTTCGCTATCATCACTCCGGCGTTAATCAGCGGAGCTTTCGCTGAGCGGATGAAATTCAGCGCCTTGCTGCTATTCATGACACTTTGGATTCTGGTGGTTTATTTCCCCATGGCCCACATGGTCTGGGGTAAGGGCGGCCTGCTGAACGCATTCCTCGACGGAAAAGTGCCTACCTTCGATTTCGCAGGCGGCACGGTGGTGCATATCACCTCAGGTGTTTCGGCGCTGGTGTGTGCGCTCTATCTCGGTAAGCGAGTCGGCTACCCCGGCGACGACATGAAGCCGCACAGCCTGGTTCTCAGTTTCATCGGAGCGTGCTTGTTGTGGGTCGGCTGGTTCGGATTCAACGCCGGCAGTGCTTTGACGGCATCCGGTCTGGCGACCAGTGCATTCGTGGCCACCCACTTCGCCGCGGCGGCCGCCACTCTCGGTTGGGTCCTGGCGGAATGGATGAAGACGGGCAAGCCGAGCGTGCTGGCAGCGATTTCAGGCGCCGTGGCCGGACTGGTCGCCATCACCCCCGCTTCCGGTTTTGTCCAGCCGCTGCCGGCGTTATTCATCGGCTTCGCAGCCGGTGTGGTCTGCTACTTGATGGTCACGGTGGTGAAAGCGAAATTCGGCTACGACGATTCCCTCGATGCTTTCGGCGTCCACGGCACCGGCGGCACGCTGGGCGCGATCCTAACCGGAGTATTCGCCACCAACGCCGTCAACGATGCCCTTAAGGATTCGGCCGGCAAGGCGGCTGCCTTGGGGTTGGTGGACGGCAATGGCGGTCAGGTCTTGAATCAGGCCATCGGCGTGGCGATTGCCTGGGTGTTGGCGATCGCCGGCACGCTCATCGTCCTGAAGGTTTGTGACGCCACCGTCGGACTCCGCGCGGGACGAGACGATGAGATCCAGGGCCTGGATCTGAGCATGCATGGCGAGGAAGGCTACGTGATCGAGTCGTAACTGCAAGGAGAGAATCGTCATGAAAAAGATCGAGGCAATCATTCAGCCCTTCAAGTTGGGCGACGTCAAAGAGGCGCTCAAGGCCATTGGCATCGATGGCATGACAGTTACCGAAGTGCGCGGCCATGGACGGCAGAAGGGCCACAAAGAAGTCTATCGCGGCAGGGAGTACAACGTGGATATGCTCGCCAAAGTAAAGATCGAGCTGGTGGTATCCAGCGACCGCGCCGACGAAGTAATCAAGACCCTCACTGCCGCCGCCCGCACCGGGAAGATTGGCGACGGCAAGCTCTTCATCTACGAAGTAGCGGAGGCCATTCGCATCCGGAACAATGACCGCGGTGACGCAGCCCTATAGTGAATATTTGACCGTCGCCCTCCACTGTCCTGTTTGCACGCCTCACAAGTTCTCTCTTTATAAAGTCCTTATACAATTTTAACTGTTTATTAACTAATTTGGAACAAAGCGTATAATTTTGCTGAGCCCAATCCAAACTATTAATTTGACCTGCCTTTAGATAACTTTTATTATTACTTATCAAAATCTTAACGGGGTCCTCGTTCGTCCCCACCTGATTAGAGCAAGTGTTCGGACCCGAACTGCAAACCTAAATATTGAAAGGATTGACGATAGAGATGAAGAGACCAAGGACGTACGAGACGAAGCTCGCGAGTGGGCGCAGTTTTCTCGTGGCCGGGATACTCGCCGGACTTCTGGGACAGACTCTAGCAGCGCAGACTACCCCGTCCCCGCAACCAGCGCCGCAACAGGTTCCGACCGACATCGCCAAAGAACTCGACGCTATGAAGAGGCGCATCGAGCAGCTTGAGGCGGAGCTCAAGAATAAGAAGGCTCAAGAGGAGCCTGCCAAGGCTACAGCCGCTGCTCCGGTAAAGGCTACCTCCGATGCGCCGGTTAAAGCAAGCGCCGTTACGCCCCCCGCTTCCGAAGTCAAACCAGAGGCTAAAGCAGCCGACCCAGCCTCTGTGATGCTCGCCAACTATCCTGCTCCCAGTGAGGCGAAATCAGCGACAGATGCGCCACCACCCTCGCTCTTGCGCCGCTTGGGGTTTGCCACCCGTGCCTCGATCCTGGGCACTCCTACCCCGTCGCTCAGTCCAACCCCCGCTCAACCTGGCCAACTAGGCCCCCTGGCATCCGCCGCCAGTCCCACAGCAGGTCCCGCTGCCACCCCGGCGCAGGAAGCCACCCCGCCCCCGGCTCCAGGAGCGCAACCCGGCGCACCTGCCGCGCCCGCTGGTCCTCCGCCCGTGAACACGGCAGATCCGTTTGCGTTCGCCGATTTCACCTGGATGAACGCCGTGCCGCGCAATCACGATTCCGTTTTCGACGGAAAATATTTCACCGGTGAGTTCCGCTGGGACAGCAACTACATCTATGACTACAACCACCCCATCGATCACAGCCTGGGTGGAACTACCGAAGGTACCCGGACCGGCGAGTTCGTGCTCCAGAATATGAACGTGGGTGGCGACTTCCATTGGGAAGGCGTGCAGGCCCGCTTCCTGACGCAGTTAGGCGCGGTCGCCACCGCTACGCCACGCAATGACGCCAGCAATACCCAAGGGCAATGGGATACCTTGAACGCCTACCGCTACTTTACGGAAGGTTACGGCGGATACCACATGAACGTACAGCACGGCCTGAATTTCCAGGCGGGCATTTTCATGTCCTATATCGGCCTGTTCAGCTACTACAGCTTCGACAACTGGGCCTATCAGCCTTCGTACGTGTCGTCGAACACGCCGTGGTTCTTCAACGGCTTCCGCGTACAATGGTTCCCCACCAACAAGCTGAAAATCGAGCCTTGGCTGATCAACGGTTGGCAGTCTTATGGAAAGTACAACGGCAGAATGGGCGTCGGCGGACAGGTCCTCTGGCGGCCGAACGGGAATCTTGACTTCGTCTTTAATACCTACGGCGTAGGTCAGGATACGCCCTATACGCACCGCACACGATGGCATGAAGATGACAGCATGGAGTGGAAGTATTACGAGAATCCGAAGAAGCTCATGCACCGCATGGCGTTTTCGCTCACGGCTGACGTTGGTTGCGAAAGCGGCGGTGGTGGCGCCCCGATCGTGGCCGGAACTACGCAAGGCAGCAAGGTGGTTTGCACTCACGGCACCACGGCGGCTCCGGCACAGAACTTCGTTGGCGCCATGGCTTACAACCGCTGGTGGTTTAACCATGATAAGTTCGGAGCCACTGTCGGCGGAGGTTATGTGTACAACCCAGGGCGCTATCTGGTGCTCCTGCCACCGATCAATGGCGCTACGGCAAGCACGGGCACGCCCTACTTCACCGAAAACCCCGGCGACAAATTTAAAGCTTACGATTGGCAGGCGACGTTTGACTGGATGCCCACGCAATTTGTGACGTGGCGTGTCGAGTTTACGCAGCGCGGCGCCAATGTCCCATACTTCGCCGGAGCGGGCGGCATGACGCCTCCGGGCGGCAACAATGGCAACCCGGGCGCACTCATCGACGGCTGGAGTCCGGATCTCCGTAAGCGGGAGAACCGGTGGATTTTCTCTCTGATGGTGAAGCTCTAAAATAAAGGTGGGCAGGCTGATAGCCTAAGGCTGATAGCCTGCCCTTTCGTCAACTTCGAATGCGTTCGCCGAACAATCCGGTCGTTGCGTCGCTCGTGATCGCGCTTCTTCCGGCATGCCATTCGGCGTCGGCCCAGCAGCCTTCCTGGAGAAACAAATCTACCGCCGCGTGGACTGAGGACGAGGCGTACCAGGTTCTGACGAACTCGCCGTGGGTCAAGAAAGTAAGAACGACTGTACTACACCAGCAAAGTGAGTTCGAGCGCCGGGACGGCGGCAACATGGGACAGCCTACCGGCCCCGGCTACGACGGAATCGGCGATAACGAAAGCCAGTTCAAGCGCAGGCGTGGTGGCGAGAACCCCATCCTTCTGCTTCGCTGGGAAACCGCGCTGCCGGTCCGCGTCGCCAGGTTGAAAGCTCACACCGTCGAGCCTCCCACTTTGAACGCCGACGCCTATTCCCTGGCTGTCTACGGAGTTCCCAGGGGCGATTTCAAGGGAGATCCGGTCAAACTCGGCAAGCCCCTTCGGGACCAGGCGGTCCTGCGGCGCGAAGGAAAGAAGGATATAAAACCGTTGCTGGTCGAAGTCTTTCAAGGACCCGAAGGCCCCATCGTTGTCTACGAGTTTCCGCGAACGCTCGAAATTACCAAGGACGACAAGACCCTGATCTTTGCGGCGGTCATTGGCAGGCTTTCCTTTACTCAACCCTTTGACACGGACGCGATGCATTTTCAGGGGAATCTTGAGTTTTAAACGGCCCCTGGCCATCTCTAGGTACAGCGTCTCGCGCTGCCATCCTTCCGAATCATACGATAATGAAACTTCGTGCCGCACAAGATCTGCTATCTCGACGCCTTTTCCGGAGTGAGCGGAGACATGCTCGTAGGCGCGCTGGCCGACGCCGGCGCGGACCGCCACAGCCTTGTCTCCGCGCTGGATTCTCTCGGCGCCCAAGCCGCTCTCCGCTTTGAGCAAGTCAAGCGCTGCGGCATCGCGGCCACCAAGTTCCACGTCGATACAGTCGAGACCCGCACTCACCGCCATCTGCCGCACATCTTGAAGATGATCGACGCAGCCGCGGCTCTACCGGATCGCGTCAAACAAAATGCGTCGGCCGTGTTTCAGCGACTCGGCGAAGCCGAGGCCGCGGTCCACCAGGTTCCCATCGAAAAAGTTCACTTCCACGAGGTAGGCGCGGTTGATTCCATCATCGATATTGTCGGCGCCTGCCTGGCGTTCGATTTGCTGGGTGTGGATACCATCGTCAGCTCAGCGCTCAATCTCGGCAGCGGAACTGTCAAGACCGAGCATGGCCTCCTGCCCGTCCCGGCGCCGGCCACCGCGGCTTTAGTGAAGGGCAAGCCCGTCTATTCGCGCGGCCCGGCCATGGAGTTGACTACTCCCACCGGCGCCGCCGTAGTCACGACACTGGCCAAGGATTTCGGCGCGATGCCGCCCATGCGGATCATCGCCAGCGGTTATGGCGCCGGCACGTGCGATTTTCCCGATCAACCTAATGTCCTTCGCGCTCTGCTGGGCGAGGCCACCGGCGCCGAAGAGGCTACCACCATTACGGTGATCGAGGCCAACATCGACGACCTGAGCCCGCAGGTCCTGGGCTACGCGATGGAGAAGCTGCTCGATTCCGGCGCGCTCGACGTCACGCTGCAGCCAGTTGAGATGAAGAAGGGTCGCCCCGGGACCTTGCTGCGCGTGCTGGCGAAACCCGAGGACCGGGACCGTATGGCGCAGATTGTTTTCGCCGAAACGTCCACCCTCGGGCTGCGGATGTATTCGGCCGAACGCCGCGTGCAGTCGCGTGAGTGGATCGACGTGATCACCCCGCACGGCAGCGTGCGCATGAAGGTGTCCGGCGAAGGCTCTTACGCGCCGGAGTTCGAGGACTGCCGCCGCCTGGCGATTGAGACCGGAGCGCCGCTCAAGCAGATCATCGCCGAAGCCAATTTCGAATACTTGAAAAATTGCAAATGAAATACTACATCACCACGCCGCTTTACTACGTGAATGCTGCGCCCCACATCGGGCACACCTAC
>Ga0210405_10006651_pt1 | contig 10276 bp, 6 predicted proteins | sample IncBWH11MmetaG_FD_155492 | JGI IMG/M metagenome (GOLD analysis project Ga0210405, IMG submission 155492) | Forest soil microbial communities from Barre Woods Harvard Forest LTER site, Petersham, Massachusetts, United States - Inc-BW-H-11-M | ecosystem: Environmental > Terrestrial > Soil >... | reverse complement strand
AAGGCTCCGTTACGGTGAGGGTGCCGAATGCGAATCCTGCCGTCCAGATGGTGCAAGTCAACGTCTTTGTCGAAGCGGGCGGACCCGCGCACCTCGGAGTCGATCCCGCCACCGGCTTGAGCTTTTCGTTTACGCAGGCTTCCAACGCGCAGACCGGACGAATCGTCGTCTCCAATCTCGGCGGCGGCTCCTTAACCTTCCAGGCTTCCGCCGGAACCACTTCCAACGGCGCCTGGCTGACCGTCAGTCCCCAAAGCGGAACAGCCACGCCGGCCGCGCCAGTCTCCATTGTCGTGACCGCCGACCCCACCGGATTGCCCGTCGGCACCTACACCGGCGCCGTCACCGTCTCCAGCCCCGACACCGGAGAAAGTATCGTGATTCCAGTGAATATGACGGTGAGCGCCGTGCGCCAGACTCTGCTTCTCTCCCAGAGTGGGATCAGCTTTACCGCGGTGGCCAGCGGCGGCTCCGTTCCACCGCAGACTGTCGGCGTTCTGAACATCGGCCAGGACGTGATGAACTGGTCCGCCAGCGCCTCCACGCTCTCCGGCGGATCGAGCTGGCTGACCGTCTCACCCTCCAGCGGCTCAACCGACGCCGCCTCTCTAACCGTGCCGCTCGTGAATGTGGGCATTAACACCGCAGGCCTCGATCCCGGTCAATACTATGGCCAGGTTCAAGTCTCCTCTCCCACAGCCGACAACTCGCCGCAATTCGTTTCCGTGATTCTCAACGTATTGCCGGCTGGAAGCGATCCCGGCCCACTGGTGAGGCCGACCGGGCTCATCTTTACCGGCGTACCAGGCCCCACCTCTCCCGGCTCGCAGGTGGTGACGGTTTCCAACCTCAGCAGCACCTCCCGCTCCTTCACCTCCGGCCGGCTCACGACGGATGGAACGCTGTGGTTCACGCATCTGCCCACGGAAGGCACAGTCCAGCCCAGCCAGCCGTCGAATATCCTGGTGCAACCGAACGTCGCAGGCCTGACGGGGGGAGTGCGCCGCGGAGTTCTGACCCTGCTGTTCGCCGACGGTACGGTTCGGACGGTGAACATCCTGCTTGTGCTGAGCACTGGCGCCACGTCGCCTTCCCCCAAGCCGGAGTCGCCGCATGACGCGACAGGTTGCACAGCCACTCGTCTGCTCCCCTTGTTCTCGACGCTGGGCGATCAGTTCATTGTTTCGACGTCCTGGCCCACCTCTCTCGAAGCCCGCGTGGTCGACGATTGCGGCAGCCCGCTGGGAAGCGGATCGGTAGTAGCGACTTTCTCCAACGGCGATCCCCCCTTGACAATGGTCTCGCTTAAGGACGGGCGCTGGACCGGAACATGGCAACCTCGCAGCCCAGCCTCCGCCCAAGTTACCATCACGCTTTCGGCGGAGGAACCGGGCACGACTATTCGCGGGACGGCCCAACTGGTGGGCGGCCTGCAGTCGAATAACAATGCGCCCCAATTGGAACAGTGGCGGGATTCCTCCCTGCTCGCTCCGGGGGGTATCGTGTCAATCTTCGGGTCGCGGCTGGCCGATAGCCAGGCGACCTCCGGCCAGCCTCCGCTACAGACCGCGCTGGGAGGCGCATCGGTTTTGCTGGGCGCGGAGGTGTTGCCGCTGTTTTCCGCCAGTGACAAGCGAATTGATGCGCAAGTGCCTTACGACGTGGCTGTGAATGCGCGCCACCAGTTGATCGTGCGCCGGGACAATAGCTATACGGTGCCGGAGTCTGTCACCGTCGCGCTGGCGCAGCCCATTATTCTTTCCATTTACGATGGCCAGACAGTGGCCGACCAGAATAACCCCGTGCAAGCGGGCGATACTCTGACTCTGAATTGCTCCGGATTGGGCGCAGTGGATCCGCCCGTGCCCGCCGGCTCTCCCGCGCCTTCCGATCCCCCCTCGCAGGTCACCGGTCAGGTTTCGCTCACAGTGGGAGGCGTTACAGCGCAAGTCATTTCCGCCGGACTGATGCCCGGATCGTCGGGGCTCTATCAGGTGCAGGCGACGGTTCCCGACGGCGTTCCATCGGGCGATGCCCCAGTCGTGCTCAGTGTGGCGGGACAAACCAGCCTGGCTGTCAGTGTCACCGCTAGATGAGGAGAGGCATGTCGAAAGGCAAGTCAAAAGTCAAAAGTCAAAAGGCAAAAGTCAAAAGTTGTTTCGGCTCGCGAGCGTTTGACCGAATCGGATGCAAGTGCACACCCCCTGAAGCGAAGGCACTTTTGACTTTTGACCTTTGACTTTTGCCTTTTGACTTGCCTTTTGACTTGCCTTTCCACGCCAGCTTGGTAACATCAAAGCGTATCGTGCCCAATATTTATCTTTGCGCCATAGCCCTCTCAATCCCCGCCCTCTCGCAAACCTTCCCCGCCTCGACCCAGCTAGACAGCGCCGTTGAACAGGCCATCCGCGAAGACCGGATTCCCGGCGCGGTCCTGATACTCGGCCACAACGGAACGGTCGTGTACCGCAAGGCCTATGGACGGCGCGCGGTGACGCCACGCAGTGAGGCGATGACAGTCGATACGATCTTCGACTGCGCGTCCCTCACGAAAGTCATCGCCACCACGTCCTCCTTAATGAAACTGTTCGAGCAGGGTAAACTGCGTCTCGACGATCGCGTCACCGAGTATCTTCCGGAATTTCAGGGCGGCAAATCCCCAATCACGATCCGTAATCTGATGACGCATTTTTCCGGACTGCGGCCCGATCTCGATCTGAAGCCAGCCTGGAGCGGGTACGAGACCGGAATCCGGATGGCCCTGAGCGACAAGCCAGCCGCCGCTCCGGGCGCGCAATTCGTCTACAGCGATATCAATTTCATCCTGCTGGGAGAAATCGTACGCCGCTTGAGCGGACAGCCGCTCGACCGTTTCGCGCACCAGAATATTTTCGAGCCGCTGGGTATGAACGATTCGATGTTCCAGCCACCGGCTTCCTTGCGCGACCGCATTGCGCCGACAGAGACACCGTTGCGAGGCGTGGTTCACGATCCGACGGCGCGGTCTATGGGCGGCGTCGCCGGAGATGCGGGCCTGTTCTCCACGGCCGGCGATCTGGCCCGCTTCTGCGAAATGATGCTCGGAAAAGGCTCGCGGCAAGGCATCCGCATTTTCAGTCCGCTCACGGTGGAAAAATTCACCACGCCGCAATCGCCCCCGGATCAGCCCATCCTCCGAGGACTCGGCTGGGATATCGACTCGCCTTATTCTTCCAACCGCGGCGAGTTGTTTCCGATCGGCTCCTACGGCCATACCGGGTTCACTGGGACGTCGGTCTGGATCGATCCTAACAGCCAGTCATACGTAATCCTGCTCACCAACAGCGTGCATCCGGGCCGTCGCCCGCCTATTACTTCCTTGCGCAGCCGCGTGGCTACCATCGCCGCGGCGGCGTTGGGTATAGACAGCCCGGGAATATCGATCACCGGCTACAATGAGACCCTCACCGGCGCCGGAATTCACCGTGAGGTGGCCCGCAACGCGCAGGTCCTTACTGGGCTTGACGTGCTCGCCGAACAGAATTTTGCTCCTTTAAAGGGAAAAAAGATCGGATTGATCACCAATCATACCGGTCTCGATCGGGATGGTAGGAGAAACCTGGACCGGATGCTCGCCGCAGGCGTTCAGGTTGTCTCGATTTTCGCTCCCGAGCACGGAATATTCGGAGTCGAGGACAAAGAAAAGGTGGACGACACCAAAGATCCCGCTACTGGACTCAAGATTTGGAGCCTCTATAAAGAGAAAAATCGGCGGCCATCAGCCGAGATGCTGCGCGGTGTGGACGCGCTGGTCTTCGATATCCAGGATATCGGCGCCAGATTCAACACTTATGTCTCCACCATGGCCTATGCGCTGGAAGAGGCTGCCGCCCGCGGAATTCCGATGTACGTGCTGGATCGTCCCAATCCCATTACCGGAACGCGTGTGGAGGGGCCCATTCTTGACCGCCAGAATCAGTCGTTCATCGGCTATTTTCCAATGCCTGTCCGGCATGGAATGACAATTGGCGAATTAGCGCGGATGTTCAACGGCGAAAACCGGTTGCATGCCGATCTGCAGGTGATCGCCATGAAAAATTGGAATCGCGGCGACTGGTTCGATTCCACAGGCCTGCCCTGGGTGGATCCGTCTCCCAATATGCGCAGCTTGACGGCGGCCATGCTGTATCCCGGTATCGCCATGCTGGAATATTCCAAGAATTACTCGGTGGGGCGAGGGACCGACGCTCCCTTTGAGGCAATCGGCGCCGACTTTATCCATGGGCGCGAATTGGCGGCATACCTGAACGCAAGGCAGATTCCCGGAGTTCGGGCCTATCCAACCCTGTTCCGGCCGGTATCCGGCAATTTCGCGGGAACAACTGTGCAAGGAGTGCGATGGTTAGTGACCAATCGGGAATCGTTGGACTCGGTGAGGCTGGGATTAGAGGTGGCGGCTGCGTTGCAAAAGCTCTATCCAGGGAAGATAATTTTTGAAGCCAACAGTAAGCTGATCGGTAATGACGCCGCCGTCCACTCCTTGGCGGCAGGTGACGATCCCCGTTCCATCCAGCAGGGTTTCGAGGCGCCGCTCCAGGACTTCCTGAAAATACGGGAAAAATATCTCCTGTACCGGTAGGAAGGGATTTCGGATTTCGGATTTCAGATGAGTTGTGAACGCTCCGAAGCGCAGCCGGCTCTTCCGAAATCCGACATCCGAAATCCGAAATCCCCGCCGCTATTCCGAGGCCATTTTGGCGGCCGACTTGTTCTTACTCCCTGGTGGGCGTCCCCGCTTTTTGGGCTCCTCTGCCAGCCAGGCTGGCGGCCTGCCGCGTCTCCGTCCACGACCTCGCGCCAGACGCTCCAGGCTCAAGATCGCTTCCTCAATCTGCGTTCGCTCCTGGCGCAATTCCACCAGAATCTTCGATACGTCCATCAATCCCTCCTAATCTATCTTATTGGAGCCCTTTCGTTCTGAAAACGGAACATAACGAACGTTCTCGGCCCTCTTTAGAGTTTTTAACCTAATTCATGGAAAATAGCAAGTACTTTTTGTTCTGAATTCAGAACAATTCGGTACTGGGAGGGCTGGGGAGTGGTTTTGGAGCGTGTCCCGGTACGACGCTATGTCCGGCGCCTAGCCCAAGAGTAATAGAAAGGCAGGCCGACTAATACCAGGCTTAGTCCGATCAGAGATTCGCGCGCGTGGTTTATCAAAGTCGAAATCACCAAACACAATGCGCTCGCTACGAAAACAATCGGAATCGCCGGATAACCGAACGTGCGGTACGGCCTGGGCATTTCCGGACGCTTCTGGCGCAACACCAAAACAGCGGCCGTGGTCATTCCATAAAGAATCCAACTGGCGAATATAACACAGGTGAATAGTTGATCGTAAGTCCCGGAAAGTACCAGAATCGCCGCCCAGGCGCTGAGCGCCAGGATGGAAATTCCCGGCGTACGATACTGCGGATGAACTTTGGCTACGGATTTGAAGAAAAGTCCGTCGAGCGCCATGGCGTACGGAACGCGCGAGCCGGTGAGAATGGAGCCATTGAGTGCGGCGAAGATGGAAATCATGGCCGCCACCGATACCATGTTGGCTCCCGCCTGGCCGAATATTTTGCGCATCATATCGGCCGCCACCAGATCGCTTGCGGCAACCTCTTTAGCCGGCAGGACATAAAAATAAGCCACGTTGGCCAGTAAATAGATGGCCATCACCGCTAGCGAGCCGCCGATTAAAGCGCGCGGCAGATTGCGTTGCGGCTCGCGAATTTCCGACGCCACCATGCTCACATTATTCCAGCCATCGTACGCCCATAGGGCCGCTACCAACGCCGTGAAGAATGCGGCTACACCCCCCGGCGAAGTAACAGGCGCTGCCGACTGGAAATTGCCCACATCGCCGTGCCCCGTGCCCAATCCAATGGCTATTACCGCGAAAATTAACCCCACCTTGCAGATCGTAACCAGCACCTGCACGCGTCCGCCTATTTTCACGCCGAAATAATTCAAGCCGCCCAGCGCCAGAATCAGCGCCATCCCCAGAATTTGACCGAAGTTAACCTCGAGCGGGCCGCCGGAAGGACCCAGCGGTATCGGAATGTGCCCGGCAGGCTGCTTCAATTCCGGATGGAAATTGGCGACATACAGAAAAAACGCCGTCGCCAGGGTGGCGATCGAACCGGTCTTGGCAACCCACATTTGCGTCCAGCCATAGATGAAACTCCACAGCGGTCCATAGGCTTCGCGCAGGTAGACATACTCACCGCCCGCGCCAGGCATCGCCGCGGAGAGCTCTGCGTACGATAACGCGCCGGACAGCGACATCAGCCCGCCCGTCACCCACACTACAAAGACCATGCCTGGCGTCCCCATATTCCGGATCATGACATTGGGAACGATGAAAATGCCGCTGCCGATCACCGTCCCCACCACAATAGCGACGGCGCTCCACAACCCCAAGTCCCGCTTCAGTGACACTGCCGGTGGTGTTGGATTCATGAGTGTCGAATTTTAACACGTGGGGCAGGTCCCCGACCTGCCTTAGCCGGGGAACGAAACCCCGCTCGATGGCGTCCAAGCAGTTGCGGTCGTTTCTCCGTTTGGATATACTCCGCAAATGCCCCTCGGCACATGAGCACTCATAACGCCAGGATGCGACGTGCGGCTCGTAGGCTCAATCATAAATAGAGAAGCTCGGGGATTGGAGGAAACTCACGTGTTCAATCGATTCGCGAAAGTTTTACTAAGCGCTGCGGTCATTATAGGGATCGGGGTGAATGCGGCCGTTGCGCAGACTCCACCGAAGGAGAAGAAGGTAAAGGATCAGGCCGAATACGACCTTTACAATAACTCCATCAAGACTACCGATCCGGCTAAGAGACTCACCTATCTCAACGAATGGAAGGACAAGTATCCGGAATCGGACTTCAAGGACGTGCGGCTTCTGGTTTTTTTGGCGACCTACAGAGCGCTGAATCAGCCAGCCAAGGAGATCGCGACCGCAAACGAGATGCTTGCCACAGACCCGAAAGAGCCCAACGCCTTGTTGTCTCTGACGCAGTTGACCCGGACCTATCCACAACCACCCACGCCGGATTCCTTGGCCGCCGGTGAGAAGGCAGCCCACGCATTACTCGAAGCACCGAAACCGGCGATGGTGGCCGATGACGAGACGTGGAAGAAGGCCCGTGCCGCTGATGCATACTTTACTTTGGCTTTCGTCGCCGCGCAACGAAAACAGCCCGAGGCGGCCGAAGAGGCGTACAAGCAGTGGCTAGCTGTGGACCCCAACAACGCCTTTGCGTCCTATTCCCTGGGCAACACGATTCTTGGCGAGAAGAAAATAGAGCGTTATCCGGAAATGCTCTACCACTATGCGCGAGCCGCTTCGTTGACCGGCCCCGGCGCTCTACCTGCTCAGATGCAAACACAAGCCAATAATGCCTTGACAAAGGTTTACAACACGTTCCACGGCGCCGATCCGGATGGCCTAAAGGAATTGCGCACCCTTGCCATCACGCAGCCGATGCCTCCAGCCGGTTTCAAGATCTTGGACAAGAACGAAATCGCAGCCTCGAATCAGGCGAAGGCCGCCGCCGACAATCCGCAGCTCGCGCTGTGGAAAAATATCAAGGACCAATTGACGGCCGCCAATGGCGAACAGTATTTCAACGACCAACTCAAGGGTACTGCCCCGCCCAAGTTGAGAGGCAAGCTGGTCTCCACCAAGCCGGCGATTCGCCCCAAGGAGTTGATACTCGATCTCGAGGGAGGCGATACGCCGGAAGTGACCCTGAAACTCGAAACCCCTCTGCCTGGTAAGGCTGACAAAGGAACCGAAATCCAATTCCAGGGCGTCCCCAGCGCCTTTACGAAAGATCCGTTCATGCTGACCTTCGACGTAGACAGCAAGGATAAAATAGAAGGTTGGCCCAAGCAAGCGCCGCCTCCGGCCAAGAAACGGACAGTCGCCCGCAAGAAGACGCAATAAAATATGTTCAATCGAATTTCGACAGCTTTGCTAAGCGTTACGGTCCTTACGGTGATGGCAGCGGCTACAGCCCTCGCCCAGCCGAAGGAGAAGAAGGTTAAGGATCAGCAGGAGTACGACCTTTACAAGAGTTCCACCACCACCACCGATGCCGCCAAGAGGCTGCCCTTCCTGGATCAGTGGAAAGAGAAATATCCTGAGTCGGATTTCAAAGAGGAGCGACTGGTCATTTACCAGACCACTTACCAGGCGCTCGGTCAGACGGCCAAGGCGGTAGAGACTGCCAAAGAAATTCTGGCCATGGATCCAAAAGAGGTGAATGCGTTGTACTTTCTGACCATGTACGGTCAGATCCAGCCGGCCACGCCGGATTCTTTGGCTACCGGAGAAAAAGCCGCGCATAGTTTACTGGGAGCCGAAAAACCAGCCGGCGTAAAAGACGAGGACTGGAAGAAAATCCAGGCTGACATGACCTTCAAGGCGCATAAGACGCTGTCTTTTATCGCCATGCAGAAAAAGCAGCCGGAGGTCGCCGAGCAGGAGTTGATGAAGTGCCTTACCGAGGATCCTAACCAGGCGCAATGCTCTTACGATCTGGGAAACGCGATCCTCGCCCAGAAAAAACTGGAGCGCCAATCGGAAGTGCTCTACCATTGGGCGCGCGCCACCTCATTGACCGGTCCCCAAGCGATTCCAGAGCCCCTGCACAAGCAAGTGGACGCCTTCTTCGTGAAATCGTACACTACCTTCCACGGTCCCGATGAAGCGGGCCTGAAGGACTTGCGCGCGCTTGCAGTCGTACAGCCGATGCCTCCGGCCGGTTTCAAGATCAAGAACAAGAACGAGATCGAGGCCGAGAAGGAGGAACAGGCCGCCAAGGATAATCCGCAGCTCGCGCTCTGGAAGAGCGTCAAGGATCAATTAATAGCTGCTAACGGCGAACAGTATTTCAGCGAACAAATGAAGGATCACGCCGTGCCGAAGCTGAAAGGCAAGCTGGTCTCCATGAAGCCCGCTATTCGCCCCAAGGAGTTGGTGCTCGCCATCCAAACGCCGGATACGCCGGAGGTGACTTTAAAGCTGGAAAATCCGCTCCCCGGCAAGGCCGACAAAGGAACCGAGATCCAATTTGAAGGCACTGCCACCGAGTTCACGAAGGATCCCTTTATGTTGACCTTCGTGGTGGAGAGCAAAGACAAGATCGAAGGCTGGCCCGCTCAGGCCGCGCCCCCCGCCAAGAAGCGCCCCACCGCCAAGAAGAAGTAGCGGCCCCCTTCCTCTCACACCTGGCTCCGAACGTGGAGCGGCCTTTCTAGGCGGCCATGCCGGCTTTCGTGCCGGCATTTCGGTGAACTTGAGCAAACCGCTGTTACAGGCAGCCTGCTATAATTGAATCGGTAAGACCCATTTTACGGGATCGTAACAATGCCACTCTACGAATACAAGTGCGGTTCCTGCGGTAACATTTTCGAGGTCATCCAGAAATTCTCTGACCAGCCCTTAGCCATACACGAAAATTGCGGTGGAGTCCTGGAACGCCTGATCTCCACTTCGGCGCTGCAATTCAAAGGCAGCGGCTGGTACGTGAACGATTACGGCAAGGGCAACAGCAAAGAGCCCAAGCCCACGTCGGACAACTCGCACGGCGAGAGCAAAGGCGAAAAATCCAACGGGAGCCAGGCGGCGGCCGAGTCTTCCGGCAAATCGGAAAAATCCGAAAAATCAGAGAAATCCAGCAAGTCGGAGTCTTCTTCGTCCACGCCTTCCACTCCTTCGAAATCCGAGAGTAAGTCCGATAGTAAAAAATCCGACACTAAATAGCATGCGAGTCGTAGCCGTTTGCGTCTGCATGAGCCTGATGTCCCTGACTTTGAGCGCCGAAACCATCGTGGTCCCCGGACTGCGACAATCGGTCGAGATCCTGCGGGACCGCTGGGGCGTCCCCCACATTTACGCTCGGACAGTAGAAGATCTCTTCTTCGCCCAAGGCTATATCACCGCCACCGACAGGCTGTTTCAAATCGACCTATGGCGGCGGATGGGGACCGGTAAGCTGGCCGAAGCGCTGGGTCCGTCCGCGATCGATCGCGACCGCCTCGCTCGCGCGGTGCGCTGGCGCGGCCCCATGGAGCAGGAGTGGGCCAGCTATGGACCCGACACCAAGCTCATCGCCACCGCCTTCTCGAGCGGCATCAACGCCTATATTCGATCCTTGAGCGGCAAGCGCACCCCGGAATTCCAGATCGGCGATTACGACCCCGGCTTGTGGGCGCCCGAAGATTGCCTGGCTCGTGT
>Ga0210405_10006650_pt1 | contig 10276 bp, 10 predicted proteins | sample IncBWH11MmetaG_FD_155492 | JGI IMG/M metagenome (GOLD analysis project Ga0210405, IMG submission 155492) | Forest soil microbial communities from Barre Woods Harvard Forest LTER site, Petersham, Massachusetts, United States - Inc-BW-H-11-M | ecosystem: Environmental > Terrestrial > Soil >... | reverse complement strand
ATAGTCGGGGCGACAGTCAACAAAGGTTGGACCTGGAGACGGAGCAAGTAAATACAAGCAATGAGAACTTCGCAGCCCGCTTCGGGATTCGAGTGAGTTTCTACGGCTATGAGGCCAGGCATGAAGCGGCAAAGAATGTTTCAGAAGAATCCGCGACTGCACCCGCGCACCTGTTCCGTTACGGAGAGCGTTTGCGGTTTCCGGCAAAACTGTATCCACCGCGCAATTTTCGAAACCCAGGTGCGTTTGATTACGCGGGATATCTGGCAGAAAACGGAATCGTGGCCCTTGGGTCAGCCAAGGCAGACACGGTTGAATTGCTGCCGGGCTTTGTCGGCAACCGCTTTGAACTCTGGCGGACTCGCCTCCGTAGAAGCTTGGTCGAGAGAATCCATGTGCTATGGAAGCCCGACGAAGCTCCTCTGCTTGACGCCATGCTCATCGGCGAGAATTCATTCCTCGGACGCGAAACTCTCACCGACTTTCAGCGAACCGGCACTTACCACGTGCTGGTGATCTCGGGGTTGAAAGTTGCGATCCTCGCGCTGGTAACGTTCTGGGTGTTGCGCCGGGATGCGAATGAGCGACCTTATTGCCAGTGCGATCACTATTCTGCTGACGGTTTCGTACGCCCTGCCGACCGACGTTGGCGCTCCAGTGTGGCGGGCTACGCTGATGCTTGCGCTTTACCTGGGTGCAAGGCTGCTCTACCGACGAAAATCAATTCTCAACACGATCGGAGCGGCCGCGCTGGCCTTGCTGATTGTCGATCCCACAGCACTGCTGGGAGCCAGCTTCCAGCTCAGCTTCCTGTGCGTGCTGGTCATTGCTGGAATCGGTACGCCCCTGCTGGAGCGAACAACGCAACCTCTGTCTCGCTCCTTGAGAAGCCTGGAAGCGACTGGCTACGACGCCGCGTTGTCTCCCCACTTGGCGCAACTCCGTCTTGATCTAAGAATGATCGCCGGAAGGCTGCAGCGCTTCTTCGGCAAACGCGTTCCGCTGATCGTGCTCTCAAGCACGGGGCGCGTGCTGATCGTAGGTTGTGAATTCCTCTTGATTTCCACTGTGCTCCAAGCAGGGTTCGCATTGCCGATGGCTTACTACTTTCATCGCGCAACCCTGGTCTCACTGCCGGCAAATGCGCTGGCGGTACCCCTTACCGAAATCATTATGATCGTCGCCGCCTTGGCCATGATCGCAAGCTATGCCTCGTTCGCACTGGCAAAGTTTCCCGCTGCGGTTGTCGGATTAGTGCTGCATATGATGAATGGATCAGTGCGCTGGTTGGGTGGTCTGCGCATCGCGGACACTCGCGTGCCTACGCCGCAACTGGCCGTCATTCTGTTGGGCTCGTGCGCGCTGGTGCTGGCGATGATTCTAAGTCGTCGCCGCCGGTTGCTGGTTGCGGCCGAGTGGATAGTCCTGGGGCTCAGCGCCTTCTGGATATGCGCTGTTCCGCCCAATCCACAACTCCGGCATGGAGCACTTGAGCTTACCGCCATTGACGTTGGCCAGGGCGATTCCATCCTTCTAGTTTCTCCGCAGGGCCGCACGCTCCCGGTGGATGCTGGAGGTATACCATTCTGGATGCACTCGGAACTGGATATCGGGGAAGATGTAGTGTCGCCCTACCTGTGGTCGCGGGGATTTCACCAACTCGATGTAGTGGCGCTTACGCACGCTCACGCCGACCACATGGGAGGGATGGCGGCGGTGCTGGCCAACTTTCACCCGCGCGAGCTATGGCCGGGAGTGAATTCCCCAAGTCCGGAGTTGCAAACTCTTCTGCGCGAAGCGAAGGCGCTGAAGATTCCCGTCGTTCTTCACAAGGCAGGAGACAATCTTGAGATGGGCGGCACAAAGGTCGCAGTACTTGCGCCGCCAAGGGACGCCGAAGCGCATCCTTCCCGGCCGAACGACGAGTCTCTGGTCATAAAAATCAGTTACGGGGCAACGTCTGCTTTACTTGAGGGAGACGCAGAGAAGAAAACCGAACAGCAGGTTGCCCGGGAAAGCCCGCAGGCCGATCTCCTCAAAGTGGCCCACCATGGCAGCGCCACTTCTACAATCCCGGAACTGCTGGCCGCGGTCCATCCACGGTTCGCGGTCATATCAGTGGGCGTACGCAATGTTTATGGGCATCCGAGGCGGGAGGTTCTGGAACGGCTAGAGGAAGCTCACGTGGTTACATATCGGACAGACATGGACGGAGCGGTTACGTTCTATCTCGACGGCAAAACCGTCACTTCTCAGTTGGCGGCTCCTCATTGATGGCAAATTCGGCAGTCTCCAACTCATCCGGCGTTTGCCGGTATTCATCGATCATTCGCCGCGCCTCGGTGGCATCTTCCTCGCGCACCAGAATCACGGTCCCGCCCACTCCGGGCAAGATGTCCTGCTGCGCATCGAGAGACGTGAGATCAGAGTCAATACCGGCGGATTCGAGCAAGCCGCGTACGACCATCGCTTCCGATTCCTGTTCGGTGTCAAACACGCGCACCAGCTTTTCATTCGGATTCGGACGCGCTCCAGATGTGGAAGTCGAGTCTGCCATGATTGCCTCCAATCAGGATGATTTCTCGGAATGAAAGGCGCGTATCCTGAAGCGCGCGTGATACTGATTTTAACTCACCTGCGTGGTCGCGGGGCACTTTCGTCAATCCCTTTCACAGCACTGGAGTGCATCTGATCGCTTCGAGGTGACTGAAGGTCTACACCAATGTAGCCATTGCGCTCAGGCCGCTTTGCCGCCACAATAACCTCAAAGAGCGCAACGCGCTTGTGTCGAGGGACATCTAACGGCACAGACGTAGTGGGGGCCTCATGAGTAGTTTGGAACGTCGTGGACAGCCGGCAAATGGGAGCGAAAGAGAGCAGGAGGCACGCAACATCCGCCGTCTGCAAATCATGATCAGCATGGTAATGTCGGTGATTGGCCAGGACCCGAACCTCACGGTTGAAGAAGCTTCCGAACTGGTGGCAGGGGCGAAGCGTGCCGCGCTGGCGATGTTTCCCGACAAAGAATTCACCTACGACATCCTGTATAAACCTCGCCTCCAGCGATTGATGAACGAGCGCTTCCGCCTGCAGTAATAGCCAGTTGCATCGTTTGACCCTCCGCACCTGCAGCGGCTAGACTCGCTATTCAGCGGGGGGGTTCCATGAAGCGAGTTGCGTTGGTCTTCACAGTCGTGGTCCTCTGTGCGTTCGGGGCGGTGGCTGATGAAGGTCATCACCACGAAGATCTGACGACCGATCAATTGGGCACGGTACATTTCCCGGTATCGTGCGCGGCGGAGGTGCAGAAGCCCTTCGAACGCGGTGTGGCGCTGCTGCACTCTTTCTGGTATGAGGAAGCGAAGACCGAATTCGAGCAGGTCGCGAAGGACGACCCCAAATGTGCGATGGCGCATTGGGGAATCGCCATGAGCATCTGGCATCAACTTTGGAACCAACCCGACGCAGCTACGATCAAACGAGGACACGACGAGGTCAAGAACGCGAGATCGCTGCATCCCAAAACCGATCGCGAGCGTGACTACATCACTGCCATGGACGAGTTCTACCGCGGCAAGAGGCGCGACTATCACGATCGCGCCAGCACGTACTGCCAGGCTATGGCAACGACCCACCAGGATTATCCCGATGACCGCGAGGCGGCGGCCTTCTATGCGCTATCGCTGCTCGCCTCCGAGCCGGACAATGACACAACCTTTGCCAATCGAAAGCAAGCAGCGGCGGTTCTGGAAAAGCTGTTCGCGGTCGAGCCCGATCATCCTGGCGTGGCGCACTATTTGATTCACAGCTACGACAAGCCACAATTGGCGCAACTTGGACTACCCGCCGCTCGCCGCTACGCGCAGATTGCCCCGGCCGCTCCCCACGCGCTGCATATGCCATCGCACATCTTCGCTCGGCTAGGCTTGTGGCAGGACGATATCAATTCCAACCTCGCTTCGATTGCCGCTACACGCAAAACCGCAGCCATGCACATGGGCGGCGAGGGCCATCAGTTCCACGCAATGGATTTTCTGGTCTACGCTTACTTGCAATCCGGGCGTGAAGCCGACGCGCAACGAGTGATCGACGAAGTGAGGGCCATGCCCGCGAAGAAGGATGACATGTATGGGATGGACTTCGACCCGCGAACGGACGCGCTGGTAACTTTCACCGCGAGGTACGCGCTCGAGATGCATCGCTGGACGGAGGCTGCTTCCCTGGAGGTGATTCCTCGGGCGGAAACTGGAGACAACTCGATTACTTACTGGGCGCGCGCGATTGGCGCAGCCCGATCCGGCAATTTGCCCGACGCACGTAAAGATGTGGCTGAGATTGAGACAATTCATACCGCCTTGGTGAAGCAAAAGAAAACGAGCTTTGCCGAGTCGGTCGAACAGGACCGTCAGGAAGCCGCAGCCTGGGTGGCTCACGCCGAAGGCAAGAATGACGAGGCCATCAAGACATTGCGCACCATCGCGGAGAAGGAAGAGGCGGAAGGCGACGAGCCTCTGGCGATTCCAGCTCGCGAAATGCTGGCCGATATGATGCTCGATATGAATCGTCCGGAACAAGCCCTGACGGAGTACGAGGCAGACCTGAAGTTCAATCCGAATCGTTTCAACGGACTGTACGGCGCGGCGCGGGCCGCAGAGATGGCGGGCAAGAGCGACAAGTCGAGCTCGTACTACGCTCGGCTGGTGAAGATATGCGATGGATCGAATTCAGATCGGCCCGAACTCAGCCGGGCCAAGTCGCTGCTCGCGCAGAAATAGTTCAAGGGCCAAAAATCGCTCATTTCTTTTCTATCGTCTGCAAACGGAAGAGCAGAGTTCCCCATCCCAATTTCGATCGCATCTGCACCGGAGTGTGGTTGACGTCATCTGTGAACCACACCCAAATCGTGCCTTTGCCTTGTAAAGCGCCGGAAATCGCTTCCACCTTTACGCGGACGGTCTGGAAGGTGCCAGCGGGTACCTTGACTTGTTCCCGGGCTTCTACGCGTGCTGTAACCTCGGTCGCTTTGTTGCCGTCGTTGATTGGGAATGTATAGCTATTGCCCGATTGCAGAGGCAATGACGCAAGGTAATAGAACCCGCTAACCACATCTGTTACACACGCGGGAAGATCGTTTTCCACATGTTTCTGCTCGCCAGTCTTCAGATTCTTTTCATCGAGCACACTCTTGTTGCGAGAGTAATCGAAACGAAGCTCGGTCTGGCGGGAGCGGGAACCTTCTTCTGTACTTCTCGAAACACGAACGGAGCAAAACGTACGCGGATCGAAGAACGCTTCAAAACGATCCTGTACTTTGTATAACGCATTTGCGACCCCCGCAGAGTTTGCGAGTGCGGTGATGTGCTCTTGGCCGCCGTCGAGTCCGAGCGTGACTCTAGCCGTTCCGGCGTTGAAAAGGTGCCATTCGACGCCATATACATAGGTCTGCCCATTCGGATAAGCGTAATTCGGAGGCGGAGGAACGACCCGCGCCGACGGCGAGGCGCTAATTGTGGGAAGTGGAGCCTGATTGGGCGGCGCCGGCGGGGCAGCCTGGCCTTGCGACAATGAAACCGAAAGTATTGCGAATAAATACCACCCCGGATTGAACTTTCCTAAAATGTGCATGTCTCTTCGACCAACAATTCCAGTTTCTCATAAGACACCGAACGCCAGTTCTGGCAACGGTTCCCCGGACCCTATCACCGAGGGATCCACAGCATCTTAGCCGCCAACACCGCCAACATCGCGGCTGCACCTAGTGTCGCATTGTACTCGCGATGCTTCCAGTACAAGTCCAAGGAAAACGTCCCACTCCTATTCTCAAACGATTTCAGCCGAGGCAATAGCCGAGGTACCCGTCGCGCGTATTCCGCGAATTCTGGGAAATGTTCTCCCAGAAAGGATTCTTCCCCGCGAATCACAGGCAAATAGATCGCCAGAAAAATCAAAACCAGGGCTGCCCCGATCCACCAGTTTCGAGCAGCAATGACAAAGCCCACAGCTAGAATCAACGAGCCCAGATAGAGTGGGTTCCGTGTATGGGCGTACGGCCCTGTCGTCGTGAGCTGCTCATTTTTCTGCACGTGCCCGGATGCGAGAGCACGAATCGCGAGTCCGGGAATGATAAGCGCAGAGCCGAGCAGCATGGAAGCGGTCGTGGGCGTTGCGAGCCATAAATGGAGCGCGGTGAAAGCGAATCCGAGAGGTACGCGGATGCGACGCGCGATTTTCGTCCAAGTAAAGCTAGCCACGGTTGCTCCTTAACAGCTTGCGGGCGGCAGCAACAACTTCGTCGATGCTGATTTCCAGTATTCCGGGATCGGGTTGTGCGCGGCGGGAGTGTGTGGTGGGGCTGATCGGGCTACGCAACACGATGCTGCGAGTCCCGAACGGCCCGTTACGCACAGGATTGGTTGGGCCGAAGATCGCAACCACGGGGACGCCGAGCGCCGCAGCGAGGTGCATGGGGCCCGTATCGCCGCCGATGAAAAGGCGCGCGCGTCGCGTGAGAGCAACCAGTTCTGTGAGTGAACTGGCAGTGCCCGTTGCCGCGCCCTTGCTGGCCGATTCGACCGCCCGCATCAGAGGCTCTTCGCCAGGTCCGAAATTGATCAGCGATTTCGTGCCATCTTCCGCCAATCGCCTGGCGAGTTCCCCATAGCGTTCTGCCGGCCACTGCTTGGCGCCCCAACCCGCGCCCGGATTGAGCAACACGAAACCGCCAACGCCGCGCAATCGGCCCTCGCATTGATTTTCGGTGGCTTGGTCATGCGGAAATTCTATCTTCGGCATCGACAATGGCTCACGTGCAACAGCCTCCGCCAGTGAAAGATTCTGTTCGACAACATGGCCGCCACGGCCAATCACCGGCCGCGTATAGAACATGGTGGCAACATTTTCGCGAGGCTGCGCAAATCCGTATACTACGTGTGCTCCGGACCAACGCGACACGATTCCGGATCGGACCGCGCCTTGGAAGTCGACCGCGACCTCGTATTGTTGAGCACGAAGTTCGCTGAGCCCAGCTGCGATTTGCTCCCAGGTCTGGGTGGAAAACAGGGAACTGCGCCAAGCCTTGGTATTCACTGTGTGAATCCGGTCGACGAGCGGCCTGCGCGCTGAGCGCGGTCCGGAGCGTGTTTCGGGCAAGGTGCAAAGCAACTCTGCCCAGCGTTCCTCAATCACCCAACCCAGGCTGACCTCAGGAAACGCTCGTCGCAAACCGGTGACTGCAGGGAGCGTATGGATAATGTCGCCCATCGAACCCATGCGCACGATCAGCAGGCTCCGGGGAGTGAACAAAGCAGCATTTTCCGAGAAGGACGGAACCGGCGGTTGCATGCTCACGAACGCTGCGGTCCAATCCGCGAACGAATGATCTCGGTTGCCGAGTGATCCTTGGGATCGCCAACAATTTCCACGCGGCCACCACACGCTACGACCGCATCCCGCTCCGGCACCGTGTCGGTGGTGTAGTCAGTTCCTTTCGCATGAACGTCAGGGCGAACTTCGTGGATCAACGCGCGCACGTCGCGCTCAGGAAAAATGACCACAGCATCCACGTCAGCCAGCGCCGAAAGAATTTCAGCACGCTCTCCGGCAGGCATCAGCGGGCGGCCTTCTCCCTTCAAAGCACGCACGGATTCATCGGAGTTGATCGCCACAATCAAGCGTCCGCCGAGTTGCTTGGCTGAATGCAGGTAGCGCACATGGCCGACGTGCAGCAGATCGAAGCAGCCATTGGCGAGGGTGATGGAGTCGCCCGCCCGGCGCCACGCGGCGACGCTCTGCTTCAGCCGTTCGCGGTCGAGGATTTTCGCTGTCGACATTCAGTGGGCTCTTGTTGCCGGCTGTGATTGCTCCAGCGCATCGAGCAGCTCCTGCCGCGACACTGTCGCGGTTCCGCGCTTCATTACCACGATTCCACCTGCATAGTTCGCCAGGTGAGCGGCTTCTTCCGTGCTGGCCCCAGCCGCAAAAGCGGCAGCAAAAGTGGCAATCACCGTATCCCCTGCTCCGGTCACATCCGCGACTTGATCGGAGCCGTAAATTGGGATGTCCACCGGCTTATGTTGTCCGGTGAAGGCTGCCATGCCATCGCGGCCGCGCGTGATCACGAGCGACTGCAGCATCATCCGACTCATGACTTGCTCCCCGGCGGAGCACAAGCTCGGCCAATCGTTACCGATGCGAACACCCAACGCAGCTTCGACTTCCGGTTCATTGGGCGTGGCCGCGACCACGCCAGAATATTGCAGCATGCGGTACCGTGAATCGAGGACGACGGGGACGCCATTGAGACGTCCGCGCTCGCGAATTGCATCGAGAATCGCAGGACTCGCCGCGCCATAGCCGTAATCGGAGATCAGCAGGGCATCCGAGGCGCGCGCGTATTGGCGCGCGGCCAGGACGAGTTTGCGCTTCAAGTGACGGTTGGGCTCCGTTTCCGGTTCGCGATCGACGCGGACCACCTGCTGCCGCGCGTTGTGTGTCATTCCTGCCAGGATGCGCGTTTTGGTCACAGTGGTATAGCTCTTGTCCTTGAGAACGCCGCTTACCGAAATATGTTTGTGGCGAAAAGCCTTCAACAGCAAACGTCCAGCTTCATCGTCACCCACCACTCCCACTGGAAGAACGTTAACGCCCAGGTCGGCTAGATTGTTGATCGCATTGGCGCCGCCTCCCGGCACCACAGTTCGCTCGCGATGTTTCAGAATCAGTACGGGAGCTTCCCGAGACACGCGCGAGATTTCCCCGAATATGAATTCGTCGGCGACCAGGTCACCGACAACGGTGATGGTGATCTTGGGGAAAGACTCAACGATCTTCGTCAGGCGTTCCGCCTCTTTGGGATGTTTGGTCATTTGGAAACTATGTCAGCTCAGGCACCGATTTTCTCACGCTCTGCTCTTCGTTCCGCAATCATCCGGAGCATGGTATCGACAGCGTTAGCTGCATCCATCAATTCCATCTTCACGAGAATCACCGCCAAGGGTTGCAATGCGTCGAGAAATCGGCCCAGGTTGATCGCATCCTTTTCGGTGGTGACAAATCCTTCAGCTTCGCTTTGCTGGCGTAGTTTCAACAAGTCCTGGATGTCGCGTTCGGAGTAGGCGTGGTGGTCACGGAACAAAGCTTGCGCCACAGGTTCAATGCCTGCTGTACGCAATTGCATCAGGAAATTCTGCGGCCGTGCGATTCCGCAGAAAACCACCGGCCGGGCGGGAACATTCGTCACGGAAATACCCCGCCGGACCCGCCATAGCAGTTTGCCATTCGACGGAAACGACTCTGATGAAGCACCGCTGGTCAGCACGACCGCATCGGCACGGGACAGTGAAGTGACGGGTTCACGCAAACGCCCCGCAGGGAGCAGACAGTCGCGGGCGTCTTCGGGTGTAACCAACACGATGTCGAAATCACGTGCCAGGGCGCGATGCTGAAAGCCGTCATCGAGCAGATGAAGTTGTGGGCCTAAGCTTTTTTCCGCGAACATGCCCGCCTCGTATCGATCCTCGCCCACAATCACCGGCACGCTGAGCCGACGAGCCAGGAGCAAAGGCTCATCGCCAAAGTCTTGGGGCAAGCCTCCCGGATCAACGCGCGCCACACCGCGTGTTCTGCGACCGTAGCCGCGCGAGAGAATGTCGAACTTCACCCCGCGAACCTTTAGCCGCTCCCCGAGAACCAGTACGAATGGCGTTTTGCCTGATCCCCCAACTGACAAGTTCCCGACGCTTACAACCGAACCTTGTACGTTTCGTGTGCGAACGATGCCGCGGTCGTAGAGCGTGTTGCGTGCTCGGACGCCTGCTTCGAAGATAGCGGACAAGAAACTCATTCAATGACCCGTCCCCACATGAGCACTGACGGACACCAACAGTTTTTCCAATGTTTGCATGGTCCTCTGCGTTGCCCCCATTTGTGCACGGATTGTTTCTGCTGCTCGGCGACCGAGTTCCGCACGTTCGGCTGGGTTAGAAATGAGCTCCATGACCACCAGCGGAAGCTCGGCTGGGCCGACCACACGCACCGCATCGCGACTTTGAAATAAGCTTACAATGTCGCGGAAATTCTCGGTGTGATTGCCCACGACAATGGGAACTCCATGCAGCGCAGGCTCGATAATGTTATGTCCGCCGCGGGGGACAAGGCTACCGCCCACAAACGCCACGTCGGCTAGCGCGTAGAGCGCCGCGAGTTCGCCAATCGTGTCGATCAGCAGGACGCCGCCCAAAATCGGGTCGCCTCCCCACAGAGACCGACGCCAGAATCG
>Ga0210405_10006649_pt1 | contig 10278 bp, 4 predicted proteins | sample IncBWH11MmetaG_FD_155492 | JGI IMG/M metagenome (GOLD analysis project Ga0210405, IMG submission 155492) | Forest soil microbial communities from Barre Woods Harvard Forest LTER site, Petersham, Massachusetts, United States - Inc-BW-H-11-M | ecosystem: Environmental > Terrestrial > Soil >... | reverse complement strand
TCTGGCGGAGATCTACCAGCCGCCCGACATCGGGTTCGGGCCGCGCGGCATCGACCTCGATACGAACGGTGTCGTTTGGACTGCACTTGCGAGCGGCCATCTTGCCAGTTTCGACCGCCGCAAGTGTAAAGGTCCGCTGAATGGGCCGGCCGCGGCAACCGGCAAGCTGTGCCCCGAAGGTTGGACGTTGTATCAATTTCCGGGGCCGCAGTTCAAAGGCGTTACCGATCCAGGCAGCGCAGACCATGCCTATTTCCTCTGGGTGGATCGCTATAACACCCTGGGTCTTGGCGCAAACGTGCCCATCGCGGAATCCAACGGCAACGAGGCTCTATTGGCGCTCGTGAACGGCAAATTTGTAAACATTCATATCCCGTACCCGATGGGCTTCTTCAGCAAGAACGTGGATGGCCGCATTGACAATCCGGATGCCGGCTGGAAGGGCAAAGGATTGTGGACCACGACAGGCACGCGCGCGGTATTTCACAACGAAGGCGGAACGGAGGCGCGCCCCAAGCTTTACAAGGTTCAGATGCGGCCCGATCCGCTGGCGCACTGAATGAGACAGCCGTTCTGCCTGTTTGACATTTAGTTGATCAGAGCGAGATCCATGCATAACGAAATCGCAGCGGCAGCCGATCTTCTCGGCTTTGCCAGCTACTGATTTCCTTTCCGAGCTCGTTCGTCACGCCCGGGATTCTACTACGCGCCAGGATTAAGACCCCAACCCAGGTAAAATGATGAGCTTTTATGCAAGCCTACTTTCCGGGTAAGCTCCACAAAACGGCTTATCGTTTCGCGAGATTTCCGAACTTAAGTCGCGACGGAACCGTATTCGAGACTGCTGTAACACGGAACGAGAAAGGAGTGAAAATGAATCGCCGATTTATACTGCTGGTGCTCTCCGCGGCACTTGGATTTGGCTTGCTTCAGGCACAAGGTCAACAGCCGGGAAACTCGAGCCAGGGAGCGCAGGCGAGCCCGGCAACCGATCCCCATTCAGGGGCGACGAAATTTCCGCTGGCAGCACCTGCTGGCAAGGATTCCGGCGCCATCACCAGCGCGCCCAAGGGAGCTGTCAATCAGGGCATCATCGATGAGAAGACCTGGAAGTACGGTCACGCGTTCGATCCGCCGCCGAATGCAAAGATCTGGAACCCCGTGAAGCTCAAGTTGAAGCGGGGCGAGAACGTAACGGGCGGAACTGTGTCTTCGTCGTCCGATCCATCGACCTACTGCGCAATGGCAAATGCCGGATATGACTTCATCTGGACGGAGATGCAGCACAGTCCCCGCGACTGGGAGAACGTGGCCAAAATGTGGCAGGCCTGCCCGCATGCCAAGGCGGTGCCAGGAGTGCGTGTCGCCTATGCCGATGAGCGCGAGATTCAGCATGCCATGGATGAGGGGGCGCTCGTGATCGTGGTCCCCACGGTTAGAACGGTCGAGGAAGGCAAAGCCGGACGAGACTGGACCTATTTCCCGCCGCTTGGCAAGCGCAGCCTGGGCGCCGGGCAGGCATATTCGGCTGACTTTTGGGGCAACGTTCCGGGCGGCTATCGCAATACCATCAATGACAACGTGGCTTTGATCGAGATGATTGAGACGGTCGGCGGCGCAGCCCAGGCTCGGGAGATCGCAGCGATACCCGGGGTGGACGCAGTATTCGCGGCCAGCTCAGACCTCGGCAACTTTTCAGGCTACAAACAAGGCGATCCCGATTACGAGCGGTTGATCAACGTTGTACATGATGCGGCTCTCGCGGCTGGGAAACGGCTGTGCGGACCATTCGCCTGGCGTGATCGCCCTGATTTCACCTGTTTCCAGGCCGGCAGCGAGACTGCGGCGATCGCTCGGGGAGTCGCCGCGGAACTTGAAGATCTGAAAGACACGCAGGGGAAACCCGAAGCCGGGCCTTACGCTCCAAAGAAGTAACACCCGTTTATCGGGAGTTGGCCGCCAGGACCTCGGTTTTTCTGAGCTTTCTCCGGTGGCAAATTCGTTGTGTGACGGGCTGGGGAAGCGTTACGATTGCACCAAGCTAGAGGTCCAAATTAGGGAATTCGAGTCCAGTGCAGGCTGGCCCCCAGGGCTATCCGGCTGACCTATCGCTGACGGAACATATTTGAAGAGGAAAGACCACTATGTGGATTGTCCGGCTCGCTCTGCGTCGCCCGTATACTTTCGTGGTGATGGCGGTTCTGATCGCCATTCTCGGCTCAACCGCAATCGTCACCATGCCCGTCGACATTTTCCCTTACATTGACATTCCCATCGTGAGCGTGGTGTGGCCGTACTATGGGCTATCTCCGGAGGAGATGGAGAAGCGCGTCGTCACGAACTTTGAGCGGAATCTCACCTCGGGTGTCAATGACATCGAGCACATCGAATCGCAATCCTACAAAGACATCGCGGTGGTCAGGGTTTACTTCCATCCCAACGTCCAAATCGATATGGCAGTTGCTCAGGTAACTGCGCAAATGCAAAGCAGCCTGCGCTCGATGCCGCCCGGCATGTTCCCGGCCAACGTCCTCAAGTACGACGCGGGTAGCGTTCCCATCCTGAAGCTTGGGCTTTCCAGCAAGACTCTGCGCGAGCAGGAGATCTTCGACATAGGGCAAAACTTCATCCGAACTCCGCTCGCCACCGTGCAAGGAGCCGCCGTTTCTTACCCTTTTGGCGGAAAAAACAGGGCGGTGATGGTGGACTTGAACCCGGATGAACTCTACGCGAAACAGCTTTCGCCGCTCGATGTTTCGAACGCCTTGAACCTGCAGAACCTCATCCTCCCGGCGGGCACGGCAAAAATGGCCCAGACCGAGTATCAGATCAAGGTCAACAGCAGCCCTCTCGTCGTGGACGAACTGAACAATCTGCCGATCAAAACGGTGAATGGCGCCACGATCTACATGAAGGATGTGGCACAGGTCCGGGACGGCTTCACCGTTCAGGGCAATATTGTGCGCACGGACGGGGCTCGCGGAGTAATGTTGAGCATTACCCGCACCGGCAAAGCCTCCACGCTGGCAGTGGTCGACGCCGTCAAAGCCGCTCTCCCCAGGATTCTTGCCACCGTTCCGCCCGAGCTGAAGGTGACCACGCTCGCCGACCAGTCGATTTTTGTGCGAGCTTCCATTCAAGGCGTGCTTCGCGAGGCCCTGATTGCCGCCGGCTTAACGGGACTGATGATCCTGCTGTTCCTAGGGAGTTGGCGCAGTACGCTGATCGTCTGTATCTCCATTCCGCTCTCCATTCTCGCTTCGCTCTGCATCCTGAGTCTGCTGGGACAAACGATCAACGTGATGACGCTCGGGGGACTGGCACTGGCGGTGGGCATTCTGGTGGACGACGCCACGGTGGAGGTGGAGAACACTCACCGGAACATGGCCATGCGCAAGCCGCTGGTCCGTGCCGTCCTCGATGGCGCATCACAGATTGCCGTTCCGACGTTCGTCTCCACTCTATCGATCTGCATCGTATTTGTCCCGGTGCTGCTGCTCACTGGAACCGCGAGGTATCTCTTCACGCCGCTGGCCATGGCGGTGGTCTTCGCCATGCTCGCTTCCTATCTGCTGTCACGGACGTTAATCCCGACGTTGGTTCATTATCTTCTCAAGTCCGAGGTGGAGTTGTACCGAGAGGGGAGACACGGAAAATCAGAGGGAACGACGAGCCTCGTTTGGCGGGTCAATAGCATATTCAACGGGCTGTTCGAGCGCCTTCGCTTCCGTTACATCGGGTTGCTGGACTGGTCCCTGCAGCATCGCGCGCAAGTTCTCTCGGCCTTCATGGCCGTTTCGATCGCTTCCCTGGGCCTGACATGGCTGGTGGGTAAGGATTTCTTCCCCGATGTCGACTCCGGCCAGATGCGCCTGGATGCGCGCGCTCCCGCGGGCACGCGCCTCGAAGAGACCGAGGTAAGGTTCGCCGCGATCGAGCACGAAATACGGGACGTGATCCCAGCCAGCGAGATGGACACTCTGATCGATAACATCGGAGTCGTGAATTGCTGGGCTTGTCTGGCTCAAGGAGAGATTCCGACCATCTCCAGCGCCGACGGCGAAATCCTGATTTCGCTCAAGCAAAACCACAGTTCGACCCGCGATTATCAGGTACGGCTGCGGAAACGGCTCCGCGAGAGATTTCCCGACACCACCTTCTTCTTCGAGCCGGCCAACATCACCACCCAGATCCTGAACTTCGGGGTTCCGGCGCCCATCGATTTGCAGGTAGTCGGGCGAGACACGAGCGCGAACTACAAGATCGCCCGGAGGGTCGCGGACAGGATTTCGCATATTCCCGGAGCCGCCGATGTTCACGTTCACCAGGTGATCGACCAACCGGAAATCAGCTTGAACGTGGATCGAATCAAGGCGTCGCAAATGGGTTTGACGCAGCGCGACGTGACCAGCAGCATGCTGATCTCTCTCAGCGGCAGCGGCCAGGTGGCACCGAACTACTGGATGAACTGGGATAATGGCGTCAACTACAGCATTGGCGTGCAGACGCCCCAGTACAGGATCGATGGGCTGGATGCCCTGCTCCGCACGCCTGTTTCGGTGGCGACCAACGCGGTTAACACCACCACCCCGGAGTCCCAAGCGGGCGTGGCTGCGGCAGGGAATGCTTTTGTCGGCACCTCTCCCAGCGGCTCCTCCCAAGCCTACGGCAATCCAGGAGCGATGGCGGGAAGCACGCAACTTCTTTCGAATCTAGTGACCGTTCAACGGGAGACCGCGCCTGTGATCGTCAACCACTACAACGTTCAGCCGGTCTTTGACGTGTACGCGAACGTGGACCGGCGGGATTTGGGCGGCGTGGGCGCCGAGGTGGAAAAGATCGTGAAAGAGGAGAGCGCCCATTTACCCCGCGGCACTACGTTCGACTTGCGCGGCCAGTACCAGACGATGCAATCATCCTTCTTCCGCCTGGGACTGGGCATGGTTTTCGCAGTGGTTCTCGTATATCTCCTCATGACTGTGAACTTCCAGTCCTGGCTCGACCCCTTTATCATCCTCACCGCGCTGCCGGGCGCGATGGCCGGTATTTTGTGGATCTTGTTCGTCACCGGCACCACGCTGAGCGTCCCCTCCTTGATGGGCGCCATCATGTGCATCGGCGTCGCCACCGCTAACAGCATCCTGATCGTGACTTTCGCCAACGACGAGCGAGCGTTCGTGCCTTCGGCCCGCGAGGCGATGCTTTCGGCCGGCCATGCGCGCATCCGACCCGTGCTCATGACCGCCGCTGCGATGATTCTCGGCATGCTCCCGATGTCGCTGGGCTTGGGCGAAGGGGGAGAGCAAAATGCTCCCCTGGGACGCGCCGTGATCGGAGGCCTCCTCTTCGCCACGGTAACCACCTTGTTCGTCGTGCCCATCATCTACAGCTACCTGAGAACGAAACCTCCAGTCGACTACGAGCGTCAACTGATACGGGAAGAGGAAGAAGTTTGATGAAACGCGAGATTGATCTCGTAGAGACCACGGAAGAAAGGCTGCGCAGGGAGATTGAAGATCTCAAGCGCCAACTGCGGGAGCAAAAGGGCTTGGGCTCTGCAAACGCTGGGCTGACGGCGAAGCCCTGGCATCCGTCCTCGGTCACGATCTGGTCCATATTTCTCGGTGTGATTGTCCTCATCGTGATCGGCTTCCTCGCCGGCTATATTCCGCTTCAGAAACGCCAGACCCTCATTCGCAATCAGGCTCTCGAGCAAGACCAGGCCCTGCCCAGGATGGGCGTGATCGAAGTGGGGCTTTCTTCTCCCAAGAGCGAACTGGAATTGCCGGGGAATATTCAGGCGATCGCCGAAGCTCCGATTCTGGCCCGCGCCAATGGCTACATCAAGCGCCGCATGGTAGACATTGGTGACCGCGTCCGTGCAGGCCAGCCCATGGCCGAGATCGAAGCTCCGGAAGTTGACCAGCAGATGAGCCAGGCCAAGGCGTCCCTTGAACAGGCACGGGCTGCGCTCGAACAGTCGCTCGCGAATTACGAGCAGGGCAAGTCGAATCTGGAACTCGCTCGCGTTACCGCGCAGCGATGGAACTCCCTGGCGGCCGAGGGTATTGTCCCGCGACAGGAAAACGACCAATACCAGGCGCAATTTCAATCGCAGACTGCCGGAGTCCAGGCGCTCGAAAAGGCCGTCGCCGCCCAGCGCTCTAACGTAGCCGCTGCGGAAGCCAATCTGGCTGCTCTGGATCAAGTGCAGAGTTACCGCGTGGTGAAGGCTCCCTTCGATGGACTCGTGACCTTACGTAACGTTGATGTTGGCGCGCTGGTGAACGCTGCCAACACTCTTCTGTTCCGGATCGCGCAAACGGGTACACTTCGTACCTACATCAACGTCCCGCAGACCAATGCCAATTCCATCCGAATTGGCCAGCCGGCTTCATTGAGAATCTCCACTCTGCCGGGACGCAATTTCCCCGGTACCGTGGCGCGCACCGCGAACTCGCTCGATCCCGCGAGCCGCACGATGCTGGTGGAAATCCGGGTCCCGAATCCGAATGGTGTGTTGCTGCCCGGCATGTACGCACAGGTCGGCCTGAGCAGCCCTCGAACGAACCCGCCCCTGCTGATCCCCGGAGATTCTCTAATTGTTCGCGCCGACGGAACCCAGGTTGCCGTGGTACGTTCCGATCATACCGTGCACCTCCAGAAGATTCAGGTGGGCCGAGACTACGGCGATAACCTGGAAGTCATCAGCGGGCTACAACTGGGGGACATGCTCATTGCCAATCCCGGCGACGCGGTGGTTGAGGGCGTCAAAGTCGACCCAGTCCCCGTGGAAACGGCAGTCGAAAGACCAACCGGCAAGAACGCGGGAAATTGATTTCGAAACTCGTGTTTCTATCACCCGACCGAGCCACTTCCTGATACGTCGGGCGTACGACTAATTTGAGGTCTGGCTCGTTAGTGTGGACATGGTCCAGTCCCAATTCTTCCCGGCTTGTTCGGTGACGGCCTTCACATCCTCCTGGAGCAAATAAAGGTCCTTTGCCAGCGCATTGGCGGCTGCCTGGACTTTCCGCATGTAATCATCGCGGCCGCTGTAGCGCTCTTCGAGCGATAGACGGGGATCCCGATTCTTCTCGCGTTCCGCGCGCGTCCTGGCGAACGGAACGTAGGATCCCGCCATGGAGACAAGGGTGTCCGGCTGGCCTTGGGCTTGACTTCGGAAGGCCCAGCCGCCGTAGGTGCCCAGCGGCACAGATTGCTCGGGCAAGCGAATCCCGCTGGTGACGTTCCCATCTGCATCCACTTGCGGCACAAGAAACGGCAAAACTGCCTCCGGCCCGGCAGGCAAGTCGTTGCGGTAGCCTCCAGGCACGTGATAAGGCCACTGCACGCCCGGCACGGCAGGAAACTTGATCTCGCTTTGTTCGATGGCCGTGTGGTCCGAGAGCATTGGATGGCGGCTGGGCGGAGGCGCAACGCCCTCCCTTACCCATTTGTCGAGGCTGGCCAGCAAGGCTCGCTGAGCCCAGCGGTAATCGAGCGGGTCCACTCGTAGCTGCTGCGATTCGTTTTCGGCCGGTGGCCAGGTTCCGGAACTGTGCCGCGCGCCTGCGAGGAGGAAAATTCTCATGTTCGGCGGATCCAGCAAATCCTGGCGGCCGTCCAGCGAGATGGCTCGCAACGAAGAGACTCGGCCCCGATCGTAATATTCCGATTCGGTATCCACGAGAAATATCTTCGGCTCCAGGCCCGCGGGCACCCGCGCGCCCAGGCCATCGCGCCTCCCCGTTACGGGGTCGGTGGTGGTCTCATAACGAATCGGGAATTTAGTTTGCGTATACGACCCGAGTTCGTCTGCCTGGGCCCAGCGCTCATTGAAGCTGCCCAGACCGGTGGCTCCGGTTTGTATGAACAAGGCGTCCACGGCTTTGCGGCCTCGCTCGTCGATAGTGAATCCTTCGTAGATCATCTGACGCTGCCAGCGGCCAACCTGAGAGGCGCCGAAGGTGTAAACATATTTGCCGTGCACGATCGCGTCTGAATTGTATTTTACGGAAGATGCGAAATCGCGAACCGCTGCGAACCCCACGCCCGCCACTGGCGGATTTTTGGATTGGTAGGTGACTTGATAGACCATCCCCGGTTTGAAGCCGCCCTTCAGCGTCACCCAGTTCGGATCGGGTACGATGTGGCCATTCTCCATCCGGCCGAACTGCCAATCCGCGCGCGGGACGAGTCTCGGCGCAGAAACGATTTCGGGCCGTTCCGTGAGCCGGTAGGCTGGATCATTCAGGTCGAGCGGCGGATACGTCGGTGTGAAGTACTCGCTGGCGTAATTGTAGGAGTCAGCCATTTTGTCGGGAATGAACCAAGGGCCTGGCGTGAGCCAGCCAGTGATCGGTTTGCCGTTATCGCTGGCAACTGGGGCGTCCAGAAGAACAAGCCCTGTTTTCTTGGGGACATCGAATTCCCAGCCGACGGACACCAGCGTGTAGCCTTCGCGCATGAGCAGGCCGTCGCCGAATTCCTCATCGGTTGTGGGATCTTGCGATCCTTTGGCGTGGTTGAAGGTGCCCAGCAATGCCTTCCCTCCCCGGTTTGGGATATCCATGAAGATCACGCCGTTTCCCTTGGAGGGATCTTTGGGCCGCAATATGAAGAGGTCTGCCGAAAATTCCACACGGCCTTGAGCATCCCTGGGCGCTTTATCGAGATCAGCAATGATCTTGTTGTGCTGGTTATTTGGGTCGACAGCAAAGTAGACTTTTCCGGAGAGCTTTTCGTAAGGGCCGGCGCTTCCAAAGCTTTTTCCGCCGAGCACATCTTGCCGGGTGGAGATTTCGACCCGAGCGACTTCGGCCCGCACCGTGCACGACACGAACACGAACGGGAAGGTCACCAGCAGCAGCCCCAGAATCCTGCGAATGTCGGGTTTCATCGGTACTCCTTCTTCCAACCTCTCTTTGGCCGCGTTTACACGATTTTTCAAATCGAGCGCGCCCCGAACTGATTGGGTTCCTTGTACTCCTTGGTGGTCAGTTTTGCAACATTCAGATAATTGCCGAAGGCGAGGATTCCCACTCGAAAAACGGTATATCGAGTATCGCACAAGAAGGGGCATAATCTTAAGGTTCTCTTAATGTGAGACGCATAGAGTCAGGGCCGCTCTTATTTTTTTTTTCGAATAGTCGGGACTAATCGAAGGCCTTTTTCTCTGAAGACGCCCAGGGGAAGGTGTCTTATGAGTGGCTCGCCTGCTATTCGTGTCAGGGTTAGGTCTGCTGCGGAACGTCGTTTTCTACCTTGTTCTATTCCGAAACGCATTCATATACTCTCGTCCTCCTCTCTGAATTTTCTTATGGGGTTTTCTTGCGCAGGGTTTGGATCCCGGCTTTGTTGCCGAATCGGGAGCAGGGAGATAGGAAATAGGAGGTGTGTCTATGAAAGTGAAACTGAGTCAGTTCCTAGCCGTCGGATGTGTTCTTTTTCTTAGTGCGCTGATTTCGCTTCCGCTGCGAGCGCAGGTGGCTGGCGCAACGCTTACCGGCACAGTCACCGATGCGCAGGGCGGAGCGGTTCCCAACGCCAAAGTCTCCGCCCGGAACGTCGCCACCGGCGTATCGACGCAGAGCACGACGAATGCCACCGGCGGATATAACATCGTGAACCTCGTTCCTGGAGACTATGAGGTGAACGTGTCAGCTCCGGGGTTCAGTACGATCGTCACCAAGGTGACGCTCACTGTTGGCGCTACGCAGGCACTGAACCCTTCGCTCCAGGTCGGCCAGGTCACTCAGGAAGTTCAGGTCACCGGGGTGGCTCCTATTGTGGAGACGACCAACGCCACGCTCAGCGGCGAAGTCGAGAGCGCGCAGATCGTACAACTGCCCTTGAACGGCCGTGATTGGGCCTCCCTAGCCACGCTGGAACCCGGCGTGGCGCAAGTGCGGCCTCACGAAGCCGTGGATGCCCCTGGCGGAGAGACGCGCGGGCTGGGAATGCAGATGACCGTTGATGGGAATCGGCCGCAACAGAACGCTTATCGGCTCAACGGCGTAATCGTAAACGACTACTCGAATGCCGGCCCCGGCAACGTGCTCGGCTTTAACACGGGCGTGGACGCCATTCAAGAATTCTCGGTTCTCACGAATAGCTACTCCGCAGAATACGGCTTTACCTCCGGCGGCGTCATCAACGCCATCACGAAATCGGGCACCAACACGTTTCATGGCAGCGCTTACGAGTTCGTGCGCAACAGTGCCTTCGATGCGGCCGATTTTTTTGAGAATGCCAATGGCGAGCAGAAAGGGGCTT
>Ga0210405_10006648_pt1 | contig 10279 bp, 9 predicted proteins | sample IncBWH11MmetaG_FD_155492 | JGI IMG/M metagenome (GOLD analysis project Ga0210405, IMG submission 155492) | Forest soil microbial communities from Barre Woods Harvard Forest LTER site, Petersham, Massachusetts, United States - Inc-BW-H-11-M | ecosystem: Environmental > Terrestrial > Soil >... | reverse complement strand
AGCGGTAGCCTCGACGGTCTGGGGTGACGGCTCGCTCATCTCCGGCTCGGAATCGTAGTCATCATAGAAATATGGAACGTAGCCCGAACCTGTAGAGGAATGGTGTGAACGGCGCAGGCGCGCTATGGGTCTCCCGCCACGGCGACCTGAGCCAACCATGCCCGTTCGGCCGCCGGGAGCGGAAGAAAACGCGCCGTGCCCCTGAGCATGTGCGGAGGACACAAAGACCATCGCTCCGAGAATGGCGAGGGGCAGCCCGATCAGGCGATTAATCATGCGCTAATCTCGTACCAAACATGCAAGTCCGCCCACTTTCTCTTCTGGATTATTTATAGGCGTCGTGGCCCTGCAAGTCAAGTTGGGGGCTGTTACTTGGTCGCAGAGCGTAAAATCGGAATTCGATCGAACGTAAACCAAGTTGGGCACCAACCCCGGAAATACGATAGAATCAAAATTGCCCAACTGATTTGACTCCGCAAATGTAGGCCCGTAGCTCAGTTGGCTAGAGCGCTACCTTGACACGGTAGAGGTCTGCGGTTCGAGCCCGCACGGGCCTACCATCTTTTCAATAACTTACATAGACGGTGAGTTCTCGCGCGGGAACACAAAGGAACACTGCTCGTCCTCCGCCGCAGTTACTGTGCCTTCCGGTCGAATCAACTCAACCACTTTCGTTTGTGCAGACCGCTTTGCAGGGGTCAGAGCCTGTGCGTACAAATCTAACGTAATTCTGCTGTTGGCGTGCCTCATTAGCTCCTGAGTAGTCTTCACGTCTTCGCAGCCCTTGAGCATCGTTGCAAATGTCCTGCGGAAGGAATGCCAGCCCACAACCTTCGTGATGCCAGCACGTTTTGCAGCGGGTCGGATGTACCGTCGCAGCAGATTCTCTGGCCAGTACGGTTGCTTGCCATGCATCCTCGGGCTTGCAAAAACCCAGTCCTCAGGCTGGTTGTAAGGTGACTGGGCATTCCACGCCAAGAGAATACCGGCAACCGCCTTATCCATCGGCATTGCTTTCTGAGAGGTTTCGTTCTTCATCCCCCCAACGACTTGCTGAACAATCCCCCGGTTCAGCGTTATCTCTCCCGTGACAAACTGGATGTCTCGCCACTTGAGAGCTAGAAACTCTGACCTCCTGAATCCGGTTGTTGCCACCAAGAACACCATCGCTAGGTAGGGTTGGCTCAATTCAGACAAAAGCTTTTTTACTTCTTCAACCTCAAGAACATCCGGGATGCGCTGACGCTTCGCGCTCTGCCTCACATGAGTGATTGGGTTGCGTGCCAACCACTCGTGACGGATTCCGTGATTGTACAGTGCGCTCATGATGTTCCTGATTTTTGCCTTACTGCCGTTGGCCAGCGACAAGCTGCGTAGCCATGCTTCCACCGCCACAGCCTTTACGTCCAATAGACGGAATTCTCCCCACTTTGGAAGAACCCAAGTCTTTAGATAGACCCGGTAACACTGCTGCGTCGAGAAAGCCTTGGCGGGCAATTCCTTCTCCACGTAGTGGGTGGTCAACTGGTTGATGGTCAACGGTGCTGGATTTTCCGAGTTGATATTGAAGCGAAGAGATTCCACCGCTTTGAGTGCAGCCGCTTTCGTTGGGTACTGCTCCACAGTACCGACGATTTTCTTGCAGTTGACTCGGCCTTCTGCTCTGGTTTCTCGCCATCGAAAAACCCAGACCCATGGCCCGGTCGCTCTCTGTTCGCATGTTAAACATCCTAACTGATACCGCTCGCGTGTGAATTTCACGGGGAAGTCTCCTTGGTGAAATCCACGCGGGCAGGTTGGCGTGGCGAATTTACCTTAGAGCGGAGCCATGAGTCCAACTCTGAAGCACGGTAACGCCAGAAACGCCCCACGCGGTAAGCTGGCAATTGACCAGTCCGAGCAAGTCTCTGTAACGTTTTCGGATGAATCCCTCCGAGTAAGGCGGATGCCTGCCTGTCATCGAGCAAGGGCTCAAACTTCGGCTCACCTTGCTCATGTTCAGTCAAACCCGTTAGCAAGCACTTCACTTCGTTCCGGGTTGTCGGCTTCTTTTCCACGTTTGACCAATGCTTTTTCCCACTGCCACTTCTGCAATCGGTGCGGGCGGTGCAGGCTAATTCTCGTCGCCTGATTGTGAGGTTTCGATTTCGCAGAAGGTAATGCCTTCCATCGCGTCGAGTTGGATGGCTGTGGCGAGGTCTTTCAGAACACCTTCAGCCGACGCTCTCTCCGTCTCTGCGAGAACGCGATACTCAGGATGGATATTCACGCCGACACCTCCGAGCAGCCGAGCACCCCTCGCCACAAGCCACTCAAGGTGGCAATGCCGATGCGTTTCGTTGCTCCAAACGTAATCGATTCCTTCCCATTCGAACACCAGAGCCGCAACCGTGAACTCGGCGGCATATCTGTCCAGTTCGTTACACAATTCTCCGCTGCTCTTCATTTTTGAACCCTCCGTGGATTTCGCGTAATCCGTCTAAAAGCACCAAAACTACAAACCACACTCCTGCTCGTTAACTTTGCGGCTTTTTTTGCGACTCTCTGGTTCAAGCGCATTTTTGTTTCTCCTTCCATCATCTGCGACAGCTCAATCCAAAAAGTAGCGAAACGCGTCTCCCCTGCGTCCTCTTCCGGTCTTGCGAATCTTTCCATCGTTCAACAGTTCATCCAGCCTCCGCTGCAGCTGGGCCCGGCTCATTTCGGTCGCGTCGCACAGCGCTTCGATATCAAGCGCATTCCTTTTTCCGTTCCGTAGCGCGGCTGTGATTTTGAGCCCCTCCTGTTCAATAGCCACGTCACCGGGCTCCCCGAGTGAGCGGAAACCTTCGTCCGTGAGTTCGATGAGTTGTTGCTCAGGAGTTTCGTCGAAGCGCGAGACAGCGTGAAGCAATCTAACGTTCCGCTTGTGATTACCTTCCGGTCTCCGCAATGAGAGCACGATGTCTACCGCCCCAGCATATGCAGAGCTGCCACGTCCAGAGTCCCCCACAGCACCTCCACTCTTTCGCTCGTGACGGACGTGGAGAGTCCCAATTCCCTCCGCTGTGGCCTGTTGAAGGGGCTGGGTTGCGGCCAGTGCGTCCCCTGCGTTGTTTTCGGAATCGCCTTCGATGCCGGTAAATTGCGTTAAGGTGTCAACAACGAGCAGTTTGGCGTTCCGTTGCTTGCACTCACTGACAGCGCGTTGCATCACATCGAGCCATGAAATACCGATTGTGTCTTTCCAAAACAGCACGACAAAATCGTCACGCCCGAGAAGTCCTGCCCGTTTCATCGCCTCCCGAAATGAGGTCGGGCTCTGCTCGGTCAGATAAATCACGGCGGTCTTTTGCGTTTTTTGCCCCATGAACGGAATGCCGTCGAGTACAGCGCGGACCATGTGATGTGTGAACGTTGTTTTTCCAGCTAGCTTCACTTTGCCCGCCAGCTCGGTTGAAGCGCCCGCCGCCACCAAAGGACGTGCTATCCACGCTACCTGCGCTGGTGTCTCGCGCTCAATTTCGGCTGCCGTTCGGAACGGCAAATCGATTGGCGTGGAATTTTCATCTTCTGCTTGCGTAGGTGCTGTTCGGTCTGGCTGATACTTGCTAACACTGGCGGCAATCGTCACTACTTCAGATTCATCCAGCGAAGGCTTGCATCGTTCCAGATTTTCTACGAGTAACGCCGCTCGGATTCCTCGGAAGCTCGTTCCATGTTTGCGCATAGCACCCGCTAACGATGCGAGCGTGGAATTCCGCCGTCCTTCAAGAATTGGATTTCCCGCTTTGGGCTGCGGCGGACGTTGTTCCGATATTAGGTGTAGCAACCAATCGGGGCAGACCGGCACTGGCAGCTGCGACGGGGTCTTGCCCTTCTGCCACAAGTATTTCCGGCCTGATGCGTGCACGCTCCCGACGGCGACGACATAGGAACCTTCTCCAATTACATCGATGCCGGGACGAAGACCGAACCGACTCTTTACTGTGACTCCCGGCGGCACTGCGAAATAAAGATGTTGGCCCCTGCCGCCCGTGCGGGCTCGCGGACCATCTGGGAATGGACCAAATTCTTCTTCCATCTGGTGCAAGGACTCATCGCCGCCATGACGAGGGTCAACGTCCACTACGCCACTGCCATGGCCCATCGCGATGCCGATATTGGCGTCTGGATTTTCGCGCCACCACGCTCGCATTAGCTTCTCGTCGGTCGTCGCGTCTTTCACGCCGTTCCGGGTGGCCGGATGCTTGCCTGCGTTCACGCAAGCTTGAACACCACAACTGCATTCCCCGTCTTCAGCCCAATAAAGTGGCAGAATTGGCCCGAGTTCGGCAGCGCGCAACGCGAACTCCAACCGCGACCGATTAGCGCTGGTTGGTTGTATGTGATTCGAGTCTGGATTTCTACTTCGTCCCATATCATCTCCCTCCGTTCTTCGCTCGGTACCCTGTGCGATTTGCACTGGCGGCGCTTTTGTGGCATTTCATTTCTTTGCACCGGAGCCAGCACAAATATGCCTCACGCCCGATTGGCGCGATTACGGAATGCCCCAGAAAAACAGACCGGGGCAATCCGTAACGAACAGCTTGAGTACGATGCGTTCCTAGCGAAGTGGCGGAATGGATTGAATGGCAGGGGAATGGAATGGGAAGGCAGACTCGCAGTCGCTGAGCTTAAACGAAACGACGCTTTTGAATTTCTCCTCAGCGACGGCAAATGGGCGCACAACCGCCAAACACAGCACCTCTTCAGGAAAATGTTCCACGAAATCAAGGTCTACCGGGAGGAAGCACAGGGTCGACCAACCAAGCAGCACATCGACGAGGTCGAAAATAAATTGATAGCGATAGCAGAAAAAATTCAAAAAGAGATGGACCAAGAATCTATTCCGAACCTGAAGCGGGTCTACGAAAGAGTGCTAGTAAATATCCGTGGGCAACGCGGTAGGCTTCACGCGATTAGAATTTTGACGCCCAAGAAATTTGGTTTTTGGGTGGAAATGATTTGGCGGGACCTCCCGAGCCGGAACATGGCTGCAAGAACAATCGAACTCGATACACGACTCCAAGTCGAACTGGGAAAGGTGCTCATCTTTTACCTCAGGGAAAAAAAGGTGAGCCTGCTGACGATTGCACGTTTAATTCTTCTTGCTTATTGGGCGGGAGACCTTTCCGGGCTCGGTGAGATTCCGGTAAAAGTATACAAGAAAAAGGGGAAAAAGGAGGAAGGGGAAGAAGGTACCGAGGTCAGCGAGGTTCCGCAAGAAGTATCCCAGCAAGAGGGGAGAGAGGAAAAAGGAACCGCTACATCAACGCCGACTGTGACCGCTACGAAGGCAATTTTTACCGGACGGCCTCTAAAAGTTAGAAACATTCATGACAATCTCAGGGAAGCGGGATTGCACAGAGCCGCAGCCTTTGACCCAAAGAAGGCCGACCGATTGCTGATGGCTGAGGTAAAGCAGGCTAGGAGAATTCTGGGACGTGCAGGTTCAGGGCTCGGGATTTTGCCGCAACTTTCCCTCAGTAAATTCGTAAAGGCGCGAGGTCTAACCCAGCCACAAGTTGCCGTTTTGATTAGAACGATGCTGACCGCCCAAAGAGCCACAAACTCCGAATCGGATGAGTAATCACCCCCGAGTACCACCGCCCTGAATGAGACTGCGGTTCAGCTGTTCTATTCCACGAAACCAGCGAGTTTGCTGCCCACCTATAAGCGTAGTTTGGGCAGAACGAATTCCATTTCCGCGCCAGCCCACGATGTGACCAAGTAGCCCCAGCCCTACTTAAATCCCAATAAATTCTTTCTTTTTTAACTTCACCCATATTGGGCAGAAAGAATATTGGAGAGGATGGGGGTTTGGGAACGTGGGCTCCGCCGGAAACGTATTGCCGGAAACGGAAGGAATTGGATAGCAGCAGACCACGTCGTGCTTCCCAGTGTGGACTCCTCATTGGGGTTTTAGGTGTGGGAGCAAGCTAATCCGTGGAACTCTTATTAACAAAAGTCTCCCGCCCCCACTCCCAATCGCGCGATTGCCCACTGGAGATTGGTTATCAAACCTTGTCCCCGAAGGGCGGATACGGATTCGAACAGGCGGGATTGTGCTGTGTCAGGCAGCGTTGGGGATGGGAGGTGGGGCGTGGCTACCTAAAGTTCAGGTGACCACGACACGCCGTCCCGATGACGGGAGTTTCCGAACAGCTTGGTACATCGCACTGCATCAGGTTCTGGTTAACTAATTCTTGCTTTCAATTATGGCGTGGTGAGTGCGGAACCCAAGTTGCCAGCATCCCGGGCAGCTGTGTTTATTTCTCGCGAACTCCGAGCAATCTCAGCACTCCGTTGAAAACAGGGTCTAGGATGCGGTCAACCATCATGTACATTCGACGCTTTCGGTCGAAATGTGCGTATACCAGACCACAGAAATAGAGGGCAAGCAATGCAGCGACAAAATATCCGACAACGTTGCTCAGGGTCTCGTTAATCGTGTAACTGCCGAAGCCCCAGTTCATTCGCGGTACGAATAAGCCGAGATACTTGCAAAGTAGCGCGAAGGCCGTAGCGGCTAAGACTAGAATGAACAACAGAACTGCGCTTTTCCATTTGTCGCTCATGGGCTGAGTAGCCTACTTCCGATATGGGCGCTCGTCATTTGACATATCGTCATCGGATTCCAGCCAATCGTGAACGGGCGAGGAAAATTTCAAGCCGACAGCAAACGTATTTGCAGGCAAAGCATCGCAGTAAGTGATTTGTGCAGGTAATGGCTCGTTATTAAATGGCAATCTGACGAGCACGCGCTCGTGCGGTTGCCACCGCTTGCTCGTTAGGATGCGCGCGCCATGGCGGCTTGTGTTTTCGGTGGCGTACTTTTCGTAAACGGGCGGTTCATGCGGCGTGGCGAGTTCCACTTCAATTTCCAGCTTTGCTCGTTCTTCCTTCCGCTTTTCCTTTAATGCTTTTTCAATTTGTTCTTTCTGAGAATAAATCAGGAATACAAGCAGCGCGGCAACTACCGTAGCCAGAAATACTGCGATAGTTATGACCCAGACCATGCGTTTCTCGCGTTTGAGCGGATGAGCGTGGGCTAAACTTGCGGGCTAAATCAAGCCTGTACTGATTATAGGCTTAACACGTTGCGCGGGTTCGACTTTTCATCGCTGTACTCGCATTGCTGAATTGAACAAAAGGTACCATTCGCACGTCCGCACCACGAGTTCAAGATTCGGCCAAGAAGTCGGCAACAGACTCGTTCGTGGCAGGCGCAGAAATGAAAATCAAACGTGCGATAGCAACAATTGCAATTCTCAGCGGTCTAGCGTCATTGGCTTATGCGCAGCGACCATCGGCTATTTGTCCTGCACATGGTGTTTCGGGTCATCCTACCGGAGCCTCCATCGACGCCAAAGGGCAATGCGAATACGAACATTCAACGGATGGGGGCGATTCAACTCATTACTTTCGAGCGTCTTGCTACTACTAAGCCCGTTGTGTACGCAGCGAGAACTCGCTGCGGTCTTGTACGAAACCCGCTTCCCGCGCTGCCGATTTGTTCATCTGTAAGGAGAGCCTACCGTCAGGGCAAGGTGACCGCTTCGTAGCGCGCTCGCTGCGGTAGTACAAAAGGCTCTGGCAGCCTGCGAACCAGCTGCGCCGATGTGTGATGGCTGAAAATGTGAGCACGGCGTGCACAGACGCCTATCACGTTAAGGCGCATCCGTGACGAAAAACATCCAGAGCATGCAGGTGACAATCAAGCAGCCAGCAACTATGGCTATTTTCCACCCCGTACTTATTTGCTCAAGCATCGGAAGACTCTACAACAGTTTTTATTTCCCCAACGCTACATCGTGACGAGTGCTCCGGTAATCCTACGGTCGGAGAACCCACACGGCTATCGCGCCTGCCAGCAAAAGGCAACCATGTACCCAACGCGGATAGCTACGCTCCTGCGCGTGGATTGAGAGTTGTGGAAAGAGGAGTCGCCAAGCCCCAGACACCAGAAGCGCTGCGAAAAGAGTCCAAAAGTACCAGCCGCGCCACCAGAGACACGGGATAGAAAGCAACAGAAGGCATCCTCCAATGAAACGCACCAAGCTGGGCTTGCTCATCCATCGCGCCATCTGGGACTGCATGAAGATGTGGCACAGCGCAGATATCAGGAGGAAAGTAGCAATGCCATCTACGTAGACCGACTTGGTCATAATCATTACTTCCGTAGGAAGGATTCATCCGAGGCAACTATGTTAACCATTTCCCCCCATTCGCAATCGGGGCTGCCCGCTTGGAGCTTGGTCAAAAAATCTTCAATCCATCCTTGAAGGGTGGGTGGGATGGAAAAGGCGGAGTTTGCTGGATGCGATGGCAATCAGCTTCGGCGGATGCCGAAGGTTTGGTTAACAATCTTCACGCGACCAAACCTTCCCGACGACGGGAGTCTGGTCTCTCCGGGTTAGCTCCCTTCTGTTAGCCTGCGGATGGCTTCCAGAAATGCGAGTTCATACGAAGCGGCGTCAAAGATGAAGGGGCCTATCTCTGCATAACGCTTACGTTCAACCTTGTCCTCATAGTTGTTTTGAAGCCCGAACTCTCTCCACACAATCACACCGCCGTCTCTCGCTATGACGCAGCTTATCGCACCGCATCCCAAATCGCCGCATTCGGAGCAAATAAAGAGCGACCGCCGGTCGTTCGGGTGGTCGGCCTTTTCGTTTACAAAAGCCGATTAGCTGCTCTCAGACTTTCATCAAGAGCTTTTGCGGCGTACCCAAAGCACAGGACAGAAACCATGTCGGGCTTATTCAATTTTTCCCACAGTGACTGCCCACCGATGGCGAAATCAAGGAAGTGTCGCTCGGACTTGTAGCTCCCATCTCCGTACTTAACGCCTCTACGGATGGCTGGGACGAGTTCAAGAAATTCAGTCATGGCGTTATTCGCAGACGTGCTCCAGTATACTGTCGAGCGTAATGGAAACGCCTCGAATTCATCTCGGAACATCATCGTTCACAGCGGCAGGATGGTCGGGGCCCTAATATCAAACAATGAGAGGAAAAAGCTACGGGTCAGGCGTCAGCTGGTCGTGCAAAAATAATAGGCACCCCTCTTGCATTAAGCTGGAATGTAAATGTGACTGCCACAGGCCTTGGTACCCGGCAGCCACCAAATTGGTAAAAAAGGGGGTGACCGACTAAGCGCCACCACTTGATGCGGTTCGACTCCAGCCCTCGGTTCCGCTGCAACGTCGCAGCCTGCGCCTTTTTAACCACGGCAACTCGCTGCGGGCACAGATTTTTCCGGTTCGTCACGCGCTAGCGCAGGGGCGCAAATCGGAAATGTCCGGTAATGCAACCAATTGGCAGGCAACGTGTTGCTCAGTTTCTGGGAAGCAAGTTGCTAGAAGTTTGCCCTCCCATGGTGTAAAAAGCTGGAGCAATGCATTCCTACACCGTCACATCGGAGATAGCGGGCTACGACCGCAAGCGACGGGCACTAAGAATCTTGTTTGAGGCAGGGTTCTTTGCTGCTTTTCAGATAATGTTTCAAGTGATTTGGCCGGATGGCGCAAAGTTGGGACATCTCTGGTATCTGTGGTACTTGGGTTTTGGGGCTATCGGCGGACTTATATTCGCTCTGATGTTCGAGACTGTGCTCGCTAAGCTGACTTTCCCATACACTTTGGTGGTTTCCGATGATGGCATAATCACAATCCATCCCATTTATGAGAGGTCCGTGCGAAAGGATGAACTGAAGGGTGTGGCCGAACTCAACGGTAACGCCCTCCCGGTGGACTCCGAATATCAAAATACGGGGCACTCGGAACATGGCTCTGGGGCTGTATCTTAATTCCGAAGGCGCTTCCAGAATACGAGTCTGTCAGGCGCCTCGCATTGAAATGGAAAGGTTGCACAAGCGCCTGAGTAGTCCCACAGGCAGGATTATTGCCGAAGGGAATCGCCATGATTGTCTGGACTCGGAGATGGAATCAGCGGCAGCGCATCACTGTTCGTACCTTCGCCATCACGTTGCTTCTGGTGATAGTGTTCCTCGGTTTTGTTATCAGCTTCTCCAAACAAAAGGTAGCCAAACGGGCAATGCCCAAGTTCAGTGAACTTTCACGAGAGGACATAACACGACTAGAACAGCAGAGAGCAATTGTCGCAGCTGCTGCTAAGGAACGATACGGAACGTCCATGCTCGGGAAAAGCGTGGCCGATTTGTCCGTACTCCAGCGCTTGATTGACGATAAGGTTTTCAGCAAAACGCAGACCTACGAGTTACAGAGTCTCGGTGT
>Ga0210405_10006646_pt1 | contig 10280 bp, 7 predicted proteins | sample IncBWH11MmetaG_FD_155492 | JGI IMG/M metagenome (GOLD analysis project Ga0210405, IMG submission 155492) | Forest soil microbial communities from Barre Woods Harvard Forest LTER site, Petersham, Massachusetts, United States - Inc-BW-H-11-M | ecosystem: Environmental > Terrestrial > Soil >... | reverse complement strand
GGCATAATCGGCGCGGCTCCTTTGAAAACAGTCGCGCGTTTCCCTGATCAGCTTGAGGATATTTTCGGGGATGTAGGAGGCGAAATCCCAGCGGTCGCCGGGGAGGTCCCATTCGTTGGCGATATCGACGATGACGTTGTGAAACTTCTTTTCGATCAGCCAGTCGGTGATGTTGCGCGCGGCCTTGTGAATGGCCTCGGTGGATTCGAACAGCTCGTCCTGACCCTGATAGAAGTACATCAGGTTAACGGCCATGCCGCGCTGGTCGGCCGCCAATAGCAGGCGTTCCAAGCGTCGAAGCCATTCGGTTTTGAGCGAGCCATCGGGGCGGAAGGCACTGACGTGAGTGCCATTCTCGGGGCCATAGCGATAGCCGTTGGAGCGATCGAGGCCGTAAATTTTATGATCGTAACCGGCCTGGCCGCCCTGGAGCGACACGTTGATCATGAGGATTCCGTGGCTCTTGTAAAAATCCAGCGCGGCGATCACGGCATCGGTGTTGGCGTCGGGGTCGAAGGGTTTCGCGGTTAACCACTCGTCGTGATAGAGGGCCTGGACGAGGCGCAGGTTCATGAGCTTGCCTTTGGCTTGCGGGCGGTATTCGCCGGAGGAATAGGTTTTTTGCCAGGGCTCATTGGGGCCATAGCGGATGTAGAACGCCTTGTAATCGTACTTGGTGCCGAGCGAGAAGCCCGTTGTAATCTCGGTCGCGCCGAGGAGGGGTGTGAATAGCAGGAGGAAGAGGATGAACATTGGTGAGTATTCCAGTATCGCACTGGGGGATTTCGGATTTCGGATGCCGGATTTCGGGTTGTCGGCGACATTGGACACACTTTCGCCCCAGCGGGGGTGTCGAAATTGAAAATCGTCATCGCCCAGCCCCAAACCACAGGCAGGAGTGCCTGGGCTACGGGGCCGAGCGAGGTGTTTCGAATCGTGGATGACTGTACTACATCAAACACGAAACTCTGCCACGGAATCGATTCCTGCTTCACCATGGCCCCTTCAGGCCAGAGCGGGCAGTAACACCGAAGCTGACGATGATTGCCGGCCGGCAACTTTCCATCGGGGCGCTTTCGGTGTGAAAACGCCCTTCTCGATTTAACACTAGCATGCGGGGGTCAAGCGACTAACGGGGAAAATCGGCTATGTGCTTGAAAACAAAGAGAAGAAAAATTTTCTTGGGCTGTGACCGACGATGCCGCTCGTTTCGGGGTACGCATTTTTAGCGATAAAGTATTGGAAATCTATGGTTAGCGTTGCGCCGGCACAACGCGCCGGGCTTCTGCTGCGCGGTCCCGTCCGCGTACAAAACAACCGCGAAGCGCTTGCCGTCCGGCGGTAAGTCATAGGGCGGAAGTGGACCGGGGGACAGCACGCGTTTTTCGGACCACACCTGCGGCTTGGCGGCCGCGAAGGAATCGCCAGTCGCCTTATAGCTTGTCTCCATGATCTTGTTCGCATAAAGATCCAGGAAGCACAGCTCCCGCCCGTGGCGCGACCAGATCGGGAACTTTCCGCCGCCAGTTGAAATGCGCCATTTTCCGCCCGGTCCAGGGCAGGGGGCCACGTAGACCTCAAGCTGCCCCGATTCGTTCGAGCAGTAGGCCAGCCAGCGGCCATCGGGTGAGAATGCCGGAGCGGACCGTGGGTTCACACCAGGGTCACTCGGTGTTTTCAGAAATAGCTCTGGCTTTCCGAGCGAGAGATTGTGGCGACCGCTCTCGACGGGAGCCATCGATATCGCGCCGCCGGCATGCCGGTCCCATAGAGCCGGCCGCTTGCCGTCCGGAGAAACCGAGGACGGAAACTCTCCGGCGCTCAGGTCGAGCAGCCGCTGGTGCTCGGCTGCTGACCTCGGCTCGGTACGCCGACGGAAGGACCCTTCGCCCCGGCTTCCGTCCAGTTCGCTTGGGGATTTGGGTTCCTTTGGAAAATGGCGCCGCCGATCCCCTCCGCTTCAACTGTTCGATCTCTGCTCGCAGTTGTTCAATCAATCGCTGCGCCCCGTTTGACAATACCCAACCTTCGTTCAAAAAAACACACAAACCGAACATAAATGTTCGGTTTTTTTAAATCTTTTGTTGACATCAAACGAGTTGCCCATTTAAGACCGAACATTATGTTCGGTTCTTGAGCCGGTCGCCTGAAAAAACAAACTCTCTTTCTGATCTAATTATCCCACAGTGGCTCTGCACGAATGGGTTATGAACTCTCTATTTATATATTATCTTATAGATTCTAATAACTTTAAAAATATTTTATTAGCCTGTGACCGGTTCCACCGCATTATCCAGATGCTTCCGAAGTATACGCCAAAGTGCATTTTATTGGCAAAATGAATGCGTACCCATTATTCGGCTCGAGTCACAGTGGCGCGGGCTGCTATTGCTGCCGGCAGTTGGACACGCTGACAGCGGGTCCGCAACGCTACAAGCTGCCCCACGTGGCGGATTGGGCAGCATCTCTAATTGAATACTATTAGTGGACGCTACTTCAATTTCGCCGATTTTCCTTGAAACGGCCCGGTCTCTTATATCACTATAGGGGGAAGGAAAACTAAGGCATGCTCCCGAGGAGCATAATCCTACTCAGAGGCGACGAGGCCTCTGCGCTCAAACTCTGGAGCGAGGTGCGCTTGTGGGTCGCCAACGTCGTTCCTGCAAAATCAGACTCGGAACTCATCGATTGCGTGGAGCGGTATTCACCGGAGTGCACCGTTTTGCTTTGGGCCGCCTCGGTGGATGCGGAAAGGCTGGCGCTGGTGGAGCGGATTCGGTCCATCGATCATAGTTGCCCGGTGCTGATCCTGACCCAAGTGGTTTCGACGGAGTCGGCGCTCGATGCGATGCGCGCGGGAGTTTCCGATATTCTGGACAGGAACGCATCCGCGGGGACCCTCGAGGCAGCGCTGCGGCGGCTTTCCGCACGGCCCCAGGCGCAGGAGACACAGCCGGGCGAGGCGGGCGGACTGATCGGCGGCCATCGAATCGTAGGGCAGGGCCCGGTGATTGCGAGGATCCGAAGCCAGATTGCAAGAGTCGCAGCGACCGACGCCAACGTCCTGATTACCGGCGAAAGCGGCACGGGCAAAGAGCTGGTGGCGGAGCTGGTCCATCGCAATAGCCGACGGGGCGCGCTTCCTTTTGTGGCGGTAAACTGCGCGGCGATTCCCGATGCGCTGCTGGAAAGCGAGTTGTTCGGGTACGAACGGGGAGCTTTCACGGGCGCGAGCGCGGCACGGGACGGCAAGCTGCAACATGCGGCCGGAGGGACGCTGTTTCTCGACGAAATCGGCGACATGCCGCTGGTGTCTCAGGCCAAAATTCTGCGGGCTATCGAAACACGGGTGATCCAACGTCTAGGCAGCAATGTCGATACACCCGTGCGGTTCCGGGTAGTGGCGGCCACAAATCAAAACCTCGAAATCTTGACGCGGGAGAAGAAATTCCGCACGGACCTGTATTTCCGGTTGAACGTGGTTCGCCTGGATCTGCCTCCACTACGCGAGCGTACCGAAGATATCCCGGCGCTGGCCGAACACATCCTGGGTGAGTTGAGCGCGGGGCAAGCTGAACCCTTGCGGCGGATCGAAAGCGACGTGCTGCGGCGGTTGCAGAGACATAGCTGGCCGGGCAACGTTCGGGAGCTGCGCAATGTGCTGGAGTCCATCCTGGTATATTCGTCGGCGCGATCCATCAGCCTGGCGGATGTGCCGCTCCACATCCGCCGGACACTATGCTCGAGCAAGCCGCCTGACGACCAGCGCTGCAAGATCCTAAGCGCGCTGAACTCGGCCGACTGGAACCGCAGCAAAGCGTCGCAATTGCTGCACTGTTCGCGCATGACGCTCTACAGGCAGATGATCAAGCATTCCATCACCGACGGCGAAGTGTAAAATCCTGCTGGCTTTTTCCAGTTTGCCTTCACGCTGCCGCATCGAGAGTACTCACGCGCCGGAAAGAGCGTCGAGACGAGGTCTTCTGACCTCCTGAGGTCAACGGCATTTCCGAATCGATGTGGAAACTGTATGAGCCGGAGTGTGGGGCAGGACGGAATCCTGCGGCCGATTGCTAATCGGCCTTCTTGTAGGTTGCACTCCATAGCAAAGAGGCCGATTGCCAATCGGCCGCAGGATTCCATCCTGCCCCACAGACACGAGTGTCCGCGCCACGGAAGGTATCGCTGTGTAACGCAGTGTAACATCGGGGCGCCGTTACATCACAACTTTTCGCGCTGGAAACGTGTGGCTTCCGTTTGGCAAGCGCCGTGCCCAACCGCCGCCGGGGAAAGACGTTGCCTGATGGCGTGGTCGAAGGTCGGTCCGCTAATCACTTCGAATTAGCGTTCACTGAATCGGAGTTTTTGCTGGATTTTGGCCAAGCGTATGACACAAACCATGAGCCTTTGATTCATACGCGAATTATTATGACGCCGCGATCGGCGATGACACTGGCGCGTATGATGCACGAAATCGTGGAGCAGTTTGTGCAGACCATCGGACCGATCCACGACAGACAAATCTGATCTATGGCGACTGCAAACGCTATCCCGGCAGTGGGACAAGCCATTCTGGGACTGATCGCCGCGGGTGTGCCGCGGGATGAGTTCTCCTCCGCACAGTTCCAGTTGTATCAGGCCAAAGATTTCCAATCGCCCATGGAAGAAGGGATCTCGTTATATCTGTACCGGATTACGGCGGCGGGAGAAATCCGAAACTATCCGCCCCAGATTGCACCGGATGGACGGCGGTACCGGCAGCCGCTGCCTATCAATCTTCACTTTTTGCTCTCCTCATGGGCGCGAGACGCAGTGAAACAGCAGCGGCTGTTGGGATGGGCGATGCGAATCCTCGAGGACACTCCGGTGATGCCGGCGGCGGTGCTGAACCAGGCGGGACCGGAGACCGACACCTTCCGGGCGAATGAAACTGTCGACCTGCTGCTGGAAACGATTTCGATCTACGACATGGGGGCCATCTGGGACGTGGCCAAGCCGAATACGCAGCCTTCGGTATGTTACGTGGCGCGAATGGTGGGGGTGGAGTCACCGCTGGAGGTGATCGAAGCGGCTCCGGCGCAGACGCGCGTGTTTCGTACTGGAAAGGTATTGCAGCCATGAGCCCGCAGGTACAAGTGCTGGAAGAAATCACACGGGTGTCGCCGCTCGGCGTGCGCTTCTGGGATGTGGAGTCCGCCGGGCCGGCCGAGACGGGACTAGCGGTGGTGGCATATCCGGACGCGTATCCCGAGTTGCGAACGCCGGCTGCATGGAACGGAGCTGGCATCTATTCCTTCAGCGGCCTGCCCGGCTTGCGCAAGGCGGAGAACGGGGCGGGAGACGACGCCTACTGGAGTGCGAATCCGCCAACGGTTCCGTATACCGTGGAGGTGACCGATCCGCAAAATCGGTACCTGCCATTTCAACTTTCGGCGCTGCTGCCGGTACGCGGGCTATTTGGTTTATTTGCGAGCCCACCCTTAGCGGTTCAGACGCCGGATGCGACGTGGGTTCCGGTGTTTTCGACTCCGGCGCGTCCGGTGGCGGGTGTCACGGCAGTGATTCGGGCCGACCTGCAAGGTCTTTCGGGCGCCGGAGCGTCGTGGGCCGTGGTGACAGCGCAAGCAGAAAACGCGGCGCCGGCTATCGGGATTGCGGACGACCGGGGAGTGATTTCGCTGGCACTGCCGTATCCGGAGCTGCGCACCGTGCCGGTGAGCTCTCCGTTGGGACAGGCGGCGCTGAAGTTGGGCGATCAGAGCTGGCCGGTGGAAATCCGCATTTTCTGGACGCCGGAAGCCATCGCGACGGAAACACCGGATCTGGAGGCGCTGCTGCAACAAGGCGAGGCTTTCGCCTGGCGCGATACGGCCCAAACCACGCCGGTTACGACTTTCACACTGCAGTTTGGAAACGACTTGATTTTGCGATCGCTCGATTCCGCCAGCGGCCGCGAGCTGCCGTACCTACTGGTCACGGCAGCGGGGTCACCGATATAGATGCGAGGAGAATGCGATGCCTGAGTACCTTTCACCTGGAGTATACGTCGAAGAAGTATCCTTCCGCGCCAGATCGATCGAAGCGCTGAGCACCACTACGACTGGTTTCGTCGGACCGACACGGTACGGCCCAACCGATCTGCCGCTGGACGTTATCACCAGCATCGGCGAGTTCGAGCGGACTTACGGGGACCGGCAGCAGATGCAGTTCGAGGGCTCATCGCCGACGCACAATTATATGTGGCACGCGGCGCGGGCGTTTTTTGAAAACGGGGGCACGCGGCTGTATATATCGCGCGTTTTCGCGCCGCTGGCGATCGTCAGTGGAAACAATAATGCTGACGGGCGCGCTCGATTCCCCATCTCCGGCAGCGGAGCGACCATGTGGGTTTCGGCGCGTTTCCCTGGGGACGCGGGCAACATGCACGTGCGAATCACGCTGCAGATGGGGCCGAACATTCTGGGGCAGGACATCATTAACGGGCAAACCGTCCCACAGGCGCGCGGGCTGTTCGACTACGACATCGTGGCGCTGCAAAGCTCGGCGAGCCCTCCGTCGACGGTGTTCGCATCGGCGGAGTCTTTCTTCGACACTGCGTCGGGCCTGCAGAGTTGGCGCTTCTGGCCTGTGCTGCCACCGAGCGGCACGCCGCTGCTGCTAGCGAACATGAACCCGAATCCGCCGCTGAACGATTCAATCCAGGTCATTACCGCTACCATCACCATCTACCCCAACGATCCGAACCTGTCCACGTGGGTGTACTCAGGGCTGGCACTCGACCGCAACCATCAACTCAACGGTAAGGCGGATTCGATTGAGGCGCAGTTCGCCCCCAACCCCGACCCGTCAAACACCGGCTCGAATTCTACAAAGCTGGTCCTGAGCAGCTTAGGCGAAGCCCGCACGGTGCCCATCCTGATCACGATGTCGGCGGGAGCCGATACCGGGTTGGCGGTGCTGCAAACCCTGCTGGGCTTTCAGCCGGGGCTACAGCAAGAGCTGCTCAATTCAACTTCGACCGACATCGACCGGTCGATCGATATTGTTCTGTTCGGAGGAAACGACGGCGAACGCCCGCCCGGTCCCGGCGACCCCGGTTACGAGGGCGCCGCGGATCCGGCGTCCACGAAGAAGACGGGCCTGAAGGCGTTCGAGGATATCGACGAGATCTCGATCGTGGCGGCGCCCGGGTCGACGTTCAATTACGAGGGATCGTACCGGGATGATGCGAGCACGATCATCAGTCTGCTCATCACCCACGCTGAACAGATGCGCTATCGCATCGCGGTACTGGATTCGGGCGATGGAGAAGCCATCTCCGACGTGCGCGCCTTGCGGGCGAGATTCGATTCGACCTACGCCGCACTGTACTACCCGTGGGTCACCATTCTGGACCCGGTCACACGCAAGGAGATAAACTTGCCGCCCAGCGGATTCGTGACCGGCATCTACGCGCGCAACGACATCAACCGGGCGGTGTACAAGGCGCCGGCCAATGAAGTGGTCAACCTGGCGCTGACATTCGAGACGGTCCTTAACAAGGCGCAGCAGGATGTCCTGAATCCAATCGGGATCAATTGCTTTCGATCTTTCGAGGACCGCGGATACCGGCTGTGGGGGGCGCGCACGATCAGCTCGGACCCGGAGTGGAAGTACGTCAACATGCGGCGATACTTCGCCTATCTGGAGCACTCGATCGACAAGGGAACGCAGTGGGCGGTTTTCGAGCCCAACGGGCCGATTCTGTGGGCCAGCTTGAAACGCACGGTCTCGGACTTCCTGTTGAATGAATTTCAGAATGGAGCTCTGCTGGGCGACAAACCGGAACAGGCATATTTCGTGCGCTGCGACCGCTCGACCATGACGCAGAACGACCTGGACAATGGCCGGGTGGTCGTGTTGGTGGGGGTAGTGGCGCTGACTCCGGCCGAATTTGTGATTTTCCGCATCGGCCAGTGGACAGCCAATTCGTAAAAGGGAAAGGAGGCACAGATGGCAACTCTCCGGCAACGACCTTACGTTCAATTCAATTTCCTGGTGGATCTGGGCACCGGCAACACGGCGGGGCCGCAAGCCGGCTTCCAGGAGATCAGCGGCATCGGCATGGAGGTGACGGTATCGGAGTACCGGCCATGCAATCACAAAGAAAACAGTGTGATGAAGATCACCGGGATGAACAAGTCGACTGACGTCACGATGAAGCGCGGGGTGATCGGCTCGCTCGACCTGTATCAATGGCTGGACGCCATTCGCAACGGCGACCAGATCAATGGGCTGCGCAATGTGACCATCCAGTTGCAGAGCGAGGACCACACGGCGGTGGTCGCGACCTGGAAACTGATGCGAGCGCGGATCATCAAGCACACCAGCGGTCCTCTGAACGCCAAGGGAACAGACGTGGCGATGGAGGAGCTGGTGCTGGCCTACGAACGGCTGGAGATGGAGTAGCACGGCGATGGTGGCGACGGCCCGGCTGCCGGGAATCCAGTTCGAGGTGGTAGCGCCACCCACCAGCCCAGCGCTGGTGCGGATGGATATTGCCGCCTTCGTGGGGTTCGCCGCCAGCGGACCGATCAATCAGCCGGTCGCCGTGGAGAGCATCGTCGATTTCGAAGAGATTTTCGGGAGCGACCTGGTGGTGGCCGCCGATGCAGGCGGGCCTAATCATCCTGTCTATGCTTATCTGCCGTCGGCGGTGCGGGCGTTCTTCCGCAACGGCGGGCTGCGCTGCTGGGTGGTGCGAGTGGCGGGGGACGGGGCGGCCGCGAACCTGTTTCCGGTCGCGGGTCTTTACGCGCTGCAGTCCGGCTCTCCGACGCCGACCGTGGCGCGGGCACGCTCGGAGGGTAGTTGGTCGGACGGGCTGACGGTGGGCATCGCGCTGCGCTCGCACGCCGTGGTGGCGACCAGCTTCGCTGAGAATCCGTACAGTGTGGGACTGGCCCTACAAGCGCCGAATGAGGTTTCGGCGGGAGATTTGCTGCGGCTGACATTTCCCGGCACGGGGGACGTGCTTTGGCTTTTCGTCGATGCGGTTGCGCCGGACGCAGGATCCTCGCCTCCCATTTTCACGCAACCGGGCAGACTGGCAACGGCGAGCGGGGCGACCTCGTTTTGGGAGCAGTTGCTTTCGCCACCAGCGGGAAGCCAGACGCCGAACTGGCGGGCGCTTAGCTCGCCTCCACCAGTCATGGGGCTGCCTGTCTGCGAACTGATCACCATGGATCTGTTTGTGCAGAGCGGCGCGGACGACATCTGGAGTCTCACCCAACTCGGCTTCGCGCCGGCGCATCCACGTTACTGGCGCAGCCTGCCGGACGATGAAACACTTTACGCGATGGACACGCCGAGCGGCCTGGCCCAGGACGCAGCGCATCCACGGTTTCCGCTGGGTTTTACGCTGGCCGATCAGACCGCGGGCACTTATTTTCTTCCGCTTTGCGCGGGTCCGCTTCCAACGTTCAAGCCCATGCCACTTCCGTCGGCCGACGCTATCGTGCGGAACGGCGTGTCGGCGTTCGGATCGAATCTATTTCTGGATCCGGCGCTGACCGATACAGACACGCTCGACCTGATGCAGGTGGCCGATTACATCCGCTACCAGAGTCCGGCGCCACGCACGTTGCGGGGGATCCACGCGGCGCTGGCGGTGGACGAAGCGACGCTCATCGCGGCGCCGGACGCAGTGCATCGGGGATGGTTCCAGGTGGCGGATCAGGGGCTGGCGTCGCCGCCGCAATCCTCGCCACTACAGCATCCCGAGTGGTGGCATTTTCTCGATTGCGCCAAGCAGCAGGAGATTCCGCGCACCAGCGGGCCGCCCGCCGGGGAGTTCCAACCGGTCGATCTGCCGATCATCCCCGCTCCTGCGCTGGCGCTGATTCCGCCAGAGGGTGGGCGATACTCGCTGGTCTGGACGCCGATGGCGGGCGCGGTGGATTATTTAGAACAGGCTACGGATCCGGAGTTTTTTTCCGCACGCGTTATTCGTCAGGGCGCCTCGGGGAACGTAACCATCTATGGGCGGCCGCCGGGCGATTATTACTATCGGGTGCGGCGGCAAGTGGGCGCGTTTTCCAGCGACTACTCCAACGGCGTGGCGGTGCGCATCGAGGCCGCGGCCGGATGGGAAGTCAATCCGGTGGCCGCTTACCAGAACCAGCCGCTGCTCGACGTACATAGCGCGCTGCTGCGCATGTGCGCGGCGCGGGGCGACATGTTCGCGGTGCTGGCGCTGCCGATGCATTACCGCGAGCGCGACACGATGGCGCACGCCGCGC
>Ga0210405_10006644_pt1 | contig 10284 bp, 10 predicted proteins | sample IncBWH11MmetaG_FD_155492 | JGI IMG/M metagenome (GOLD analysis project Ga0210405, IMG submission 155492) | Forest soil microbial communities from Barre Woods Harvard Forest LTER site, Petersham, Massachusetts, United States - Inc-BW-H-11-M | ecosystem: Environmental > Terrestrial > Soil >... | reverse complement strand
TTCGAGGTGGCGTTGGAAATCGCCGGACTGAAGGATCACTACGAAACGGTGGTGCACCCGACGTCGCAGACGGTGTGGGATCTGATCATGGAGGTGCGGCGCTGATATAGGGCGCCCGCACGGCGCCTCAGAGCGGCGGCTTGGCCCGGTGCCTCAAGCGGTCGGGCCGGTGGGCCGCTTCTGATTCGCCCACAGCTGAACCGACGGCCGCTCCCACTGTCGTTTCGCGTACGCCGCCAGCCGATCCGGTACCGGGTCGCCGTTCAGCACCAGCCGGTTCAGCATCAGCGCAAGATCCGTGTCTGCGATCGACCATTCGTCGAACAGCTGCTGGCGACCGGGCGGCAACAGCTCGGCGACGGCGGCGAACAGCTTCGCCGCCGATGCCTGCGCCTCGGCCGACAGCGGCCGATCGGTCGGTCCGTAGAAGACGACCTCGGTCGAACGCTCCTGCCGGATCAGCATCAGATCGCTGCGCAGCCAGGCCTGTACCTGACGGGCGCGCGCCCTCGCCTCCGGCTCCGACGGATACAGCGGCGTGCCCGGATAGATGTCGTCCAGGTACTCGGCAATGGCAGAGGACTCCGACAGCGTGAAACCGCCATCGACCAGGGTCGGAATGCGCTGCGTGATCGACGCCTTCACGAAGGCCGCTTCGCGGCAAGCGCCGGCGCCCAGGTCCATCGGGATCAGCTGAAACTCGAGATCTTTCTCGCGAAGCGCGACGAACACCGACATCGCATACGGCGAGAGGTAATTGGAATCGACGTAAAGGCGCATCGCAATCGAGTGTAACAGCCGGTAAAGCCGCGGCGCCCGGGTCAACGCACTCGCGGCCGGTGGCGTTGTGGCGGGCGGGACGCGAACGGCGGCGATCCCCGCCGCAACGCGATACCACCCTCGCTCAAGGAGACACGCACATGAACAAGCTCGTGATCGCCGCATCCGCGCTGACACTGTTCACCGGACTGGCGCTGGCGCAGGTCCGCGACTGGCACGACCTGGAACGCGTGCACAAGCACCTCCAGGAATCGATCCACGAAATGGAGCGCGCACGCGCTGCGAACCACTACGACATGCAGGGCCACGGAGCCAAGGCCGAGGAGCTCCTTCGTGCTGCGGAAAAGGAATTGCATGAAGCGGTCGAGGCCGCCAAGGCTGCTCACTGACACTGTCAACGCCGGTCTGCCGCTGCCGGCACCTCGAGCGGCAGACCCGAAGCGACCCAGGCGTCGATGCCGCCTTTGAGCGGTCGCACCCGCCGAAATCCGGCGTTCATCAGCCGCTTGGCCACGGCCGCGGCGGAGGCTTCGTTCGGACAGGCGCAGTAGATGATGACCTCATCGGCGACCGGCAGGCTGCGCAGTTCCTCGTCGGGAGCGTGCACCTCGATCCAGCGCGAACCGGGGATCATGCCGGCTTCGCGGCTGCCGGCCGAGCGCACATCGATCACGAGCGGCGGCGGCTCGCCCTTGAGCATGTCACTCAGTTCCTCGGCCGATACGCGCGCCATCCGCAGCTGCCGCCGCAGGCGCTGGCGTTGCACCAGCTTGGCCATCAGGTACAGCGCGAAGGCACAGGCGATCGCCAACACCCCCACGCGGCCGGCCGACGCGATCACGGCGAGAATATCGTCGACCGCATCGCGGAAGATCCAGCCGAGCGCGGCCGCCACCCCGGTCCAGATCGCCGCGCCCATCGCGTCGAACAGCACGAACGCGAGCGGGCTGACGCCGACCACCCCGGCCATCGCGGTGGCGACAGCGCCGAACCCCGGGACGAACTTCGCAATCAGCAGCGAAGGGGCGCCCCAGCGTTCGTAGATCGACTCGGTCTGCCGCACGCAACTGTCCGGCGACAGCGAGATGCGGCACATCAGTGTCAATACCCGCCGGCCGAAGCGCGCGCCCGCGCGGAACCAGGCGTAATCGGCCAGCAGGCAGGCGATCACGCTCACCGCAATGAGCTGCGGCACGCTGTAGGCGCCCCGCGCGGACAGCGCGGCCGTCACGACCAGAATCGGGTAGCACGGAAGCGGCAGACCGATCTGCTCGATCAGAACCGTGACGAAGGCCAGGGCCAGCCCGTAACGAAGCACCAGGTCAACCAGCAGTTGCATCAGTTGGGCATCCGCGTCACGGCTTCTTCCAGGTCGCGCAGCGCGTCTTCGAAGGCGAGCGAGAGCGCAGCGACCTCGCGCTCGGCGCCGGCGCCGGTGACGGCCTCGGCGCGCGTGAAGGTCCGGTCCAGCAGCACCTGGTACGGCTCCGCGTTCCCGATCAGCAGGAAGCGGACCGTTACCCGCGAGGCGGCCGGCTGCCCGGGGCGGCGATCGACGACCGCTTCCAGCAGATTCGTTTCCAGCGTCAGCGCGGCGTCGGCGCGGCTGTCATAGCGCAGCACGCGCTCGAACAAGCGACGCGCGTCGAGCCAGTTGCGCTCCGCGTCGGTCCACATCGAAACCGGGTTGGCGGCGAACTCGGCGTACGGATCCGCTGCAAAACCGAGCTGCGATTGCTGCACCACGAGCCCGCGCCCGGAAAACGGCGCCGCCACCACGACCGGCGCCACGTACACGATCGCGGCCGGCTTGCGCTCGGGGCGTGCACCGCCTGTGGTGGGGTCGAGCTGAACCAGGAAGGTGTGGCGCGGGGGCGGGTCGGCGACGCTGACGCAGCCGGCTGTCAGCGCGAGCAGGGCAGCCTGCGCCAGTCGGGGCCACGGCGCAACCGCGAGCCCGGCCACCACCATCCGGCATCCCGGCATCGCTATCTCGGCAGCGGCGCCGGCGGCGTCGAGAACAGCACCGCTGACGGCTGGCGCTTGAGCACTTCGGTGAGCTGCCGGAGGTTTTCGCTGATCTGCAACAGATTATCGGCCGCCTCGCCGAGCTCGCTGTCGCGGCTGGCCAGCAGACGGTCGACGCGGCGGGTGACCTGGTCGGCCCGCGCGATCAGCGATGACAGCGCGGGGTCCTCGGCGAGCTTGCGCGTCTGCGCGGCCGTGGCCCGCAGGTCCTGGGCGATGCCGGTCCACAGCGGGCTGGCGATGGTCTGCTGCAGCGAGCGATTCGTATCGCGCAGCTCGGCGACGAGCTGGCGCGCGTCCTGCCCGATCTGGGCAAACGGTATCGCTTCGACCTGGCGCAACGCCGATTGCGCGTGATTCGAGATCCCGGCCGTGTCGAGCGCTTCGACCGTGCGATTCATCGAGGCCAGCAGCTTGTTCAGGTTCGTGATCGTTCCTTCCAGGTCGAGCCGCTCGACCTTGGCCAGCGTCTGCTCGGCCGCGTCGACGATCTGCGTCACGGTGCTGCGGGCGGATGGGACGTAGAAATGTTCCGGCGTCCAGTCGATCGGCAGCGGAGTATTGGTGGCCGGATCCATGTAATCCATCTCCAGGTAGTTGGTTCCCGTCAGCCCCTGCGAGGCCAGGCGGATCCGCAGTCCCTTGGCGATCTCCTTCTCGCGGTTCGCATCGTCCCAAGTCTGGCGGATTCCGACCAGCTTGGGCCGCACGTGCGCCTCGACCAGCACATAGCGCTTCGGATTGCGCGCCGGATTTTCCATCTCGTACTTCTCGTAGGTAAAGCCGATGTGCGTCACCTGCCCGAGCACGACGCCGCGGTACTTGACCTTGGAGCCGATGTCGAGCCCCTGGACGCTTTCATCGAAATAGGTCTCCAGTATTGCCGACCGCCGGAACCAGCGCGAGCCGCCCAGCGCCAGCACCACGACCGCGCACAGCACCAGCGCCAGCGCAGCGAAGGTGCCGACGCGGAGCAGGCGCGGATCGGTCTTCCTGGGGCGGCTGACGCGATCGGCGGTCTGGCTCATGATGTCAGGAGCATCGCGCGACGGTTTCATGGCGTGGCTTCCTCGGATACGCGGTTGAAGAACCGGTGCACCCAGGGATTGTCGCTGTGGTCGCGCAACTGCTCCGGGGTCCCGGTGGCGATGATGCCGCGTGTTTGCGCATCGAGCATGATCACGCGGTCGGCAATCGCGAAAATGCTGGCCAGCTCATGGCTGACGACGACAAACGTGATTTCGAGCGTGCGCGCCAGCCGCAGGATCAGCCGGTCGAGGCCGGCCGAGGTGATCGGATCCAGCCCCGCCGATGGCTCGTCCAGGAACAGGATGACCGGATCGAGCGCCATCGCGCGGGCGATCGCGGCGCGCTTCTGCATGCCGCCACTCAACTCCGCCGGCAAACGATGCGCCGCCGCCTCCAGCCCCACCAGGTACAGCTTGGTGCGGGCCACCAGGTCGATCGCGTCGTCATCGAATTCGGTGAATTCCTCCAGCGGCAGCCGTACGTTCTCCAGCGTGCTCATCGAGCCGAACAACGCCCCCATCTGGTACATCACGCCGAATTTGCGCATGATCGCGCGGCGCGCTGCGGCGTCGGCCGTCACGATGTCGTCGCCATCGATCGCGATGCGGCCGCGCAGCGGCTGGTGCAGCCCGATCATGTGTTTCAGCAACGTGCTCTTGCCCGAGCCCGATCCGCCCAGGATGACGAACACCTCGCCCCGCAGCACCCGGAACGACACATTCTGCAGCAGCACCGTGCTCTCGCCGTCGGCCGAGTACCCGATCGTCAGGTTGTCGACCTCGATGATGGACTGCGCCGACATCGCGCTCAGAACCCGAACAGGTTGAACAGCACGGCGAACAGGCCGTCGAAGACGACGATCATCACGATGGCGCTGACGACGGCGCGCGTGGCCGCCTGCCCGACCGCCTGCGGTCCGCCCACCGTCTCCAGCCCGCGCAGACAGCCGATCGCGGCCACCAGGAAAGCGAACACAGTCGACTTGAACAGCCCGCCGGTGAAATCGCCGATCGAAACGACGCCCATTATCTGCTTGAAATAGGTGACCAGCGGGATGTCGAACGACAGCATCACCAGGCCGCCGCCGATCAATCCGACGATTCCGGCGAAGATCGTCAACAGCGGTGTCACGAACATCGTGGCCAGCAGGCGCGGGACCACCAGAAAGCGCAGTGGATCGAGCGCCATCGTCGTCAGGGCGTCGATTTCCTCGTTGACCCTCATCGTGCCGATCTCGGCCGCGAAGGCCGCGCCGGTCCGCCCGGCCAGCACGATCGAGGTCATCAATGGCGCCAGCTCGCGCAGCATCGACAGTCCGATCAGGTTGGCGACCAGCACCTCGGCTCCGTACTGGCGCATCGGCACCGCCGCCTGGTAGGCCAGCACGACCCCCATCAGGAAGGCGATCAGCGTCACCACCGGCAGCCCGTTGACTCCCGTCTGCTCGGCCACGCCCAGCACTTCCTTCCAGCGCACCGCGGACGGGTGCGTCAGCTGGTACGACAGGCAGCCCAGCACGCGCCGCAGGTAATCGGTCTGCTGCCTCAGATCGGCGGCCAGTTGCAGCGACGCGCGGCCCAGCTGCTCGATGAGCGACAGGGGCGGCGCCCGCGGGGTCAGCGCCTCGTCGTCCAGTGCGGCGTGATCGAACTGGCCCAGAAGCTCGGCGAAGCGAGGCGCCAGATTGGTGATCGTGACGCGACCGCCCTGCCGGGTGCCTTCGCGCAGCAGGTCGACCAGGAAGGCGATGCCCGAGCCGTCGCAATACGTGACGCCGCCCGCGTCCACCCGCAGCGGCGAGGCCCCATTTTCACGCACGGCGGCGCGCGCACCGGGCCATATCGGGGGCAGCGTCCGGGCATCCAGCGTGCCGCGAAGCGCGACGACGCTTTCCCCGGCCCCTCGACGGAATTCCATCGCGGCGGTGCCGTTCATCAACCGGTTTCCTCGCGCATCGCGACCCGATGCGCGTACCCGAAGAAGTCTAACGGCCCTGTTGCGACAGCAGTCCCGGTCTTCTCCGCGATAACCCTGATTGCGGTAGGTTCTGGAGCCGTCGCGGCGCGGACCACCGTAAACTCCGCGGGCCCCAGCGGCGCGGTGGCGGCTGGGCCGCAACGGAGAAGATGCCATGAGGGGATCCAGGATGGTCGCTGCGGCGCTCGCCGCGGCCTGCTGCAGCGCTGGCCTGGCGGCCGATACCAGCGCTGATTCCCCATCGCCCGTCACCGTCGTGTACTGCGGCAAGCTGTTCGACGCGCCGTCCGGCAAGATGCGCGGCCCGAGCACGGTGGTGATCGAGGGCAAGCGCTTCAAGGAGGTGGTCGCGGGGCGCGAACCGCGGCCCGGCGCGCAGGAAATCGACCTCGCCGGCGCGACCTGCCTTCCCGGGTTCATCGACGCGCACGTGCACCTGTCATCGCAGACCAGCCCGACGCAGTACACCGACAAGTTCCGCTGGAACCTGGCCGACTACGTGCTGCGCTCGACCGTGTACGCGCGTCGCACGCTGATGGCCGGATTCACGACGGTCCGCAGCGTCGGGGACTGGAAGTACGAAACGGTCGCGCTGCGCAAGGCGATCGACGCCGGCGTCGTGGTGGGTCCACGCGTTCTGACGGCCGGGCAGGCGATCGGCTCGACCGGCGGGCACGCTGACCGCACCAACGGCTACCGGGACGACCTGGAGGGCGATCCGGGACCCACGGTCGGCATCATCAACGGCCCGGAGGAAGCGTGGAAGGCCGTGCGTCAGCACTACAAGGAGGGGGTCGACCTGATCAAGATCATGCCGTCGGGCGGGGTGCTGGACGAGAGCGCGAGCGGCGACAACCCGCAAATGACGCTGGAGGAGGTCCGTGCGGTGGTGGCGGCCGCGCACGACTACGGGTTCGCGGTGGCCGCGCATGCGCACGGGGCCGAGGCGATACGGCGCGCCGTGATCGGCGGCGTGGATTCGATCGAGCATGGCACCTTCATGAACGAGGAGGACATCCGGCTGATGAAGGAGCACGGAACCTGGTACGTGCCGACCATCAGCGCCGGCATGTTCGTCGCTGAAAAGGCCAAGGTGCCCGGCTATTACCCGCCGCCGGTGGCGGCCAAGGCCGCGGCGATCGGTCCGCACATCCTGGAGACGGCCGGCCGCGCCTACAAGGCGGGCGTGAAGATCGCCTTCGGAACGGACGCGGCCGTCTTTCCGCACGGCGACAACGGGCACGAGTTCGAGCTGATGGTGCAGGCCGGCATGCCGGCCGCATTCGCGCTGCAGGCGGCCATGACGCACGCGGCTGAATTGCTCCGGCGCACCGACAGCCTGGGCAGCGTCGAGGCCGGCAAGCTGGCCGACCTGGTCGCGGTCGAAGGCGATCCGCTCCAGAACGTCAGCGTGCTGCGCAAGGTGGGCTTCGTGATGAAAGAGGGCACTGTGTACAAGAGGGACGGCAGGGCGGTCGAGTTTCCCTGAGCGCGCGGCCGTCCCGTCTCTCGACTACAACGAGTTCAGGAACACGAACAGCTGCTGCTTCTGCGTCGGCGACAACTCTTCGAAGCGGCCGCGGATGTCCTCGGCCTCGTTGTCGTGGCGCCCGATGGCATCTTCCAGGCTCAACGAAGTCAGGTCGTGCATGAAGCGGGGTCGCATGCGCAGTCCCCATAGCGCGGCGGTGCGCAGTTTATGGGCGCTGTCCTGCGGTCCGCCCTGAACGATGCCGTCGCCCGTGCCGATGTCGTGCAGCAGGAAATCGCTGAACGGATGGATGATCTTGTTTCCGAGGGCATCCGGCACCGTGAACGTGCCGCCGTTGATGACCGTGCCGGGGGGCGCGGTCACGATCGTTTGCACGTGACAGGCGCCGCAACCGATTCGACCGAAGATCGCCTCTCCCGCGAGCGCCGCGGGAGTTGCCGCCAGGTTGGCATCGCGCGGGGGCACCTTGGTGCCCCGGATGAACTGAGCGAAGTGATCGATGTCGGCGAGCCCGATGTTGTCGGGTACGTCTTCCGGATCCGGCGTGACCTTGCCGATGGTCGTGGTGTCTTTGGGGCGCAAGCGATTGGTGACGCCCATCTCGTTGAAGTAGGCGTCGCCAATGAACGACAGCAGGCTGCTGTGCTGATCCTTCCAGCCGAAGCGTCCCACCCGCGTGATTCCGGGGGCCTCCAGGACCGGCATCATGACCGCCTCGCCATGGATGTTTCCGTCGCTCTTGCGAGGCTGCTCCTGCGCAATGGCCAGCAGAGTCGCGTCGTCGATCGCCTCGACAAAGCCATCGCCCAGGGTATTGAGCACCGCGCGCAGCGCGCGGATGTTCTCGGTCGCGGGAATGTGTTCCTGGGCTTGCGGAACGACCGCTCTGTCGTTGATGATCGAACGACCGCTGATGGTGTTGGCCCCGTCATTGATCGGCACCGTGGGGTTGACGAAATTGCCGCTCGCGTCGAGATGACCTACTCGGAGCTCGGTGAACTGGCTGGCGGCGCCGCTCACCGGGTTCTGATGGCACTCCGCACATGACCGTGCATTGAAGGTGGGCCCAAGCCCGGTGGTGACGTCGTGCGTCAGCTCGAAACTCTGCTGGTCGAGCGCGTAAGTGTCGCCGGCGGGTTCCTCGATGCCGTTGCTCTTGCTCTGAGAGCCCGGATTTTGAACGAGTGCGGGAGTGTCGAAGCCCGCAGGTGCTTCAGTCAGGGAATCCTGCGCCGGCAAGCCCATGGGAATCGCTGCCAGCGCGAGCAAACAGACGGGAATCGATCGAGCGATCATCGGTAGGTCTCCTCGATTGAGTTAAGGGCGACGAGCCGCGCATGCCCGGGCGGAGACGTCCGCAGCCGACCGATCCGTCATGGTCGAGTCACATCACGTCTCCGTGACCAAAGCGGCGATCGAAAACGGGGCGCGCGGGGACCCGCGCATCGCAAGGTGCACAACCCTTGGTGATGCGGTCGATCGTCTTCCCGCCATATCGCGAAGGGCCGGCTTTTATTCCCTGGCGAACGGGTTGGCGCTGGCGCCGCAGGGGCGGGCCCGCATTGACCACCCGCCGGCTCAGGACGCATCATCGCGCTTCCCGAAATAATCGGACCAGAGGCGCAATGAACCACAGAGACCCGACGCTGCGCAGGGACACGTCGCGGCGTTTTCCTGCTGCAGCACTGCTGGCGCTGGTTGGCCTTCTGATCGCGTTGCCGTGCGCGGCCCAGCCGTTTGCAGTCCACGAGGGCGACTTCCGGATCGCGAACTTCCGGTTCGAGACCGGCGAGTCCCTGCCCGAACTGAAGATGCACTACCGCACGCTCGGCGCTCTGCAGCACGACGCCCAGGGCCACGCCACCAACGCGGTGCTGATCCTGCACGGAACGGGCGGCTCGGGTGCACAGTTCGTCGGGTCCAGGCGCACAGACGACCTGTTTGGCGGCGAGCTGTTCGGTCCGGGCCAGCCGCTCGACATCCAGCGCTACTTCATCGTGTTCCCCGACTCGATCGGGCACGGCAAGTCGTCCAAGCCCAGCGACGGGCAGCACGCGCGCTTTCCGAGGTACGGTTACCGCGACGCGGTACAGGCACAGTTCCGCCTGCTGACCGAGGGGCTCGGGGTCGACCATCTGCGCCTGGTGTTCGGCACCTCGATGGGCGGAATGCAGACCTGGCTGTGGGGAGAGCGCCACCCGGATTTCAGCGACGCGCTGATGCCGATGGCGAGTTTGCCCACCCAGATCTCCGGGCGCAACCGGATGTGGCGCCGGCTGGTGCTGGACGCGATCCGACTGGACCCCGGATGGGAAGGCGGCGAATACAAACAGCAGCCGGCCGGGCTGCGTCCCGCCGTGCAGATGCTGCTGCTGATGTCCTCCAATCCGGTTCTGCGGCAGAAGGAAGCGCCCACGCTGCAGGCGGCCGATCAGTTGACCGACCGGCTGACCTCGGAACTGCTCGACTCGAACGACGCCAACGACCTGCTGTACCAGGTGCAAAGCTCGTACGACTACGATCCAGGGCCGGACCTGGAGAAAATCTCGGCCCCGCTGGTGGCGATCAACACCGGCGATGACCTGATCAACCCGCCCGAGCTCGGAATCCTGCAGCGCGAGATCGGCCGGGTCCCGCACGGGCGCGCGCTGCTGATCCCGGCCGACGACCGTACGGTCGGGCACGGCACGCATACCAAGGCCGTGGTGTGGAAGGAACACCTGGTCGAGCTGCTGCGGCAGAGCCAGCGGTGAGGGCGCTCACCCTCACCCCCTCCCCTCTCCCGCTGCGCGGGCGAGGGGCGATACCGAGTGCCCCTGCGAACTGCATCGCATTTGCGGCGCCCGATCGCCCCTCGCCCGCGCAAGCGGGAGAGGGGAGCAACCGTGTCTCAGGTCAAGCGTTTTTGGTATGAAGGGCTGCATCCCAGGTGGTGCCGTCGCGCACCATCGCGTTCAAGACGGTGAGCAGCTTGCGCA
>Ga0210405_10006642_pt1 | contig 10285 bp, 7 predicted proteins | sample IncBWH11MmetaG_FD_155492 | JGI IMG/M metagenome (GOLD analysis project Ga0210405, IMG submission 155492) | Forest soil microbial communities from Barre Woods Harvard Forest LTER site, Petersham, Massachusetts, United States - Inc-BW-H-11-M | ecosystem: Environmental > Terrestrial > Soil >... | reverse complement strand
ACCTTGTCCTTGCCGACGATCTCGCGCGCCACGCCGGCGGCGAAGGCGGTCTCCCGCTCGTGGTTCACCACCACCGGATAGCCGTTGGTGTAGGTGATCTTGGCCTTGGCGCCGTAAAGCCGCGCGGTGCCTTCGACGATGGCGTTGATGCGCTCGCGCAGCAGATCGCGGACCTCGACCGTCAAGGCGCGCGCCGTGCCGCGCAGTTTTGCGTGCTGCGGAATGACGTTGTCGGTGTGGCCCGACTGGAACATGCAGATCGACACCACCGCGGCCTCCAGCGGATCGACATTGCGCGCCACCACCGTTTGCAGCTGGTTGATGATTTGGGCGCCGACCAAAATGGTGTCGATGCTCATATGCGGCCGTGCCGCATGGCCGCCTTTGCCTTCGAGCTCGATCGCAATGTGATCGGCCGAGGCCATGACCGGACCCGGGCGAATGGCGAATTCGCCGACCGGCAGGCCGGGGAAATTGTGCATGCCATAAACCTCATCAATGGCAAACCGGGTGATCAACCCGTCCTTCACCATGGCCTCGGCGCCGGCGCCGCCCTCCTCCGCCGGCTGGAAGATCACCACCGCGGTACCGGCGAAATTGCGCGTCTCGGCGAGATATTTGGCCGCCCCCAGCAGCATCGCGGTGTGGCCGTCGTGGCCGCAGGCGTGCATCTTGCCGGGCACCGTCGATTTGTATGGCAGCCCGGTCTCCTCCTCGAGCGGCAGCGCATCCATGTCGGCACGCAAGCCCACCACCTTGCCGCCAGCCTTGCGGCCGCGGATGACGCCGACGACGCCGGTGCGGCCAATGCCGGGCACTACCTCGTCGCAGCCAAAACCCTTCAATTTCTCCGCCACCGAAGCCGCGGTGCGGTGCACGTCGTATTGCAGCTCCGGATGCATATGCATGTCGCGGCGCCAGGCGGTGATCTCGCCGTGCAGCGCGGCGACGCGATTGACGATCGGCATCGTATTGGCCCTCGTTTGGCGGACTCCCCGCCCAGGACACGCAATGTAGCAAAACGGCGGGTCGGAATTAACAGCCGACATTTCCGCCGTGCCGCGGCGCCCAAAATGACAGTATTGCACATTGCCAATTGACGTATGCATCTTTGGTTGAAATAATTTGCAGGGACTACCGAGACTTTTGGGCGGCGTCGTGGGGGCGGCGTTTGGGGGATGAAGTGAAGCCGTGGATCATACTCTGTACACTGACGGCAGCGCTGGTGATGCTGCCCAATACGCGTGCGTCAGCGCAAAGTGTTGCGCAACTGGGCGACGCCATCGCCGCAGACAAGATCGAAATGTCGACCTTGCAAACTAAAATGGACGATGGGGTATCGGAAAACGCGGGACTCAAGAAAGAATACGACGTCTATGCCGACCAGGTTAAGACCCGTCTGGACCCGCTGGTCAACGACTATAACAAAAGACTGGACACCCACAACCAGCACGCAACGAACGTCAATGCAGCCGTCGAAAAACACAACGCCGGCTGCCAGGGAACGTTGCCCGCACCGACTTTTGCCCGCTGCAAGGGCGAAGAATCGCAACTTCAGCCCATGATCAACGGGGTCAACACCCAAAAGGCCGCGCTTGATATCGAAAAAGCTAACCTCGCGAAGCAGCAAGCGCAGTACAACACCGCGATGGATGGACTTGCCGCAAAGATCAAAGCAAACTTTGCAGCCTGGGAACAAATGAAAGCACGCTTTGATCAATTAAAGGCAAAGCTCGAGGCGGAGCAGGCCGCCCTGGTCGGTCGTTGCAAGAATGCAGCGGCGGACGAACGATCGTCCCCGCAATTCATCAAATATTGTGCCTCATTCGGGTTCGACAATCCGAAGCCAGGACTGGGGCCGCTCGATGAAAATGCCGCCCCGAAGGGCACGAGGATCAGCCCAAACTGACACTGACAAGGGCATTTGCGTCGCCTGATCCCGGCCGGTTGAGCCGCCGCGCGCTGTCCCGCAGCGAACGGAACGGACACACGGCCGCAATACCCAGGATGACTGCGCAAGCTCAAGGCCGGCGTGACGCCGCGCCATGTCGGCAAAGTCGCCTGCCTGATTGCGTTGTGGCCGGGGCGAGAGAATGCTGGCAAAGCCGAAGGCTTTTCAGTATTGAGGCGCACGCGAGCGCGTAGCTCAGTTGGTAGAGCACGTGACTTTTAATCACGGGGTCCAGGGTTCGAATCCCTGCGCGCTCACCAATAAAATCAAGGGGTTATTGGAAAACGCTAATGGACGAAAGCCGCCGTGTCCGCGCTATGTCCGCATTAACGTTGTGGACTCTGCTCGACCGTGGCGCTTGCGGCGAGGCCTAAACTAGGGCGCGGGCGCCAATGCGCCCCTCGCCTACCGCCGGGGCAGTACCCGCTGGCGCACTTTCTGGGGATCGCCGCTATGCCGGTCCTTCGCTGTGTTGCCGGTTGCACGCGCCCAGTCGAACAGTTCGTCCGTTTCCAGCCAGCCTACGGCTCGCGGGCAACTGTTGCTACCTGCTGCATTAGGGTTCTGGAATGCCGCTCCCCGTCAGAATAGATTGGCCTGGGCTGCATCATCGCTGAATAGCCCTAGATCGCATGGCAATTGCGCCCTCCTCGGCCGCAACGGCTCGCCTGCGCGTTTTTTAGCGACGACCGCTAGGCTGACCCGCTCGGCGCCGGCGAGCACATGTTGTGCGCCAGCGGCAGTTCGGTCGATATTTGCGCGAAGTTCGACGGAAGATTTTGACGGGTTCACTGGTCACCCTCTAAAACGGAATATCCGTGTCCGCCGGAAGCGGGCATGTGCGCCTGGCGCGCGTTGAGATAGTCGATTGAAGGGCGGGGCATGGTCGCACGCACACGCGCGACCGTGTCTGCGAATGGCCGCTACCATTGCCGCGTCGTGAAGTTGCCTGCGCTTTAGAGGACGGACCCGCCCCCTACCATGGACAGGCCGGGGGCTTTCGCGCGCGCAAACGTGGGCCGGAAATATCCATGACCCAAAATCGATTATTAACAAAAGGTAAAGCGCACTCGCGCCTAAATGCGTTGCAATAACGTGCGGCAGCGCATCGGTCGCGAATGACTTAAATGCGAAACCACACGATCTCCAAGATTACGGAAGTCTGCGCAAGATCACCGCGATTAAGCCTGGCGGAATGCTAAATCAACTTCGCCGATACCGGACGGATACTCAATACCCATGGTGACTCCCAATCTGTGGAACGCGGTCATTTCTCTGGGCCGCCGCTTTAACGTCAACGTATGCGCGGACGCACCAGCTTTTGCCCTTCGTTTACCGCATCCATTACGCCACCACCGGGCCTCATATCCAACATCACCATGAGCGCAGCCAAGTCAGCGTAATGAATGAAGGCCCCCCGCCTTCGATTGGCCGCGGCCTGTTCTGGCGTACCGTGCAAGGTTACGCCCCATTGTTCCGAAAACGCACTACTTGAATTACAGCCTCGCGAATTGGGTGTAATTCGCACATAAGCAAAGCCCATCAGCGCTGCCGTTCGGCGGTTCAGCGCGTGACTCAGAACCTTGCCTTCAATTTCATGATCTGGAAACGCCGTCCTGTATGCACGGCGATAGCGCGTAAATCCGATGTGCACCCAAACCTGCCGGCGTTCATGAAGTATCCTTGAGCCGGGAATTTCCCAGATGGGAAGTTGTTTGTCGATTAAAGGCGGTTCCTTGGTCCTGACGAGCAACGCCTTGCGCGGCGAACCGCTTGCCAAGACTGTTTCAATCTCTCCGATGTAGGTGGTGATCGCAGCCTCATCCACAGCCGCGATGGGGACATGCAGACAATCGGGCAACGCCCATTGCCTTAGCGCGACCTCTCGCGCGGCGCTGTCGGTCATAAAGCGCATATTTCGTATCCTGTACGCTCCCCTATCCTCATCGCAAGCGCGTTGCGTAAGGGCGACGTCGCGGCGGTGCGTGGCGCAACGGGACAATGCAACCTCCGTTGGCAATCTCCCTTCAACGCAATAAGCTGCAAAGCCTTATACCGCATGGGCAATCGCCGCTCGGAGGCGGTCGATGGCTGGTCTTGCAGGTCGCCGAACGGGGAGCCCGATATGACACCGGAACCAGAAGTCACTTTTCGCATGGTGGATCGGCGCCATTCCGCGAATGCCGGCGAGTCCGGCGCTCCGCGCGCCATTCCCGACGGCTACCGGCCGCATGCGGTGCTGCTTGGCTATCATACCGAAGATCAAGCCCGCGAGTTCTTGCGCGACCAGGCGGTTCATCCCGATGCCGTCAGTGATCTGATGGCGGAGCGGGCGCGAGCCCAGTCGCGCATCCGGACGCTTGAGCCGTTCGCCGCCGCGACCGCGACACTCCCCGTGCAGGAGCCGCAAGCGATCGCCGAAATCCGCCGCATCATGGCGCAGCCCGAGTGCGGAGCCGCTTTCCCGGAAGGCACTTGGACGGCGGAGCTGGTGGAGATCGCCAAGCTCATTCCCATTCATCCGGGCCTCGACGTCCGCTACGCGGAGAGCCTTGGCGGCGGAAGCCTCGATCCTGCGCAGCCGCTCTCCGCGTTGCAACTTTGCTTTGCGGCCAAGCACGCTTCGCCGTTCCATTTCGGCGTCGATCACGCGCAAAAGTCGGTCAACATCGTCGGCATCCACCCCGCCTTCGAGGTGGTGAGCCTACGCTGTGGCCAACAGCAAGACGATGGGCCGCTGATCGTGAGTTTCATGGTCGCTGCGCCGCCCAATATCGTGGTGGTCCTGCGTCATGCCGGGCGGCTGTTTCTGTCCGGCGGCCGCCATCGGGTCTATCGGCTGATGCAGGCGGGGTTCTCGCATGTGCCATGCGTCATCCGCGACGCGCCGGGATTCGCGCAAATCGCTCCCTACGGTCCGCGTTTTTTCCAGGAGCCGGTGCTGATGGCGCCGCGGCCGCCGCTGTTTGCTGATTTCGCCGATCCGGAATTGGCAATCGTTGCCCCGTTGCGTGCGATGCGCAAAGTCATCCGCATCCGGCCGGACGAATATCTCATCGCCTCATAGTTCGCCGATGCGAATTCTCACCTGCAGTGAAGTGCGCGAGGCGGCCAGCGGGCCGGAAGCGAATCCGCAGCTCTTGATGCGGCGGGCCGGCTATGCCGTCGCCCAGTTTTGCGCTTCCCAGTTCAAGTTCAGCTCGGTCTGCGTGCTCTGCGGCACGGGCGACATTGGCGGAGCCGGGCTGATCGCCGCCGAGGCCCTGCAACGATTTGCCGAGACGGTCGCGGTGATCATCCTGGCAAAGCAAGCTGACGAACTGAGCCCCGATGTGGCGGCTTGCTTGGGTCCCGATATCCAACCGATCTGGATCGCGGAGGCGGCGGATTTCGCCAGCGGCGCCGCGCAAGAGGCGCTTGGCGCCGATCTGGTCATCGACGCCGTGCTCGGGGCCGGCTTCAAGCCGCCGCTTGACGGTCTCGCCGCGACAGCGGTCGCGGCCATCAACGATGCGCCGGGCATGATCGTTGCGGTAGATGTGCCTTCAGGCGTCGATGCCGACAGCACGACTGCGCTGCGCGAGACCGGCGGCAACATGGTGTTTGCCCACGGCATCGTTGCCTTGGTCGCGCCCAAGCCAGCCCATGTCTTTGGCGAATTGACCGCCGGCCCGATCGCCGTCAGCGAGCTTGGCACCCAGCCCGCCGCCGTTGCCAATGCGACTGCTCTGGCCGTGATCACCGGCCAGGAGGTGGGAATTGCTTTTCCGCCGCGGCCGAATGACGCTCACAAGGATCAATTCGGTCATGTGCTGGTGATCGCCGGCTCGCAGGGCCAGGCCGGCGCCGCGGCGCTTGTGGGATTGGCGGCCATGAGCACCGGCGCAGGCGTAGTGACGGTGGCGTGCCCGAAATCGATAGAGGCAACGGTTGCGGGCTTCAGTGCAGCGCTCATGACCCATGGCCTGTCGCAAACCGATGCCGGCACAATCTCGGTTGAGGCCAGCGATCAGATCGGCGCGCTGCTCGCCGGCAAGGATGTCGTCGTTCTTGGCCCGGGGCTTTCGCGCAATCCCGAAACCGCAGTGTTCGTTCGGCAATTGGCGAGCGGTTGCGCGCTGCCGCTGGTTCTCGATGGCGACGGCTTGAACGCGTTTGAAGGACATTACGATGAGCTCACGGCACGCGGCGGCGCCGGCGGTGGGACGCCGTTCCACGTCCTTACGCCGCATCCTGGACAGGCGGCGCGGCTGACCGGCGCTTCGATCGCCGACATCCAGGCCGACCGAGTGGCGGCGGCGCGGCGCATGTCCAGGGAAACCGGCGCCTGCGTCGTGCTGACAGGATGGCGAACGGTGGTTGCCGGCGCATCCGACGAAGCCTGGATCAACATGAGCGGCAATGCCGCGCTGGCCAAGGCGGGCTCGGGCGACGTGCTTGCCGGCATGATCGGCGCGGCGCTGGCGAGAGGCGATGCCGCGGCTTCAGCCGGACTTCACCACACGGTGCTGCAGGATTTGCGCGTCGCGGCGGCGGTCCACCTGCATGGCCTGGCGGGAGACGTTGCCCGCGACGCCCTGCATGAGAACACGGTTGCGGCAACCGACCTGCTCGAAGCCCTCGCCCAAGCATTTCGCGAGTGCGAGCTTCAGGTGGAGCGGAGTCTTTTCTATCTACGCAAATGACGCGTGCGGGCTACCTGACCGTCAGGCTGATGTCTGACGCGTGCGTGACCGAGCCGTTGGTGCCCGCAACGGTCAGCGTATAGGTGCCGGCCGGCGTGGCGGTCGAAGTCTTGATGGTCAAACCGGCTGCGATCGAGTCGCCCGAGCGCACCGTCACGGCCGGCTGGGACCAGGATGCCGTTGCTCCCGGAATCTTCGCCAAGTCCGTCACCGCCGGCTTTACGGCGCCAGCGAAGCCGGACAGGCTTTTGAACGTCACCTGGAATTTCGCCTCTTCGCCCCGCGCCACGGTCTGGCTCGTCTGGTCGACGGCGGCACTGAAGTCCCCGACCCCCTGATACGAAAGCTCGATCTTAGCACCCGTAGCGCCGTCGAGCAGAACGTCGTGGTAGGTGCCGAGTTGCCGCAACACGAACGGACCGTCGGTGTAGAAGCCCGCTCCGGTCACGTTGACGAAGAAGTCATGGGGAACGCCGTCGGGGTAGGTGGACGTGTCGACGATCGCTTGTCCGGGGGTCGCCCTGCCCTGGATACGGACCTCGGTCACGCCGACGATCGGGTGGTCGGGAGAAAATATGGCGGTAATCGTGCCCGGCGGTGGCGGGGTAATCGTCAGGCCGATGGCCGGCTCGAGGGCGTGCATCACAGAGCCGCTCGTGCCCTGCGGGGCGATCGGGTAGGTGCGGGGCGTCGTGCCGACCAATGTCAGGATGGTCAGGACGGCCGTGGCCGAGCCGTTGGGCGGCACTTTCAGCCGCGACGACGACCATGTCACGGCTGCTCCCGGTATTTTGGACGAGTCCGGCAGAAGCGGCACCACCTCGCCGCCAAAGCCGCCGACGCTGGTGAACGTCACCTTGAGCCGCGCTTCCAGTCCCGCCCGCATTGTCGCGTTGGCCGGGTCGACGCCGATGCTGAAATCGCCCTGGGCCGTCGTGATGGTCGCGGCGGCGGGGTCGACGGCGATAGTGAAGTCGCCGCTGCCGGAATACGAGATCGTCGTCGAAGCGCCGGTTGCATCGTCGCGCAGAACGTCACGGTAGGTGCCGAGCTGTAGCAGCACAAACGGACCGTCCGTATAGGCGCCGGCGGCGTCGGCTTTGACGGCAAAAATATGCACGCTGCCGTCCGGGAAGGTGGAGGTGTCGATGACCTTGGCGCCGGCGCTGGCCCTGCCGCTAATGATGACCTCGGTCACGCCCACGGTGGGACTGGCCGGGGCAAAAGCCGCCGTAAGACCCGTGCTCGGTGGCGCCGCCGGCGCCGCCGCCGCCGCCGCCGCAGGCAGCAAGCCCAACGCGATCAACACCGTCCCGGCCGTCTTGGCGATTGTCATGACAACATCAGGCCGATGGTCAGGTTAATTCAGCGCGTGGGGACGCGCGCCGATGCGTCCGCGAAAGGCGGGTACGGCGATGTCCCGGCCGATCCGATTCAACTTCATCTTGATGAAACTGTCGACACTCTTGAGCTCCAGCACGAAACCCTCCATGCCGAACGCGACAAACGGCGTGACCTCGAACGGGCAGCGCTTCCAAATCCGCTGCAAGATGGTGTGATAGAGCACGTCATGGCGGTAAAAATATCGCACCAGCGCGTAGCTGCCGTGCACATTGTAGCCGTGCCGGGAAAGAATCGCCGCCGCGACCAGCCGTGACGTTCTGCCGTTGCCGTCGACGAAGGGATGGATGGTATCGAGGAAAAAATGCGCCAAGAGCGCATGGATCACGGCCGGCAGGCTGCGCAACTGTGGCCCATCAATGAATTCAACATAGCGGTCCATCAGATGGGGAAGCTGTTTCACTGGCGCGCCCTGGTGAATACCGCCGACCAGCTCTCGGCCGACTTCAGCGGGCTTGGTCCGCAGCGCGCCGGCCGTCGGCCCTTTGACGCCGTGCTCTTCGGCGACCATCCAGTGCAGCGTCAGAATGTCGGCCAGTTCGAGCGGCGCGCTGCCCGGCACGAAGCGTTGCTTGATCCAGGCTCTGGCCTTGCTGGTGTCGCGGACCAGCAGCCGCTGCGGAACCAGGGCGGACTGATCTTGCCGGGGTTCAACGTACGAATCCGGCGACAGAGTTGGATCGTCGACTGAGTCCGGAGCGAATCCCTCCGGGACTTCCAGCCAGTGCGGCGGCAGCACCGGACCGAGCGCCGCCGCCTTGTATTCCTCGATGGCGAGAATATGCGGAATCAAGCGGCGGAGATCGAGCGTGTAGCTGAAACCGAACGAACTCCAATCCTCGGCGCGCAATGTCGCAGTGCTCCAGTAACGCCGCCTATTGCGAACCGGCTTGTTGCGGACCGGCTTGCGCGGTCAGGAAGTCCATGATCGCCCCGAGGTCTTGGTCGCCGACGCTCAGGTTCGGCATCACCACCTTGTAAGCCGCGGCAAGCTGCACGGCGATCGGGTCGCCTGCCGCCCGCATTTTGTTCGGCGCCGTGATGTAACGCTCCAGCCAATCGCGATCGCGCGTGCGGGTCACATCTTTCAGGTCCGGCCCGACGCTGCCGCCCTGGCCATTGACGGTGTGGCACGCCGCGCATTCCTTGGCGAAAAGATACTGTCCGGTGTTGAGCCGCAGCGGCGCCCCATCGGCGTGGCTGTGATCGGCCGACTGGGCAAACGAGACAACCGGGGCGCCGCCGACGAACGTGACGAGCAGGTGGGCGAGCATGCTCGGATTATCCGCCGACGAGTCGCGCAGCCATTGCCCGGTCGGTTCATTGCCGATGAGCAGGTGGGGCGTGTGGCCGTCGACGTCGCGGCCGGGACCCGACGTGATGTTGGGATCGCTGGTCAGGCCGAGCCGCACCGCGAGGAGGTCGATATCGGCGCTATTGCCGGTCAGGAAAGTCCAGCCGGGGCCGACGTCGAATTCCGCCATGTAATCCTTCAGCACGGCCGGCGTGTCGTGGTCGGGGTCGATGCTGATCGAGTAGAAGAAAATGTCCTTGCCGACGCGGTCGCCCAACAATCTCTGCACCTGGGCCAAACGAGCGGTCTCCAACGGGCAGCTAAAAAGGCAGTTGGTGTAGATGAAATTGACGGCGACGATCTTGCCTTTGATCAGGTCGTCATAAAAGTGGACGGTTTGGCCGTCTTGGGTGATGAGCGGAATATTGGCGTTTTGGCCGAGGCGGCCGGAAGCCAGCGAGCCGGGGGCGAAGACCGCCGCGGCGCCGACCGACAATGCCGCTGCCGCAATCGACATTAGCCATTTCTTCGACAGCATCTTGTCGCGCATGGTTTCCCTCCAACAAAACAAAACGAGCCGGTCACGGCTCGCCCCCCGCCCCCGATCCCTGTCTTACCGATGCGGCGGGTGAACGCCACCCGCCGCAATTTTAAGCTGGAAGCTCGGCGGCTGCCACGGGCAGCCACCGGGATTGTCCGTCAGCGGCTGCGGGTGCCCCCGTTGCCGCCGCTGCCGTTGGTGGTGCTGTTGTACGGCGGGAAGGCGCCGGCCAGGATCTCGTCCGGCGATTCGAAGGTGACGCCGTTCGGCGACGGGATCGGGGTCGGCAACGGATTGAGGAACACGCCGCCCGCGTTGTTGATCTCCCACCGCAGCAGCATGGCGTTGTCCTCATGCATGGTGTTGTGGCAATGCTCCATGAACATGCCGCCCCAATCGCGGAACTGCATGGC